>Ga0207747_1000881_pt1 | contig 26324 bp, 24 predicted proteins | sample HigsolmetaGSP11D_FD_184839 | JGI IMG/M metagenome (GOLD analysis project Ga0207747, IMG submission 184839) | High solid enriched microbial communities from the Joint BioEnergy Institute, USA - SP1-1-D (SPAdes) | ecosystem: Engineered > Bioreactor > SSF (Solid state fermentation) > Aerobic >...
CGTCCCGAGCCGGGCCGCCCCGATGAGACCGCAGACCCCGAGCGTCCCGAGGGCGTCGACCGCCTGGCGGAAGACCGCCGGCACGGCCGTCGTCTCGATCGCGTAGTCCGCACCACCCCCGGTGATGCGTCGGATCTCCTCGACCGGGTTCGCCTCGTTCGCGTCCACGGTGTGCGTCGCGCCGAGCTCCCGGGCGAGCTCGAGCCTCTCCGGGCGCACGTCCACCCCGACGATCGTCGCGCACCCGGCGACCCGCGCGGCCATCACCGCGCTCAGGCCCACCGCCCCGGTCCCGAAGACCGCGATGCTCGAGCCGGCCTCCGGATGCAGCGAGTTCAGGACCCCGCCGGCTCCCGTCTGGATTCCGCACCCGAGCGGCCCCAGTATCTCGAGCGGTACGTCCGCATCCACCTTCACCACGTTACGCTCGGTCGCGAGCGCGTAGGTCGCGAAAGAAGACTGCCCGAAGAAGTGCCCGTGCACCCCGCCCCCGATGGCGTTCGTCTTGTCGAGCCGGGCCCCACCGAAGTTGAGGGCGAAGAAGTTCTCGCAGTGGGAGGGTTTCCCACGCTGGCAGCTCGTACAACGCCCGCAGGAGGCGTAGGTGAGGACCACCCGGTCCCCGGGAGAGACCTTCGTCACCCCCTCCCCCACCCTCTCGACGACCCCGGCCCCCTCGTGGCCGAGCACCGAGGGCAGCGGTACCGGGTACCACTGGTCGCGGCAGATGAGGTCGGTGTGGCACATCCCGGCCGCGACGACCCGCACCAGCACCTCTCCCTCCCGCGGCTCCTCCAGCTCGAGCTCCTCCACCCCGAACGGCCTCTCCTTCTCCCGGACCACGGCAGCGGTTATCTTCATGAACCTCCTCCTTTCCTGTGCTCTACTCATCTTACCCGTCCCCGCGCCCCCCGCTACACGAGCTCGTCCTCCTGTTGCGGAAACTCGACCTCCGGCTCGGGTTCGCGCAGCTTGAAACGCTGTATCTTGCCCGTGACGGTCTTCGGCAGGTCTTCGACGAACTCGATCATGTGCGGGTACTGATAGCGCTTGAGGCGCCCCTTGCACCACTCCTGCAGCTCTGCGACGAGCACCTCCGAAGGCTCACGTCCCTCCCGCAACACGACGTACGCCTTAACCCGCATCAGACCGCCGACCGGCACACCGACCGCCGCCGCCTCGACCACCGCCGGGTGCTCCCCGAGGGTGTTCTCGATCTCGACCGGCGAGACCCACAAACCCCCTACCTTGATCATGTCGTCCGCCCGCCCCTCGTACCAGAAGAACCCGTCCTCGTCCTGCCGGTACCAGTCCCCGGCGAACAGCCACTCCCCCTTCATCGTCTTCTTGGTCTTCTCGTGGTTGCGCCAGTAGTACGCCGCTGCCGAATCCCCCTTTACGTAAAGGTACCCGGCCCCGCCGGGCTCCACCGGACGCTCCTCCTCGTCGAGTATCTTCACCTCGTAGCCCGGTACCGGGACCCCGCTCGAACCCGGCTTGAGCTTCTCGGGCGTGTTGGAGAGGAAGATGTGCAGCATCTCCGTCGAACCGATACCATCGAGTATCACCGAGCCGAACGTCTCCTTCCACCGGCGCCAGATCGCCGGCGGCAGAGCCTCGGCCGCGGAAGCACACAGCCTTATCGAGGAGAGGTCGTACCGCTCCGCTCCGGGATGGTTCAACATGGCGTTATACAACGTAGGCACGGTGAAAAAGAGCGTCGGCCGGAACCGTTCGATGGTCTCCAGCACGGCATCCGGCTTCGGTTTGCCCGGGTAGAGCACCGTGGAGGCCCCCGCCCAGACCGCGAACGTGAGCCCGCCACCGAGACCGTAGGCGTGGAAGAGCTTGGAGGCGGAGAAGGTCACGTCCTCCTCGGTGACCTTCAACACCTCTTTCGCGTAGGTCTCGCAGGTGTAGAGGATGTCGTGTTGCAGGTGGACGGCCCCTTTGGGCCTGCCCGTCGAACCGGAGCTGTAGAGCCAGAACGCCGGATCGTCCCTGTGCGTCCTCGCCGGAGAGAGCTCGTCCTCACCACCCTCGAGCAGCTCATCGAGCGTCTTTCTGCCCTCGACACCACCGTTGGCCACGATGACCTCGACCGGTTCCCCGTATCCTTCGAGGCCCTCCCGCACCTTCCCGTAGAGCGTCTCGTCCACCACCACCACGCGAGCCCGGCTGTCCTCGACGAAGAAACGGTAGTCCTCCGCCCCGAGCAGGGTGTTCACCGGGATCGGAACCGCGCCCATCCGCATCGCCCCGAAGAAGACCACCGGGAAGGCCGGCGTATCGTTGAGGACCATCAAAACCCGGTCCTCCTGCCTCACCCCGAGCTCGCCGAGCACGCTCCCGAAACGGTTCATCCTGCGGGCGAGCTCCCCGTAGGTCACCTCCTCCCCGCCGCAACGAACGGCGACCTTTCCGCTACGACCAGCCTCCAGGTTGCGGTCTATTAGCTCGCTCGCGTTGTACCATCGTGGTATATCTATCATTCGATCCCACCTCGCTCTCTCAGGACGAGCGCCGGACGACGACGGACTTGGTCTCGGTGTAGTACTCGAGCGCCTCGATACCGTGCTCCTTGCCGTAACCCGACTGCTTCCATCCTCCGAAGGGAAGCTCGTCGTAGACGATCTGGGGCGAGTTGATCCAGGTGTAGCCGGCCTCTATCCGCTCTGCGGCCTCGGTGGCGCGGTCAAGATCTCGGGTCCAGATGGAGGAGCCGAGGCCGTAGACGGAGGAGTTGGCCCGTTCGATGGCCTCGTCGAGGTCCGAAACCTTCCAGATGGGAAGCGCGGGCCCGAAGACCTCCTCCATCGCGACCCGGGAGTCGTGGGAGGGCTCCAGGAGCAGGGTCGGCTCGTAGAAGTTGCCCTTCTCGCGGCCGTCGGGGCGCTTCCCCCCGGCGAGGACCTCCGCCCCGGAGGAGACGGCGTCCTCGACCTGCCCCTCGACCAGCTCGCGCTGGCGCGGGGTGTGGAGGGGTCCTATCATCACGCCCTCTTCGGTCCCGGGACCGACCCTGAGCTTCTTCACCTTCCCCACGAGCTTCTCGACCAGCTCTTCCGCGACGCTCTCGAAGACGTAGAGGCGCTTCACCGCCAGGCAAGCCTGCCCGCAGTTGAAGAAACGCCCGACGCTCGCGGCGCTCGCCGCCCGGTCGAGGTCGGCGTCGTCGCAGACGATCATGGGGTCCGAGCCGCCGAGCTCGAGGGTGGCGCGCTTCAGCTCCCCGGCCGCGAGCGCGGCGAGCTTCCTGCCGACCGGGGTCGAGCCGGTGAAGGCGACCTTGCGTACCAGCGGGTGCTCCACGAGCGCCTGCCCTGTGGTCGGCCCGTCACCGGTGACGACGTTGAAAACCCCAGCCGGCAGCCCGGCCTCGTGCATGATCCCGGCGATCCGGAGCGTGGTCAGCGGCGTCGTCTCCGCAGGCTTGGCGACCACGGCGTTCCCGGTTATGAGCGCCGGCCCGAGCTTGTTCCCCAGGAGCGTCGTCGGGAAATTCCACGGCACGATCGCCCCGACCACCCCGAGCGGACGCCGCAGGATCATGCCGTAGGTCCCCTCGTCCAGGTCCGGCACGTACCCGCCCCGGATGTTCTTGGCGAGCCCGGCGTAGTGCTCGAGCGTGAGCACGAAGCGCCGGATCTCGATCCTCGCCTCCCGCAGCGGCTTGCCCTGCTCGGCGGTGAGAAGCGGCGCCAGTTCGTCCCGCCTCTCCATCACCGCCCGCGCCGCTTCCGCCAGGATCTCACCGCGCCGCGAGGCCGGCATACCCTGCCACCCGGCAAGCGCCTCCCGCGCGCTCTCCACCGCCCGGTCCACCTCTTCGTCCCCGCAGAGGGGTACCGTGTCCACCTCCTCCCCACTCGCCGGGTCCACGACGGATATCCTCCCCATCCCCGTGACCTCGACGTACTCCCCACCAACGAAAGGTTCGGCCATACGACGAATCCTCCATGCGGCTGTGATCCATGTCACCTGTCTTTCAGTTTAACCAATCGGTCAAAATACTGTCAACTGAACGATCAGTCAAAAATCGAGCTGGGCGGGAGGTTATCCTCTTTTGCGTGGCACGTGAGCGCGAGGAGGTTCTGAAGTTGGAAGCTGACAAGTATCGGGTCTCGGAGTTTCTTGAGGCGGCGGGGCTGGAGCTCGATGAGGTGAGCGGGAGGAGGGTGCGCGGTCACATCGAGCTCGACGAGCGGCACCACACGCCGTGGGGGGTGGTACACGGCGGGGTGTACACGACGGCGGTCGAGAGTGCGGCGAGCGTGGGAGCCTCGGCGGCGGTCGAGGAGGACGGGATGTTCGCCGTCGGGGTGCACAACGCCACGGATTTTCTGCGTCCGATGCGGGAGGGGCGGGTCGAGGTGGTGGCGGAGCCGATCCTGCAGGGCAGGACGCAGCAGCTCTGGCAGGTCGTGATCACGCGCTCGGAGGACGGCAAGGAGGTGGCCCGCGGACAGCTCAGGCTGCACAACGTCCCGCTCGACGGGGATAAGAGATGAGGGTCGGCTTCGTAGGGCTCGGGATCATGGGGTGGCCCATGGCCGAAAACCTGGTGCAGGCCGGCTACGACCTCACCGTCCACAACCGCACCAAGAAGAAGGCCGAAGAGTTCGCCAAAAACACCGGTGCACAGCTCGCAGAGAGCCCCAGAGAGGTCGCAAACAACAGCGACGTCGTCATCACCATGCTCCCGGGCCCGCCCGAGGTGGAGGAAGTCTTTCTGGGGGAGGACGGCCTGATCGAAGGCGCGGGCACGGGGGCCCTGCTGGTGGACATGTCCACCTCCTCTCCCCTTCTCGCCCGAAAGATAGCCGAAGTCGCGCGCGAGCAGGGAGCCTCCGCGCTCGACGCGCCGGTCTCGGGAGGAGACGTGGGGGCTAAAGAGGGGACCCTCTCGATCATGGTCGGAGGAGAACAGGAGGACTTCGAGCGGGCAAGGCCCCTCTTCGAGGTGATGGGCAGGACCATAACCCATGTTGGTCCCTCGGGGGCCGGGCAGGTCGTGAAGGCTGCGAACCAGATCGTGGTCGCGCTGAGCATAGAGGCGGTCTCTGAGGCGCTGGTTTTGGGGGAGAGGGGAGGGGTCTCTGCGGAGAAGATCCTTGATGTTCTCTCAGGAGGTCTTGCTGGCAACAGGGTGATGGAGGTCAAGAGGGAGAAGTTCCTATCTCACGTCTTCGAGCCCGGTGGCAAGGCCCGCTACCAGCACAAAGACCTCGGTATAGCGCTCGATACCGCCCGTGAGCTCGGGGTCGTGCTCCCGGCGGCCGCGCTCGCGGACCAGCTCTTCGCCGCGCTCGAGGCGCAGGGCAGGGGCGACCTCGACCACTCGGCGCTCCTCGTGCTCGTCGAGGAGATGAGCGGGATCAGCCGGAGAGGAGGGTGAGGAGCAGCACCACGCCGCCAAGCATAGAAACCGCAAACACCACCCCAGCCTCCCTGCCTCCTCCCTCCCTCGCCTCCGGCAAAAGATGCGAGCCTCCCAGGTAGCAAAGCACCCCTCCCGCTGCCCCGCTCATCATCCCTACCGCAGATTCTCCAGGAGGGGAGAAAAAGAGCGTCAGCCCCGCCGCCACAGGCACCACCAGCCCCAGCACGAACGCTATCACTGCCACCTTCGCCCTGCTCGTCCCGGATCCTGCGAGAACCGCCCCGAGCGATCCTCCTTCGGGGATCTTGTGTACCATCACCCCTATCCCTATCCCTCCCACCGCAACGGCCGAGGCCCCCGCTCCTGCCGCCACGACGAACCCTTCGGCCAGGTTGTGAAGTGCAAATCCGATCACGAAGGGGAGGAGCACGGTGGCCCCTTCTGAGCCTATCGACCGGGTGGTATCGGCTTCATCGTGGCGATGGTGAGAGTTGTGAAGCCCTTCGAGGAGCGCCATGAGCGCGAACGCTGTGGCGAAGCAGGCTATGGCTTTTGGGCCCGCCGCCTCGACGCTCTCGGGCAGGAGGTCGGCGAAGGCGAGGGCGAGTATGATCCCTGCTGCGAAGGCGAGAAGAGAGGCTCTGGCTCTCTGGGTGATCCCACCTCCGAGCAGCCCGAAGAGGCTCGCCCCGCAGAAGCCCGCTCCGGCGAGCGAGGCTGCGAAGACAGCGTTCATCTCAGGATACCTCGCGCAGCCTCCCCGTCTCCACCTCGTAGACGAATCCCCTGATAGCGTCCTTGCGCGGGATGAACGGGCTCGCCTGGAGGCGTCGGATCGACTGCCGGACATCATCCTCCGGGTCCCCGAAGGCTTCCAGCACGAAGGGCGGCCTGATACCGGTCTCCCTCTCGATCTCGGCCCTGGCCTCGTCGTCCCTGAAAGAGGTCATCCCGCAGCCGGTGTGGTGGATCAGCATAACCTCCTCGGTCCCGAGCATCCGCTGGGAGATGAGCAGCGAGCGGATCGCATCCTCCGTGATCACACCACCGGCGTTGCGGATCACGTGCGCCTCTCCCTCCTCGAGCCCCAGGATCCTGTGTATGTCGAGCCGGGCGTCCATGCACGCGACGATGGCCACCCTGCGCGAGGGCGGCGCGGGTAGATCACCCTTGTCGAACTCCCTGGCGTAGCGCTCGTTGTTCTGCAAAAGCTCGTCTATCACGCTCATACCGTCTTTTGAGAACCTCCCCTTCCGCAAGTGGGAGAGGGGGAACGAATCCCCCTCTCCCGGAGCCTGGTTCAGAGCCAGATGTCCGAGGTGCAGTCCCCACCAGGGTAGCGCATCTCGTGCGCCCGGGCGGGCCCTGCGGGCTCGGCGCCGAAGTCCACGTAGAAGTTCTCGTCCACCTCCATGCCGCCGTTCTCGGGGTCGCAGTTGACCTTGAGCAGGTAAGATCCGGTCTCGGCGAGCTTCGGGTAGAACTGGTTGTCCCAGGAGCTGTAGAGCGAGTTGGTGACGTAGAGCCGCCTGCCGTCCAGGCTAAGCTGGAGCATCTGCGGCCCGCCCTCGAGCCTGCGCCCGGCGACCTCCTGCCCCTTGCCCAGAAGTCCTCCGAGCCACACCTGCCCGGTAAGGCGTGGGTGTGAGGGGTCGGAGATGTCGTACTGCCTGAGGTCCCCGTGCAGCCAGTTCGAGAAGTACAGGTAGCGGTCGTCCATCGAGATGAGCAGGTCGGTTATGAGGCCCGGCAGCGGGATCGGGAAGTTCTCCACGTCCTCGGTCGGTACGTCTATGACCTTCTCCGCCTTCCAGGAGCCGTTGTCCTTGTAGAAGTGGAACATGTTGGACGAGAGCGCCGCCCCGACGAAGCCGTGCGCGCTGTCGGGGTCGTGGTGGAAGCGGGTCTCGAGCGGGATGAGCCCCTCTTCGCCGAGGTCTATCGTCTGCGCCAGCTCGCGCTTCTCCCAGTCCCAGAAGTGGAGCTTGCGCCCGTACTTCCCGGCCTCGACGTCGGAGAGCTCGAAGCCCGGGTAGTAGGTCCTGGGTGCGGCCCACTCGGTGGAGATCATGACGTTGTGGCGCGGCTGGTACCAGAAGTCGTAGTTGAAATCCATCCCCTCGGTGCTGCGCTCCCAGCGCCCGGCGATCTCGAAGTCCTCGTCCAGCAGCAAGAATCCTCCGGGCCCGTTGCCCTCGGCGTCGCCGAGCATGCTGATCATCACCCGGTCCGGCAGGCAGTGTACGGTGTGCGGCGCGGTGAGGTTGGTCTTCGCGACGATCTCTTCGGGCTCTATGACCTTGTGGATCTTCGGCGCCCGCTCGTCCGCGGTGTCTATGATGTGGATGCGGCTCGAGCGCTGCCCGCCGACGATCAGGAAACGCCGCTCCTTGCTCTCGTCACCGTGGCAGGAGCTGCACGCGTTCCAACCGAAGTGGTGCAGCTCGTCCCCGATGTTGGGCATCGGGGTGCGGTGGATGACCTGCGAGTAGGTCGGGGACTCGGGGTCGACGTCTATCGTCGCCAGGTAGTCCGGCGCCTCGACCCCGGTGCCGACGTGCAGCGCGACCGTGTAGAGGATCTTCTCCGGCTCGGCCTTCATCGCCTCCTCAGGGCTCGCGTACCCCGGCCCACAGCAGGCGTGGTGCTCGTGCTCTTCCGTCATCTTCGCCTCTCCTTTCCCCGTAACCCCTTCATCGTGGAAACCCCGACCTCACCCGTTCGGGACGGGCCCCATCGTACGGTGACCGGCCCTCTCGACGGGCGTGGCGCCTCCAGCGTACCAGCTTTCTCGATCTTCTCCCACGTCTCTCTCGTACAGAGCATTGTAGAATATATCCTACCTTTTTTATCGGGTATTTCAGGACGCTGGGGCGTACGGGAGCTCCGGCGCTCTCAGACCACTCTCAGGCACACGTGGCATACTCACCAGAGGTTCGGTCGGCCCCTTTAGCAGGGGGCGTCAACGCGAGAAGAACACGGGAGCGAAATGACATGAGAAACGTATCAGCGGAGATGGCGGGAAGCCTTCGGGAGAGGGCACGTTGAGCGGGGTGGCCTTCGCGCTCATCGTCGGCTCGCTCACGAAGCGGGTGCTCTCCGCGGTCGGGGTCTACGGTCCGCTCGCGACGTTCGCGCTGATGATCTTCGAGAGCATGGGAGCGCCGTTGCCGTCGGAGATCATCCAGCCGTTCGCGGGTTTTCTCTCGGCCACCGGCAGGATGAATTTCTTCTGGGCCGTGACCGCGGGCGTGGCGGGCAACATGGTCGGCTCATGGGCCTCGTACTACATCGGGCTCAAGGGAGGACGAGGGGCGGTGATCCGCTACGGCCGCTTCGTCGGGATAAAGAAAAAAGATCTCACGCGGGCCGAAGGATGGTTCGCGCGGAGAGGAGCGGCCACGGTCTTCATCTGCCGCATGCTCCCTCTGGTCAGGGGTTTCGTCTCCTACCCGGCCGGGGCGGCGAGGATGAACCTGGCGAAGTTCAGCGCCTACACGTTCTTCGGATGCGTGCCGTGGGTGGCCGGGCTCACCTACGCAGGATACGCGCTCCGCAGGCACTGGGAGGAGATCGCGGTGTACATGCACTACCTGACCTACGCCGTCGCCGCGGCGCTCGTCCTCGCCGGGGCCTACCTGTTCTTCCGCTGGATGATGTCTCGCAAGCGGAGCTGAGCCCTCACCTCAGGCCACCCACCGCCAGCTCACGAAGAGGGCGCAGAAAAAGAGCGAGAGGGCCGTGCTCGTGGAGAGCCAGACCGCGAGCGCGGCCCGGCTCCGCAGCAGAAGCCCGAGCACGAAGAAGAGCGGGAACACCACGAGGAGAAACCGCGAAAAGCTCATCAGGGGCATCCCGGCCGCCCCATCCAGGGCGGGGAGCAGGGTGAGACAGGCGCTGTAGATGAGAAGGTCCCACGGCAACACCCGCATCCCGGCGGCCAGCAACAGCACGGTCAGCACGAAGAACCCGAAGTAGAAGGTGTTGGCGGCGAGGAACGAGTGCAGCAGGGAGCCGTAGCCATGGAGCAGGCTCTCCGGGTGCACCGCCCAGCGCCAGCCCTGGATCGCCCGGACGAGAGCATCCCGAAAGGTTACGTACGGGCCGGAGAACTTCCTGTGCCAGTGGGCCTTCTCCGCCATCGCGAACTCCAGCGGGTTACCGTAACGGTGCCAGAGATAGACGAGGTACGCCGCCATCCCGGAGGGTACGAGCGCCAGGTAGGACAGGCGGTGCAGTCCGTATCGCTCCCGGTCCGCAAGCCAGCTGCCGAAGAGCGGCACGACGAGGAAGACCCCGGCCTCGCGGGTCGCCGAGGCGAGCGCGGCGAGAATGCATCCCAGGAGCAGGTTGCGCCGCAGGCGCGCCGCCCAGAGAGCCCCGGACGAGAACGCGAGGAAAAGCCCCTCCGAGTAGGCGGCGTTGAAGAAGAAGCTCGTGGGGAAGAAAGCCAGGACGAGAACCGAATTGCGCGCCACCTTCTCCCCCCAGCAGTCCTCCGCGAGACGATAAACGAAGTAGAAGCCGAACAGGGTGGCGACCAGCGAGATGAGCGTCAGCGCCACGCTCAGGTTCTCCAGCGTCGGCCGGGCTCCCGAGAACCGCACGACGGTCCGCGCCAGAAGAGGTGGCAACGGGAAGAAGGCCGTCTCGGGGGGAAGGAAGCGCTCGTACCCGTGGGCGGCTATGTAGGAGTACCAGATCCCGTCCCACCTCGCCCAGATATTGGTCACCAGGTGGTGCACGGGACGAGTGTCGGCCGGGCCGGGGCTCGGTCGGAGGAGCCCGGCGAAGATCGCCCCGGAGGCGAAATACAGCGCCCGGCTCGCCAGGAACACGAGCCCTACGAACCCGGCCCCGCCAGAGGCAAACCTCCGGAGCCGCTTCTTCACCCTCGGCTCCACCTCGGACGCGGGCTCACCAGGTCGGTCCTAGGGTGGGGCGGCAGGATGAGCGGTGGACGAGGCTTCTGGTTGAAATTGAAGTCCCGGACCAGGTTACCGAGCTGCGGCATCGCCTCTCTCACGTCCGGATGCGGGTCCGGGCGCCCGTCGGTTTTGGGGTTGAGCCGCTGCCCGCCCAGGAAGCGGTCTTCGATGAACTTCAGATAGGCGTCGAACGAGAGCGTCTGGTGGTCTATGTATCCGCGCTTCGCGTAGGGGCTTATGACGAGCCCGGGGACCCTCAGACCGTAGCCCATCTTATCCACCTTGGGGGGCACGACGTTGTCGTAGAAGCCTCCCCAGTCGTCCCAGGTGAGGAAGATCGCCGTGCTCTTCCAGTCCGGGCTCCTCATCGCCGCGTTGATCACCCGGGTGACGTAGGCCTGCCCGTTGCTTATGAGCGCCGGGGGATGCTCGCTGTTCTTGCCGCTCGGGACGAGCCAGCTCACCTGCGGGAGACGCCCCTCCCTCGCGGCCCTGAAGTAGGCGCTGGTGCTCTGGATGTTCCCGAGCTGATGGTCCTGTCTGACCGTCTCGAAATGCGGCAGCGGGTTCCAGATCCCGGGGGTCTTCGGGCTCTGCATGGTCCTGTGGCAGAACATCTGTCCGTCGGGACAGTCGGGTTCTGCGCCCCTGGCCACGTAGTAGCGCCAGCTCACGTGGTATTTGTGCAGCAGGTAGGTTATGTCGGTCCAGGCGTAGTCCGGCTGGTGTAGCTTTCCCCCGCGCCTCTGAACCGGGGGGACGGCACCAGGGAAACGTCTCGCAAAGTCCAGAGGTTCCTCCGGGCGCTGCAGGGCGCTGCGGCAGCTCATGGGGTTTTTGTTCTTGCACACCGCGGACCACGCCGAGACCGTATACAGGTGTGCCGGAAGGCTCCAGGAAGCATTCGACTCGAACATGTGATCCTGCAGGACGAAGTTGCGGGCGTAGGCCCAGTAGTTCGGGATCTCCCGCGCCGTGTGGTAGCCGACGACGTCTGGAGGGTTGTCGTGGGTTATGTGGGAGCAGTGGGGGTTCAGCGGGCTCTTCTTGCACAGCCGGCTCTCCCCGGCGAGCTGCTGGCGGATGAAGCCGTTCATCCTGCCGCCGTTTATGTCCTTTCGGGCGTCCGTCGCGGTGTGAGGCCCACCGAGATCCCGGTTCTTGCGGTCGTGGAAGGGCCGGATGCAGTGTCCCAGTCGCGGGTCCGGGATGCAGACCGCCGGGTGCCCGTTCTTCATCGGGATGCCGTCGGCGCCGGGGTAGGTGCCGAAGTAGTTGTCGAAGGAACGGTTCTCCTGCATGATGATGATCACGTGCTTTATCTTCTCCAGCCCGGGCGGTGCCCCAGGCGCGAGCGTCCCCGGGGACGTCTGGCCGGTGACCCTCCCCGCCCCGGAACAGGCCGCCAGGACGAGCAGCAGCGCGGACAGCGCGCCGATCGGCGAGATCACCCTTCGCGACATCCTCAGCCAACATCCCATGCCAAGCCAGCCTCTCTCATCCGGTTGGACACCTCTTCACGCCGATCCTCCAGCGGGAAGACTTCCTCCTATTAAGTCCGGAGGTTGAGAGAATTCTGAGAATAGGGCGAAAGGACGAAGAAAGCCGGAGGTGCTCCCCCTGCCCGGGGATCACCTCCGGCGGGAGAACCTTCGCGGGCGACCCGCGCTCAAGACCCCGACGAAGCTACAAACGCCGACGGAGGCTCGAAGGGTCGAGTTCCCCCGAGAGAAAGGCTCGCTCGAGGCGGCTGCGGCTCGCCCGCACCAGCTCGGGGCAACGCAGGATGTCGTCTATCTCCCGCTGCGAGCAGTTGCGCACCACGTAGTCCTCGCGCACGATCTCGTGCAGCGGGGCGCCATCGTTTATCCGGTGGACGACGTAGTTGAGGACTTTCTCCTCCCGCTCGGTGTGGGGCCTCTCCTCACCGAGCATCATGCGCCGCAGGAAAGAACGCCTCCGGACCGTCACTCCTCTTCCTCCTTCTTCGGCGCCTGCGGGGTTAGCTGACGGGTTCGGGCCGAAAGAGAGAAGCCCTACGCCCCGCTCCGGGGCGATTCACCCCTCGGCGGGCCCTGGGCCCACCTGATCGGGTCCCCCGCCTCCCGGTGCCACCCGGGAGCTCGGCGCTTCTGGCACCACAGACTACAAACCGCCGGTATACGCCCGAAGAGAGAAGTTGTCAACCGGTGGACGCTACGCCAGCAGCGCGGGGGCCAGGGCGCGCCACTCCCTGCCGAGACCGGCCTCGGGCCGGTCGGTTATCACCTGCACGCAGACGTGGTCCGCCCCCGCGTCGAGGTGCTCGTGCACCCGCTCTCTTATCCTGCGCTCGTCTCCCCAGGCGACGAGCGCCTCCACGAAGCGGTCGCTGCCCTCCCCGGAGAGGTCTTCTTCGGTGAAGCCCTGGCGGAGCCAGCTGTTGCGGTAGTTGGGAAGCCCGAGATACCGGCTTAGGTGCGAGCGGGCGAGGCGCAGAGCCTCCGTCCGGTCCTCCGTGAGGACCACCCCCTGCTCGACGGCGAGGAGCGGCCCTTCCCCGAGGATCCCGCGGGCGTAGGCGGTATGCTGCGGCGTTACCAGATAAGGATGGGCGCCGTCGGCGAGATCTCTGGAGAGCTCGAGCATCTTCGGGCCGAGCGCCGCGAGCAGCACGGGGGCCTCCCGTTCGGGTCCTACGGCGTTGAACTGCGCCCGTCGCATGCCCTCCAGGTAGGAGCGCATCGTCGCGAGCGGCGAGCGGTAGTCGTGACCGCGCATCTCGACGAGCGGCCGGTGGCTCACCCCGATCCCGAGGACGAACCGTCCCGGATACGCCTCGGCGAGCGTCTTCGACGCGGCGTTCGTCGCCCACGCGTCACGGACGAAGATGTTGGCGATTCCGGTGGCGATCTGGATCCGACTGGTTGCGGAGAGCAGTATCGCGGCGGTGGTGAAGATCTCCCGTCCGGTCGCCTCTCCGAACCATAACGCCCCGTAGCCGAGCTCCTCGGCCTCGGCCGCGGCCTCCCTCGCCCGGGAAGCGGGCAGATAGTTGAGGATCGAGGTCCACAGCCCCACCTCGCCCCCGAGCACCGAAGGGTCGGGGTATCTCCGCTCCGTCCGGCTCATGTCCGCTCCCGTCCCCCGGCCGGCGCTCCCGCGAGCCCGAAGACCTCCGCGAGAAGCTCGTAGGAGCGCAGCCGCGCGGTGTGATCGTAGACCATCGTCGTGACCATGAGCTCGTCGGCCCGGGTGCGCTCCGCGACCTCCTCCATCCTCTCCCTGACCCTCTCGGGGGTGCCGATGATCTGCATCGAGCGGTACGCCTCGGCGAGGCGCCTCTCCGCCGGTGTGTACTCGTGAGCCAGGGCCTCTTCCGGCGTGGGGAGCGGCCCGGGCCGGCCGCTGCGCATCCTGACCCAGGCGAGCTGCATCGAGGAGGCGAGCTCCGCGGCACGCTCCTCGCTCTCGGCGCAGACGACGGAGACGGCGAGTATCGCCGAGGGACGCTCGAACTCCTCCGAGGGCTCGAAGCTCTCTCTGTAGGCGAGCATCGGCGGGGCGGGATCGGCCGGGCTGAAGTGTGCCGCGAAGGCGTAGCCGAGCCCCATCTTTCCCGCGGCCCGCGCGGAGTAGCCGCTGGAGCCGAGCAGCCAGATCGGGGGAAGCTTCACGTCATCGGGCATGGCGCGCACCGCGGCGAAGGGGTGATCCTCCGGGAATCCATCCCCGCCGAAGGCGAGGAGTTCAGCGAAGCGTTCGGGGAAGTCCTCCGCCCCGTCCGCACCGGAGGAACGCCGGAGCGCCGTAGCGGTCACCGGGTCGGTGCCGGGAGCCCGGCCTATGCCGAGGTCTATACGGTCCGGGTGCAGGGCCTCGAGCACCCGGAAGGTCTCGACCACCTTGAGCGGGGCGTGGTTGGGGAGCATGATACCCCCCGCCCCGACCCGGATGCGGGCGGTCTCGTGGGCGACGTGCCCGATCATCACCTCCGGCGCGGAGCTGGCCACGCTCGGGAGGTTGTGGTGCTCGGCGAGCCAGTAACGCTCATACCCGAACCGGTCGGCCAGACGGGCCAGATCCAGGGTGTTGCGCAACGCCTCCCGCGAGCCGTACCCCGAACCGACCGGCGAGAGATCCAAAACCGAAAGCCTGAGATCCACCGTTCCGGATATCTCCTTCCGAAATCCTCAATCCACTACCCGCAAAAACCTCTCGCCAAGAGTGTAATACCCGGTTGCCGCGGGTGGAGAGGCTCGTGATCCCGGCTATATGAAGGCGTCGACGAGCCCGGAGAGCTCATCGAGGAGTTCCACCGTCTCGGGCTCGGGAAGGGTCGGCAGATCGAGCAAAACCCGGTCGACCCCGAGCCGGGCATACTCCTCCAGGACCTCCCTGTCGTGCGAAGCTCCGAAGACCGTGACGGGCACGTCCCTGCCGGAGACCTCGCGCAGCTCCTCCATCATCGGCGCGAGCTTCTCCGGCGGCAGCCCGTTGGCGAGCCAGGCGTCGCCGAACTCGGCCACCCTCCTGAACGCCCGCCGTCCCCCGCCGACGTAGATCGGCGGGTAGGGTTTGCACACCGGCTTGGGCCAGGATGCTATGGGGTCGAAATCGACGAACTCCCCGTGATACTCGGCCGAATCGCGGGTCCAGATCTCGATCATCGCCCGCAGGCGTTCGTTCACCAGACGCCCCCTGGTACGAGGGTTGGTCCCGTGGTTCTCCATCTCTTCCTCGTTCCATCCGACCCCGACGCCGAAGATCATGCGCCCGTCGGAGAAGTAGTCGAGGCTCGCGACTTCTTTGGCCGTCGTGATCGGGTCGCGCTGCGCCAGAAGCGCGACCCCGGTCCCCACGAGCAGGGTCTGGGTGGCCGCGGCGGCCGCGGTGAGCGTGATGAAGGGGTCGAGAGTACGGTAGTACTTCCTCGGCAACTCACCCCCTCCAGGGTACGGCGTCCTCCTGCTGAGCGGTATGTGGGTGTGCTCGGCGACGAACAACGAGTCGAAACCGCGTTCTTCCAGGAACAACCCCAGGACGTCGGGTTTTATCCCCTCGTCCGTGACGAACGTGGATACTCCGATCTTCATCATCTCTTCATTGAACCACACATCGCCCCGCCTCCTCTACCCCGGAAGCGCACCGCTCTCCTCGAAACGTTTTACCCTGGCCCGCACCCACTCCGGCACCGGCACCGCCTTCTCCTCTTCCTGCGAATAGGAGACGTACACCACCTCGGCCTCCAGAATGGTCTCCTCCCCACCCTCGTGGGCCGAGATCCGGAACCCGGCGACGAAGCTGGAACGCCCGAAGGAGCGCACGCGAACCCCCACGTCGAGCAAATCGTCCAGACGCGCGGGCCGCTTGAACTCGAGCGTGGCCTTGACCAGCGCTATGTCGAAGGGGGGAGGATCGCCCGTGAACTCTATCCCAAGCTTCCTGAAGTACTCGGTGATGGCCACATCCAGGTACGTGAGGTAGTGTGCGTTGTAGACGACCTTCTGACCGTCGATCTCCGAGTACCTCACCCGCAGCGTGTGCGTGAACCGGTACCCCTCCATCCTTCTCCGCCTCCATGACGAAAGAGGGCCGGGAGACCCCGGCCCTCTCAGATTCCGCGCTTGGCCTCGGGACTAGCGGATGAACCTGCGGGCGAGCAGACCACCGCCGACGAGGAGCGCACCAGCGCCGAGCGCTATCACCGAAGCACCACCGGTGTTCGGGAGAACACTGGCCGCCGCACCAGACGCGGAGGAAGCCGCGCTGCTCACGGAAGCCACGCTGGAAGAAGCGCTCGTGCTGGCGGAAGCCGTGCTGGTCGAGGGAGCCGAGCTGCTGATGGAGCTGATGATGTTCTGCACCTGGCTCACGCTGATGTTACAAGTCTGAGCTATCTGCTGGACGTTGTAGTTGTTGCCGTACTGGCTGTACTGCGCCTTGCCGGCCTCCTGCTGCACCGCGTTCTGCACGCACTGCACGTCGTTGTTGCCGGTCTGCACACCGATGGCGCCGCCGCTCTGGGTGTTCGCCCCGACGGCCTGCGCGAAGGCCGGGGCCGCGACGGCGAGCACCATCGCCAGCATGGCGGCCAACAGCATTACCTTCTTCAAATCCTCTACCTCCTGTCTCGAGGACCTACCATGACGATTGTTAATCCTCGCAAAAATTTGTTAATAAGTCAAGGGCAAAGCGTGCTTTTTCTACTCTCCCCAGACCTCTTCGGCGGTCTCGACGATGAGCTCGAGCTTCGCCCACTGCTCGTCTTCGGTGAGGTTGTTCCCTTCGACGGTGGAGGAGAAACCGCACTGCGGCGAGAGGCACAGCTGATCGATGGGGACGAAGCGGCTGGCCTCCTCGATCCTCCTCTTCAGGAGGTCCTTGTCTTCGAGCTGGCCGCGCTTGGTGGTGACGAGGCCGAGGACGACCATCTTGCCCTTCGGGACGAAACGCAGGGGTTCGAAGGTCCCGGAGCGTTCGTCGTCGTACTCCAGGAAGAACCCGTCCACGTCCAGCTCGTTGAAGAGTGCTTCGGCGACGAAGTCGTAGCCGCCTTCGGCGGCCCAGGAAGAGCGGAAGTTACCCCGGCACATGTGGGTGGTCACGGACATCCCGTCGGGGCGGTTCTCGAGCGCCCGGTTGATGGTGCGGATGTAGATCTCGTGCTGGTGCTCCGGGTCCCCGCCCAGGGTCGCCAGGTGCTCTCTCTGGCGCGGGTCGTTGAGGTAGGCCAGGCTGGTGTCGTCGAACTGCAGGTAGGTGCAACCCAGCTCGCCGAGGCGCCGCACCTCCTCGGCGTAGGCCGAAGCGAGATCCGCCCAGAACCCTTCGAGATCCGGGTATACGCTCTCGTCTATCGCGGCGCGTCCGCCCCGGTAGTGGACCATGCTCGGAGAGGGGATGGTGAGCTTGGGGGTCGCGCTCTTCACCTGCTCTTTTAGGAAAGCGAAGTCGTCGCCGAAGATGGTGTGTTCCAGGTGCACCCGGCTCTCCACCCTGAGGGCGGCCGGGGTGAACTCTATGTCGCCCCGTTCGTTGCGGAACTTCACCTTGATGTTGCCCTCGGCCTTCTCGACCCCGCCCAGCTGGTAGATGAAGTCCATGTGCCAGGAGGAACGACGGAATTCGCCGTCGGTGGCCGAGCGAAGACCGACCTCCTCCTGCTTCCTGACGACCTCGCGGATCGCCCCGTCCTCCGTGGCCCTCAGCTCCTCCGCGGTAATGCGCCCCGCAGCGAAATCCTCGCGGGCTTCGAGAAGCCCGGCGGGCCGCAGGAGACTCCCGACATGGTCCGCCCTGAAGGGCGGTTTGTCTCGCATCATACGGATGAAACCTCCTCGCTCTCGCATCAAGTCCGCATTCTACTAACCTCCGCAGGGATGCGGCGCGTTGCAGGGTGCGCCTCCGGCGTCTATGCTCCTCTGCATGGAGAGCATCTCCCACCATCTTTCGCCGACCGGGGAGCAGTTCGAGATAGAGCGGGGAGAGCTTCGGGCCGTCGTCGCCGGGGTAGGGGCGACGCTGCGCCTCTTCGAGGCCGGGGGGAAACCCGTGATCCAGGGTTTCGGTGAAGGAGAGATGAGCCCGGCCTCCCACGGGCAGATCCTCCTGCCGTGGCCGAACCGGGTGGCCGGGGGATACTACTCCTTCGCCGGAGAAGAACACCAGCTCCCGGTGAACGAACCCGACCGCAACGCCGCGCTGCACGGGCTCGTCCGGTGGTCTGGGTGGCGTCTGGTCTCGCGCACCCTCTCCGAAGTCTCTCTCGGATTGCGGCTCCATCCGCAGGAGGGGTACCCCTTCCTGCTCGATCTGGAGGCCCGCTACGCGCTCTCTGAAGAAGACGGGCTCACGGTGCGCATAACCGCCACGAACCCCGGTCCAGGGCCCGCCCCCTGCGGGATCGGCAACCATCCCTACCTCACGCCCGGTCCGGGTAAGGTCGACGACCTGCGCCTGCACCTGCCGGCCCGCTCGTACTACGAGACCGACGAGAACCTCATACCCCGCCGTCGCACGAGCGTCGACGGGACCCCCTACGATTTCCGCGAACCGCGTACCATCGGGGGGACGCGGCTCGACACCTGCTTCACGGACCTCCGGCCCGACGCCGACGGCAGGGTACGCATCCGGCTCGAAGAGCCCGGTCGGAGCAGGGCCGTCGAGCTGTGGATGGAGGAGAGTTGCCGCTACGTGCAGCTCTTCACCTCGGACACCCTCCCGGGCGAGGATTTCCGGAGCGCGCTCGCCGTCGAGCCGATGACCTGCGCACCGGACGCCTTCAACTCCGGGGACGGGCTGGCCGTCCTCGAACCCGGCTGCTCGCTCACGAGCGCATGGGGGATAAAACCGCAGCTCTGAGCACCTCTCACCGACCCTTCCCCGGTTCCCCGGGACCGAAGCCGCGGCGTTCCATGCTCCCCCAGTCGGTGTTCCTGCGCAGGTAGGAGACTATGGCCGCAACCCTCCAGAGGGTGTTGAGCTGCCGGTATCCGAAGTTCTCGAGCACGCCGTAGAGGACGAGCTTCAGGAAGTCGGTCCAGCGCGGATACCGCCGCAGCCGCATCTCCTCCATGAAGACCGCCGCGACCGAGAGCAGGGACCCCAACCCCACCGCGACGGCGAAGAACGCCAGCGTGAACGGCACGTTGAGCACGCCGAGCAGGAGGCCGACGATGAAAGCGGCATACCCGAGAAGCTCCACCACCGGGCCCAGGAGCTCGAAGAGGAAGTAGTAGGGCATCGCCAAAAGCCCCACCGTCCCGTAACGGGGATTGAAGAGCATCCTGCGGTGGCGGATGAGGGTGTCGATCAGACCCCTGTGCCAGCGGTCGCGCTGGCGGCGCAGGACACGCAGGGTGGAGGGGACCTCGGTCCAGGCGACCGGATCGGGGACGAAGACCACCCGGTACTTGCGCCGGCCCTCACGCAGGGTGCGGTGCATCCTCGTCACCAGCTCCATGTCCTCCCCGACCGTGTCATCCGAGTAACCCCCGGCGGAGATGAGATCGCTGCGGCGGAAGATGCCGAAGGCCCCGGAGATGATGAGCAGGGCGTTGAGGCGGCTCCACCCGGTCCTCCCGGCTAGAAAAGCCCTGAGGTACTCGACCACCTGCAGCGTCGGGAGCACCTCGCGGGGGGTGCGCACCTCGACCACACGCCCGGAGTCCACCTCGCAGCCGTTGGCGACCCTGACGATCCCGCCGACGGCCGCGACGTCGGAGTACTCTATCGCGGGCCTGGCAGCCCGCAGCAACGCGTCCTCCTCCAGGATGATGTCCGCGTCGACGCAGCAGACCAGCGGATAGCCGGCGGCGCAGATGCCGGCGTTCAGGGCATCGGCCTTTCCGCCGTTCTCCTTGTCCACGACGACGAGCCGCTCGTCGGAGGAGGCATAGACACCCCGTATGGGCGCGGTCTCGAGCTGCATCCTCACCGGACGGTCGGACTCCCACAGGTCGAAGCTCTTCCCGAGAACCTCCAGGGTGCCGTCCGAAGAGCCATCGTTGACGACCACCACCTCGTGCAGCGGGTAGCGCAACGAGAGCAAAGAGCGAACGCTCTCGGCGATCGTCGCCTCCTCGTTGTACGCGGGTACGATCACCGAGACCGGTGGGGCGTAGCTGGAGGCGAAGAGCTCCGAGAAGCCGGAGAAGACCTCCCGCCGGGTGTAATCCGCTATCTCGAAGAACGAGATCACGTACAGAAGCGCGTAGACGCCGTTTATGAGCAGGAAGTAGCCGAGAACGAAGTAGTTGACGACGAGCAGGAACTCCCCGAAGCTCACCCCTCCTCCCCCGTCCGAAGCATGCTCTCCAGCTCCCGCCGCCCATCGCCGGGCAGATCGTCGAGCAGCCGTCGCAGCCGCCGGGTCGCCCCGGCGGCGACCATGGCCCGGACCACGCGCCGGGCCTCGCGCCCGCGCTCGTCGGAGCGGGTGAGGTCCCGGACGATCCTCTCGGTCACGCCCCGGCTCTCCAACGCGGCCGCCGCCCGGTCCCGGGCGAAGCGGTCCTCCCCCTCCAACACCCTGACGAGCGCCTTCTCCCCGGCGGGACTGAGGCTGGCGAGCGCCCGCGCCGCGTTCACCCTCACCCACCACTCCCGATCCGAGACCATGCGCTCGAGCTGTGGGATGGCCGAGACGTCCCCGATCATGCGCAGGGCGTTGGCGGCCTGCGCGCGCACGGGCCACTCCTGGTCCCGCGCCGCCGCGAGCAGGGTGGGAACGTACTCCGGGTCCCCGATCCTGCCGAGCGCGAGGACGGCCTGGGCCCTCAGGTCCACGCCCTCGCCGTCGCGTGCGGCCTGCAGGAGCGCGGGCGCGGCCTCCCGAGCCCGCAGGTTCCCGAGGATGCGCGCCGCCATCGCAGAGGCCCTCTCCTCCCCGGAACGCAGGCGTTCGATCAGGGGTTCCACGGCCAGGGGACCGAGCCGCTCCAGGTTCTCCGCCACCCGCAGCCGGGTGAGGTCCGAGGGGTCCCCCAGGCTGCGGACCAGGATCCTCGCGGCTTCCGGTGTACCGATGCGCGCCAGCGCACGAGCCGCGACGGCCCTGACGGTCTCATCCCCATCGGAGAGCAGCCCCGAGAGCGGCCCCACGACCTCTGGACCGCCCAGATAACCGAGGTTCTCCGCCGCTCTGGCCCGACGCCAGCGGCTGCGCGCGGAGATCTCCCCAACGTAGTAATCCACCAGCCTCAGTCCGGCGGCGAGCTCCACGAGCCTCTCCCTCTGAGCACCCCGCAGCAGAGAGAGGTGCCGGATCATTGCTTCGGAGAGCACGTCCGGGTCGCGCGTCGCGAGCGCGTTCAACCCCTCCGGTACGCTCTCCCCGGCGAGGACCTCTTCGAGCAGCGCGTCCGCTTCCTTGAGGAGCGCCTGCCGTCTTCTCCCGCCGACCGAGCGCACCATCCTGAGCACCACGGTCATGCCCATCATCAGCACGTTCAAGCCCGCGATGACGAGTACCGCGGGCCACACGAATCCCGTACTTTCCATCTTCTCCTTTTTATCGGATGAGATGCCGGAGCACTGTAGCCCACTGTATTGAAAGACGAGGTGAGAGGCTAGTAAGATCATCGTTGGTCGAGAGTGTGTGATCTCGAGGGGAGTGGCGCATCCTGAGCCAGCAGGCGAAGATACTCGTCGCAGACGACGACAGGGTCGTCCGGCGCATAGTGACCGTCAAGCTCTCGGGGCTCGGCTACGAGCTCTCCGAAGCCGAAGATGGGCGCGAGGTTCTGGACCGGATCGAGGGTGGGAATCTACCCGACCTCCTCATAGTAGACAGCCTGATGCCGCGGGTGGACGGGCTGAGCCTGGTCCAGACCCTGCGCGCAAACCCGGATAGAAGGATCTCCTCCCTGCCCGTGATCATGCTGACCTCCCGCAGCTCGGAGAAGGACGTGATCGAAGGGCTCGAAGCCGGGCTGGACGACTACGTCACCAAGCCGTTCTCACCGGACGAGCTGGCGGCACGGGTGCGTACCGTCCTGCGGCGCAGGGAGCACGCATCCGGCGGGTAGAAGGTCAGGAGGCTTCCTCCGGTCCACGGGCGCAGACGCGGTTCCTGCCGGAACGTTTGGCCGCGTAGAGGGCCGCGTCCGCCGCGCCGAGGATCTCCTCGACGTTCGCGCCGCGCTTCGTCGGCAGCGGGGCGACGCCGGCGCTGATCGTCACCACCCGGGGAGGCTCCCTCGCCTCGTGCGGGATGGCCAGCCCCTCGACCGCGGCGCGCATCCGCTCCGCGGCGCTCAGCGCCGATTCGAGCCTCTGCCCGGGCAGGACCACGAGAAACTCCTCCCCACCGTAGCGGTAGAGGGCGTCCCCCCTCCGGCAACTCTCCCGGAGGGTCCGGGCAACGTTCTTTAGCACCCAGTCCCCGCGGGGGTGTCCATAGTGGTCGTTGTAGGCTTTGAAGAAGTCCACGTCACAAAGCGCGACGCAGTAGCTGTACCCGTAGCGCTCGGCCTGTCCCTGGAGCAGGTCGAGATCCTCCTCCATGCGCCGCCGGTTGCCGAGACCGGTGAGGGGATCGCGGCGGGCCTGTCTGAAGAACTCGTCCTTGAGCCGCTCGAGCTCGGCGTTTTTCTCCTCCAGCCTACGGTACAGATCCCTAACGCGCTCGGCCGCGGCCAGGCGCACCTGTAGCTCGGCCCGATCGAGTGGTTTCGTGAGATAGTCGTCGGCCCCGGCTTCGAAACCTTCCAGCAGATGATCCCGATCCGAGAGCGCGGTGAGGAAGATGAAGTGCACGTAGTCCTCCCGGCCGTCGTTCCTCACCCTGCGGCACAGCTCGATGCCATCCACGCCCGGCATCATCCAGTCGCTTATGATGACGTCCAGATCGGGGGTCTTTCGGTACGTCTCCCAAGCCTCCTCCCCGTCCGAGACGGCCAGGGACTCGTGCCCGAGCTTCTCGACGGCCCGCACGAGGATGGTGCGGGATACCGGATCGTCCTCTGCAACGAGAATCTTCATCGAACATCGGCATTGTAGCGCCACAGGGACGCCGGACTCACCTGGGAACGTAGGAGACGTAGTCCACGTGGAGGCTGGCGTCGTGCCGCGGCTCTTTCCCTTTGAGCCATGCGGGGAACCAGGTATTGACCATGAGGTGCATCGTGGTCCGTGGCAGCCCTGCATCGAAACTCTCCATGGCCCGCCCATCGACACAGAAAGTCACCGAAGTGGGGGAGTACTCGAAGGAGTAATCGTGAAATCCTCTGGTCGGGTCGAACGGCAGGCGTACCTCCCGCGTGTTGGTCTGAGACCCACCGGCGTAGGTCGTGAACAGGACGCGTCGCGAATGATCGTTGTAGACCTCGATGTCTATCTCACTCTGATAGTCCGGGCTCTTGTACAGGAAGAAACCCGTGATCGAACCCGGCGCCCGGGGAACCTTCATCCTCACGGAGTAGCTCCCGTACCCGTAGAGCCCCTTCGTGGCGACCTCACCCCCGTTCAAGGTGCGCGCCGGGATCGTGATCACGAGGTCGCCGTCCTCCACCCCGACGTTGGACGGATCCAACCGTCCGCGCCCGAGCACGTGATCCTGTACATCCCAGAAGTCACCGTTCAGCCGGGAGAAATCGTCCGAAAAACCACCTTCGTCCGCCCTGGTGATCACCGCGAACAAAAGCAACTGTACCGCACCGAACAGGAATGTCCTCACCAGTCGCGACTTCAAATCTCTCCTTCTCCGCATCGGCCCTTCGTGAGCTCCCGCCCGAATCCTCGTTCGGTAGTTATCGGATCTCCGGGAACCATTCTTTAAGATCATCCACCCACACGACCGTTCTACCCACAAAACCAGCAAAATCCCCCATCCGGCCCATTCATCTGGCCGCCCGCATCTTTTAAACTGCATCAAGAGTGGTAAGAAAGATTGCAAACATGGCGCGAGGGGGAGGGTCGGTGCTGGCCGCAGAGCCGCCCAGCGCTGTTCAAGGACCACCCTCGTCGGCCGGACGAGAGAAGGAGGTGAGCGGAGTGCAGAAGATAGAGCTCGGCCACAAGTACTGGTAGAGGAACCCGCGATCATGAACGGAACACGCTAGATCCAGGAGGTACGCAGGTGAGCAAGATTCGGCTCGGCCACAAGTACTGGTAAGACAAAACACAAGTATCCGGTAGTTTTCGCCACCACACCTGGACTTGAGACGGCTGTTGCTTTATCATCTCGGGTCATGGTAGTTTTGTGCTTCATCCGGGGTGTGTGAGGGTGTCCGTCGATACGGAGCGTGTTCGGCTGGTGAACCGGTATATATACGGGCTGGCCGGGGTCGCGTTCGGGGCGGTGTTGATCTTCCAGTATGCCGTCGGTCTTCGCTTCGGCTGGATCTCGCCGCTCATCGGGCTTCTGTTCGCTCTTTTGGTCCTCTGCGCCATCTTTTGGTCCTCTGCGCCAGATATTTTCCGGTAGGGACCAGGATCGGCAAGGTCGAGTTCGAAGTCTCGGATCTCGCGATACTCATGGCCCTGGTGCTCGGTGGTCCTCTGAGCGGGTTCATGGCCGCCGTACCCGGCGCCGTCTACCGGGACCGGCAGAGGACGATCTTCCAGTCGGCGAGCTATGCGCTGCAGGTGCTCGCTGCCTCCTTCGTCCTCGGATCGACCTCCGGGCCACTGCTCCTGAGCCCCCCGGATTTCGGAACTACCTACGTGGTGGGACTGCTCGGGGCCGGCGTGGCGATGTACGTCGTCGAGTCCCTGAGCGGCTACGCGCTGTTGAGGATCAAATACGGAACCCCGCCGGGGGAATGGATGCGAGAGATCCTGGCCCCGGACACCCCCTCGCAGGCGGTGCTCCTCGCCACCGCCCTCCTCACCTCCTACGCGACCGTCCGGCTAGGACCCGTCGCCGCCATCGCCCTCTTCGGCGGCTCGGCGCTCGCGCTGGGGCTGGTACGCTTCTTCAGAGACCAGAGCAAGAAGGTCGAAGAGCTCGAGGACGAACTCTCCGGGCTAAGAGAGGAGAGAGCGCAACTTCACGCCTCGAATGTGGCCTTCGCAGTGAAGATGGTCGAGAAGATAGGAAGGAAGGACCATCTCACGCATCTCCTCGCGGCCACCTCGGCCGTCTACGCAGAGGACCTTGCCCGCGAGTTTCGCCTCGAAGAGAGCAAGATAGAGAAGATGAAGCTCGCCGCCCTGCTGCAGGACGTCGGCAAGGTCAGCCTGCCCGACGAGGTACTGCTCGCAGACCCCGAAAAACTCACCCCCGAGGGGAGGGCACGCCTCGCCGAGCATCCCCTCCACGCAGAAGAGATCCTCGGCTCCATCCCCGGCTATGAGGAATCGGCCCAGTGGGTCAGGTGGCACCACGAGAGGATCGATGGGAAGGGATATCCGGATGGGCTCAGGGGAGAGTGGATCCCCCTCGAAGCGAAGATACTCGCCGCGGCCTCGCATTATGCCTCCGTGGTTCTCACGCTGAGACGCGCCGAAGACGATGGTTCCATGTTGGAGGAAGCCAGGAGAGAGCTCATCGACGTGTGCGACAGGGAGCTGGATGGGGTCGTGGTGAGGACGCTGCTCCGGATAATCGAGAGGGAAGGAGAAGAATACGCCCTGGGGAGAGGGGAGCGCTTCTCCTTTGGTCTGGCTTCCGCCGAACAAGGAGGTGGGTCCGCGAAGGACGGTCCGGGCCTCCGGCTCATCTCGGGCAGCGGAGGGAGCTGAGGCTTCCACCCCTGCCCACCGCTCTTCGGGAAGACAGATGCTCCCGCATCCGTCTCCTTCGGGCATGTTCCAGTGAATACCGCCCGTTCAGCACGATCGCCCCACCCTTGGGAAAGGACCGGTGCCGACCGAAAAGAAGACATCCAACCTGGTTACGGGACACGGTATGAGGTAGTTTAGAGGGAGATGGACGCAGAGAACACCCGCCGGCAGCCTTGGTCGAGATCGGCATCCTGACAGGATCGAAAACGGGCATTCGGAGCCCAACGCGGTGGAGACGGAGATCTCTGTCGCTGCTGGATGGAGAACCGGAAGCCACATGAAAAAACACGGCTCTAGCAACGGGGTGCTGGAAAAACTGCGGCACCTGATCCTCACGGGCGAATATGCACCCAACGAACGTTTGATCGAGGAGCAGTTGGCGGAGAGGCTTGGGGTGAGCCGGACTCCCGTGAGACAGGCACTCACGATGCTGGAAGCCGAGGGACTGGTGGAAATAATCCCCAATCGTGGCGCAATGGTCTGTTCTTTCAGCGTCGAAGAGGTGTGGGACATCTACGATCTGCGGGCGGTGCTCGAAGGCTACGCCGCCCGAAAGGCAGCGGAACGCATGGAGGAAAGCGATCTGAACCTCATGCGCGATCTGGCTGCGAAGATGGAAGACCTGGCGATCAGAGGAGCGCACGATCACGAGGAAGAGATACGCCGGCTGGTGGCGCTCAACAACGAGTTCCACGGGGCAGTCGTTGAAGCCAGTCGCAACCGAAGGCTCAAGCGCCTGGTCCAGCGTACCGTAGAACTGCCGCTGGTGTTCAAGGCTTTCTTCTGGTACACGCCACACGAGC
>Ga0207747_1000884_pt1 | contig 26217 bp, 28 predicted proteins | sample HigsolmetaGSP11D_FD_184839 | JGI IMG/M metagenome (GOLD analysis project Ga0207747, IMG submission 184839) | High solid enriched microbial communities from the Joint BioEnergy Institute, USA - SP1-1-D (SPAdes) | ecosystem: Engineered > Bioreactor > SSF (Solid state fermentation) > Aerobic >...
ATCTGGCGCTAACCCAAATAATTCGTTCCAAGCAGAAATCGGCCTTTGCGGACGCGGATTCACTTGCTTCTTAAGCGTGAAAACTTTTCACTGTCCAGTATACTAGAAAAGAAATAATTGATTATTCTATGATTGACAATAGGGATATTCTTAACGATGGCAAGTAGAAAAGCAAAGCGGGAGGAATCTTGCTCTATAGCTGTTGATCATGTAGGAAAATGGGGGAGCGAATATGAGGAAGGCTGTTCTCCTGATGATCATGGCGGCAAATGCGATCGGACTGGCGGGATGCTTCGGTACAAGCTCACAACTGGCTGATGGGGAAATCGTCACTCAAAGCGGACAACAGGATCAGCGTGAAGAAGCGAGTTCGGATCCGGATCGCCATGCTCAGGAAACGAAGGAGCCAGATGTTCCCGTTTCGCCGGGTGTTTCAGACAACCCTGAAACTGGAGAGGATGCGGCTTCGGAACCGGATGACGAGCTTGATGATTCCTGGAAAGAGGAGGCTCAAGGTCTCTCGACTGAACAGATCGAATTTCTTGATCTGCTCTTCGGCAGATGGATCCATGAAGAGCAGAACGATCTCGTGCTGAATCTGGGGTATGGAACAGAGCAAGTCGGCGTACAGAATGGACAACTGCTGGCCCATGCCGAATTCTCGATTAGCGAGATCAATCAGGAAGAGCAATATATCGTGATCGAAGGAATCAGAGAAACCGTAATATTCAGCGAAGAAGAACCTGACAAGCAGAACTACGCCAGCAAGATTCTGCTGCAAGAGGATGGACTGTCGCTGGTGTACATTTATGATTATCTTGGTGAACAAGTCGAGAGCACATGGGTCAGAGTGCAGCAGTAGATGCGTGATGACGCTGCGGCTCATGAACGATGCGAGGTTGACCGTGAACGGTCAACCTCGTTTGGCATTACGGATGACGCCTGGACGGTGCCGTTGATTCCCGCTTGATCAGTTTCGTTGGCAGCAGCGTCTCAAAGCAAGCCTCCTGGGGATGCTCGATCCGCCACATCAGTTGTGTGAAAGCCTTGTGCGCGAACAGATTCAGATCGATCGCCATCGTCGTGATCTTCGGGTCGGCCACCTGCGAATAGATATTGTTGTCGAAGCCGCAGATGGAGACGTCTTCCGGCACGCGATACCCGTGTTTCTTCAGCAGGCTTAAGACGATGAAGCTGAACCCGTCATTGAGGCAGAACCAGGCTTCCGGCATTTCCTTCAGACTGCTCAGAACCTGCTCGACAGCATGTTCTTCCTCCATGACGTCGAGAAACATGAGCTCGCGCTGCGGTTCGATGCCATGGTCGCGCATGGCCAGGAGATATCCTTCCCAGCGCTCATGATAGCTTGGCGACACGTTGACATTGCCGATGATCGCGATATGGCGGTGTTGGTTATCCAGCAAATGCCGCACTGCGTTGTAAGCGCCGAAGCGGTTGTTCGTGAGAATCGCATCCGCTTCGATAGCCGGGTGATGATGATCGATCAGGACGACGGGTATGCCTTCTGCGATCACACGATTGATGTATGGAGTGCTGATATTGGAGAGGATGAGGACGCCGTCGACGCTTTTGTCCTGAATAAACCCGGGCATCGTCAAACGCTCGCAATCTTCGGAGGTGATCGATTGGATGAGCAGTCTGGAGCCATGCCGCTGCGCCTCACGTTCAATCGACAGGTAGAGATCGCCGAAAAACGTTTTGAGCGAGAACGTCCGCTCGGATGCGATCAGGCCGATCGTTCGTGTCTCTTGCTTCTGGCGGCCGGGTGTTTTTTTCCTCTTATACGTATATCCCATCTCTTCCGCGGCTTGAATGACTCTCCTGCGCGTTTCCTCACTGACTCCGTCCTTGCCGGATAAAGCCTGTGAGACGGAATTCTTTGATATATTCAGCCTGTCTGCGATGTCTTGCATGACGATTTTTTTGCTCATGGGTACCCTCACTAGTCAAATTCGAACATTCAAACTCATTTTGTAACGTTACAAATAATATACACAATTCATATACGAATGTAAATATTAGCGTGGTATATCAACTAAATTTTTGTGCACTCTTGACAACATGATAAACAAATACGATAATTATTGTAATCCCAATAATCACGTTATAAATATTCATTTATAATGTATTTGTAATGTTATATTGGGATGACATATTGTGAGTAGGGGGCATAACACATGAGGAGAAAATCGCTGTTGACGTTGGTTCTTGTCATGCTGGCATCTGTTTTTCTCGCAGCTTGTGGGGACAAAGGCTCTTCCGATGGTGGCGGAAGCAGCAGCTCTGGCGGTTCTGACGGAACGTCCGCATCAGGGAACTCATCCGGCTCTTCAAGTTCGAAGAGCAAAGTGACGATCCGACTGGCCACCTGGGCAGGGGAAAATGAAGCCAAGGAACTGCAGCAGATCCTCGATGACCTCAATGCGAAGTCAGACATCTACGAGATCGTGCAGGACTCCAATCCTGCGGAATATGATACGCGCCTGATCACCCAGTTATCCGGCAACTCCGGTCCGGACCTGTTCTGGGTCAGCGCGCAGCGGGCCGCGCAATTCGCCGCTGAAGGCATCATGCTGGACATCACGGATCAACTGAATGCTTCCAGCCATGTTGCGGCTGATGTTGAGGATTATTATGAAGGTTCGCTGATGCCGTTCACCAGAGACGGCCGCATCTACGGGCTGCCCTGGCTGCAGCAACCGGTCATGCTCTACGTGAACAAGTCCCTGTTCGATGAAGCCGGACTGGATTATCCGGACAGCTCCTGGACGTGGGATGACTTCATTGAAGCTGCCAATCGTCTGACGATCGACGAGAACGGCAACCATCCCGGAGATCCCGGCTTCAACCCCGATGCGGTCAAACAATGGGGCTTCACGTTGAACGGCTGGCCTCCTTCCCAGATGTTCATCTGGCAGAACGGCGGTGAAGTGATCCTCGAAGACTTCAGTGAGTCGCCGATCGACCGTCCAGAAGCGGTAGAAGCGCTGAGGTTCTATTCCGAGCTGATCAACAGCCCGGTTACTCCTTCACAGCAATTGATCAGAGACCGCGGTTTCGACCAGATGTTCCGCAACAAACAGGTTGCGATGTTTATGGGCGGCGCTGCAGACGATCTGGACTCCACGGTCGAACATGTGCAAGCCTTCATGGTGCCGGCGGGCAATGGCGGCGTGAAAGCGACCTTCGCCGATGTGCTCGGCATGGCCATCAACAAGAAGACGAAGGAGCCGGAAGCTGCTTTCTCCGCGCTGCTGGATCTGACCGATGCCATTCACCACTGGAAGATCATGCCGCCGCGCAAGTCGCTGTCTGATCTGGCATCCTTGCAGGAACTGCATCCGAAGAAGGCGCATTCGCTTGAAGCGATCATCGCGTCGATGGAATTCGCCAAGCCTTACCGTTACTTTGACAACTATCCGGAATGGGACAACGTGTACTGGACGCAACTGATGGATCCGATCGTCAACGGCGGGGCCAATCCCGAGGAGCTGATCCCGAACGTCAAGCGCCTGCTGGATGAAACTTTGAAGAAATAAGGAACGCAAGCGGAGCAGGAGGCTCGATCACCCGCAAGCCTCCTGTTCGCCCATATCTTTGGAAGGGGGAGACAGCATGGAGCACTATCTCGGTGCTTTGATCAGATGGTTACTGGCTCCTGCCGTGTTGTTCATCGCGGCGATCGGCCTCTACTGGCTCTTCCGGGCGTTCGGTTGGTCGAAGCGTCAAGCCATGGGACTGGCGATCGTATCTCCCTGGATGATCGGATTTGTCGTATTTACGGCGTATCCGCTGCTTCAGTCGCTCTATCTCAGCTTCACGGAATCCAATATTTTCGGCGGGAGCAAGTGGGTTGGTCTGAAGAATTTCAATCGTCTGTTTACAGCTGACATCGAGTTCTGGTCGTCCGTGCGCATCACGTTGCTGTATGCGCTGTTGTCCACGCCGATCGGCGTCATCGGCGCTTTGCTGATCGCCATGCTGCTGAACAATCAGATCAGAGGGATCGGGACGTTCCGCACGATCTACTTCTTGCCCGCCGTACTCCCGGAGGTCGCGGTTGCTCTGCTGTGGAGATGGATGTTCAACAGCGAGAGCGGGATCATCAACTTCGTGCTGTCGCCGTTCTTCAGGCTCACCGGCAGCGACGTTCCCGACTGGTTCGGCGATCCGGACTATGTCCTGCCTGCCTTTATCATCATGAGCGTATGGGGCATCTTCGGCACCAACACGGTCGTTTTCCTCGCCGGCCTGCAGGGGGTGCCAAGATCGCTGTACGAGGCAGCCGAGATCGACGGTGCGACGGCGTTTCGCAAGTTTCTCCATGTGACCGTGCCGCAGATCTCGCCGGTGATCCTTCTGCAAGTGATCATGGGGATGATCGGCGCCCTTCAGGTATTTACGATCGCCATGTTCGTGCGGCCGACTTCAGGTGCAGGCAAATTTATGAACCAACTGGTGTACGAACGCGGATTCGCCCAGTTGAAGATGGGGGAAGCTTCGGCAGTAGCCTGGGTGCTGTTTGTCATCATCCTGCTCCTGACCTTGTTGATCTTGAGATCCAGTCCGCTCTGGGTTCATTATGAATCCGAAGTAAAGCGATAAGGAGGGATGAGCATGGTGAACAGTTTCACCGGGATAGCGCGGCGCGCACCATCGGTCCGCGTGACGCGGGCGGTCAGCCGCTTTGTGATCTATGTGGTCGTGATCTTGCTGGCGGTAGTCGTATTGGTGCCATTTTTCTGGATGCTGTCCACCGCCTTGAAGTCAGAAGGGGATATCTTCGCCTGGCCGCCGCAGTGGATACCGGATCCTCCTCAGTGGCACAACTTCATTGACGCCTGGAATGCCATGCCCTTCAATCTTTACCTGGGCAATACGCTGTTTATCGTTGTGCTTGGCATCTTTGGCGAGCTGACCAGCGCCACGATCGTGGCATATGGCTTCGCGAGATTTCACTTCCCGGGCAGGGATCTGATCTTCCTTGTCCTGCTGGCGACGATGATGCTGCCCTTCCATGTGACGCTGATCCCGACTTACCTGCTCTGGCAAGCATTCGGCCTGACAGGAGAGTTTGATCCGTTGGTGCTGAGGACGTGGACAGCCTGGGGCCCATTCTATATCTTCCTGTTGCGGCAGTTCTTCCTTACCTTGCCGCGCGAGCTTGACGACGCTGCCGAGATCGACGGGGCGAATACGTTCCAGACGTTCTTCCATGTCATGTTGCCGCAGATCCGTCCGGCGCTGCTGGCAGTCGCCATCTTCGCATTCCGCGGGTATTGGAATGACTTTCTCGGTCCGCTCATTTATCTGCGCGACATGAATCTATACACAATGAATATTGGGGTCTATTTCTTCATGGGCGGAGTCAATGAAGCGCCGAGGTGGAATTATCTGATGGCGATGTCCGCACTCGTGGCATTGCCGGTGATCGTGTTGTTCTTCTTTGCCCAGCGGTATTTTATCGAGGGCATCACGTTTACCGGCATCAAGGAATAAGATAATGAACAGGATGCATAATTCGGACAGGAGGAAATCACGTTGAACAGGAGTGTAAATGTCATCATCACCCGCTGCGCGAGCAACCCGATAATCTCTCCGCATATGATCCGGCCGTCGATTCCGGGCTGGGAAGTGATCGGCTCGTTCAATGCTGGTGTTGTTCGACATGAAGAGGAGATTATCATGCTGCTACGGGTCGCGGAACGTCCGGTGCAGGATGATCCGGATGTGGTGATGTGTCCGGTATGCCGCACGGATGGGGAGGCTTGCGGCGATGATCGGCCGTTCACAGTGATCACCCTGAACCGGAACGACCCGGACTATGATCTGGGCGATTCCCGGGTCGTCCGCGACCGGAAAGGAAATACGGTATATCTTACCTCGATATCTCACTTGCGCCTGGCGCGAAGCAGAGACGGGATCCGGTTCGAGATCGATGAGCGTCCGACGATCATGCCGGAAGGGCCGCTGGAGACATGGGGAATCGAGGACCCGCGGATCACGCAGCTGGACGGGGAATATCTGATTACCTATAGCGCCGTTTCGGACAAGGGGGTAGGCGTCGGACTGATCCGCACGGCGGACTTCCAGTCTTATCAAAGGGAAGGGCTGATCCTGCCTCCGACGAACAAGGACGCGGTCATCTTCCCGGAACGCATCGGCGGCAAATATCTGATGCTGCATCGTCCGGTTCCGAGCGGCATCGGCACGCCGGACATCTGGTTGGCGGAGTCCGATGACCTTAAGTATTGGGGCCATCATCGCTTCGTCATGGGAGTGCGGCCAGGCAACTGGGAGAGTGCACGCATCGGCGCAGGATGCGTTCCGATCCGCACGGAGCACGGTTGGCTGATCTTGTATCACGGTGCGGATGAAGAGCATCGTTACGGCATGAACGCTGCGCTGTTCGATCTGGAAGACCCCGGACGGGTGATCGCCAGACTCCATGAACCGTTTATGATCCCAGAGGCGGACTATGAGAAGGAAGGCTTCTTCTCCGACGTCGTCTTCGCATGCGGGGCGGTCGTCGATGGAGATTACGTCCATATGTACTATGGAGCGGCAGATGAGCATATCGGCAGAGTGACATTCCAGCTATCTCAGCTGATGAACGTATTGCTATCTTCGAGGTATTATATACAATATAGATAAGTTGATATACTAATTATCAATATTATCGTGCAAATGGAGAGGATGGAACTCACGATGATTCAGCTGAAGAACCACGGCAAGAGGTCGTGTTCGGTTTTGCTGGAAACGTTTAGACGGAGCGGCAGAAAGCCGCTGCAAGTCGAGAAGCTCGTGTTCGACAAGGTGAACATGCGCGATGTGTACAATATCGCCGCGCCTTTCATCGACGAAGGGGAGTATGTCCTCCCTGGCAGAGTCGAGCATCGGGACAGCGAACAGTCTGAGGTTCATTTCTTCGTTCAACGCGGCGGCAAGTGGGTTCCACGAGACAATGCACCCGTGTTCGCACTTCAGGATCCGTTCTACACGAAGATTCGCGGTGAACTGATCTTCGGCGGCGTTGAGACGTTCCCGCATCCGGAGAAACCGGGCATGCTTGGCTGGCGGACTGTGTTCTACAAGGGTCCGAACATCGCCCGACTGGAGAAATTTTTCGCAGGTCCGGATCTGATGAAGGACCTGAGATTCGTGGAGTTGGCTGACGGAACGATCGGCATCTTCACACGGCCGCAAGGGGTCAAGGGTGGAAGAGGCAAGATCGGTTATACGACTGCAGATTCCCTCACGGAGATCACCCACAAGCTGATCGTTGACGCGCCGCTGCTCGAGTTGTTCGCCGATGACGAGTGGGGCGGCAGCAACGAGATCCACCTGTTGTCCAATGGCCTGCTGGGTGTGCTTGGACATATCGCCCAATTCGACGAGGAAGGCAACCGTCATTATTATCCGATGGTGTTTGCCTTCAACCCCGTCAACCGATCCTACAGCGATATGGAGATCGTCGCCGAGCGTGCCAACTTCGTGCAGGGACCGGCCAAGCGCATCGATCTGGTCGATGTCGTATTCAGTGGCGGTCTCATCCGCCATCGGGACGGGACGGCCGATCTGTATGCCGGGATCAGCGATGCTGAAGCGCAGAAGATCCGGATCTTCGATCCGTTCCTCGCATATGAGCGAAGCTACGCTCAAGTTTGAAATGATACAATCTCGTGAACTCGCGGGAAGGCTCCGGACAGTTTGGAAAACGCTGTCAGGGGTCTTTTTGTTCGTTGTTATTGTGGCATAGAGCTGGCAGGTTCATACACTTCACCGCTTTACTCTGCGTTTCGGACAGCCGTCAGTTCGAAACATTGACGACAAATTGACACAAAGATGTCGATGTTATCGCCCTATATAGCCCCATCGAGTTATAGGATCGATCACTGCAAGTTGTTAAAATGTAGAAGGTTGGAGATAAAAATAAAGAGGGGTGGTACATACATGCCTTATAAGATAAGGTTCGCGGTCATGATGGCTGTTCTGGCAGTGCTGGTCATCCTGTCCGCCTGCTCCGGCTCGGGCAAGCAACCGATCGATCCGGAAGCGGTAGAGGCGCATCTCGTGACGAACCCGGAAGTCGTTATCGCCGGCAGCAAAGCGGAGTTTACAACGACGTTCACCGGAATGGAGGCAGACTCTGAGGTCACGGTGAACTATGATGTGCGGATCGACGGCGAACCGGAGCTGTTCAAGGCCTACTACAAGGGCGACGGCAAATTCACCGGCGCCTATACGTTCGTGGAAAGCGGCACTTACGATCTGTATATTCACACTTACGTGGAGGATCTGCATCTCATCTTCAAAAAGTCGGTTGAGGTAAAGTGATGGCCCTGTTCAGATCCAAACTCATGAAACGAATCAGCCTGCTCATGATCCTCTTCGCCAGTTCGATGCAAGTTGGACAGGCACAGGCTCTGGCGGAGCAAACCGCAGCCGGGCTCCCGCTGCAGGACATCCTGGATCAGGCTGTACCGGGTGAAACGGTTATCCTGCCATCCGGCATCTACGAAGGGCCAATCCGGATCAGCAAGCCGCTGACGATCCTGGCGGAGCAGGAAGGAGAAGTCATCCTGCGCAACGACTGCCTGCAGACAGCCGTGACCATCGAGGCCGATGGGACTATACTCTCGGGCATACATATCGAAGACGAAGCATTGAAGGAAGAGCCAACGGTGCTCGTCACGGCGGACTCTGTCCGGCTGGAAAACCTGCATATCCGCACCGGAGCGCACGGCATCGCGGCGAGGGATGCGAGTAACGGGACGGTCAGCGGAACGACCATCGTCTGGGCGCCGCCAGGCATACGGATGGCCGACAAGGGCAACGGCATCGACCTGCTCGTTTCGCATCGCTGGCAACTGACGAACAATGCGATCCGCGATGTGCATGACGCCATCTATCTGGAAAGCAGCAATGACGGAGTGATCACGGATAATGTGGTGGAAAATTCACGCTACGGCATCCATACGATGTTCTCGAAACGAACGGTCATCGAGCGCAATGTCGGCCGGATGAACGTTACCGGCGCGATGGTGATGACCGCCGAGCATACGTCCGTAAGGGACAATACCTTCGTCAAGCAGAGCGAAAACGTCAATTCGCAGGGGATCCTGCTGTACGATGCGCACGAAATCACCGTGTCCGACAATACCGTGGAGGGCAACCGGGTCGGCATCTATGTGGAGCAGTCAACAGGCAACTGGCTGGAGGGCAACCGAGTGAGCAGCAACTTCATCGGTCTGCAACTGGTGGACGCAAGCGGCAATGAGATCCGCGCCAACCGGTTTATCGGCAATGTGACGGACGCGCAGGCGCGCGGCAGCAAACACAATACGATCGCCGGGAACTACTGGGACAGCTTCGAGGGAATCGACGCGGACGGAGACGGGACAAGCGACATCGCCTATGCGATCAATCCGTTCTTCGCTTCCGTAGCGCAGAAGCGTCCGGCGTTCCAGCTGTTCTTCCAGTCGCCGGGCATGGTTTTCCTGGAAAGTTTGTTCCAGTCCGGACGAGAGGGCTGGTCCAGGGATTCCTCTCCGCTCATGGTTCCGCCTGCCGACGGATCGCGGTCTGGAACGGCTGAGGGCAGCAGGGCGATGACGGGGTGGACAGGACTGGTATTGTTGGGTTGTACAAGCATATTTATCTTGATGATGAGGAGACGAAAGGCATGAAAAGACAGTTCATGAAAAGACAGCTTCAAATGTCGGTAATGATCATAATCATCGCAGCTGTGCTGGCAGCTTGCGGCGGAGAGAAATATGAACCACAGCCGATCAACGAAGATACGGACAAATGCGCGATTTGCAACATGGCGATCAAGGACGATCAATATGCGACGCAGATCGTAACCAAGGACGGGCAATCGCTCAAGTTCGACGATCTTGGCGACATGTATATGTGGATGGAGCGGAATGGCACGGATACGATCGGCGCAGCGTTTGTCCGCGATTACCACAGCTTGCAGTGGATTCGTTACGAAGAGGCGTACTATGTCTATGATCCTTCCTTCCACACGCCGATGGCGTATGGCGTGTTGTCGTTTGAGACGGAAGAGGACGCCAAGACTTTCATCGAGGATTTGGGAACAGGCACGCTGATGACGGCGGAAGACCTGGAACATCATACGTGGGAATCCAATCACAGTCATGATCATGGAGATGGTCAGGACCACAGCCAAGATGATCATGATGCGAACGGCGATGCCGACTCCACCGGTTCGCATGAGGAGCACTCTGCCGGAGGTCACGGCGCGTGAGGGAGATGGCGAATGTAGCCGCCAGGGAGATGAGAATCGGCTTCCGCAACCCGTGGGCGTACACCTTCATGGCGCTGTTCACCTTGTTCATGTTCAGCCTGCTGCTCATTAACGCGCAAGATTATGTGGCAGGGTACTCAGGTGCCAGCAGTACGATGCTGAATCTGGGATTGTACCTGCTGCCGCTGATGGCGCTGATGCTTGGCTCCTTCTCACTGACCGGGGAGAAGGAGGATGGAAACTGGGAACTGCTTACGACGTATCCGCTCGGCACGTTTTCTTTCCTGTCGGGCAAGTATCTGGGTCTGGCTGTTGTGCTGCTCGTGATCGTCGCCTTTGGCTTCGGGCTGTCCGGCGCGATCGGTTGGCTGACGGGCGGCGGTTTTGAGCTGGACACCTATTGGCATCTGTTTGTGTTTGCGATCTGCGTATCCCTGTTCTTCCTCGGAGCCGCCATGCTGATCGGTACGCTCACGCGCAATCGTTGGCAAGCGCTGACTGCTTCGGTGGCGGTCTGGTTCTTCCTGATCATCGCCTGGCCGACAGTCCTGATCGCTGCGTTAGGCATGATGCCTTACCTGTGGATCAAACCGGCGGTTACCGTGCTGACTTTTCTCAACCCTGCTGAACTGACGCGCCTGTATACGGTTGTTCAGCTTGGCGGAGGGGCGACGCTTGGTCCTGAATATTACGAGTGGGTTGGCTGGATTCGCTCGGCATGGGGGCCTCTGGCCTTCTGGGGGATCATGCTCATATGGGTCGGCGTCACTCTCGTGATCTCGTATCTGGTATGGGAAAGGGGGAGAGGCCGTGGCTGACACATTCGTTCGATTTGAGAATGTACATAAGGTGTTCAACGGCAAAACCGTTATTGGCGAGGTCAATCTCCAAGCTGAAGCAAGTGAGGTCGTGGCACTGTGCGGCGGCAACGGCGCTGGCAAGAGCACGCTGCTGCGCATGCTGGCCGGCATCATCCGTCCGACGAGCGGCCGGATCACAGTTGGCGGGCTCAGTTGGGAGGATGACAGACGGACATATGCCCGGCAGCTTGGCTACATGCCGGATGATTACCGGTTCAGCGCAGGCTTGACCGCGCTGGAGACGATGCTGTTCTGGGCAAGGCTGCGAGGTCTTGGCGAAGCGCGTGCGCGGGAAGTGCTCGAGCTGGTTGGCCTGTCCGATACCGGCCACAAGCCGGTCGCCTCATTCTCCAAAGGGATGCGGCAGCGGGTCTTGTTCGCGCAGGCGTTGTTGGCCAAGCCGCCGCTTATCGTGATGGACGAACCGACCAATGGCCTCGATCCGTACTGGATGGGAAGCTTCGTAGAGCTGGTGCGCCAGGCGGCCGCCGGCGGTCAGACGATCCTGTTCTCCACCCATCAGTTGCAGATCGCGGAGGTGCTGGCGGATCGCATCGTCTTCCTGCGTGACGGCAATGTGGTGCTGGACGGGACGAAGTCGGAGATCCGTGAGAAGTATGGCGCGAATGGCTTGCAGGAGGCATATGGCTCGATATTCGGACTGCCAACACCGGGCAGGTAGACGAACGGTCCAGTAGACGGCAGAGCGGGAGATATCGTAGACTGTATCCAATCGTGCTGATGTTATCCTTACGGCGAACGGCATGTATATGGGATGCAGGTCAAGATTGCCGGAAGCGAGTTTGAGTTTATTCATAGATTCGACTCTTCGATGATGTGTTATGGAACGAACCGGTGATGCTGAAAAGCCGTGGTGCCGTTCGTTCGTCCGGTCATGTCCAAATCGGGGAAGGAGACTGTCTGCGGTGACGTACAAACCGATCAAATGGCTGATTCTGATCATACCGACCTTGACGATTGGCCTCTGGGAGTATGTGCGGCATGAATTTCTGTTGCCGTACATCTCCATGGAGCTCGGGAACTGGCTGGCACCGTTCATCGTGCTGTTGGTCAGCCTGCTGTTGCTGACGCAGCTGTTCAAGATGATCGAGCATTACCAGGAGGAGCTGAATCGGGTGAGAGCCCTGCAGGCGGTGATGGAGGAACGGGAGAAAATCGCCAGAGAGCTGCACGACGGTATCGCGCAGTCCCTGTTTTTCCTGAGCGCGCAGGTGGCGCACCTGGAGCGGATGCCAGGGGCGGATGGACTTCCACTGGACAAGCTGAAGGAAAGCGTGCATCGGACCAATGATTACGTTCGCCAGGCGATCGCGAACCTGCGGCAGTCGGCGGACCGCGATGGCAATCCGTGGCTGCAAAGTGTAGAGAGCCTGATCGACGAGCTGCGGCGGGAGACCGCTCTGCAGATCGAGACGAGATGGGAACTAACGGAGGAGCAGTTGTCCTCCAGAGAGAAAGTGGAGCTGCTCGCGATTGTGCGTGAAGCGCTGCTGAATATCTACAAGCATGCTGACGCAACACGTGTCCTCGTAGAAGCGCGGGAAACTGAAGCGGGCTGGATCTGTCAGATCGTGGACAATGGCAAAGGTTTCGCCGACGGCATGAAGCACATCGGCAATCATTACGGGCTCAAGATCATGCAGGACCGTGCGGACAGAATGTCCTGGCGCTTGAGAATCACCCGGGAGAATGGGGAAACGAAGGTGATAGTTGTGAAGGAGGGGAGAGCAGATGTCCAGATTCCGCGTCATGATCGTGGATGACAGCGAGATGGCGAGACAAGGCATCCGCATAATCCTCGAGCTCGATCCAACCTTCGAGGTGGTGGCCGAGTGCGGCAGCGGCGAAGAAGCGCTGTTGCTCTGCGCGGAATGGATGCCCGATCTGATCCTGATGGACATCAACCTGCCTGGCATGGACGGTCTCGAAGCGACCAAACGGATCAAGGACAGTTTCCCGTATGTCAAGGTTGTCATGGTAACTGTATCGGACGATATCGCGCATCTGTTCGACGCATTGAAGAAAGGCGCGCAGGGTTACCTGCTCAAGAATCTGAAGCCCGAGGAATGGCACGAGTATCTGCGGGCGGTAGCTGTCGATGAGGCGCCAATGACGCGCGAACTGGCCTACCGGATCTTGAAGGAGCTGTCGCCTCCGCGCGTCGACCATCAGGACGCAAGCCCGCTCACCGCCAGGGAACAGGAGATTCTCGGCCTGGTTGCGAAGGGCCTGAGCAACAAGGACATCTCGGTTCAACTGGACATCTCCGAACACACGGTGAAGAACCATCTGAAGAATATCCTCCACAAGCTTCATCTCGAGAACAGGGTACAGCTTGCACGCTATGCTTATGAGCAGGGCTGGATACACAAGAATCAATGAACAAGACGGTATATGGATTACTCAAACACGGCTTGCTCGCCAGGATGCTTCGTCCTGCTTCAGTCTGACAGCTGCGGAACTGACATGATAACAGATGAGGAATCTTCTATAATGGGGCATATGGGTGAAGGACTTCCCAAAGTTATCCGCTAGTTTCGATCGTACCTAATATGAATGACATTAACTCGTTGCCGGCCAATAAGGGCAAGGAGACGTATATGACGTCTCCTTGCCCTAAATTGCATCGGGGTTCGATGTCCGCTCCTATAGTGTAACCCCGTCCTTGAATATGGCGATCTCGCGATAGCCATTAGCTTCGTTGCGAGTCCGTGTGGTTCCCGAAGCCACATCCAGGACGAATTGAAAGAACTCGTCGCGAACCTCAGTCATCGTGCGTCCCTCAAGGAGCTGCCCGGCATTGTAATCGATCCAGCCTTTCTTGCGCTTATACAGGTCAGAATTGGTGGATACCTTCACAGTCGGGACCGGTGCGCCAAGCGGCGTGCCGCGCCCGGTCGTGAACAGGATCATATGACAGCCGGCGGCCATCAGCGCCGTACAAGCCACGATGTCGTTGCCGGGACCTTGCAGCAGATTCAGGCCAGCCCGTGTGACGCGTTCGCCGTATTCCAGTACGTCGACCACCGGTCCGGTGCCGCCTTTCTGCGTGCAGCCGAGCGACTTCTCTTCCAGTGTGGTGATTCCGCCTTTCTTGTTGCCGGGGGAGGGATTTTCGTACACGACCTGATCGTGGCGAATATAGTATTCCTTGAAGCCGTTGATTAATTGAACGGTCTTATGAAACACATGCTCATCGATGCAGCGGTTCATCAGGATCGTCTCCGCACCGAACATCTCCGGCACTTCGGTCAGAACGGTCGCACCGCCATAGCTGAGGAGCAGGTCAGAGAACTGGCCGAGCAAAGGATTGGCCGTTATGCCGGAGAAGGAGTCTGAGCCGCCGCATTTCAAGCCGACCACGAGGCTGGAGACCGGAACCGGCTGACGTGTGAAGCCGCCTGCATATGCGACCAACTCTCCGATCAGCGCAAGACCCGCCTCGATCTCATCCTCCACATCCTGGGCAGACAAGAATCGGACGCGCCGTTCGTCCACATCCCCCAACAGCTTCCCGAACTCCGGGATGTTGTTATTCTCGCAACCGAGGCCGAGCACCAGCACGCCGGCGGCGTTCGGGTGCTTCACCATCCCCGCCAGCACCCGCTGCGTCATCAGGTGGTCGTCCCCGAGCTGTGAACATCCATACGGATGGGGGAAGCAGAAGATGCCATCCGTCCTGCCTTCATACAGTCGATTCGCCTCCCGAGCCAGGATCTCAGCCGTCTTGTTCACGCAGCCAACCGTATTGACGATCCAGATCTCGTTACGAATCCCGATGTCGCCATTCGAGCGGACATAGCCCATGAAGGTGCCGATGCGGGCTTCCGGTGCGGGGCTTAACCGGGGTGTAAACGCATATTGCAGCACGCCGGACAGATTCGTCCGCAGGTTATGCGTATGCACGAAAGCGCCAGCCGGAATCGGGGAGACGGCATGTCCGATCGGATAGCCGTACTTGACGATATTTTCCCCCTGGGCGATGTCACGGACGGCGACCTTGTGGCCAGTTTCGATGTTCTCGCTGATCTGGATGCAGCAGCCAGCCAGTTCAACCGTAACTCCTGTCTGCAATGGCTGAAGGGCAACCGCCACATTGTCATCTTCATGCAAGCGGATGAGTTGGCTAGTGCTGATCATTTGCGACCACTCCTTTGATGGCTTGAGGCATTCCGTACTTAACGATCGCATACAGGTCACCTGCCACACGCTCCGGAAGGCCAGCGATCTGAGTCAGATCCTCACCCCACAGCATGGCGCATCCCAGCAGCTTGCGAACCAGCTCATGCGCGCTTGTGTAATTCCCGTTAAACTTGCTCCACGCATCCCGGAACAGCTCCAATGCATGCGGATCATCGCTGACACGGTATGCGGTTCCGTCATCCCGTTTGGCAACCAACTGCTGCTCCTGGATCTCTGTCCCCCGGTAGAAGGCGATCAGAGCCGCCAAGGCGAAGGTGAGCGCCCGTGGAAGTTTATGGTTCCTCGCTATATACTTCTTAATCGACGGCAACACCCGCGTCTTGAACTTGGAGGTCGAATTCAGCGAGATGCTGAGCAGATAATGCTTGTTATACGGATTGGCGAACCGGTCCAGGACAGCTGATGCATATCCGATCAACTCTTCGCGTGGAAGGTCCAGGGTCGGTATGATCTCCTCGTAGATGCCGATCTCCATAAATCGCCGGATTCTTGGATCGTCCATGCATTCCTTGACCGTATCGACGCCGTACAAATAAGCGGCGAGCGCGGTCATCGTGTGGGCGCCATTCAGGATGCGAACCTTGCGCGTGCGGTAAGGGGCAAGATCGTCCGTCCAGATGACATTCAGACCTGCTTGCGCCAATGGAAGTTCTTCCGCGAACCGGGCATCACCTTCGATCACCCACAGATGATACAGTTCTGCTGCAACGAAGCAACGGTCTTCGTAACCCAGGTGTTTCGTCAATTCCTCGATCTCATCGCGTGGATATCCGGTGACGATCCGGTCCACCAAGGTATTCAGGAAGAAATTGTGATGTTTGACCCAGGCGATGAAATCATCGCCCAAACCCCATTCGGTTGCCAGGCGCAGCACGATCCGCCGCAGTTCATCGCCGTTGCGGTCGATCAGCTCACAAGGAAGAACGATGACGCCCTTGTCCGGATCTCCTGCAAATGCCTCAAAACGCTTGTGCAGCCATACCGTCAGCTTGCCCGGGAAGGAGGAGGGGGGAGCATCCTCGTATCGATCTGTCGGTGAATACGCGATCCCAGCTTCGGTGGTATTGGAGAAGACAAAGCGCAGATCCGGATTCCTCGCTGTCTGCATATAGGATTCATATTGCTGGTAAGGATTGATCACATGGCTGATGGAAGTGACAAGCTCCCGCTCCTGGACAAGTTCTCCGTTATGCAAGCCTCTGATCAGCAGCGTATAGAGGCAGTCTTGCTCGTTCAACCATTCGCCTGCTCCATGTTCGATCGGTTGAATCACGATCACCCTTCCGTTGAACAGCTGCTGCGCGTTCATCCTGTGAATCATCCAATCTGCGAAGCCGCGCAGAAAATTGCCTTCCCCGAATTGCATGACCTTTATCGGCAAGGCGGATATCCAGTCTTGTTCTGGAATGCCATTCAGTTGAAGTCTTCTCATCGATTTCTCCCTCCTAACTCAAAAAATGCAGATATACATATTGAATATGCATCTATTATCAATATAATGGAAGTACGGATTCATATTTGTGAAAAAAATCACATAATCCATCGAGAATTTGCCAGATTGATGAGCAAGGCGGTATACTGAATGAAACGGAAATGGTTGGCAAATCTTGTTGACACATCGTCATGACAGATTGGGAGGGGATCATATGCGCGGCAAGATTGTGTTGGCAGGCGGAACGGGGTTTACAGGCGGGCGAATCGCTGGAGGAGGCTGCGGCGCGCGAATTGATGGAGGAAGCAGGCCTGTCCGCCAAGTCATTCCGCTTCGTCACGTTGCTGTCTGGCCAGGATATGTATTTCCGTTACCCCCATGGGGATGAAGTGTACAACGTGGCGGCTGTCTATGAAGCGCTGGACGTGGTAGGGACACCGAGAGTGAACGATGATGAAGGATTGGAGTTGAGGTATTTTCCGGTAAGGGGAGATTGGTCAGAAGTGAATCCTTTCTCCAGACTCATCCTTCAGAAGGCAGGTTACCTGCAACGATAATATGATGAAGGGAAGGATTCGATGAACCTTATTCGAGGCTTAACATGGATGGAAGCGGCAGAGAATGTTGCTGAGCTGCTCCGACAGCAAGAGGAGGTTGAAGTTTCTCCATTGCCGCCTGGACTGGAAGCTGAGGTTTACCTGGTTTCCGCAGCAGGTTCGACCTATGTGCTCAAGATATGGAATCGCCATTCCCGGCCGGATGTGGCCCTGCAATTTTCGGTGCTGAAACGTCTGTATGAGCAAGGGGCAGCCGTTTCCCGGCCTTATGGTTGGGGAGTGGACAAGCATGGTCATCAAGCGCTGTTAACGAGTTATGACGGGAATCCTGTACGCAGGCTGGATGAATCCATCTTGACGGAACTGGCTCAGATGCTGAATGCCGTTCATCGGATTGACCCCCGGTCCATGTCCAATATCTCGCTTCCGAAGTATGATCTTGTCTCGTATTACTTTCCTGGAGTAGAGCAACATCCCGATCTTCACAGGCGGTTGGACGATCTTATGCGACATGTGCGGATCGACTATTCGCACATCATCCATGGCGATTATAATCTGAACAACATCCTGGAGCACGATGGGAAACTGACGATCATCGATTGGACCAACATCCAACTGGGAGACGTGAGGTTCGATATCGCCTGGTCTGTCACGCTGATGCGCATCTATGTGAATGATCAGTATGCAGGATTATATCGTTCGGCATTTATCAGCTTGCATTCGATCGATGATCGGGAGTATGAAGTCTTCGAAGCGATTGCCTGTCTGCGCTGGTTGCTGCTGGAGAGGCACGGATACCTTCATGATGACGATCATATACGGCACAATGTGGCGACGATCGTCGAGGGCAACCGCTATCTGGATGAGGAACTGTTGCGCCAATAGATTGTCACCCAGCCGAAGTAAGCTTTTTTATTACAGAAAGGAAGGTTATGCCATGTCGAGTGAAATTCAGAAAATGTTGCAACAATTCGAAGAATGGATCGTGTTCTGTGAATCGTTGGTTAGCGTTGATGAAGAAACGTGGAACAGCAGCCTGGCGCCAGGAAAGTGGTCCATCAAGAGCATCGTCAGCCACATGATGCTGTGGGACCGTTATTTCTACGAAGAAGCGATCCACAAGATCGCCCTGGGTGAGCCCCTTACACTCGTCAACAAAGCTTTCGAACCATTCAACCGGGCTGCGGCCGAATACGCCAAGACGGTTGCCGCAGATGAGCTGCTTCAGTACGCGATCTCATACCGTAAGAAGATTATCCAGGACCTTCGAACCTTGTCGGAGGAACGGGCCAACCAAACTTATATCGATGGGGACGGCAATCCGTTCGAGATTACGGAATATTTGAAGGATTTCATCGGCCATGATCAGCACCACATGAACCAAATGAAGCAGTTCTTTCAAGAGAGAGCAGCTGGCAACTGAGTGAGTCTCTCGCCAGAGCGAATAAGGAAGAGACGAGAGACAAGATGAAGAGATGATGATCAAGCCTCGATGATGAATCGCGATTCGACAAGCATACCACTTGGGCTTCCCTGATGTTGTCGATGTGCAGCTGCGATCTGCATATCTTGTCCGAATATGATACGATAAGGGAAGCGAGACGATCAGATCCAACAGATCAGATGAACAGATACATACATGAGTGTGCGAGGAGGAAGGAAGCGGATGACGTTTCAGAGCAAGATCGTCGTCGTAACCGGCGGAGCGCTGGGCATCGGTCAGGTGCTGGTGCGGGAGTTCGTGCGGGCAGGAGCGAAGGCGGCGTTCATCGATCGGAATGAAGAAGCAGGAGCACGGCTGGAGAAGGAGATCCGCGAGTCTGGCGGTGATGTGTACTTCCATCATGGCGATATCAGCGATCCAGCGGTGCTTGAACGGTTTGCGGCGGAAGTGACGAACAGGTACGGAGGCATCGACTATCTCATCAACAATGCGATGCTTGCTTTCGGCGGCATCTTGTCCGGATGCAGCTACGAGGATTTTAACAAGGCGCTGCAGATTGGCGTGAGTGCGCCATATTATCTGACGAAGCTGTTCTTGCCGAACTTCCGTCCGGGGGCTGCGGTCGTCAATCTGTCTTCGACGCGCGCCTTTCAGTCGCAGGCGAACACGGAGAGCTATACTGCTGCCAAAGGCGGCATCACGGCCCTGACCCATGCTCTGGCGGTAAGCCTGGCTGGGAGGGTGCGGGTGAATGCCGTTGCACCTGGTTGGATCGATACAGGCAGCACCTATGACGCGGATTATGTGCCGCAATATACATCGGGCGATCTCAAGCAGCACCCGTCTGAACGTGTCGGAGAGCCGATGGACATCGTGCGGATGATCATGTTCCTGTGCGATGACAACAACAGCTTCATCAATGGCCAGACGATGATCGTCGACGGCGGGATGAGCAAGCGCATGATCTACACCGGAGATGAAGGTTGGCTCTATACTCCGCAGGACAATTGAACGGCGGTTTGACTATTGCCGGAATAGTTCGCCGAATAGGATTAGACCAGGGCAAGCAGGAGGTAGCGGCAGGGGTTATGTTCAAACGTTGGTTCAGGAAGCAGGAGCAGCCGCCTCAGGAACAGTCGCACGACAATCTGGCAGAAGTCGAGATCGGCGAAGGCATCGAATTAACCGGCAGAACGGTGCGAAGAACGGTGAAGCCTGTGGTTGGCGCCACCATCCTGCAATTGGCCGAACAACATAAGGTGGATTGGAATTCGAACTGCAGAAGGGGAACCTGCGCCAGATGCAGGAGCAAGGTGCTGGAAGGAATGGAGCATCTGTCGGAGCCGAATGAAGCGGAGAACGCCCGTCTGGAACCGGAAGAGATCGAACAAGGGTATCGTCTGGGCTGTCAGGCGAAGATCGTTCGCGAGGGCAAGATCGTCGTCAAGCATGCGCCGTACTTCTGACGACTCGATATCAGGAGCAGATCTGCTGCTGACAAGCGCGAATCCTGTCGGATTCGCGCGATCATTTTTCTGTCCATAACACAAGAAAATATGTTCGCCTCTATCATATTCTGTGGTATAATATGGATGCAATAGAAGAGGCTCTCAAGGGTGGTCGGCAACATCTCCTCATGGAAGGAGGTGGTGCCATGACAGTGTTTGAGGCTATCAGTCTCATGATCACATTCGGAATGTTCGTGATCGCCTTGCTGTCCTTCCATAAAAGGAAGTAGACCTCCCTTGAGCTTGACGGGCTAAGGAGGTCTACTGATTCTAGCCTGAATGCCGATCGCCCTTAAGGGCAATCTATTGCGAAGGACCGTAGATGTTCCCAGCATCTGCGGTCTTTATCAGTATATGTGAGACGAAGCGGAATGAAACATCTCTCTAATCGAATTTTACCATAGCAGAACGGTGAATAAAAGATCATTTTGCGTTTTGACGCATCAGCAGAACGTGAATTGCACATGATGAACCGTACGCTTCGAACGTTTGTCCATTAATCTTGAAGGCAGGGATCATCTCGATGGCACTGGAAGTTGAACGCAAATTTCTGCTCAGCGCATATCCGGAGGACCGGATTGCCGACGGAACTCTTGTAGTACAGAAGATCTGCCATATCGATCAAACCTATCTGGCCATATCCGATGGAGAAGAACTCAGGGCGCGCCGGTTGATCGATGCCGCCTCTGGCGAAGCGGAGTATGTGCTCACCTACAAGAGCGGCTTCGGACTGGTGAGGCAGGAAGTCGAACAGCCGATTTCCGGCAAGCTGTATGAAGAGTTAATGGCGAAGGTGCGGCTGAACCCCTTGATCAAGGAACGCACTGTAGCGAGGACGACAGACGGCCTGATCGTCGAGATCGATCGCTATTCCCAGTTCTCGCTCATCGTTGTTGAAGTTGAATTCGCGAGCGAGGATGAAGCGACAAGCTTTACGCCGCCCGACTGGTTCGGCGAAGACATCAGTTCCAGCAAGCTGTACAGCAACAAACAGCTGTGGAAGAAATTGAATCACGCTTGATTCCGTTTGTGGCTAATTTTCGCTCGCAGGCACGAAACCATTCCCATGCCAGATTCGTCTTAAGAGTGGAGTATGAAATCAAAGGTGGATGGTCAGTGGAAATTATCGCATGGGTAGTTGTCATTTTGCTGTTCTTGATCGGGATGGCTGGCACGATCTATCCGATCCTGCCGGGCGTCTTTGCGATTTATGCCGCTTTCTTCGTGTACGGCTTCATGATCAGCTTCGAACCGTTTGGCTTCTGGTTCTGGACGATTCAGACGGTCATCCTGCTCGTGCTGACGATTGCGGATTATGCCGTTGGCGCCGTCAGCGTCAAAAAGTACGGAGGGAGCAAGGCATCAGTTGTTGGCATGACGATTGGCCTGATCATCGGTCCCTTCGTGATCCCGGCATTTGGATTGATCATCGGTCCGTGGCTCGGTGCAGTATTAGGGGAATTGACGAAGGTGAATGACCTCAGCCATGCGTTTAAGGTCGGTTGGGGGTCACTCGTGGGATTGTTCGCCAGCGTCGTGATGAAGATCGTGCTTCAGCTCATCATGATCATCATTTTCGTACTTTGGCTAATCTTCTAGATCCCGCATGACATGGAAAGGGAGGAATCGCATCTGGAGAACTGGAGACAGGCATTCAAGGAAGAAGAGCTGCTGGAATACGCAGCGAAGTGCTATGGCGTAGAGCCGGAGGCGATCCGCAAGCTTGGAGGCTTCGAGAATATCGTCTATAAATTTACTCGCCGCGGAGAGCCATACATTCTTCGTGTGACCCATGATTCGCGGCGAAGCACAAGCGAGATCGAAGCGGAACTGGATTGGGTGCATGATCTGGCTGAACGCGGAGTCAGCGTTGCTAGACCGATACATTCGGACCGCGGAACCTTGCTGGAAACGATCGGGACGAAGCAAGGAACGTTTTTGCTCTCGGTATGTGAAGAAGCGCCAGGCGGGCGAGTCGATGCGAAGCATCCAGCCTGGGGACCGGACTTGTTCGCCGAGTGGGGGTTCGTGACTGGTCAGATGCATGCCTGTGCGCGGGAAGATGATCATCGCTGATCAAATGAAATAAGACGCTGTTGGAACCTTAGTGTCGCGTTCCGTCAGCGTCTTCTCGTATTGCTTCATATCCGATATCCTTCTACTCCACGCGCTTCTCCGTCATATTCGTCAGATTGGCCGCCAAATCATCCAGTTGCATGAAGCTTCTCTCGATTTCCTTGATCCTGCTGTCCTGCGTATTCATGCTGCCGGCCATCTCTTCCATTATGCTCATATGCTCTTGCGTGATCTCCGTAATCGTCCGGATCTCATCCGTGATCCGCACGTATTGGTGAAGCAGACCTTCGGCGGCTTGATCGACATCGCCGGCGTGATGTTCTACTTCCCGGGAGTTCTGGGCCAGGTTGCGCATCGCATCAGCAACGAGATTCGCAGCCGAACTGCTCTGCGCGACGGCTGTTTGCCCGATCATCACCTGGTCGAGCGCCAGTTCTGACTGCTTGCGAATGGCTTGCAGGATGCCGCTGATTTCTTTCGTGGATTTCTCTGAGTTCTCGGCCAGCTTGCGAATCTCGCCAGCGACAACGGCGAAGCCCTGGCCATGTTCGCCAGCCCTGGCCGCTTCGATCGCCGCGTTCAGCGAGAGCAGATGCGTCTGAGCCGAGATCTCCGTGATCGTCGCTACGATGTCCTGGATTCGTCTGTTCTGATGCTCCATTTCTTGCATAAGGGCGACGGAAGCGTTAACCGCTTGTTGCACCTGTTGCATGCTGCGGATCAGGCTGTCTGTCTCCTGGTTGCTGCTTATTGTAAGGTTCAGGGAGTTGTTGGAGAGCGCCTTGAGCGTCGCCGCACGTTCCGCCAGCGATTGGATCGAATCGCGGATGAGTTGCATCGAGGTGCCGATATCTGCAATGCTGGACGACTGTTTCTGAGTGCTCGCCGCTACATCGCTGAACGCCGCCGTTACTTCACGTGAGATGTCGCTCGTATGGGTGACATTCTGCTTCAGGTTCGCGCTGAACGCTTGCAGTTGTGTCAGGGAGTCGGAGACTTGATCGATGATCTGCTTCGAGATCGCATGTTCCGCCAGGGCTGCTTCCCGCTGCGCATCGGCATCCGCTTGCAGCCGCTCGCTGAATCTGGAAGAGACGAGCAGCGGAGAGGTGATCATGAGCAGATACAGCAAGATCGTGACAGGGCTATGCTGTTCAAATACCTCATCGGCGATGGGACTGAAGAACAGGTAGATGGTAACGATGATGCCGAGGATGCTGGAGAACGCGATCGATCGGAAATTGCCGTATAGCGTCATCAATACGAGATTCACATAGACAAGCAGATAAGTGGTAAAGATCGGCCCTGTGAAGAGCATAAGGATCATCAGGATCGTGATAATTGAGGAAATGACATACATCACATACTGTTCCATCCATCTTCTGAACGTCATAAACGTCGCAAGGCTGCAAGTGACGACGCCGACACCCAGCAGGACGAGGTTTGAATTGAGGCTCGCTCCGGTCATCATATTGACCGCCAGCCCTAGCAGCAGCATTCCCCAGATAATATAGACGAGAAGTTTGTTGCGTTTATGCAAGATCGTTGATTGCTGCAATGCGAATTCCGCCTTTCCTCAATAGTCTATTTGTTTATGAATGAATTGTAACACGAAATACACACGAAGAACATTCCCTCCTAACCTCTTTCAACTATAACCCGGATATGGAAAAACGGGAAGCCTCTGATGGACTTTCCGTTTCTGTAAACGGTGTTTAAAATTTAGAAGCTCCTTTGCACATTTTGATTCATCAAGACTGACATTATTAAGGATGAAGCAATACCCAAATGGTGATAAAGTATATAGTGTTCAGATTATTTTCCGCGTGGTCGAGTATTCCGGTGAATCTTCAGCCATGGAGCGCTGATCGGCATCACCTTGAAGCGGTTGATCCCGCATGTGGATACAAATGAGCATCTGCACAACACTAAGCTGACGAAGCTGGTTTATCGAAACGGCCAGTGGGATTGCGAACTGTTTAACTGCACAGCGGTCAGGAAGCATAGGCTGATCTATACGGTTATCTTACGCCAGCATCGCAGCGATACGATTGTACGCCTCGCAATTGAACACATAGCAGATCAATTATTTCGATGAAGTTGAAACCATCGAAGGTTCCATGACGTCTTTCAGTTGGAGCACCTTAAAGAGATGCGCGACTGATGATCAACGAGAAGCCACATAGATCGAAGATGAATGATGTGTGATGGAGAAGCAGGTGATTCGATGGAGAGCATTCGTTTTGAATACCATGACCTGAATCCGTCGGAGGTCGATCAGTTCATCCAGATCATGCTGACGAACCCGAATCTTCTGAGAGACCTTCATCTCGTACATTCCCTGGGATTGCCCGAAGCCTGTATCGCCGCCGGGTATGTTCGCAACTACATCTGGGATTATCTGCATGGCTATACCGAGCGGACACCTCTTCATGATGTTGATGTCCTGTACTATGATCCGCATGATCTGCGGATCGAAATAGTCTGTTTAAGGCTCCGGGCCATGACGGAAGAGGCTTGCTCAACTCCTGAAGAAGTGGTTCTCTGATCCGAAGGTGCTTGAATCTATATTTGATCAGGATAAGATTTCAAGAGAGTTTCAGAAAGGAGAGAGGTCATGATCATGGGAAAGTTTCGCTTGCACATACTTGCGCTTCTGATGATGCTCGTTCTGCTATCCTCATGCAATTCTCATCAACCGCAAGAGGCTATTCGAGTAGAAAGTGACATGACGATCGCCTGCCGCGATTTGTATCCAATCAATGGCAAGAATCAAACGCTAAGCCTGAAATTGGTCGAGGGCAGTTACTCGGAAGATTGGTTGCCAGGTCCGTTTATGGGACGAAATTGGAAGGGCAAGTTCCAGTTGATCCTGGCTGATGAGCATGGCCAAGAGATCAGCCGGTTGAATCTGAATGAACATTTCCAGGAAGAGTTAGTGTTTAACGATCTGTTCGAGATTCAATTCGACGACTATAACGGAGATCAGGCGATCGACTTCACCATCGGACAGTATGGAACGAGCAACTGGAATGTCTACAGGCTGTTTACAATAACCGGGGATCATCAGATTCAGGAGCTAAAAGTTGATCGCAATCAGGAACTGTTCATCAGCGGCGGCGATCGGTATTCGATCAAACTGGAGAAGGTGGACAGCACATCGTTCAGGACAACTCACTACGACAATGCCGAGGGGAAAGAGACAGAGATAACATATACCTGGGATGGTGAAAAGTTTATCCAAACATAGTCTTCACCCGAATGAATCGTCGCCCTTCGCAGGCCGTTCAGTAACAGGTTGCGGTCTGCGAAGGGGATAGATTTTATTTGGTCTTATAGAAAGTATAACTTCCCATACATTCTCGTAAGACATAAGAAATACTAAGCTGCCACCGGCGTCCTAAAGGACTTGGCGCCAGCCAAGTATTTCTTTACTATGGATGCATTCTCATTCGCGTAATCTGAAGGCATCTTACGGTGAGATCTTCGATATCGTTTAATAACGTGGTTGCTTGATTGGCTTGGCGTAGTGTAATTGATCCGTTAATGTCCGATAATATATATTATGTAAACTAAAATCAGAAAATAAAAAATGATCAGCCGAATATCTCCAATTTTCCCCCGTTAACGACCCATATCCGGCCATTCAAAATAATACTCTTGCCCATTCCAGCGTTATTTGTTTGAGTAAAACACCTGAATCCGTGACCTTGATCCCTTAAAAGTATGAGAAAATTAAAGGGAATGCCCTTGTAGATGGAGAAAAGATAAGATAATGACCGAATCTTACTTTTCACCATTGAGGTGCAATAATGAAAATCC
>Ga0207747_1000887_pt1 | contig 26161 bp, 27 predicted proteins | sample HigsolmetaGSP11D_FD_184839 | JGI IMG/M metagenome (GOLD analysis project Ga0207747, IMG submission 184839) | High solid enriched microbial communities from the Joint BioEnergy Institute, USA - SP1-1-D (SPAdes) | ecosystem: Engineered > Bioreactor > SSF (Solid state fermentation) > Aerobic >...
CGCCGCCCCCCTTCTGTGCCAGGCCGAGCATGTCCACCGAGCGCACCGGCCTCCCCTCCAGATGCGCCGCCATGCCGAGGATGGCCGAGAGCGCCGTCACCCCCTGCCCGCCGATGCCGGCCAGCAGGATGTTCCAGGCGGACTCGCCCTCGCGCGGTTCCGGCAGCACCGGATCGGGCAGCGTTCCGGCGAAGGCGGGCTTCACTGCCGGCTTCGCCGGCTCGGCGCCGACCAGGGTGACGAAGGAGGGGCAGAAGCCCTCGACGCAGGAGAAGTCCTGATTGCAGGCGCTCTGGTCGATGCGGCGCTTGCGGCCGAATTCCGTCTCCAGCGGCTCCACCGCCAGGCAGTTGGAGGCGCGGGAGCAATCGCCGCAATCCTCGCAGACGCGCGGGTTGATGACGGCGCGCTTGGTGGCCTGCGGCGCCAGGTTGCGCTTGCGCTTGCGGCGGCGCTCCGTGGCGCATTGCTGGTCGTAGATCAGCACCGTCACGCCGGGGGTCTCGCGCAGCTCCCGCTGCACTGCGTCCAGTTCCGAGCGGTGATGGTAGGCGACGCCCTTCGGGATCATCGGTGCGTCGCGGTGCCGGTCCGGGTCGTCGGAGACGACGACGATGCGCTTCACCCCCTCGGCAGCCACCTGCGCCGCGATATGCGGCACCGTCATCTCACCCTCGGGCTCCTGGCCACCGGTCATGGCGACGGCGCTGTTCACCAGGATCTTGAAGGTGATGTTGGCCTTGGCGGCCATGGCGGCGCGGATCGCCAGGCTGCCCGAATGGGCATAGGTGCCGTCGCCCATATTGGCGAAGACGTGCTTCTCCTGGACGAAATGCATCTGGCCGAGCCAGGGCGTGCCCTCGCCGCCCATCTGGGTGAACTGCTCGGTGGAACGGTCCATGTAGCGGGCGAGGAAATGGCAGCCGATACCGGCCAGTGCCTGGCTGCCCTCCGGCACGCGGGTCGAGGTATTGTGCGGGCAGCCCGGGCAGAAATAGGGCGCACGCTCATGCAGCGGCGCCGCCTGGCGGGCGGCCAGCGCGTCCAGCTCGGCGAGGCGGGCGCGCAGGCGGTCGGTATGGAAGGGCTCCGGCAGGCGCGCCGCCAGAGCACGCAGGACCTGGCCCGTGTCCAGCTCGGTCAGTTCGGAGAGCAGCGGGCGGCCCTGTTCGTCCCGCTTGCCCACGATGCGCGGGTGTTCGGGCATGTGGTAGAGCGCGTCGCGCAATTGCGGTTCCAGGAAGGCGCGGCGATCCTCGATGACCAGCACTTCCTCCAGGCCGCGGGCGAAATCGCGTGCCGCCTCGGCATCCAGCGGCCAGGCCAGACCGACCTTCCAGAGGCGAAGGCCGAGCAGCCGCGCCATCTCCTCGGTGATGCCGGCATCGCGCAGGGCCTGGCGCAGCGTGGCATAGGCCTTGCCGCGCGCGGCGATGCCGAAGCGGGCGGTGGGGCTGTCCAGCACCACCTTATTGAAGCCGTTGATACGGGCGAAGGCGAGGGCCGCGGGCAGCTTCACCTGGCGCAGCCGCGCCTCCTGCAGCAGCGGCGTGTCCCCCGGGCGGATGTGCACGCCGTCAGGCGGCAGGATGAAGCCCTCCGGCTCCATCGTGGCATAGGCGGCGGGGTCGATGCGGATGGTTGCGGCGCCGTCCATCGTCTCCGCCACGCATTTCATGCCGACCCAGAGGCCGGACCAGCGGGAGAGCGCGATGCCCTTCAGCCCGAATTCCAGCACCTCCGCCACATCGGCCGGATCCAGCATGGGGATCTCGACATCCATGAAGGCGTGTTCTGAGCCGCTGGTGACGGTGGAGGATTTCGCGGAGGGGTCGTCGCCGGCCAGGGCCAGTACGCCGCCCTTCGGTGCGGTGCCGGCGCTGTTGGCATGGCGCAACACGTCGCCGCTGCGATCCACGCCCGGTCCCTTGCCGTACCAGATGCCGAAGACGCCGTCATATTTCGCGCCGGCATAGAGGCCGATCTGCTGGCTGCCCCAGATTGCGGTGGCGGCCAGATCCTCGTTCACCCCGGGATTGAAGACGATGTTGGCCGCAGCCAGCCGCTTCGCCTGTTTCGCCAGCTCCTTGTCATAGGTGCCGAGGGGGGAGCCGCGATAGCCGCTGATATAGCCCGCCGTATTCCACCCCTTCGCAGCATCCATCTGATGCTGCAACAGCGGCAGCCGCACCAGGGCCTGGACGCCGGTGAGCAGGGTGACATCCCCCGCCGCCTCCCAACGGTGCTCAAGCGTCAGGTCCGGTCGCCGGATGTTGCCCATGGTCGTCTCCTCGGCTTCCTCACCTAGTCTCGGCAGGATGGCGTGGGAAGGGCAAGAGGTCTTCCCGAATTCTGTTGTGCGGCGCCGAAGGAACGGAAAAATCTTCCGTCCGGGAGAACGACATGGACGCAACCGACCGCCGCATCCTCCGCGCCCTGCACCGCCAGGCCCGGCTGACCAATGCCGAACTGGCGGAGGAGGTGGGCCTCTCCCCCTCCCCCTGCTGGACCCGGGTGCGGCGGCTGGAGCAGGCCGGGGTGATCCAGGGCTATGTCGCCATCCTGAACCAGGCCAAGCTCGGCCTGCCCGACACCGTCATCATCGAGGTGATGATGGAACACCATGACGAGGACAGCCTGCGCCGCTTCGAGCAGGCCGTGACCGAGATGCCGGAGGTGATCGAGGCCTGGCTGGTCACCGGCGAATACGATTACGTCATCAAGGCCGCGGTCGCCGGCACAGCGGATTACGAGCGGCTGCTGCGGGAGAAGATCTACCGCCTGCCCGGCGTGCGGCACACCCGCACCAGCTTCACCTTGCGCTGCCTGAAACAGAGCTGGACGCCGGCGCCGTGACCCTGTCGGGGGCGTGTCCCTCGGCCTGCCGCGCCGCGATGCGGTCGGCCAGGTGGAACACGGCCGGATTCAGCGCGATGGTCAGCAGCGCCGTCGCCAACACCAGGTCGCGCCCGGCGGGCGGCAGCACTCCCTCCGCCACGCCGAGCCCGGCCAGGATGAAGGAGAACTCGCCGATCTGCGCCAGGGCGGCACCAAGGCTCCGTGCCTCGCGCCCGCTCATCCCGCGCGCCCGGGCGACGGCCCAGGCGGTGCCGGCCTTGCCGCAGACCACTATCAGCACGCTCGCCGCCAGGGCGAGGGGCTGGCGCACCAGGATTCCCGGATCGAACAGCATTCCGACCGAGACGAAGAACAGCACGGCGAAGGCGTCGCGCAGCGGCAGGGTCTGCTCCGCCGCCTTTTGGGAGAGGGTGGACTGCCCCAGCACCATCCCCGACAGAAAGGCCCCGAGCGCGAAGGAGACGCCAAACAGCGAATAGGCGGCGAAGGCAACGCCCAGCGCCCCCACCAGCGCAGCCAGGGAGAACAATTCGCGCGAGCGCAGCGCGCCGATCATCGACAGGGCCAGCGGCAGCACCCGGGTTCCGACGAGCAGCATCAGCAGCACGAAGACCGCCACCTTGCCCAGGGTGAGCAGCATGTAGAGGAGCAGACCCTCGCCGCCCGGCATCCCACCAGGCGCACGGCCGTCCAGCAGGCCCGCCGCCACCGGCACCAGCACCAGGGCGAGGACCATCGCCAGGTCCTCCACCACCAGCCAGCCGACGGCGGTATGGCCCTGGGGGGTCTCCAGTTCCTCCCGCTCCTGCAAGGTGCGCAGCACCACCACGGTGCTGGCGACGGAGAGGCTTATGCCGAAGACCAGCCCCTGCCCCGCCGTCCAGCCCCAGAGCTGCGCCGCGCCCCAGCCCAGCAGCGAGACCACCGTCATCCCTGCCAGCGCCCCCGGCACCGCGACACCGCGCGCCTCGGCCAGTTCCTGCGGCGAGAAATGCAGGCCGACGCCGAACATCAGCAGAATGATCCCGATCTCGGACAATTCCCCCGCTACGGCCAGGTCGCCGTTGAGGCCGGGGGTATGCGGCCCGATCAGCATGCCGGCCACCAGGTAGCCCACCAGCGGCGGCAGGCGCAGCTTCCGCGCCGCCACCCCGAGCAACAGCGCGGCGGTGAGCGCGAAGACCAGCGTCGCCAGTAGGGGCATGTGATGCGGCATGCTCCCTATTTACTAACTGGAACTGCGGCTTTGGAGAGGAATTTCGATCCAGTAGGCACTTCTTCGGCAAAAATACGCCGCTTCGCCAGCGGAAGCGGCGTTTTTTCGTGCAGTCCGCACCTCGTTCCGGCAGCCAAGCCAGAACTCAGGCCAGGTAGCGCGCCTGCAGATGGTCCAGGAAATCCTGCGGATCGAGTGGCTTGCCGGTGGCATGGCGCAGCAGGTCTTGGAAGCCGAGGCGCGCGCCCTGGCTGTGCACCCGGTCCCGCAGCCAGGCGACCAGGGCCAGCAGTTCGCCCCGCGCCATCTCCTCCTCCAGCGCGGGGATGTCGCGGCGGGCGGCGCGCATCAACTGCGCCGCCGCCATGGCGCCCAGGGTGTAGCTGGGGAAGTAGCCGAAGGCGCCGTCGTGCCAGTGGATGTCCTGCAGGCAGCCGCGAGCATCGTCCGGCGGGGTGAGGCCGAGAAGGGCGCGGAAGCCCTCGTTCCAGGCGCCGGGCAGGTCTTCCACCCGGAGTTCGCCGCCGATCAGGGCGCGTTCCAGCCGGAAGCGCAGGATGACATGGGCCGGGTAGGTCAGCTCATCCGCATCCACCCGGATGAAGCCGCGGGAGATGCGGCGCCAGTGGAGCGCCAGGTTGCCGCCGGCCCAAGACGCCGGATCGCCGCCGAAGACCCGCGCTAGTTCCCCGCCGAGAAAGGACAGAAAGGCATCGGACCGGACGGCCTGCATCTCGATGATCAGGCTCTGCGACTCGTGCACCGCCATGCCGGCGGCCTCGCCTACCGGCTGGCGGGCCCAGGCTTCGGGTAGGCCGCGCTCGTAAAGGGCATGGCCGGTCTCGTGCAGCACACCGAGCAGCGCCTTCTCGACGGCGTTCTCGTCATAGAAGGTGGTGATGCGGACATCGGTGGGGGTGCCGCCGCAGAAGGGGTGCAGGCTCTCATCGAGCCGGGCATGGGCGTAGTCGAGGCCGATGCGCTCCGACAGACTCCGGCAGAGGGCACGCTGGGCCGGCACCGGGAAGGGGCCACGCAGCGGCAGCGGGGCCGGCCTCGCCGCCTGGATCGCCTCGGCACGCGGCAGGGCATCGCGGAGGAAGGCTTCGTAGGCAGCGAAGATCGGCTCCACCTCCGCCGCGGTGACGCCGCGCTGATAGCCATCCATCAGCGCATCATAGGGGGAGAGGCCAAGGGCGGCGGAGAGGGCCTGCGCCGTCTCCCGCTGCAGGCGCACCACCTCCGCCAGGAAGGGTCGGACAAGGGCGAAGTCGGACCTCGCCTTGGCCTCCCGCCAGACCTTCTCGCAGGCATTGTTGGCGCGGGCGGCGGCCTCCACCAGCGCGGTCGGCAGGGCCATGGCACGGGCATGGGCGCGGTGCATCAGTGCGAGATTGGCGCCTTCCCACTCGCCCTCGGCGGTGGCCGCGGCCAGATCCTCGGCGACCTCCGGGGCGATCAGCAGCTCATGGGCCAGGCCGGCGAGGGTGGCGAGCTGCTCCCCCCGCGCGGCGCCGCCGCCGGGCGGCATCATGGCGCTGGCGTCCCAGTGCAGCATCGCCTGCGCCTCCCCCAGAGTAGCGATGCGGGCGAAGCGGGTGGCGAGGCGCTGATAGGCGGGGTTCATCCGACCTTTCCCTGTATGTCCTGGCGACCGATTCGGCCCTTTGCCGACCGGGCGCCTCTGTTCAGGCAGGTTCGTGCAGCCGCCGCCAGGCAAAGGCGGCGAAGACGCCGACCAGGGCGGCAGCGAGCCCATACCAGGTGATCGCATAACCGAGATGCGGGTTGTTCGGCTGCGGCAGGTGCTGCGCCGGAGCGGGCAGGGCGGAAGAGGGCGCACCCGCCGGCGCCAGGGCGACCAGGCCGAAGGGCGCCGTGGCCGGCAGGTCCAGCGCCTGCCCGATCGCTTCCGGATCGAAGACGTAGAAGCGGCGGCCGGCCAGGTCGTCCTGCGGGCTGAGCCAATTGCGCCTGTCGCCCGGGCGGACATAGCCGGTGACGGAGACCTCGCCCTCCGGTCGCTCGATGCCGGTAGCACGCTCCAGTGGCACCCAGCCGCGGTCCACCAGCAGCGCCGGCGCGCCTGAGCGCAGCAGCGGCGTCAGGAGATGGGCGCCGAGGGCGGTGCCGCGCACCTCCACCCCCAGCAGCGCCTCCCGCCCGTAATCGAAGTGGCCGGTGACAACAACCTTGCGGTAGGGCTGCGGCGCCGGTCCGAGGGGCTGCGGCGGCGCGGCCTCCGAGGCGGCGATGCGGGCCAGCAGGTCGGTCTTCCAGTGCAGGCGCTGGACCTGCCAGGTGCCGAGCCCGATCAGCAGGGCCAGCACCGGCAGGCCGGCCAGGGCCGGGGCGAGGAGACGCCGCAGCCGCATCGGCTCAGACCCCCGCCTGCCCCTGGCGATGGCGGTATTGCAGCCCGACCAGCACCGCCTTGGCAATGCGCATCACCCAGACCGAGAGCGGCAGCACCAGCACCGGCCAGAGCAGGGCATGGACCCAGAGCGGCGGCTCGTACTTCACATCCACCACCAGCGCCGCGATCACCGCCGCGGCGCCGACCACGAAAATGCCGGCCACCGCCGGCCCGTCCCCCGCATCATGCGCGCGGAGGTCGAGGCCGCAGGCCGGACAAGCTTCCCTGATCGCCAGCAGCCCGGAAAAGAGCGGGCCGCGTCCGCAACGCGGACAGCGGCCCAGCAAGGCGACCATGGGCAGCGGGGCTGCCCGCGTCGGCATCGCGGTCAGTGCTCCGCGATCTGGCCTGCACCCCACCAGTAGATGCAGACGAAGAGGAACAGCCAGACCACGTCCACGAAGTGCCAGTACCAGGCCGCGGCCTCGAAGCCGAAATGCCGCTGCGGCGTGAAGTGCCCCTTCAGCGACCGCAGGAAGCAGACGATGAGGAAGCAGGTGCCGACCATGACATGGAAGCCATGGAAGCCGGTGGCGAGGAAGAAGGTGGAGGGATAGATGCCGCCAGTGAACTTGAACGGCGCCTCGGAATACTCGATCGCTTGGAAGGCGGTGAAGGAGATGCCGAGCAGGATGGTGAGGCCGAGACCGGTGACCAGCCCCTTCCGGTCGTCATGCAGCAGGGCATGGTGCGCCCAGGTGACCGTGCAGCCCGAGAGCAGCAGGATCATGGTGTTCAGGAAGGGCAGGCCGAACGGGTCGAAGGTGAGGACCCCATGCGGCGGCCAGACCGGGACCTCCGCCCCCGAGACATGCTGCGGGTAGAGGGCGAAGTGGAAATAGGCCCAGAAGAAGGCGACGAAGAACATCACCTCCGAGGCAATGAACAGCGTCATGCCGTAGCGCAGGCCGATTCGGACCACCGGCGTATGGATGCCGGGGGTGCGCGCCTCCCGGATCACGTCGCGCCACCAGAAGAACATGGTGCCGAGCACCGCGGCGATGCCCAGATAGAGCACCCACCAGGTGCCGAAATGCGCCCCGAGGATGATGCCGAGCACCAGGCAGCCACCGGCAAAGCTGCCGATCAGCGGCCAGGGGGACGGGTCCACCAGATGGTAGGGGTGCTTGTGCGGCGGAGCAGGTTCCGCAGTCGCCGTCATGTCCGTGGAGCTGGCCATCTCGCGTCCTGGTGTCGAAAGGGCGGGTGCCGGAACACGGGCTCCGGCGGTCGCCGCGCATCAATCCCGAAATCCTCGCCGAGGGTCAAGCCCGGCAGGGCAAATGAGTTGCAATCAGGGCGTCGCACGCGGGGCGGCGCCGACATGCGGGCCGGCATTGGCCAGCGCCCCGGAGCGTTCCGCATCGTCGAGGCTGCGGAAGAAGGTGTAGCTGATGGTGATGGTCCGGATGTCCCGGGTGTTCGGATCCTCGGCGATCTTCGGATCCACCCAGAAGGCGATCGGCATGTCCACCTTCTGCCCGCCCTCCAGCGTCTGCTCCTCGAAGCAGAAGCAGGCGGTCTTGTGGAAGTACTTCCCGGCGACCTCCGGCGTCACGTTGTAGGTGGCGACGCCGGTGACGGGCGTGGCGGAGAGGTTTTTGGCGTAATAATAGGCCATCCCCTCCTCCCCCACCCGCAGCGACATGGAGGGCTGGTCCGGCCCGAAGCGCCAGGGCAGGCCGGGATGGGTGTTGGCGTTGAAGCGGATGGTCAGGACCTTTGCCGCCGCGCCTGCCGGGGCGCCCGGCGCGGCACCGCCGCCCACCTGCACCGTGCCGTTGTAGCCGGTGACCTGGCAGAACATGCGGTAGAGCGGCACCGAGGCGAAGGCGACCCCCATCATGCCGGCGATGACGCCGGCGGCGCTGAGGCCGATCACACGGTTGCGGCGGCGGAGGCGATCTGCGGCGGTCTGGTCCATGGCACGGCCAGAGGTGGCACCGGCGGGACCGCTCGGCAAGCCTTGCCTGCCGCGGGGCAGCCCTACCCGCGGAAGACCCGGGCGCTGCTGATGAGGAAGAACAGCAGCGCGAAGCCGAGCAGCACCAGGAGGATGGCCCAGTTCCGCTGCCGGCGCCGCCGCTCGAACTCCCGCCGCTCCTCCGGGGTCATGCGGATGACCTGTTGTTCCGGCTCGGTCATGCCAGGAACAGCCGGTCAGCCGCCAGCGCGGCGAAGAGCAGGGCGAGGTAGAGCAGGGAGAATTTGAAGGCGCGCTTCGCCGGCGCATCGCCGGTCAGGCTGCGCCCGGTCTCGTCCTGCCGGTCGCGCCAGACGCCCAGCGCGTAGTGGATGAACAGTGCGCCGAGCACCGCCGCCGCCACGGCATAGGCCGGGCTGGCAAAGCCGATCGCCCAGGGTGCGAGGCCGAGCGGTGCCAGGATCAGGGTGTAGATCAGCACCTGCCGCCGGGTCTCCCGCGCCCCGGCGGTGACGGGCAGCATCGGCACGCCTGCCTTGGCGTAGTCCCCATGCGCCCAGAGGCTGAGCGCCCAGAAATGCGGCGGCGTCCAGAAGAAGATGATGGCGAAAAGCACGAGCGGCGGCAGGGTGACATCCCCGGTCACGGCCGCCCAGCCGATCACCGGCGGAAAGGCGCCGGCGGCGCCGCCGATGACGATGTTCTGCGGCGTCCGGCGCTTCAGCCACATGGTGTAGACGCAGACATAGAAGGCAATGGACAGCGCCAGCACCCCGGCCGCGACCCAGTTGGTCGCAAGCCCCATGACGGCGACCGAGGCCACGGACAGCCAGGCGCCGAAGCCGAGCGCGGCACCCGGCTCGATCCGCCCGGCCGGGATCGGCCGGCGGGCGGTGCGCCGCATCAGCGCGTCGATGTCGCGGTCGTACCACATGTTGATCGCCCCGGCGGCGCCGGCGCCGAGCGCGATGCAGAGCACGGCGGCAAGGGCGAGGGAGGGATGCAGCGATCCCGGCGCGACCAGCATCCCGACGATCCCGGTCAGGACGACCAGAGAGACCACGCGGGGCTTGAGCAGCGCGATCCAGTCGCGGACCTCGGACAGGTCCCGGCCCGGGCTGAGCGGCAGGGGGGCGGTGTTTCCCCCCTGCGTCGGATATGCGGAAGTGTCGCTCATGACATCGCGGATTTAGGGCAGCGCGACGCATTCCGCCATGCCCTGTGGCATGGCGGAACGTTGCGGCGCCTTAGCGGATCCGCGGCAGCTCCTCGAAGGTGTGGAAGGGCGGCGGGCTGCTCACCTGCCACTCCAGGGTCGTCGCGCCCTCACCCCAGTAGTTGCCCGCCAGCTTCTCGCCGGAGGTGAAGGTCCTCCAGCACACGTAGAAGAAGACGAGCATAGAGGCCGCGGCGATGTAGGCGCCGATGGAGGAGACGAAATTCCACCCCCAGAAGGCGTCCGGATAGTCCGGATAGCGGCGGGGCATGCCCTGGGCGCCCAGGAAGTGCTGCGGGAAGAAGATCAGGTTGGCGCCGATGAACAGCATCCAGAAATGCACCTTCCCCCAGAACTCCGGATACTGCCGGCCGCTCATCTTGCCGATCCAGTAGTAGAAGCCGGCGAAGATGGAGAAGACGGCGCCCAGGCTCAGCACGTAGTGGAAGTGCGCCACCACGAAGTAGGTGTTGTGCAGGATCGTGTCGACGCCGGCATTGGCCAGCTTCACCCCAGTCACGCCGCCCACCGTGAACAGGGCGATGAAGCCGGTGGCGAAGAGCATCGGCACCCGGAACTGGATGGAGCCGCCCCACATGGTGGCGATCCAGCTGAAGATCTTGATGCCGGTCGGCACGGCGATGACCATCGTCGCCGCCATGAAGTAGGCCCGCGTGTCCACATCGATGCCCGAGGTGAACATGTGGTGCGCCCAGACGACGAAGCCGACCACGCCGATCGCCACCATGGCGTAGGCCATGCCGAGATAGCCGAAGATCGGCTTGCGGCTGAAGGTGGAGATGACGTGGCTGATGATGCCGAAGCCCGGCAGGATCATGATGTAGACTTCGGGATGGCCGAAGAACCAGAACAGGTGCTGGAACAGCACCGGGTCGCCGCCACCCTCAGGCTTGAAGAAGGCGGTGCCGAACATGCGGTCCGTGATCAGCATGGTGATCGCGCCGGCCAGCACCGGGACGGACAGCAGCAGCAGAAAGGCCGTGACCAGCATCGCCCAGGCGAAGAGCGGCATCTTGTGCATCGTCATGCCGGGCGCGCGCATGTTGAAGATGGTGGTGATGAAGTTCGCCGCGCCCAACAGCGAGCTGGCGCCCGCCAGGTGCAGCGCGAACAGCGCCATGTCCATCGACATGCTCGGATGGAACTCGATGCTCGCGAGCGGGGGATAGAGCGTCCAGCCCGTGCCGGCCCCCTCGCCCACGAACATGCTGCCGACCGCCAGCAGGAAGGCCGGCACCAGCAGCCAGAAGCTGATGTTGTTCAGGCGCGGGAAGGCCATGTCCGGCGCGCCGATCATGATCGGCACGAACCAGTTGCCGAAGCCGCCGATCAGCGCCGGCATGACCACGAAGAACACCATGACGACACCATGGGCGGTGACGAAGGCGTTCCACATCTGCCCGTCGGCGAAGATCTGCATCCCCGGCTCTTGCAGCTCGATGCGCATCAGCACGGAGAGGCCGACGCCGATGCAGGCGGCGAAGGCCGAGAAGATCAGGTAGAGGGTGCCGATGTCCTTGTGGTTGGTGGAGAAGAGCCACCGCGCCACGAAGCCAGGCTTGTGGTCGTGGTGGTCGTGGCCATGCGAGTGGCCGTGCGCGTCAGTCGCGGTCGCCATGTCCCGTCCGCCTCGTTCGGAATGTGTCAGGGGGCCGCCGGGCTACCGGCGGTCCGCGGCCAGTCGCAGCACCGGCTCCGCCGCGGCGGCCTCAGCCACCGCCGGCGCTCCGGCCTGCGCGTATTTCTTCTTCGCCTCTTCCACCCAGGCCTGGAATTCCTCCTTCGGCACGGCCCGCACCTCGATCGGCATGAACCAGTGGTTCGTGCCGCAGATCTGGTTGCACTGGCCGTAGAAGGTGCCCGGGCGGTCGGCGCGGAACCACGTCTCCAGCGTCCGGCCGGGGATGGTGTATTTCTGCACGCCCAGCGACGGCACGAAGAAGCTGTGGATCACGTCCTGGCCGGTGGTCAGGATGCGGATATTGGCGCCCACCGGAATCACCAGCGGCTCGTCCACCGTCAGGTTGCGGAGCTGGCCGGGCTTCAGATCCTCCTCCGGGATCGGCCGGCTGTCGAAGGCGAAGCCGCCATTGTCCGGATACTCATAGTGCCAGTACCACTGCCGGCCCTGGACATTGATGGTCATGTCCGCATCGCGGGCCCGGTCCTCGTAGTAGATCAGCCGGAAGGAGGGGATCGCGATCACCACCAGGATCAGCACCGGCACCACGGTCCAGGCGATCTCCAGCAGCGTGTTGTGGCTGGTGCGCGAGGGGGTCTTGTTGACCGAGGCGCGGTAGCGCCAGACGCACCAGCTCAGCAGCACCAGCACGAAGATGGTGATGGCAACGATGATCCACAGCACCAGCGAATTGAAATTGCCGATCGCCACCTTCACCGGACCGCCTGCGCCCTGCAGGCCAATGCCCCAGGGCACCGGTGCGCCCAGGGCGGTCGGCTCCGAGCCGACGATGCCGCCGGTGCCCTGCGCACCCTCCTGCGCCAGCGCCGGTCCGAACAGGCCCAACGCACCCCAGAGGCCGGCCAGCGCCAGCCCCGATGCCTTACCGAACCACCGCCCGATCACACGTCGCATCCCATATCCCGTTGGCGCCCGTCGGGCGCGCCGCCTGATGCCTGTCCTGCCGGACCACCTGGGGGGACCGGCGCGCCCGCTCCTCCCCGCAAGCGGAGGGAACAGCGCGGCCGGACCATAGTCGCGCAGGACGGCACCGCACAAGTCGGGGCGCGCCGCCATGATGCAGATCAAGTGCTCAGGGCGCCGAATCGGCCTCCGCATCCACCTCGGCGACATGGTCCACCATGTCGGAGAGCATGGAGCGGATGTGCTCGTCGCCCACCACATAGAAAACCTGGCGGCCGCGCCGCTCCGCCTGCAGCAGCCGCGCCGCGCGCAGCAGCCGCAGATGGTGCGAGACCAGCGAGGCCGAGATGCCCAGCCGCTCCGCCATCTCCCCCACCGCCGCCGGGGCATCGAGGCAGGCGAGGATGATGCGCAGTCGCGTCGGGTCGCTCATCAGCCGGAACATCTCTGCCAGCTCGACGACCTGGTCCTCGCCGATCCTCACCCGCCCGCGCATCCACCGATCCTCGCCGTTGGTTCCAGAGTTGCGCGGCGATCACGCCGCGGCAAGCGGCGCTTGACAGCGGCATCGGTCCCACGCAACTGAGGAATCCAACCTAAGTCGCTGAAATCAAAGGAACAACTGCACAGTTGAAGACCTGTTCAGCCATGCCTGACGCCATCTGGCCATGCTGACCCGCCTGGAGCCCTCCGAGCTGCTGGAGGCTGAGGCCCCCCCGGCGCGGCCGGAGGCCAGCCTGCCGGAGATGCATCGCAGCGTCCGGGTGCCGAGCGCCGCCGGCTGGCTGCGCCGGCTGCTGGCCTTCATCGGCCCCGGCTATCTTGTGGCGGTCGGCTATATGGACCCCGGCAATTGGGCCACCGCCCTCGCCGGGGGCTCGGCCTTCGGCTACACGCTGCTCTCGGTCGCCCTGCTGTCCTCGCTGATGGCCATGCTGCTGCAGGCCCTCTGCGCCCGGATCGGCATCGTCACCGGGCGGGACCTGGCCCAGCTCTGCCGCGACCGCTTTCCCCGGCCGGTGAACCTGGCGCTCTGGGCCCTGGCAGAGGTCGCGATCTGCGCTACCGACCTGGCGGAGCTGATCGGCACCGCCATCGCCCTGCAATTGCTCTTCGGCATCCCGCTGCTGGCCGGGGTGGTGCTGACCGCCCTCGATGCCCTGCTGATCCTCTGGCTGCAGCACCGCAACGTGCGCTGGCTGGAGGCGCTGGTGGCCGGACTGATCTTCCTGATCTTCGGCTGCTTCGCCGTGCAGCTCGCCCTGGCCCAGCCGATCTGGAGGGAAGTTCTGGCCGGCTACATCCCCAGCCGCTCCATCGTCACCGATTCGGTGCAGCTCTACATCGCCATCGGCATCCTCGGCGCCACGGTGATGCCGCATAATCTCTACCTGCATACCGCCATCGTGCAGTCCCGCGCCTATGCCACGGACGAGGCGGGCAAGCGGGAGGCGATCCGCTTCGCCGCCATCGACAGCACGGCGGCGCTCTGCCTGGCGCTGCTGGTGAATTCCGCCATCCTCATCACCGCCGCCGCGGTCTTCCACGCCGGCGGCCGGACCGAGGTGGCGGAGATCCAGGAAGCCTATGAATTGCTGACCCCCATGGTCGGCACCGCCGCGGCGGCGATCCTCTTCGGCGTGGCGCTGCTGGCCTGCGGGCTGAACGCCACCGTCACCGGGACGCTGGCCGGGCAGGTGGTGATGGAGGGCTTCCTCGGCCTGCGCCTGCCCCCGGTGCTCCGGCGGCTGATCACGCGGCTGGCGGCGATCCTGCCGACCATCGTCGTCACCTGGCTCTATGGCGAGAGCGGCACGGCGCAACTGCTGATCCTCTCGCAGGTCATCCTCTCCCTGCAGCTTCCCTTCGCGGTGGTACCGCTGATGCTCTTCGCCAGCGACCGGGAGCGGCTGGGCCGGCTGATAGCACCGCGCTGGCAGCTCTGGCTCGGCTGGGCGGTGGCGGCGCTGGTGGTGGTGCTGAATCTCAAACTGCTGTGGGGGGTGCTGGCCGAGTAGCGGCGCTGGCGGCACCCTGCCGGTCATGCGCCGCACTGCCAGCCTTCTGGCCTGCCTGGTCTGCGCCCTGCTCGCCCTGCCCCGCGCCCTGGCTGCGACGCAGGACGACGCCTGGAGCGCCTGCCGGCGGGCGATCGCGGCGGCCGAGCCGGGCTCCGGGGTGCCGCCCGGCCTGCTTGCCGCCATCGCGCTGGTCGAGAGCGGCCGTAGCGACCCGCGCTCCGGCCGGATAGAGCCCTGGCCCTGGAGTTGGAATGTAGGCGGGGAGAGCCATGCCGCCCCGACGCGGGAGGCGGCGGTGCGGGAGGTTTCCGCCCTGCTGGCGCAGGGCCGGCGTTCCGTGGATGTCGGCTGCATGCAGGTGAACCTGCTGCACCACCCGGATGCCTTCCGCGGGCTGGAGGATGCCTTCGACCCGGCCACGAATGTCCGCTACGCCATCGCCTTCCTGAAGGAATTGCGGGCCCGCACCGGGAATTGGGCGGAGGCCGTCGCGAATTACCATTCCGCGGAGGCGGAGCGCGGCCTCGCCTATCACCGGCGGGTGGTGCTGGCACGGCTCGGCGCGGCCTGGGCAGGCGGGGGGACGGTCCCCCTGCCCGCCAGGCTGGGGGCCGGCCTCTGCGCGCCGGGCCGGCACCCGGCCATGGTGCTGCGCCGGGCTGCGGCGCGAGCGGCACCGGTCCGGGTGCGGATGGTCTGCCGGGCTGCGGAGGCTAGGCCAAGGCGCGATTCGGCACGCGGACCAGGGTGAAGAGGCCGAAGGGCGGACAGGCGGTGATCTCGGCCGCGGCGCGCGGATCCTCCAACAGGTCGCCCAGCGCGAAATCCGGATGCCAGCCGAGGATGCGGGAGAGCGGCGCCAGGGTCCGCTCCGCCCACCAGCGCAACCCGCCCTCGGCGGCGAAGTGGTTGACGAAGAGCAGCTCGCCGCCCGGGCGCACCACCCGGCGCATCTCCCGCAGCAGCCTGCGGGCATCGGGCACCACGGTGGCGGTGAACATGCAGACGGCGATGTCGAAGCTGTCATCGCGGAAGGACATCGCCTCCGCATCCATCTCCACCAGCCCGACGACGTTGCGCAGCCGCATGCGCTTCACCCGGTCCTGGGCCCGGCGCAGCATGTCGCGCGAGAGGTCGATGCCGACCACCCGCTTCTCCGGCGCGTAATGCGGCAAGGCGAGGCCGGTGCCGACCCCCACCTCCAGCACCCGGCTGCCGGGCAGCCCGTTGGCCGCCGCGACCGCGCGGCGCCGCCCGGCGCGCGAGACGGCGCCGAACACCTCGTCATAGATGCCGGCCCAGCGGCGGTAGGCCTCCCGCACCGCCTCGGCATCCAGTGCCGCGCGGGGGTGCCCGCCCTGCCCTGCGTCCAGCTTGAGTCCGGCCTGGCGAATGGGATCCCCTCCTGCTTCGGGGGGAGGGGCTAAACCAGCCGGGGCAGCGATGCAAGCCGGGGAAAATGCAGGCCAGCACCGCGCCAGGGTGGCCCGTTCCCCGGTCACCGGGAGTTGTGCCTCCTTCCCGGCAGGGCCACCAGCAGGCCGCCCGCGGCGATAACCGCTGCCCCGAGCAGGGAGGTCCGGTCCGGCCAGTCGCCGAAGACCAGGATCCCGGCCAGGCTGGCCCAGACCAGTTGAGTGTAAGAGAGCGGCGCCAGCAGGCTGGCCGGCGCCCGGGCATAGGCCAGCACCAGCAGCCCATGCCCTGCGCCGCCGAGCAGGCCGAGCAACACCAGCACCGCCCAGTCCCCGCCCGAGGGCCAGGTCCAGACCAGCGGCTGCGCCAGACTGGTGGCGATGGTGGCGGCGAAGCCGGTATGCAGGATGGTGGTGCGCGAATCGTCCAGCCCCGCCAACCGCCGCGTCAGGATCTGGTAGACGGCGAAGAGCGCGGCGGTGCCGAGCGGCAGCAGCATCGCCCAGTGCATCGGCGCGCCGGTAAGAAAGGGCGGCCGCAGCACGATCAGCACGCCGAGCAGCCCGATGCCGACCCCGGCCCAGCGGCGCCAGCCTACCCTCTCCCGCAGCCAGAGCGCCGCCAGCGCCACGGTCAGCACCGGCGAGGCGAAGCCCACCGCCGTCGCATCCGCCAGCGGGATATGCGCCAGCGCGGTGGAGAAGAGCAGGTTGCAGGCGGCAAGCAGCAGGCTGCGCAGCGCCTGCAATCCCGGCGCACGGGAACGCCAGGGCAGGTGCCCGGTGGTGAGGCGCAGCACCACTGCCGCGGCCAGCAGGCTGAACAGGAAGCGCGCCCACATGAGCTGCGGCACGGCGTAGCGGGCCGTCAGCAGCTTCACCATCGTGTCCATGGCGACGAAGAGGGCGAGCGCGGAAAGGTGCAGCGCGACGCCGGCGAGCCGGCCGCTCATCGGCCGGCGGTGGATTCGGTCATGCCTGCAGCTTCGCCATCCTCGCGCCGCCTGCCAAGCCGGCGCGCGGCAGAGGCAGGCATACCCGCATGGCCGGGCCTGGATTGCCCCGGCTGTCGTCAGGCCGCTTCACGCCCTGGGCGTGTCCGCCCGGGCAGGCTAGCGCCGACGCAGCAAGCGGACAGGCGGCGGGACCGGAATGCCCGGCGTGAAGTTCCGCGGCCCCGCCTCGCCCATCCGCGAGTCCTGGCCGGGCAGCCCGGTCGCGATGCACAGGACCAAGGGCAATCCCTCTGACCCGGTTGTTACCGAGGGAGAGATTGCCCGCGCCCGCCGCGCCGCCATGCGGGCCGGGCCGCAGCACCCGGCACGGACACCCCTGGTGTCAGGCCGCGTCCTCGCGCCGGTCGCGCACCTTCACATAGGCGACCGCGACATGGTCGGCGCAGTAGGGTTTGCCGGCCACCGCCTCGGCCGAGCAGAAGCGGAATTCCGGCGTGCCGGGCTCACCAAGCGGCCAGCAGCAATTCCGGGTGGAGGGGCGGAAGAAGGGCCGCACCACCGCGGCCGGCGCAGGAGCGCGCGGCGCGGCCGACGCCGGCTCCGGCCGCCGCAGCGGCGGGGCCTCACGTGGCGGCAGGCTGCGGCGGGTCAGCGGGGCCGAGCGCGGCGCGCCCTCGGCCTCCCGCCGGATCGGGCTCGGCCGCGGCGGCAGGTTCAGGCGGTGCGCCTTGCCGACCACGGCATTCTTCGAAACGCCCATGCGGCGGCCAATCTCGGCCGTCGAATGGCCCTCCGCCCATAGTCCGCGGAGCTGTTCGATCGCCTCGGCCGTCCAGTCCATGTGGTTCTCCCTGCCCAGGACCTACTATATCTCGTGTCCCACAAGATACGGTAGGATAACACCCCAGGGCGCCACAAGTTCTGGCAGCAACCGGTGACGCGAAAAACTGTGGAAAACCCACGACGCGTAGTTGTGTATACGGATTAGAAGAGCAGCCCCTTGCGCAGCATGCCGTGCACACCCTTCTCGCCGTTCACCGTCTGCGTCACCCGGAAGTCCACGGCCAGGCTGCAGAGCTGATAGGCATCTGCGGCGGAGAGGTTGGTCCGCGACACGATGAAGGCGATCATCTCGCGCAGCGCCTGCTTCATGGCGAGGTCGAGATCCTCGTGCATCCCCATGCTGATGAAGTGGGTCGCGGTCTCGGCGCGGGGGAAGCGCAGCACCGGGTCCTTGGCGCCGCCGCCCTTCTCCAGGTCCAGCCGGAAATGGCCGGTCAGGCAGATCTCCAGCGCATTGATGCAGACCTCGCCGTCGCCCTGCACGCCATGCCCGTCGCCGGCCGAGAAATTGGCGCCGGGGACGAAGACCGGCAGGTAGAGCGTCGCGCCCTCGCCCAGCTCCTTGTTGTCCAGGTTGCCGCCATGCGCGCGCGGCTCCTTGGTGGAGATCTGGCCCCATTCCTCCGGCGGCGCCACGCCCATCACGCCGAAGAAGGGCGCGAGCGGCAGGGTGATGCCGGGGCCGACCGGCACGGTGCAGGTGCGCGCCGCGCGGTCCACCGGGATGTGCAGCATGCGGCGGTAGGGGAAGTCCTCCGGCAGCGTGCCGGCGAGCGGGCGGAAGCCGCAATAGCCCCAGTCGGCGCCGAGTTCGATCCTCTCCACATGCACCTTCAGGCAGTCGCCCGGCTCCGCGCCCTTCACCGCCACCGGGCCGGTCAGGATATGCGGGCCGAGGCGCGGCACGCCGCCGGCATGGATGGCGCGCAGATATTCCGGAACGACGAAGGCGCTGCCCGGCGGAGGCACCTGCTCCGGCCCGCCGGAGACGCATTCCAGGACCACGAGATCGCCGGGCTCGACTGTTGCCACCGGCGGGAAGCTCGCATCGAAGGCGCCCCAGCGGACATTCTGGAGGGTCGGCACGATGTGATGGGTCCTGGCCATATGGGGTCTCCTCTGCGGGATGCGGAATGGGGCACTCTACGCGCCGCAGTCAATCCGCGCTGACGGCCCGCAACTTCTCCCGCAGCGCCCGCTGGTCGGCGGAGCAGACGCGGGAGAGACGACGGTACTCGGCCTCGGTGTCGATGCCGCGATGCGCCGCGTCGCGCTGCGCGCGCATGGCGCCGACGGTTCTCTCGATGGCGTGGCGCAGGCCGCGTTGCAGCGCCGCCACTGCTTCCCGCTCGGTCACGCCGCGGCCCTCGGCCGTCGCGGCCCAGGCGGTGGCGGCCTCGCGGGCGCGAGCGGCGGCGGCGCGCAGGGTGCGGCGGTTCACCGCCACATGGCGGCGCTCATGGGCCTCCACCTCCCGGAACAGGCAGGAGCCGCGCGGGATCTCACGGGCGATGCGGATCAGGTGCTCGGTCTGGGTCAGGGTCAGCATCACCCGCTCCGGCCGGGCGCAGACGCCACCCCGGCCGGTGGCGGTACGGGCATCGATCTCGCCCTCCCATTCGACGCGGGAGCTGGTGAGCGCCAGGTGGTGCACATTGGCGCTGCGCGGCCGCCCGCTTTTCGCATGCAGCGCGTCAATGCCGAAGGCGGTGCTCAGCCGCGGCTCCGGATCCGAGATCGAGACGCGGACCTGCGGCTTCACCGGCGGGCAGGCGGGCGCCGCCGCGGCAGGCAGGGCAAGGAGGCCGAGGAGGAGGCCCAGGGCAGCTCCGGCAGCGGGTCTCAGAGCCATCCCTTCCGCTTGAAATACATGATCGGCAGCACCGCCGAGACCACCATCAGCAGCAGCGCCAGCGGGTAGCCGAAGCTGGTGTGCAGTTCCGGCATCACCTCGAAATTCATGCCGTAGATGCTGGCGATCAATGTGGGCGGCATCAGCGCCACGCTGACCACGGTGAAGGTCTTGATGATCGCGTTCTGCTCAACATTGATGATGCCGAGCACGGCATCCAGCAGGAAATTCGCCTTGCTGTTCAGGAAATTCGCGTGCTCCACCAGGGAGCGCACGTCGCGCACCAGGGTCTTGATCAGCCCCTGGTTCTCCTTGCGCACCGCCGTCGCCTTCTCGGCCCCGACGAAGGTGAGGATGCGTGAGAGGCCGAGCAGCGTCTCGCTGGCCCGCGTCGTCACCTCCCCGACCTGGCCCAGGGTGATGAGGGCGTCCTTCAGGTCGGCATCCTTGGTGCTGGCTTTCACCGCGGCGCGGGCATTGCGGAAGGCCACCTGGCTGGCGCGGTCCATGTCGGCGCCGATGCGCTCCAGGATGTCCGCCAGCCGGTCCACCACTTGCTCGAACAGGTGCAGCATCACCGCATCGGGGCTGGAGAGCAGCGCCATGGGCGTGCGCTGGCAGCGGGCGCCGAAGACCTGGAAGGCCCGGGGCGTGGCGTAACGCACCGTCACCAGCGTAGTGTTGCCGAGGATGAAGGTGATGGCGGTGGAGCCCATCTCCCCATCCTCCACCCCGTACAGGAAGGGTGCGGTCAGGAACAGGGCGTCGCCCTCCCGGTAGAGGCGGGAGGAGCTTTCGATCTCCTGCATTTCCTCGCGCGTCGGCATCTCCAGGCGAAGGGCAGCCTGGACCTGCCTCTCCTCCTCATGGGTCGGGTTCAGCAGGTCGATCCAGACGGCGCGCCGCAGCGCTTCGGCGTCCTGGGCGCCATTCCGCACCGCGAGCCGGCCGTTCTCCACGGCATAGGTTGTCAGCATGGCTCGGCTCCCGGTTAGTCGGGGGGGTTGGCTTCTAGCCGGGGCTTCGGCGCAAGTCACCCCCGCACCGACTGCGGCATGCGCCGGAGGGCGGCCCTGCGGCCCGGAGGCGCGAATCCGCTCTGGAATTCAGGCCGCCAGGGGCGTGCGGGCCAGCCATCCCCCGGCCGCCTGCCGCCCACCCTTCTTGAGGCGCGTGAGGAAGGCCCAGCTTGTGTCGAGCGCGCTGGCCTGCTCCAGACCGCCGACGGCCTGCCCGGCGATAGCATGGTGCAGGCGCAGGCGCAGGCGCAGGCGCAGGCGCAGGCGCAGGCGCAGGCGCAGGCGCGCGAGCCTGCGGCATGGGCGCGGGCGCACAAGCTCCCACGACCGCGGGGCGATGTCGGGCGAGGAGCGCGGCGCGCCGTCCTGCTCCACCGGGGCGACCTGCACCAGCAGGATGTCGTCGGCCCGCGTCTCCCGGATGAGGCCGAGCAGCGGCGGGTTGGCGCTGTAGCCGCTATCCCAGTACGCCTCGCCCTCGATCTCGACCGAATGATGCAGGAAGGGCAGGCAGGCCGAGGCGAGCACCGTCTTGAGTGTGATCTCGTATTCCCGGAACAGGCGCGCCTCCCCGTCCCGCACGCGGGTAGCGGCGATGAGAAGCCGCACCGGCGATGCCCGACGCAGCCGGCCGAAATCCACCGCCTCCGCCAGGATGTCGCGCAGCGGATCGAGGCCGAGCGGGTTGAACTGGTAGGGCGAAGCCGCGGCAATCGAGAGATGCAGCGCCGCCCCAGGTGAAGGCGCCGAAGGAACCGCCCCCTGCAAGACCAGGGCAATGGAGGGCCGGGATGGTTTGCGACGGAACGGCATGGCGTGCCTCAAGCTATTGCCTTGACAGCTTTCCGCAACGCCAACCCGCATCGCATTGTCAGGGCGAATTTTGCTGCAATGCAATACAACAGGAGGCGGCCGGGCCGGGATCAGCCCGGCAGGCCGAATTGCCGGCCCACCTCCGGGAAGTCCGCCGCCTGCGGATGACGGCCGCTCCCCCGCGTGCCGTCCGCGGCGCGGACGAGCTGGCAGGTGCGCAGGCCGGCGGCGGCGGCGGCATCCAGCTCCTCCGCCACGTCGGAGAGGAAAAGGATCTCCCCCGGCGGCAGGGAAAGGGCGGCGGCGATGGCGGCATAGCTCGGCGCCTCCCGCTTCGTGCCGACGCGGGTATCGAAGAAGCCGGTGAAGAGGGACGTCAGGTCCCCTGCCTCACTATGGCCGAAGAGCAGCCTTTGGGCCTCGACCGAGCCGGAGGAATAGACTGCGAGCCGAACCCCGCCCCCCGCCCAAGCGCGGAGGCAGGGAGCGACATCCGGCCAGAGATGCCCCTTCAGCCGCCCGTCCAGATAGCCCTGGCGCCAGATCAGCCCCTGCAGCGCCTTCAGCGGCGTCACCTTGGCATCCGCCGCCATCCAGGCACGCAACGCCGCCACGGGCGCCTGGCCGGGAGCGGCGGCGCGGACCTCATCCAGGATCGCCGCCACCTCCGGCTCCGTGCCGTGGTCGCGCAGGAACTCGTCCAGCGCCGCCTCCGCGAAGGGGAAGAGGCGATCCTTCACGAAGGCAATGCTGGTCGTCGTTCCCTCGATGTCCGTCAGGACGGCGGCGGGCCTGCTCGCCATGTCAGGCAGAGACCGGGAAGCGCTTCGCCATGTCGCTGCCGGTAAAATGCGCCACCCAGCCGGAGGTGTCGGTGAAGACGCGAAGCGCGGTGAAATACGGCTTCTCCCCGGCATCGAACCAGTGCTTGGTGTTCGCCGGCACGGAGATCAGATCGCCCTGCTCGCAATGGGCATCATAGACCTTGCCGCCCACATGCATGACGAAATCGCCGCTGCCGCGGACGAAGAAGCGGACCTCGTCCTCGGTATGCACATGCTCGCTCAGGAATTTCTCGCGCATCGCGGCGGCCTGGGGGTGGTCCGGTGTCATGCTGACCACATCGGCGCTGCCGGCGCCGGTCTCGCCCATAAGCCCGTCCAGATAGGGCTTGTAAGCGGCCAGGATCTCCTCATTCGAGGCGCCGTCGGGGACCTTCACGCCCTCCCAGCGCTCGAAGCGCACGCCGATCTCGCGCAGCGTGGCCGCGATCTGCTCGGGATCCCCGGTGCGCAGCACTTCACGGCCGGTGTCGGCCTCCCATACGGTCAGACGGCTCATCGCGCCAGCCTCCTCTCCTCCAGCTCGCAGGCGAGCATGAATTCCAATGCCTCCAGCCGCATCAAGGCGGAAGGCATGTCGGCAGCCCAGACATACAGCCCATGGCCCCGGATCAGGTAGCCAGGGGGGATGGTCGCCATCCCGTCCCAGCGCCGCTCCACCACTGCCTGCAGCCGGGGGATGTCCTGGTCATTGTCGAAGACCGGCAGTTCCACCGCCGCCGCATGCGTGGGCAGGCCGGGAAAGGCCTTCAGCAGCTCGTAATCCTCGAGCGGCAGCACCTCGCCGGCGGCGCGGGAGAGCACGGTGCCGGCGATGGAATGGCCATGCAGCACCGCCCCCGCCTCCGGGAAGCGGCGATAGATGCCGCAGTGCAGTCCGGTCTCGGCGGAGGGGCGGAGCGCCGGATCCTCCGGCCGCCCCTGCAGGTCCACCACCATCACCCCGGCTTCCTCCAGGAAGCCCTTGTGGCCGCCGGAGCGGGTGATCGCCACCCGCCCGCCTGGTAGCCGGACGGAGATGTTGCCGGCAGTCGCGGGGACCCAGCCGAATCGGTCCATGCGGCGCCCGGCCGCGACGATCGCGGCGGCAGCGGCCGCGAAGGCATCCTGGTCCATGGTGACGCCCAATCACTCGCAGGGCGCGCGCCCCTGCGAGACGCGCGCCCTCGCCAGCCTGAAAACCCTCTTGCCGCCTCAGGCGGCGGGCCGGCTGGTCTCGGCCGTGGCATGCTCCGCCGGCTTGGCGGCGGCCGGGCCGGAGAGGCTGCCGGCGGGCTGGGTGCCCGGCGCCGGCGGCGCGGATTCCGCGAGGGAGGCGTCCTTTTCGTCCTCCTTCATGTTCTGCTTGAAGGCCTTGATGCCCTTGGCGAGGTCGCCCATCAGCCCGCTGATCTTGCCGCTGCCGAAGAGCAGCAGAACGACCAGCAGCACGACGAGCCAATGCCAGATGCTGAAGGAACCCATTGTGACGCCCCGATGACCCTTGTGCCTGTGCCCCCCGCCGCCCCCGGTTTCCGATACGGGGTCGCGACGGCTTGCGGTTGTTGGCCGCCCTTTGCGGACACTCCGCCCGGCGTCCAGTTCTGGCACCGAGAGTAGTGCCCCGCCTCCGGCGGCGCAAATCCACAAATGGTCCGCCAGAGGGTCCGGGACAACGGGGGCAGGCGGTTTTCCGGGAACCTTCCCGGCCCACACCCCCGGTCCCGGCTCGCCCGGCCCGGACCAGGGCGGTCCGGGGCCGGCGAAACATGCCCCGGGCGTTCGAGCCGGGGCGGGCACGGGCTAGCCCTCCAGCTTGATGCCCAGCCGGGTGATCAGCCCACCCCAACGTTCCGTCTCCGCGGCGATGAAGCGGGCGAATTCGGCCGGGCTGCTGCCCACCACCTCGAATCCGGCCCGCTCCAGCGCGGTGCGGGTCTGCGGGTCGGCCAGGCCCTTCCCGGCCTCCGCCGCCAGCCGGGCGACGCGCGCGGCCGGCATGGAGGAGGGGGCGATCAGGCCGATCCAGGCATAGCTGGCGGCATCGGGGGTCCCGGCCTCGGCCAGGGTCGGCACATCCGGCGCCTGGGGGATACGGTGGTCCGCCGTGACGGCCAGGGCGCGTACCTTGCCCTCCCGCATCTGCGGCAGGATGCCGGCGGAGATGACGAACATCGCCTCGATCCGCCCCGCCACCAGGTCAATCACCGCCGGGGGGAAGCCGCGATAGGGGACATGCACCATGTCCAGCCCGGCCCGCGCCATCAGATCCGCCATGGCCAGATGGCTGCCGGAGCCCGAGCCGACCGAGCCGAAGGAGAGCTTGCCCGGATTCGCCTTCACATGGGCGATGAACTCCTTCAGGTCCCGCGCCGGGACGGAGGGGTGCACCACCAGCAATTGCGCCCCGCGCATCAGCAGGGAGACGGGCGCCAGATCCTTCTGCGGGTCATAGGGCAGGTTGGGATAGAGCGCCTTGGCGGTGGTCAGCGGCCCATTGATCGAGATGCCGATGGTATGCCCGTCCGTCGCCTTGGCCACCGCGTCGGTGCCGATATTGCCACCCGCGCCGGCACGGTTCTCCACCACGAAGGGCTGGCCGAAGACCTGGGCGAAATGCGTGGCGACCGCGCGCCCGGCGATGTCCGGAGTCGAGCCAGGCGGGAAGGGAACGATGACCCGCACCGGCCGCTCCGGCCAGGTCTCGCCGCTACCCTGGGCATGCAAGGTGGCGGGCATGGCGGCTAGGGCGGGCAGCGTGAGCAGGGCGCGGCGCTTCAGCAGATTCATCCTGGCACTCCTCCACGATCGGGACCGCTTCGAGCACGAGTGCGGCGGCGCGTCCAGCGGCAGCGGCTTGATCCGGGCGCCCCGGCCGTCCAGCCTGGGCCAAACGATCCAGGAGAGACCGATGATCCGTCGCCGCACCATCCTTGGCGCCACCGTGCTGGGCGCCCCGCTGGCCGGGCTGCCGAGGCATGCCGTCCATGCACAGACGGCGGACGCCTTCCCGACCCGGCCCATCACCGTGCTGTCCGGCTATCCCCCGGGCGGGGTCACCGACATCACCACCCGCGCGGTCTGCGAGGCCCTGGCGCGCGAACTGGGCCAGCCGGTGGTGGTGGAGAACCGGGCGGGCGCCGCGACCTCGGTCGCCAGCACCGCCGCTGCGAATGCAAGGCCGGATGGCTACACGCTGCTGATGGGCACCTCGACGCTGGCCATCAACCCGTCCCTGCAGCCCAACCTGACGCCGAAGGAGCCGATGCGGGAACTGGCCCCGATCGGCACGGTGTTCCGCACCGCCTTCGTGCTGCATGTCCACCCCTCGCTGCCGGTGCGCAGCACGGCCGAGCTGATCGCCTATGCCAAGGCCAATCCGGGCAAGCTGAATTTCGGCTCCTCCGGCACCGGGGCGGTGAACCACCTGGCGCAGGCGCTCTTCGCCCAGCGCGCCGGGATCGAGGTGCTGCACGTGCCCTATCGCGGCGGCGCGCCGGCGCTGCTCGACCTGCGGGCGGGGCGCATCCAGGCCATGTTCCAGGCGGTGCTGGAGGCGCTGCCTGCCCTGCGTGACGGCGCGACGCGCGGCCTCGCCATCTCCTCGGCCGATCGCCTGGCCCTGCTGCCCGAGCTGCCGCCGGTCGCGGAGGTCCTGCCGGGCTTCGATGTGGTGTTCTGGCAGGGGCTGTTCGCCCCCGCAGGCACGCCGGCCCCGGTGCTGGCCCGCCTTGGCGCCGCGCTGCGCGCCGCCACCTCGGATCCGGCGCTGCGCAACCGCATGGCGGAGCATGGCGTGGTGCTGCAGACCGGCGATGCGGAAGCCCTGCGCCGGATGCTGGCGGAGGAAACGGAGATGTGGGGCAAGCTGATCCGGGACACCGGCATCAGACCGGATTGAGCGGCCCGCCCGGCGGAGAGGCAAATGCCCTGAAGCCATGAGGCGGCCCGCCGGTCACCGGGCCGCCCCGGTCTTGCCGCCGCGCTGCGGCGCGCCGCATAGTCCGACTGAAGAAAATCCCGCTGCCGTAGCGGCGGGACAAAGGAAACGCCGAGGGAGGGAAGAGAGAGACATACCATGGCCCCTCCCACCTTCAAAACATACGCTCGTCATCAATACCAGTGAAGAGTGCGATAAATCAGCCCGTCATAACTCATCACATA
>Ga0207747_1000889_pt1 | contig 26148 bp, 23 predicted proteins | sample HigsolmetaGSP11D_FD_184839 | JGI IMG/M metagenome (GOLD analysis project Ga0207747, IMG submission 184839) | High solid enriched microbial communities from the Joint BioEnergy Institute, USA - SP1-1-D (SPAdes) | ecosystem: Engineered > Bioreactor > SSF (Solid state fermentation) > Aerobic >...
GTATTCCTCACTCCGAGACGCGGTCCCACACCCGTGGTGGGCCGGTGACGCACGCCACCGTCGGCGGATAACCGTTATTGACGTCTACGCAAGTGAGGTATCAGCGGTGTTGGCCCGGTACTCCCCGGCAGTGTCGCCGCCGCCGCACCTGGCGACCACAAGCCCGACCCGATCGGGCCGGGCCTGCCGTGTCGCGGTGCGGTGTCAGGCCTCGCCGCCGGCCTCATCCGCCGGATCGGTGGCCGGGTCGGCCCCCTCGTCGGAGCCTGAGTCGACACCGCCGGCTTCGGTCCCGACTCCGGGCTCGGCCGATCCGGGGACGAATCTATGAATGTCCGTCGTTCGGACGACATTTCGGACCGGGACCGGCGGGTTGCGCACCCGGGGCAGCGGGCCGTCGTCGGGTCCGCGGCGTTCTCGACCGGGCCCCGGGCCGGGCACGGAACCGGATATCGCCGAATTCGACGCACCGAGCGGTGCCCACCCGGATCAGCGGCGCGTTCACGATCGATTCATTCGCTGCCGCAGCGTATTCCGGCGCAGCGGTCTCAGCCCCTCCGGCCGGCTCCGATCCGGCCCGGTCCGCCCGGCTGCCGCCCCGCCACCGGGGCAGGATCCGCAGCGACGGATCCGGAATCGGTTGCCGGTACGCGCTTTTCACCGCCCTCGTCGGCTCCGCCGACCGGACCGCCTGCGGCGTTCGGCTCCGCTCCGGTCAATTCCGGCGCAAATTTCTTGGCGGGCTTTACCTTTGCCGTACGAATGGAACGGCGCGGCGACGTGTCGTCAACATCCCCGACGGGCGGCGCCATGCCCGCCCCGGCACCCGCGGCGGCCGCGTCGCCGGTGTGCTCGGACCGGATCGTTTCGTCGGTCCCGCCGCCCGGTTCGGGCCGCACCGCCGCCGCCGTCCCGGTCGCGGATGCGGATCCGGGCCGGGAATCGCGGGCAGCGGCAGGACCGGCCGGGTACGGGTCGATCGGGGTCGGCAACTGCTCGAGCATCAGGACCACACCCTGCTGCAGGTCCTGGAGGTGCCCGGAGACCACGCCGCCCACGCCCGGCAGGGCGAGCACCGGGCTCAACAGGTGGCGGGTGGCCATGGCGACCGGTCCCGAGTTGCCCAGCAGCCCCCAGGCGAGCCAACTCAGCAGTCCGGGCGTCAGCGCCGGATCGGCGAGTGCGGCCACGGTCACGGCGGCCAGGTCGGCCGGCAGGTACCCGAGGTAGGCGACCGTGGTTCCGAGCGCCCGGACCGGCCCGGTCAGCGCGAGATTCGCCGCCTCGATGATGCGGCCGAGATCGGAGTTCCACAGCCCGGCCAGCGGGCCCAGTGCCGGATAGTAGGCCGGGAGCATCCCGGCCAGGGCCGCGCCGAACTCGTCGGCGGTCCGGGTGATCAGATCGGCGAGCACCGGCCCGACGAACGGGAATTGCGCGGCCGCCCGGGCCGTGTCGTCGCGCAGCGCCTGCGCCGGGGCGCCGGACAGGGCCGGGTTGAGGTAGAACTGCGCCAGCCAACTCAGCAGGTTCGGCACGAGTGCCGGTTGGGTCTCCCCGATCAGCGCGATCTGCGCCGCATCGAACGGGAACGACAGCAGCGCATCGGCGGCGGTCACGGTCGCACCGCTGAGCCCCTGGACGAGGGAACCGAACGAACCCAGCAGGTCGGTGACCACCGCCGCGGGCACCGGGTTCGCGGTGACCGCCACCGGAGGTGCCCCGGTACCGGACGGCTCGGCCACCGGGCTGCCCCACAGGCCGGCGCCCGCCAGACCGGCGGCCAGTGCCGCGGCGGTCAACCGGGCCGGGTACGGACGGGAAATCCCACGCATGCCACGCTCCGTCATGAATCAGTCGGTGCGGCCACGGAAATGGCCCGGCCCCGAGGGGCCGGGCCATGTCGGACCGCGGAAACTACTCCTCGCCGGACCCGGTCGAGTCGTCCGAGCCCTCGCCGGCGCCGGTGTCGTCGGCGCCGGCACCGGTGTCGTCGGCGCCGGCACCGGTGTCGTCGGCGCCGGCACCGGTGTCGCCCGAGCCGGCGGCGTCACCGGCGTCCGGGGTGACCGAGCCCGGGGTGAACTTGTTGCCGGTCTTGGTCCGGGTCGGCTTGATCGCCGAGCGGACCGACCCGGCCTCTTCGGCCGCGTCCTCGGCCGGCGGTTCGACGTCCTCGGTCTCGTCCACCGCGCCCGCACCGGCGCCGGGCTCGGCACCGCCCGTGCCGTTGTCACCCGAACCGGCACCGCCGGCGCCCTCGGTGTCCGCGGTGGCCGCGTCCTCGGCGGGAGCGGCCCCGTCGGTGGTGGCCCCGGCCTCGACGTCCTCGGTCACCGCGGCGGCCACCGCGGCACCCTGGATCTCGATCCCCTCCTCGCCGCTGCTCGGCAGGGCGAGCTCGATGGTGTGGCTGTACGGGTTGACCGGGGCGGGCAGCAGGCCCAGCACGCCGTCGACGACGTCGAAGACGGCGTCGAGGATCCCCACGGCGATATCGCCCACGATCGGCAGGTTGGTCACCGGCAGCGTCAGCCAGTAGGTCACATCGCCCAACATGCCGAGGCTGCTCAGGTAGGTGTCGGCCAGCCAGCTGACGTAGCCGAGGAAGTCGGCCGGGTTGGTCAGCGTGGCCTCGAGGGTGGCCTCCAGGTCGGCCGGCAGGTAGCCCAGGTAGGTCACCGCCGTCGCGGCCGCCCACACCGGGCCGGTGATGAGGAAGTTCGCCGAGTTGATCAGCCGGCCCAGCGGGGAGGCCCAGAACCCTTCCAGCGCGGCCAGACCCGGGACCAGGTCGGGCAGGGCGCTTTCCAGGGTTTCCGCGGTCACGGCGGCGATCTGCGAGATCAACTGGCTCAGGCTCGCGCCGACGAACGGGAGGTTGTCGGTCACCAGCAGCGCGTTGTCGGTGAGCCCGGCCGCGTAGGTCCACCAGTTGGGCAGCGACGGGTCGGGGTTGAGGTAGTACTGGGCCAGCCAGCTCACCAGGTTGGGCACGAGCGCGGTGTCCTGCAGGGCGACCAGCCCCACCTGCGCGACGTCGAACGGCAGCGTGGCGATGGCGTCGATCAGGGTGGCGGTGCCGTAGCTGAGTCCCTGCCCGATCTCGGCGAGGGACGCCAGCACATCGGTGACCACCGAGGCGTTGGCCACCTCGGCGGTGACCGTCGCAGCCCGCTCGCGCAGATCAGGCAACTCGACGACAGCACCCGCGGAGGCCACGCCAGCAGCGACAACCGCGGCAGCCAGCTTCGTTGGCAACGGACGAGCAAATGCGGACATGTATCCCCTATATCCTGTGGCGACTCACGCCTTCTGCGAGTCGTTGGCTTCGACCACCGTTGGAGGATATACAGATGTTTACGTAGCCGTCAGAAAAACAGCAAACTAAACTCTGCGGTGTCGGCCGCGACTCCATCGGACCTAGCAGTACAGTCCTCGGTCCCGGCGTCACCCCAGATGCCGTCCGGCAACGTCGGGTGAACACACTCCGGCGACCATGGCAAACCGGCAGGTCAGCCCCGTCGCCCCCGGGCCAACCCGACCCCGGGCCCCGGGTGCACCCGCCCGCAAGAGCGCGGCCCGGGTTCGTCCAGCAACGACGCTGTTTTTGCACGTGAAAAGGCCCGGCCGCACCGGCCGGGCCTTTCCCAGGCGTCCTGCCCGTCGGACTACTCCTCGGACGAGCCCTCCGAACCACCGGCACCCTCGCCGGTCCCGGTTTCGCCGGCGGCACCCTCGTCCGCCGGGGCGTCGGTGCCGGCGTCCTCGGGTTCGGCGGCCACCTCGTCACCGACCCCGCCGCCGGCCGCGTCGTCGGCGGCCGGATCGGTCTGGCCCGGGGTGAACTTGTTGCCGCTCTTGACCTTCAGCGCCGACGCACGGGCCGAGCGCGCCGCGGCCACGTCCTCGGCGGGCGGGGTGATGTCCTCGGTCCCGTCCTCGGCCGTATCCCCGGCGCCGGTGCCGGAACCCGCGGCGTCGTCGGCGGTCGCGTCACCGGCGGAGCGGCCGGCCTGCTGCGCCTCGTTGTCGTCCTGCGGCGGGTCCTGCTCCTCCGACTCGTCGGGCACACCCCACGGCGAGATCGGGGCCGGCAGCGGGCTGAGCACGGCGTCGATGCCCTCGAAGATGGTCTGCTTGACCTGCTCGACGATCTCGTCGAACGGCGCCGGGATCGGGCCCAGCGCGGCGATGACGTGCTCGACGACGGTGCCCACCAGGCCCTCGGTGCCGAGCAGGTCGTAGGCGAGGTTGCTGACGAATCCCGGCAGGTTGCCGAAGTCGAACAGCACCGCCTCGAACGTCGCCTCCAGCTTGGCGGGCAGATAGGCCAGGTAGACCAGCACGTCCTTGGCCACCACCGAGGTCAGGATGGCCGCCACCTCGGCGGTGTAGAGCAGCTGCCCGATGCCACCGTCGTTGGCGAGGTTCAGGATGGCCTGGTACCCGGCGTTCACGTCCGGCAGCAGGAACGCCATCACGTCGCCGAAGGCGTTGCCCGCCGCGTTGATCGCCCCGGCGAGCACCGGCCCGAGCAGCGGCACCACATCGACGAGGCTCTCGAGGAACTCGGCCTTGAACTGCCGGGCGTAGGAGTCGAACGGGAAGTTGTCCGAGGGGTTGGCGTACTGCTGGACCAGCCAGCTGATCAGGCTGGGCGTCAGCAGCGGATCCACGAACGCCGCCAGACCGGTACGCGCCAGGTCGAGCGGGAGGGTGGTCAGCAGGTGCGAGGTCACCCCCAGCCCGGCGGCACCGGAGGCCACGAGATCGCCGTACCCCCAGAGCAGATCGGTGATGAACGAGGCATTGGTGACCTCGGCGGCGACGGTGGTGGCCTGGTGCCGGATCTCCGGCATCTCGACGGCCACCCCGGCGGTCGTCACGCCGGCAGCCACGATCGCGGCGGCCAGTTTCGTCGGCAACGGACGGGCGATTGCGCTCATACATTCCCCCTACTCGAAGCGGCCCGCGTCCGTCGCGAGCCGGAATCCCACAGCACAGGTGTGTGGCAGCATAACCTCTATTGACGTCGTCGTCAGTAAACTGCGCGATCGATGCCCGGCCACCGGGAGGCACGACCGACGACAATGTCGGCATGAGTGTGAAGGTGGACCTCGACCGGCTCGCCGACGTCCTGGGCGACTATCCCTTCGGCTACCTCGTCTCGGTGGGCGACGACTACCGGCCGCACACCGTCGCGGTCGAGCCGACGCTGCGCGACGGCCGGCTCGACCTCGGCCCGGTCGGCCGGCACACCAGGCGAAACACCGCGCGCCACCCCGAGGTCACCGTGGTCTGGCCGCCGCGGCAGGCCGGCGGGTACTCGTTGATCGTCGACGCCCGCGCGCTGCCGGCCGACGGCGAGTCGCTGTGCGTGGAACCGCTCCGCGCGGTGCTGCACCGCCGCGCCGCGGCCACCGGGGCCGCCACCAGCCCCGACGGGCTGCACGACTGCGTGCCGATCGAGCGGCCGAACTGATCCGCACTCCACCCGGTTGACCGGCATGTTGACCGCCGGCCCGCCGGTGGCGGTCTCCCCGCTGACCGCCGGCGCGACGAGATTCACCCGGTCCGCGGCGAAGGCCGGGTCGCGGTCCGGGTCCTCCGGCGACGACGAAGCCGCCACCGATGGAGAAGTACGTCCGTGCCCGCAGCGGGGTGCCGTGCCCGGCACCGGTCACCGCCGCGACCTCCGTGAGCCGCCCGGTCGCCCCGAGTTCGGCGACGAACCGGGCGGCGGCGCGCATCGGGCCGACGGTGTGCGAACTCGACGGCCCGATGCCCACCGAGAACAGGTCGAAGACGCTGATCGTCACGGGCACTCACCCCCGCCGTCGGCGCGGACGTGCGCCGGGTCAGTCCGATTCGGCCGTGTGCGCGCTGTATTCGGCTGCGCTGAGCAGATTGTCGGCCCCGGTGGCCTCGACCTCGAACAGCCAGCCGGACCCGTACGGGTCGGTGCCGATGACCGCCGGGTCCGCCACGGCCGCGGTGTTCACCGCGGTGACGTGGCCGGTGACCGGCGCGTAGATGTCCGAGACCGCCTTGGTGGACTCCACCTCACCGCAGGGCTCGCCGGCGGTGACGGTGTCGCCCACCTCGGGCAGGCTGACGAACACGATGTCGCCGAGGGCCTCGACCGCGAAGGCGGTGATGCCGACCCGCACCGGCGTGGCCGGCACCGGCGCACCGGGCGGGATCTGCACCCACTCGTGCTCGACGGTGTAGCTGTAGTCCTCGGGCAGTTGGGAATTCGTCATCGTTACGCTTTCTGTTCGGAACGGCGGTAGAAGGGCAGGGTGGTGACCCGGTACTCCGCGCGGGTACCGCGGATGTCGACGGTCACGGTGGCGCCGGGTGTGGCGTGGGCGGCGTCGAGGTAGGCCATCGCGATCGGCACGCCCAGCGTCGGGGAGAGCGCACCGGAGGTGACCGCACCGATCTCGGTCTCGCCGGCGTACACCGGGTAGCCGGCCCGGGCGGCGCGGCGCCCGGTCCCGGTCAGCCCGACCAGGGTGCGCGCCGGGGGTGCCGCCGCGGCGGCCTGCAACGCGTCGCGGCCGACGAAGTCCTTGTCCAGCCGCACCACCCGGCCCAGCCCGGCCTGGTAGGGGTTGATCCGGGTGGAAAGTTCGTTGCCGTACAACGGCATTCCGGCCTCCAACCGCAGCGTGTCGCGGCAGGCCAGGCCGGCGGGCAGCCCGTCGTGGCCGCGGGTGACCGCCAGCAGCGCCCGCCACAGCGCGACGGCGGCGGCGTTGGGCACGTAGAGCTCGAAACCGTCCTCGCCGGTGTAGCCGGTGCGCGACAGCAGCACCTCGATGCCGGCCACCGTGGCCGGGGTCGCGGCGTAGTACCTCAGCGCGTCGGCCGCCGCGCGCTGCCCCGGGTCGACGAGTTCGCCGACGATGGCCGCCGCGGCCGGGCCCTGCACCGCGATCAACGCCGTGGTGGCCGACTCGTCGCTCACCGAGACATCGAAACCTGAAGCGCGATCCGCGATTTCGCGGTACACCAGGCCGGCGTTGGCGGCGTTGGCGACGATCAGGAAGTCGTCGTCGCCGCGCCGGTAGACCACCAGGTCGTCGAGCACCCCGCCGTCCGGGGCGCACAGCAGGGTGTACTTGGCGCGGCCCACCCCGACCGCCGACATCAGCCCCACCAGGGCGTGGTCGAGGGCGGCGCCGGCCTGCGGGCCGCGCACCGCGATCTCGCCCATGTGCGACAGGTCGAACAGCCCGGCGGTGTGGCGCACCGCGTGGTGCTCGGCCAGCTCGCTGCCGTAGCGCAGCGGCATCCGCCAGCCGGCGAAATCGGTGAAATGGGCGCCGAGCTCGACGTGTTCGTCGAGCAGCGGGGAGGTCGGGGTGCTCATGGCTGAACTCCTGACAAAACGCGGCCGGGCCCCGCCGTGCGCGGCACGGGGCCGGATGAGCGATCGGATCGGAAGACGGGCACGAGGTGACTCCAGGTTCGACGGGTCCGTGCGGACACGGACGGGGAACGCCAGCACCTCCCCGCTCTGTCCTGGAACCTGAGAGATTGAGCACCCCGCACCGGCGGGGGTGCGCGTCACCTTCGGTAAGGGCCGACCGGCCCTGTTCTCCAGAGTTGCCTGTTCGCAGCGGTACGGGTGCCTGAGAGTTTCCCGGGGAGGATGTTGCTCCTACGGCACCTCCGGCTCGTGCGGAGGATTCTCCCGCTGCGCGTCGACGGCGCGTATTCGGTTGTGTGGGGGCATCGTACAACGAAAAAGCCCGGGGCGCCGCAGCGCACCCGGGCTTTCCCGTGGGATCGGATCAGAAGTCCATGCCACCCATGCCACCGGTCGGGTCGCCGGCACCCGCGGCGGCCTTCTCCGGCTTGTCGGCGACGACGGCCTCGGTGGTGAGGAACAGCGCCGCGATCGACGCCGCGTTCTGCAGCGCCGAGCGGGTCACCTTCACCGGGTCGGCGACACCGGCGGCGAGCAGGTCCTCGTACACCCCGGTCGCGGCGTTGAGGCCGTGGCCGGCGGGCAGGTTGCGCACCTTCTCGGCCACCACGCCCGGCTCCAGGCCCGAGTTGAAGGCGATCTGCTTCAGCGGGGCCTCGAGCGCCACGCGCACGATGTTGGCACCGGTCGCCTCGTCGCCCTCGAGCTTGAGGTCGTCCAGGGCCGGGGCGGCCTGCAGCAGGGCCACGCCGCCACCGGCGACGATGCCCTCCTCGACGGCGGCCTTGGCGTTGCGGACGGCGTCCTCGATGCGGTGCTTGCGCTCCTTGAGCTCCACCTCGGTGGCGGCGCCGGCCTTGATCACCGCGACGCCGCCGGCCAGCTTGGCCAGCCGCTCCTGCAGCTTCTCGCGGTCGTAGTCCGAGTCGCTGTTCTCGATCTCGGTGCGGATCTGGGCCACCCGGCCGGCGATGGCCTCCGGGTCACCGGCGCCCTCGACGATGGTGGTCTCGTCCTTGGTGACGACGACCTTGCGGGCGCGGCCCAGCAGCGACAGGTCGGCGTTCTCCAGGGTCAGGCCGACCTCCTCGCTGATGACCTGGCCGCCGGTGAGGATGGCCATGTCCTGCAGCATCGCCTTGCGGCGGTCGCCGAAGCCCGGGGCCTTGACGGCGACCGACTTGAAGGTGCCGCGGATCTTGTTGACGACCAGGGTCGACAGCGCCTCGCCCTCGACGTCCTCGGCGATGATCAGCAGCGGCTTGCCGGACTGGATGACCTTCTCCAGCAGCGGCAGCAGGTCCTTGACGGTCGAGACCTTCGACGAGACGAGCAGGATGTAGGGATCCTCCAGGACCGCCTCCTGCCGCTCCGGGTCGGTCACGAAGTAGCCCGAGATGTAGCCCTTGTCGAAGCGCATACCCTCGGTGAGCTCGAGCTGCAGCCCGAAGGTGTTGCTCTCCTCGACGGTGATGACGCCCTCGTTGCCGACCTTGTCCATGGCCTCGGCGATCAGCTCGCCGATCTGGGTGTCACCGGCCGAGATCGCCGCGGTGTTGGCGATCTGCTCCTTGGTCTCGACCTCCTTGGCCGACTTCAGCAGGGTCTCGGTGACCTTCTCGACAGCCTTCTCGATGCCGCGCTTGAGGCCCAGCGGGTTCGCGCCGGCCGCGACGTTGCGCAGGCCCTCACGCACCAGCGCCTGAGCCAGCACGGTGGCGGTGGTGGTGCCGTCGCCGGCGACGTCGTCGGTCTTCTTGGCGACTTCCTTGACCAGCTCGGCGCCGATCTTCTCGTACGGGTCCTCCAGCTCGATCTCCTTGGCGATGGACACGCCATCGTTGGTGATCGTGGGGGCACCCCACTTCTTCTCCAGGACGACGTTGCGGCCCTTGGGGCCCAGCGTCACCTTCACCGCGTCGGCGAGGGCGTTCAGGCCCCGCTCGAGACCGCGCCGGGCCTCTTCGTCGTAAGCAATTTGCTTGGCCATTGCGAAGTGTTTCCTCCGATAGGGGATGCACGTCTCTCGGCCGGGTGCAGTGCCCGCGACGGACGGCTCGGGTGTGCCCCGCGGCTGCGGCCCCTTGCCTCACCGTCCCGACCTAGCACTCACCGGACGCGAGTGCCAACTGCATTCTTAGCACTCGGGCATGTCGAGTGCAAGGTCGCGCAGGTCAGAGGCGGTAGCGCAGGGCCACCGGCCGGCAGGCCGACAGTCGATAGCCGAGGACTATTCGTGATCTAGAGCGCAATCGGTTGAAGCTATCGATAGGTTTGTCCTAATGTTCTTGACGGGAAAGTCAGCCGATTCCGATAGGAGCCACATGTCCATCCTGAACACCGAGATCAAGCCCTTCGAGGCCACCGCTTTCCACAACGGCGAGTACGTCACCGTGACCGACGCCGACGTCCGTGGCAAGTGGTCGATCTTCTTCTTCTACCCGGCCGACTTCACCTTCGTCTGCCCGACCGAGCTGGGCGACATGGCCGACCTGTACGACGAGTTCCAGAAGCTCGGCGTCGAGATCTACGCGGTGTCCACCGACACCCACCACGTGCACGCGGCCTGGCACAAGGCCTCCGACACCATCGGCAAGATCCGCTTCTACATGATCGGCGACCCGTCGGGCACCATCACCCGCAACTTCGACAACATGCGTGAGGGCCAGGGCCTGGCCGACCGCGGCACCTTCCTGGTCGACCCGGACGGGGTCATCCAGTACGTCGAGATCACCCCGGAGGGTGTCGGCCGCAACGCCGCCGAGCTGCTGCGCAAGGTCAAGGCCGCGCAGTACGTCCGCAACCACCCGGGCGAGGTCTGCCCGGCCAAGTGGGAAGAGGGCGAGGAGACCCTGACCCCGTCGATCGACCTCGTGGGCAAGATCTGACGTTCCGACCTCCCCTGCGGGGTCCGGCACCCGTCCCGCACGGCGGACCGCCGGACCCCGCCCTTTCCCACCACCACCCCAGGAGACCGCCATGCTCGACGCCTCGACCACCGCACAGCTGAAGACCTATCTGGAGAAGGTCACCATGCCGATCGAGCTGGTGGCCTCCCTCGACGACGGCCCGAAGTCGGCCCAGCTCGCCGAACTGCTGCAGGAGACCGCCGCGCTCTCGGACAAGGTGACCTACCGCCGCGCCGACGACGACCCGCGCCGGCCGTCGTTCCGGATCGAGCGGGTCGGCACCGATATCCGGGTACAGTTCGCCGGCATCCCGATGGGCCACGAGTTCAGCTCCTACGTGCTGGCCCTGTTGCAGGTGGGCGGGCACCCGGTCAAGGTCTCCGACGAGCTCGCCGAGACCATCAAGAACCTCGACGGCGACTACCGGTTCGAGACCTACATGTCGCTGTCCTGCCAGAACTGCCCGGACGTCGTCCAGGCGCTCAACGCGATGAGCGTGCTCAATCCCCGCATCCGGGTCGTCGCCATCGACGGCGCCCTGTTCCAGGACGAGGTCGAGCAGCGCAAGGTGCTCGCGGTGCCCACCGTCTACCTCAACGGGGAGCTGTTCGACTCCGGCCGGATGAGCATCGAGCAGATCGTCGCCAAGCTCGACACCGGCGCGGCCGACCGCGAGGCGGAGAAGATGAAGGGCAAGGCCCCGTTCGACGTGCTCGTCGTCGGCGCCGGACCGGCCGGCGCCACCGCCGCCATCTACGCCGCCCGCAAGGGGCTGCGCACCGGCCTGGCGGCCGAGCGGATCGGCGGGCAGGTGCTCGACACCATGGCGATCGAGAACTTCATCTCGGTGCCGCACACCGAGGGCCCGAAGCTCGCCGCCGCGCTCGAGGAGCACGTCCGCGAGTACGACGTCGACATCATGCCGATGCAGGAGGCGGTCGAGCTGACCCCGGCCACCGAGCCGGGCGGGCTGACCGAGATCCGCTTCCGCAACGGCGCCACCCTGTCGGCGCGGTCGGTGGTGCTGGCCACCGGGGCCCGGTGGCGGACCATGAACGTGCCGGGTGAGCAGGAGTACCGCAACAAGGGCGTCACCTTCTGCCCGCACTGCGACGGCCCGCTGTTCAAGGGCAAGCGGGTGGCCGTCATCGGCGGCGGCAACTCCGGCGTCGAGGCGGCGATCGACCTGGCCGGCGTGGTCGGCCACGTCACCCTGCTGGAGTTCGACACCAAGCTGCGCGCCGACGCGGTGCTGCAGCGTAAGCTGCACAGCCTGCCCAACGTCGACGTCATCGTGAACGCCGCCACCACCGAGGTGGTCGGCGACGGCACCCAGGTGACCGGCCTGCGCTACCGCGACCGCGACACCGACGAGCTGCACGAGCTGCCGCTGGAGGGGGTGTTCGTCCAGATCGGCCTGCTGCCCAACACCGACTGGCTCAAGGGCACCGTCGAGCTCTCCGAGCGCGGCGAGATCGTCGTCGACGCGGCCGGGGCCACCTCGGTGCCCGGGGTGTTCGCGGCCGGCGACTGCACCACCGCGCCGTACAAGCAGATCGTCATCGCGATGGGGTCCGGCGCCACCGCCTCGCTGTCGGCGTTCGACCACCTCATCCGCACGTCGGCTCCGGCTGCGGGCTGACGGGTAGGGACCGGAGCTAGCATCAGACATGCCCAGCACGCCGTCGGTCGCCCAGCTGCGCGCGTTCGTCGCGGTCAGCAGGCTGCAGCACTTCGGTGCGGCCGCGGCGCAGCTGGGGATCTCCCAGCCCACGCTGAGCCAGCTGCTGGCCAAGCTGGAGTCCAACCTCGGTCTGCAGCTCATCGAGCGCACCTCGCGGCGGGTGCTCGTCACCCCCGCGGGCCAGCGGCTGCTGCCGCACGCCGAGGCCGCCGTCGAGGCGATCCACGCCATCGTCGACGCCACCGAACCGACCGGGTGGCTGTTCGGGGCGCTGCGGCTCGGGGTCATCCCGACCATCGCGCCCTACCTGCTGCCCACGCTGCTCGGCACCCTGCACGACCAGGCGCCCGACCTGCGGCTGTTCGTGCGCGAGGACCAGACCCTGCGGCTGCTCGACGCGCTGCGCCGCGACGAGATCGACGTCGCCCTGCTGGCCCTGCCGATCAGTGAGCCGGGTTTGGTCGCCCAGCCGGTCTACGAGGAGGACTTCGTGCTGGCGGTCAGCGCGGAGTCCGAGCTTGCCGGCGCCACCGACGTGCCGACCGACGCGCTGCGCCGCCAGCCGCTGCTGCTGCTCGAGGAGGGCCACTGCCTGCGCGACCAGGCGCTGGAGGGGTGCGCGCTGGCCAACGTCGTCGACACCGGCCACGACGTGGCCCGGGCCAACTCACTGCAGACGGTGGTGCAGCTGGTGGCCGCCGGCATGGGGGCGACGCTGCTGCCCGCCACCGCGGTGCCGGTCGAGACGCGCGGCGCGACGCTGGGCATCGCCACCTTCGCCGAGCCCGCCCCGGGCCGCCGCATCGGCATCGTCTGGCGCGCCAACAACTCCCGCAGCGAACGGTTCATCGAGTTCGCCCAGGTGATCCGGCGTGCGGTGGTGGACGCCGGGCTGCCGGTGCGGTCGGTGGCCGGCGACGCCCCGGCCCCGCTGGTGGAGTTCGCCGCCGCCGACCACGCCGCCTCGTAGGCGCCGGTCAGCTGCCCTCGCCCTGGAACCGGTCGTCGACGTATTCGGCGAAGTCGACGTGGCCCGGGAACTCCCCGGCCTCGGTGAACGCGTCGGCGATCTCCTGCTCGGAGGCGATGATCCGCTCCGACAGCGGCACCGGGTACTTGATCGACCGGGTCCAGGTGATCCGGGACGCCTCCGGGCTGATGTCGGTGAGCTCGGCGTACTTGGCCGACCACTCGTCGAGGTTGTCCGCCGACCATTTGGTGGCCACCGCGTAGCGGTCCAGGAAGTCGGCGATGGCCTCCGTCACCGCCGGATCCTTCAGCGCGGCCCCCGAGGCGACCCAGAAGTTGTACCCGTTGCCGGCGGTGTCGGCGGCGGCGATGACCCGCGCCCCGCTCTCCTGCTCGGCGATCGCGGTGTAGGGGTCCCACACCGCCCAGGCGTCCACCTCGCCGCGGGTGAGCGCGGCGTACCCGTCGGCCGGCGAGACGTAGACCGGCTCGATGTCGGACAGCCCCAGCCCCGCCTGCTCGAGGTGCAGCAGCAGGTTGGCGTTGGCCGAGCTGCCCTTGGTGACGGCGACCTTCTTGCCCTTGAGCTCGGCCACCGCGGTGATCGGCGAGTCCTTGCCGACCAGGATGGCATCGCCCTTGCCGGTGGCCTCGAGCGCGCCGACCACCTTGATGTCGGCGTCGGCGGCGGCGCCGAACACCGCGGGCGTGTTGCCGACCTGCGCGATGTGGATGCCGCCGGCGCTGGCCGCCTCCACCATCGGCGGCCCGGCGGTGAAGGTGGAGAACTCCACCCGGTACGGGGTGTCCTTCAACTGCCCCGAGGCGGTCATCAGCACCTCGATGGAGATGGCCCGCTGGTCGCCGACCTTGAGCGTCACGGTGGACAGGTCGACCGAGCCCTCCGCGGCGGCGGGCTCGGAGTCACCGCCGGCGCAGGCCGACAGCAGCAGCGCCGGCACCGCCAGCAGGGCCGCAAGCGTTCTCTTCACCACAGACTCCTTCACGGTTGTCGCAGCAGGTCTTCGGTACCGGTCTCGACACCCAGCAGCTCCAGCAGCCGGGCGGAGTACACGGCCGCCTCCGGCGAGGCATGGCTGCGCGGCCGGGGCAGGTCGACCTCGACCGTCGCCGCGATGCGGCCGTCCTCGAGCACCAGCACGCGGTCGGCCAGCGTGACCGCCTCGGCGACGTCGTGGGTCACCAGCAGCACGCCGAAGCCGTGTTCGTCGAACAGTCGCAGCAGCAGGTCGTGCATGGTCAGCCGGGTCAGCGCGTCCAGCGCCCCGAACGGCTCGTCGAGCAGCAGCAGGGTGGGTTCGGCGACCAGCGCCCGGGCCAGGGCCGCCCGCTGGGCCTCGCCCCCGGACAGCGTCAGCGGCCAGGCGTCGGCCCGGTGCGCCAGGCCGACCTCGCCGAGCACCCGGACGGCCCTGGCCTCGGCGGCCTTCCGGCGCCGGCGCTGCGGATCGCCGAGCGCGACGTTGCGGGTCACCGACAGCCACGGCACCAGCCGCGGCTCCTGGAACACCACCGTCGGGGTGCCCTGCACCGTCACCTCGCCGGTGTGGTCGTCGGACAGCCCGGCCAGCACCCGCAGCAGGGTCGACTTGCCCGAGCCGCTGCGCCCCACCAGCGCGACGATCTCGCCGGGCCGCACGGTCAGGTCGATGCCGTCGAGCACCACCCGCCCGTCGAACCCCTTGGTCAGCCCGCGCACCTCGGCGACGGGTCCGTGCACCGCCGCGCTCACCGGACCACCGCCCCGGGGCGCCACCGCAGTGCCCACCGCTCGGCCCACCGCACGATCGCGTCGGTCGCCAGCCCGAGCAGGCCGTAGACGAGCAGGCCGAAGATGACGATGTCGGTGCGCAGGAACTCGCGGGCGTTGTTGACGATGTAGCCCAGCCCGGCGTTGGCGTTGATCTGCTCGGCCACGATCAGCGACAGCCAGGCGATGCCCAGGCTCTGCCGCATGCCGACCAGGATCTGCGGCAGCGCGCCCGGCAGCACCAGGTAGCGGATCCGCTCGCCGCGGGTCAGCCGCAGCACGTTGCCCAGTTCGATGAGCTTGGGGTCGAGGTGGCGGATCGCGGCGAAGGTGTTGAGGTAGAGCGGGAACGCCACGCCCAGCGCGATCAGGTAGACCTTGGGCTCCTCGCCGATGCCGAACCAGATGATGAACAGTGGGATGAGCCCGAACAGCGGGATGGTGCGCAGCATCTGCAGCGGCGGGTCGACGGCGTACTCCGCGATCCGGTTCAGCCCGGCCAGCACCCCGCACCCGATGCCCACCGACGCGCCGAGCAGGAACCCGAACAGCGCGCGCTGGCCGGAGACCAGCAGCGCGTCGCCGAGCTGGCCGGACCGGTACACCTGCAGCCCGGCCTCCAGGATGACCGACGGGGCGGGCAGGATGCGCGCCGACAGCAGCCCCGTCTGACTGGCGAGCTGCCAGGCCACCAGCAGCGCCACCGGCGCGATCGAGCGCAGCAGCGCCGGACGCCGATACCAGGGCGGCGGATTCGATCCCCGGGCGACCGAAAGCGTCGCGACCTCGGTAGTCACTCGTCGCATCGTGCCGTCACCGGCCGACGCCGCCCAGTATTCGACTCGCCGTGACCAGAAATACCGCGGTAACACCGGACGCGGGGCCACCGGAGCGGTGCGCAGCGGTGTTTCCGCAGGTCGAGGCGGAGAAATTGGTGCGTCGGAGGCCGTCGCGGCGGTGTTAGCCTCGAACCTGCCGGGACCCGACGCCCTCGACCGACAGGACATCACCGTGCACCGCAACCAATTCCGGTGGGCCATGGTGCCCGCCTCCCCCGCCGCGACGGTCGGGCGCCTGCTGCGGTCCGGACAGCCGGGAGGCGACGCATGCGTGAACTGAGGAGCGCCCCGTTCGATCTTCGCCAGTCCGGTGTCGCGCTCGGCGAGATCGCCGCACAGGTGCGCTCGGCCTTCACCGCCAGCGACGCCCGGATCGCCGCCGCGCGGCCCGGGTGGCGGGGCGATTCGGCGGCCGCGCTGGCCTCCGTCCTGACCGGGTGGCAACGGGTGACCCGGGACCTGCACCGCGACCTGGTCGAGCACGGGCAGCGGTTCGGCGCCGCGGCACGCCAGTACAGCGATGCCGACGCGACCGAAGCGGATGCCGTCCGCACCACCGCCGAACAGATCTGATCGGGGAACCGGCCAATGGTCATGTCAATCGCCGATATCGACAGTTGGAACCCGGAGGCGATCCGCTCGGTCGGCGCGGCGGGCAACGCCCGCGCGGCGGCGGCCGGCGAGGCCGGTTCACGGTTGCGGTCCCTGCGCGCGTTCGGGACGTGGCGGGGCGGCGGCGCCGACGCCGCACGGACCCGCACCGAGACCATCGCCGATCAGCTGCAGCGGCACGGCCGGGCGGCCGCCACGGTCGCCGCCGCCGCGAACGCCGCGGCCGACGAGGTCAGGGCGATCAAAGCTCAACTCGCCCAGTTGCGTACCGCGCTCGGCCGGCACGGCATCATCATCCGCGCCGACGGCACCGTCGTTCCGCCGCCGAATCTGGCGTCGCTGGCGCCGGCCCGGCAGCGGCTGATCGCGTCGCTGCTCACCGCCGGGCAGTTGAGCGTCGACCGCATCCGGCTGGCCGCCGAACTGACCGATGCCCGCCTGGCCGACGCGCTCAACCCCGCAGGCGGCGACGAATTCGATCCCCCGCAGTCCGTTCACCGACCGGCCGGGCATTCCGGCTGAGCATGGGACCGTACCGGTCACCCCGCAGACCGTTCAGATCACCCCGACCACGACCCGGTGGACGGCGCCGGAGGGATCGCATGGGCGGCGAGGTAGCCCGGACGGATCGCCGGTCCGCACCGAGCTGCCCGATGCCGCGGTGATCCGCCGACGCGCTGCCGCGGGTCTGCTCACCCGGTGGCCGGACGGCCTGCGATCCACGCGTCAGCGCCGGCACCGGTCTGCGGAATAGCCCGCCCGGTCGCGATCCGGGCTGTTCATCGCCAAGGGCGCCGCCCCCCCCCGACCTGAAGTTCGCCGCCCGTTTGTCGGTGCAACATGGTATGGATTTCATTCGGCGCCATCGGGGCGCCAGGCAATATCCATTCGGGAACAGGGGGAGGTCCGCATGTCCCTCGACTATCAACAGCTTTCGTCCTACGTCTCGACCTACGCGGGAATCCGCGCTGTGTCCAAACTGGAACCACTCGGCGGTCCTAGGGACAAGGTGTTCCCACCGACGTACGGTGTCGAGGACTCCGCCGCCACCAAGTACGCCACGGAACTACGGGTTGTCGACACCGCCGATGGGACGACAGCACAGGTGGAGTCAGTGGTGCTCAATTCTGTCGCGGCGCAGGCCCACCAACTGTCTCGTGCACTGCGCGCGGCATGGGAAGCCAACGACCTGGACCTGCCGCTGATCGGTACCGACTTCTCTCAGATCGAAGGTCTGGAGGAGTACGGCACGATCACCGACCTCGATGCCCCGCACCGCGTGTACGACGCTATCCACCGCGACTCGCTCGACAGCGAAGTCCCGTTCAGGTTCGGCGAAATCGGAAGAGCGGTGACTGAAGCCACCGTGGACAACGCCACCGCGTTATATCAACACTCACCATCCGCCCTCCTCTTCGGCGCCTGGGATTCCACCGGCCCCAGAGGTGGGCGCGGCAGCAAGTTCGAACGAGCGATCACCAGCGAGATCGTGGCCACCGGCATCGCGCTCGGAAAGAAGACATCATCTCGTATCGACCCACTTGGTATCGAGAAGGTCGACGGAATCTACCGGTCCACGGACGGTTCCTGGACGTTCGACGAATCCCAGGCCGTGCCGAAGTCCAAACCGATTCGACCGTCGGAAATCAATCACGGCAACGTAACACCTTCTATCGATGCGAAGGCCGGCGGTATTACCGCCGCATCGATCGAAGCGACCACGGTCCTCTCGCTGATCCAGCTACGCCGCCTGAAGTTCCCGAAGACAACCGATGGAGCACCGCTGGACCAATCCGCCGGCCATGCAGCACGTACGACACTGGCCGCACTCGGCCTCGCCGCCACTACCCTCGCCTTCGAGCAGGGGTTCGATCTGCGGTCGAGGTGTGTCCTGGCCCCCACCTCCGAACTCGTGTTTGATGCGGTAGGCCGCGCAGGAGAAGTGGAGTCGTTCACGCTGACCGGCGCGGAAGCACTGGCGCTTGTCGCCGAATCCGCTGATGCGGCAGCCAAAGCCGGACTCCGCTGGCGCTCTGGTCTGCACCGGCTAACCCCCACGGAACGACTCATCGAACTCGTCCGCCGCAGTCGCGACGCCGCAATCGCCTCGGCTCCTGTGGAGGGTTAGTGCTCGCCGTCGAGATGACGCTGCTTGGCGGTCGTTACCGTGCCAGCAGTTTCGATGATCGCCGGAAAGCGGAGTGGCCACCGGAACCCGCCCGTCTCTTCTACGCGGCGGTCAACGTCGTTTACCAGTCATCGGAGCCTGACGACGCCGAAGTCGAGGTGTTGCGATGGTGGGAGACGCTCGGCGCTCCGGAGATCGCTTGTTCTGAGGCCCTTCTCCGCTCGGTGGTCGATCACTACGTACCGGGCAACTTCGCAAGCTCCTGGACCAACGACTTTCAACCCCTGTGGCGAGAGGTTGAACGCCATCAACGGTCACTCATGGAAGCACAGTCGAGCGGTTCACCGAGCGACGCCGCGAAGGCCCAGAAGGCGTTGGACAAGGTGATCGCGAAGGTCCGGACAGCCACCGAACGCTACACCAGGCCCACCGGGAAAGAGTCGCTCCAGGTGATGGACCGCGTCGCCGAAGTGTTGCCGCATCGCCGGGGCAAGCAGCCACGGACGTTCCCGACGGCTGTTCCCGACGATCCAAACGTCTATTTCATCTGGCGCTCAGCAGATCCCACCGCACAACAACGGTCGACCCTGGATGCGATACTGGGACGTATCGGCCGTGTTGGGCATTCGGCCAGCACGGTGTCCTGTCGAATAACCGACGATCCACCGGATCCGGTATGGGTGCCGACCTCATCGCCGGCGTGCGAGCGGCAGCTACGAACAACCGATACCGGCCTGCTTGAGGCGCTCCTGGAGGAATATGAGCGTCATCACGGGTACCTGGAGCACGTTCTTCCCGCGCGTCTGACCGGGTACGTCCGTGCTGGCAAACCGAGCACTGTCCCGACTCGGCAGAATGAGATCGGCGATTGGATCATCCTTCGATTCAAGTCTCGTCAGCAGCTTCCCATCAGCCGCACACTGGACGTGGCCCGGGCGGTTCGCGCCGCGCTCATCTCACACGCGCCGGATCCCGTCCCGCCGCTGATCAGTGGCCATATTCAGGGTTCCGCCGAGCAACTCAGAGCACCGCACATGTCAGTGCTCTGCCTTCCCAACGTCACTCATGCCTATTCGGACGGGTATATCCAGGCTGCGGCGATCTGCCTGCCTGACGACCTTTCGCCGGATGACCGCACTACTGTGCTCGATGCACTCGATCGGTGGTCGGCTCACGCGGGGGGCGACAGATACCGGCTCACGTTGCCGGGAGGCCTCAGTCGCGACCTCGAGTTAGGCGTTCTCGATGCTGATTCCGGAGCACTACCTATACGGGCACCCGTGGCGTCGCGCCAGTTCTGGGCGCGACGGGCACGCACCTGGTCGTCGGTAACTCCTGTCGCTCTCGACCGCCATCCACGGATCGGACGCAATCCTGACCTCGACGAGCTTTCTGCCGCAGTCGCACCCATCATCTCCCGGATGTGTGAGCGGGTGGGCCTTCCAGTCCCGGAATCCGTCACTGCTTCGCCGGTTTCGGTGTGGTCGGCTGTGCCACCCGTCGCATTCGGCTCGCGCCGCGGCTTCCCCCAGTACTGCGTGGGAGGACGTCGTGGTGACCGTCGGTTCACCACCCACGTGACGATCGAGTTCCCCGAGGATGTGCGCGGACCATTGATTATCGGCGCCGGCCGTTATTTCGGCTATGGCCTACTGCTGCCCACTCCCGGTTCGACAAGGACAGCCAGTGAACTCTGAACTTAGTCCAGATCGGTTTCCTGACTTCTTCGCCGCAGTGAACGGCGGTCACCGTCCATTCCCTTGGCAGATGCGCCTGGTGGAAAGACTGTTCGAGACGAACGGTGAATGGCCACGCCTCCTGGACCTTCCCACCGGAAGCGGGAAGTCGTCGACGGTTGACATCGCGGTGTACACGCTCGCCGCCGGCCTTCCGGTCCCCCGCCGTATCGTATTTGTCGTCGACCGACGAGTAATCGTCCAACAGTCCGCCGAGCACGCGCGTCACCTTGCGCGTCTGCTCGCTGACAGCACCGATCCACACGTCAAGGCGGTCGCTGACGGATTGTTGCGTTTGCACGCCGACGTAGCCGAACCCAGGCCTCCATTGTTGGTTGCCGAACTGCGTGGCGCGATCGAACAAGATCGGCAGTGGGCGGAGCGTCCCGATGTGCCGACCGTCATCGCCTCCACCGTGGATCAGGTCGGGTCGCGACTGCTGTTCCGCGGTTACGGTGTATCGGACAACATGGCACCGGTGCATGCCGGCCTTCTTGGCAACGACACGCTGATCCTCCTCGATGAGGTTCACTTGGCCCGGCCATTCGCCGCCATCCTCCGCAGGATCCAACAGAGGTATCGACCTCAGGCAGATGGTCTGCCGAACCGATGGCAGATCGTGGAGCTGTCCGCAACACCCGACCGGACCGACAACACAACGACGTTCTCCCTCGAGAAGCACGACTGGGAACACCCCGTGTTGGGCAAGCGGTTGACCGCACGCAAACCGGCCCGCCTTGCCACGTGCAAAGTCCCAGCGGACCCGGAGCGTGCCCAGGTCACCTTGGCCTCCAGGCACGCCGCGCTGGTGACTGAGCTCCTCAGTGACGAGCGAGTGCGGTCGGTCGGTGTAATCGTGAACCGGGTACGCCTGGCTTCGCTCGTCCACCGCGAGCTCACCACCAAACACGGTGACGCGGTGGAGGTCAGGTTGATCACCGGCCGGATGCGGGGCTACGAACGAAACCTGGTCCTGCAACGTGTCAAAGAGCGCGTAGGTTCGGGATCCGGCCGGACACGACAGAGCACCGATGCCCCTTCGAAGATCGTTGTGGTGGCCACCCAGACGGTCGAGGCGGGCGCCGATCTGGACTTCGATGTGGTGGTCACCGATTGCGCCAGCATCGATGCGTTGGTCCAGCGGTTCGGCCGAGTCGACAGGTTGGGTGAATTCAGCACTCAGATGGGTGAGGAATCTCCTCCGCCGCTCAGCGTCATCGTCGGGACCGATCGCCTGGCGAAGGACCGCGTGGATCCGGTGTACGGGACCGCGCTGGCAGCAACCTGGGAGTGGTTGTCCCGGCGTGGGGACGAGGTCGACTTCGGCATCTTGTCGAACGTGATCTCCGAAACGAAAAACCTTCCTGAATTGATGGCGCCGCGCTCAACCGGGCCGATCCTGACGCGATCGCATCTCGACCGCCTCGTGCGGACATCTCCGCGACCGGACGCGGACGTCGACATCGACGCATTTCTCCACGGCCTCGGTCGCAGGCCGGACCCAGATGTCGAAGTCGTTTGGCGCAAGGATGTTTCCGCGGAGACACTACGCACCATCGCCAGTGGTGATGACGTCGAGGCTCGACTCGAGGAGTTCTCCGATCTGATCAGTGCGATCCCCCCGACGCCAGACGAGGCGGTGTCAGTACCCATCCTGCAGGTCAAGGAATGGCTAGACCGCGGCCGACCAAGCGCCCAGGCCACCCCCCGGGAGGTGGTTCTCACCGATCTCGAGGCACCGGCATCGGAAGGCGCTGAGCCACAGCACCTGCGCCCATGCTTGGTGTGGCGCGATGGCCGCTGTTTCGTCACAACGTCGGGTTCAGATCTCCAGCCTGGGGACACCGTTATCGTGCCTTCCTCGTATGGCGGTCTCGAGGCCGGCAACTGGGCTCCCTCAAGCACGCAGCCCGTCACTGATGTCGCGGAAGCGGCGGTGCGCGCAACGGGACGTGCGCTGCTCAGGATCAACCCGGCTACGCTCAAGCCCTCAGATTTCCCGAATCTTGGGCTTCCCTCCGAGGACGAACTCCTGCCACTCTCGGAAAGTGAACGCTTCGCACGGTTGCAAGCCCTGGTCGGATCAGTGACTCTCGACCGCGACGGCGAACCCATGATCACGGGACGGATACCGACACCTGAAACCGCCGAGGCGTTCGATGTACACCCGCACGCGCTGCTCCAGGACTGGATTTCGCAGCATGCCGCACCGCACATCCTGGAGTCTTTCGGGCAGATAACGAAGCGGAACGTGCAGGTCGTCACCAGTGAGTTCGGGCCGATCTATGTGCTATCCAGCGACATCGACCGGGAGGCCATTGATAGCGAGCCCTCTCGCAGCAATTCCACCGCGTGCCGGTGTCTCCTCGATGACCACTTGCGCGATGTCGCCGAATGGGCTGCGAAGTTTGTCGACTGCCTCGGGATTGGGTCACCACTGGCCGAGGCGGTGGTCAGTGCCGCCCGCCTGCACGATCTCGGCAAGGCCGATGCCCGTTTCCAGGCATACCTGCGTGAGGGTGCGATCACACAGCAGAATGATGTACTTCTGGCTAAGTCGGACATCCCTCCGCAAGATCGTCAACGGAACAGGCTGGCGAGACTGCGCTCTGGGTATCCACGGGGTCTTCGGCACGAGGTTGCCTCGGTTGCCTTGGCGCAAGAACTTCTGAGAGACACACCTAATCCCGGGTTGACACGGTTTCTCATCGCATCACATCACGGATACGGTCGCCCGTTCTTTCCCGCCCAAATCGACCCCGACCAATACCAGGTGGAGTATCGGGGGGAGCATGGAGCCCTCTGCAGCGAAAGCCCCTACCGGGGAGGCGCGCCGGCCGGCGGAACACCGGACGACTTCGCGGACGCCATACGCAGCTTCGGCTGGTGGGGAGTCGCCTGGCTGGAGGCGATACTGCGGCTTGCCGACCACGGCGCCAGCCGACTTAACGCCGCCGGCAACGTCGATCGGAGGACGTCATGACGGAGATACATCTCACTGGACTCAGAGCGGACGCCGCGCATGGTTTCCTCGCCGCAATGGGGGTCATGGCGGCCACGCGATTCTCTGCGCCCGACTTGCAGCTCCACTGGACATCCGATTTCATCCCCCACGCCGTACTCACAGGCGTCGACCCGACGGATCTGATTGACCTCGTGCTGACTGACCGCGACCAACGGTTGAATGGCGCGGTTCTGAATCACCCCGCCGGGAAGCCGTACGACACGCTGAAGTGCACTGCGGAGGAATTGACCGCCTGGGCCGCACGGATCGCAGATCTACCTGACAACGATCCGGACATCGACTTGTGGTCTGCACTGGTCATCGAGGGAGGCTTTGATAACAACAATCGGTCGAAACCCACCCACTTTGATTTCTCGGCCGGGCAGGTCAAGTTCCTCAAAGTCGTCCGCGACATCGCTGAATCTCTCACGGCCGAGATGCTTTCAGAGGCCATCTACGGCCCGTGGCGGTATGAAAGTTTGCTCTCCACCCTGCGATTTGAAAAGGAGGGCGAACGGATGCAGGCACTGAGGGCGGTTCCGCCGGCCAACGAACCGGTGAAAGGCGTGCCCGGCGCCGATTGGCTCGCGTTCCGCGGACTGGCGCTCTACCCGCTGTCCTTGATCCCCGGCCGGGACCGGGCCCGGGTGGTAACTCCGGCATGCGACTCAAACTGGAATCGAGGTGCCTTCCGCTGGCCGGTGTGGGATACCCCGCTCACATATGACGCAGTGGCCGCGATCGTCACCGACAGACGTCTCGTAGGTGAAGATCCAAACCACCGTCAGCACGATGCAGAATCACTCTGCGCGTGGGGAATCCGATCGATCTGGGAATCGTCGATTGTACGGTCTGGGCAGGGCTATGGGTCATTCGGTCCTGCGAAGCAGATTGCGCGCGGCTCACAGAGGTAGCAGCGCGATGAACGAGACCGAGCGCGGCATGCCTTCCACCGGCGCACCTTCCAGTAGCGCCATTCCAGAGCACATTCCCGCACGGATGCTCAACGAGTTCGTCTACTGCCCACGCCTTTTCTACCTGGAATGGGTCGACCACCGATGGGCCGACAGCGCCGACACCGAACAGGGCAGGTTCACTCACCGCGCTAGTGATCGACGCGAAGGTTCCCTTCCGGACCCAGAATTCGCGGCGATTCTCAAGAACGTGTCGTCGGTGAGAATCCAGTCCGACCGGCTTGGTCTGGTCGCGGTGATCGATCGAGTCGAGGGCGAAGACGGGTACGTCTGCCCTGTAGATATCAAGAAGGGTCGGCCGGATCCTGATGGCCTTCCTTGGCCGGCCGATCGCGTACAAGCGCTCGCCCAAGCAGCACTCTTGAAGGATGCCGGATATCGAGTACGTAAGGCGGTTCTCTATTACGCAGAAACTCATCAGCGTGTCGATGTGCCGGTGACGCCGGAAGGGCTCGACGAAGTTACCGAGATCGCGGCACGGGCACGCGAGGTGGCATGTCGTCCCCGTCCACCGCTACCGCTGGTTCACAGCCCCAAGTGTCCCCGTTGCTCGCTCCTCGGACTGTGCCTGCCCGATGAAACCAACGCGCTGCTTGCCCGAGATGACCTTCCGGTGCGCACCATCCTGCCCCGAGACCCCGACCACCGGCCCCTATACGTCACCGAGCAGGGCGCCTATGTCGTGTGCGTAGCGGACGGCTCCGAATCACCAAGGACCGAGAAGAACTGGCGGAAGTCCGCCTCATCGATGTCGCCCAGCTGTGCGTCTACGGCAACGTACAGGTCAGCACGCAGGCACTGTCCGAGTTATGGGCCCGGGGCACGCCTGTTCTGTGGTTCTCCTACGGAGGTTGGCTACGGGGCTGGGCTCAGGGAGAGATGTCAAAGTACGTCGAGCTGCGACGACGCCAGACCGCAGTACATGCCCAGGGTGGCTTCGATATCGCCCGTCAATTGATCGTCGGAAAGATCAAGAACAGCCGAACGTTGTTACGGCGTAATGCCCGCGCCGACGTATCCGCCGAGCTCGCCCAGCTCGGCCGGCTTGCCGAAAGGGCCGCTACCGCAGATTCGACGAGTTCGCTGCTCGGTATTGAGGGCGCCGCTGCACGGATCTATTTCTCTGCGTTTCCACGCATGATCGCTCCCGAATTCGCCACAGCAGAATTCGACACGAACGGCCGAAAACGGCGCCCGGCACCCGATCCGATAAACGCGCTATTGGGATTTACCTACTCGCTCCTACTGAAGGACATGGTTGCAACATGCCTCGGGGTCGGACTGGACCCCTACCTCGGGGTGTACCACCGTCCCCGCTACGGACGGCCCGCGTTGGCGCTCGACCTCATGGAAGAATTTCGCCCGCTCATCGCCGACTCCGTAGTCATCAATGCACTGAACAACGGCGAGGTCAGTTCGACAAGTTTCTCCCGAAAAGGTCGCGCGGTCTGGCTCACCGCACAAGGGAGAAAAGCGGTTATGCGCGCATACGAGCGGCGCCTGGACACCCGCGTCAGGCACCCCATCTTCAAGTACCAGGTCACCTACCGCCGCGTGATGGATATCCAAGCGCGAATAGCCGCAGCGGTAATGGTGGGTGAGATTGAGCAATATAGCCCGATGACAACCCGGTGATCTATGGCACGACGGCGCTATCTCATAGCTTACGACATCCGAAACCCGAAACGACTCCGGCGCGTTTGTACGATCATGAAAGACTACGGAGTTCGGTTGCAGTACTCGGTCTTTTTGTGCGATCTGTCCGAGCTGGAACTGATTCGGTGGCGGTCTGAGATCCACAAAGCGGTGGATCTCCGAGCAGACTCGGTCATCCACGTCGACCTCGGCCGGTGCGACGCTGCGCCGGCAGTCGCCACCATTGGTGTCCCCCGCCAATTGCCTCCCAGTGGTCCGATCATCCTTTAGCGAGCGCTCCTTGCGGTGCGCAAGCCCCGGGAACCACTCGCACGCAGCTCAGAGCACCTTTCCAACTCCATAGTGAAGAAGATTGTGTGGCCACCGACCGCATCATGAACCACCTCTCGCGGACACGCCGATCGATGCAGGTGAAGTGTGGTAAA
>Ga0207747_1000893_pt1 | contig 26066 bp, 25 predicted proteins | sample HigsolmetaGSP11D_FD_184839 | JGI IMG/M metagenome (GOLD analysis project Ga0207747, IMG submission 184839) | High solid enriched microbial communities from the Joint BioEnergy Institute, USA - SP1-1-D (SPAdes) | ecosystem: Engineered > Bioreactor > SSF (Solid state fermentation) > Aerobic >...
ATCGTCCTTTCTATGGAATGTTTTTTGGTCAATTTCATTCTATAAAAAAGGACGATTTTTTTGTACCCTAAAAACAGAAAAAAGGGCTGAGCCGAAGGTCGATTCAATCGACTTTTCGGACAGCCCCATACATTGTTTGATGGTGTATACAATTTATCGGTTCAATAAACTTCCGACATACCGCAGCAATTCATTCGCTGAAGTGGAGTTATAGCCGTATTCATCAATTAATCTGGCAATCACTTCATTGATTTTTTTCAGCTGAGCTTCATCCGGTGTTTTCGTGGATGTCGTAATTTTGACTACATCTTTCAAATCGGCAAACAATTTCTTTTGAATCGCTTCTCGGAGTCGTTCATGGGAATTGTAGTCAAATTTTTTCCCTTTCCGGGCATAAGCGGAAAGACGAATGAGAATTTCTTCGCGAAATGCTTTTTTCGCATTTTCGGAAATGCCAATTTGTTCTTCGATGGAACGCATGAGTTTTTCATCCGGCGGAAGTTCTTCACCCGTTAGCGGATCTTTAATTTTCTGCTTATTGCAATAGGCTTCCACATTATCTAAATAGTTGTTAAGGAGCGTTTTAGCCGATTCCTCATAGGAATAGACAAAGGCTTTTTGCACTTCATTTTTGGCAATTTCATCGTATTCTCTTCTTGCAATGGCAATGTAATTCAAATATTTTTCCCGGTCTTCCGGCGTAATGGATGGATGCTGATCTAGTCCATCTTTTAATGACCTTAAAACATCCAATGCATTGATGGATGGCACTTCTTTTCGAATAATGGCTGATGAAATGCGGTTGATGACATAACGCGGGTCAATGCCTTTCATTCCTTCATTTGGATATTCTTTTTTCAATTCCTCGACATCTGCTGAATTGAATCCTTCCACCGTTTCTCCATCATAGAGCCGCATCTTTTTCACGATGTCAATGCCTTGCTTTTTCGGCACTTCAAGTCTTGTCAGCACGGAGAAAATAGCGGCCACTCTTAAAGCATGAGGCGCAATATGCACATGGGCCATATCGCTTTCCTTTATCATTTTTTCATAGATTTTTACTTCTTCACTTACTTTTAAGTTGTAAGGAACAGGCATAACGATGATTCTCGAATGAAGTGCTTCGTTCTTTTTATTGGCAATGAAGGAACGGTATTCAGTTTCGTTAGTATGGGCCACGATGAGCTCATCAGCTGAAATTAACGCGAACCGTCCAGCTTTGAAGTTTCCTTCCTGTGTTAAGGATAATAAATGCCACAAGAATTTTTCATCCAATTTTAACATTTCTTGGAATTCCATAAGTCCACGGTTGGCTTTGTTTAACTCCCCATCAAATCGATAAGCTCTTGGGTCTGATTCTGAACCATATTCGGCAATGGTAGAGAAGTCAATGCTGCCAGTTAAATCTGCAATATCTTGGGATTTCGGATCCGATGGGGTGAATGTCCCGATTCCGACGCGCTTATCTTCTGAGAAGAAAATGCGCTCTACCATCACATCTTCAATGCGGCCACCATATTCTTGCTCCAATCGCAATTGATTTAATGGCGATAAACTTCCTTCAATGCGTATGCCATATTCCTTGTAGAAATCATCCCGCAAATGGTGGGGGATTAAATGCAGAGGATCTTCATGCATTGGACAGCCTTTTATAGCATAGACCGCTCCTTCATCGGTGCGGCTAAATTTTTCCAATCCTCTCTTCAATAAAGTAACAATCGTTGACTTCCCGCCGCTGACTGGACCCATAAGGAGCAATATCCGTTTCCGCACATCAAGTCTTTTTGCTGCAGGATGAAAATATTCTTCCACTAGACGTTCAATCGTTGACTCCAATCCGAAAATTTCATTGTTGAAAAATTTATATATCTTTTGTCCATTTTTTTCCTCTATTCCTGCGCTTTTAATCATATTGTAAACCCGGGCATGAGCGGATTGTGCGACTTCTGGACGTTTTTTTACAATTTCCAAATACTCGGCAAAGGTGCCTTCCCACTTCAGCTTTTCCTCTTCTTCTCTATGTTCTCTGATTTTCTTTAAGATATCGATAGCGCCTTCCCTCCATTCAGGGCTTTTAAAACATAGTATGTTTACGTTTTGTTTCTGATACCAAAGAATTTTAATTTGCGAGTCTATGAGATAGAAAAAAGCTCCCCTAAGAGCACAATCGCTTTAGGAAAGCTTTTTCAATACCATATTATGTGGATGCACTATTTTTATGAAAAAATTTTAGCCTCCATAATAGAAGCCTGTTTCTTTCATTGTTAGCGGATCGCCTTCACGATGAACGCCCGCATTGATTACTTCTCCAACATAAATGTAGTGGTCTCCTTTTTCAATTTTGTCCACCACTTTGCATTCAAAGAAACTCAATGCATCTTTAAAAATCGGGCAGCCTGTTTCTTCTGTGTAGAATTCATAACCTGCCAATGTATTGCCTTCTGGCTGCAAGGATTTAAAGAAGGCAGTTACCATATCTTTTTGTCCACTTTCTAAAATATTGACACTGAATACGCCGCTTTCTGCAATTTGTTTTTGGGAACGAGTGCCTTCTTTTACTGCAATCGCAACTAGTGGCGGCTCAAAAGAAGTTTGGGTTAAAAAGTTGCCTGCAAATCCATTTACCCCTTCTGCGTCTTTTGTGCCGATAATATACAATCCGTATGTGATACCTCTTAATGCCGTTCTTTTAGCCTTTGGATCCATTTCCATTCCCTCCTACAATTCTTTAAATAACCTTTCAAATTTATTATACAAACTTCAGCTGCCACTTTTCCACATTTTAGGACTCGCCTATTAATCTACAATATTAAATGAAATTTACAGATGAACAATTCTACAATCAGCTGCCACAAAAAAAGCTGACTAGAATAGCTCCATTCTAGACAGCTCTTTTATCCTCACTATTTTTTGCTTTTTCTTTTATATAGAATCCCTAATGTATTCGGTCCGCAGTGAGAGGAAATCGTGCAACCAGCAGTCGTTTCAATAATTTGTTCGAACTTGGCATATGTTTCAACCGCTTCCCTTACTTTTTGGACCGTTTCCGGCGAGCAGTAGGAATGGGTGATAAATACCCTTGAATAATCGATATCATCGTTATTTTCAAGACGATCCTTTACATAATTCACAATGCATCGATCAAAATTTCCTCGATATTTTTTTCCGACAATCATTTTGCCATCGACCACTTCGATGGATGGTTTAATTCTTAACAAAGTAGCGCCGAACGCTTCAATTCCGGAACAACGTCCGCCTTTTCTTAAGTATTCCATTGTATCAATAACGAAGCTGGCATCCACTTTAGGAACTACCTCTTCTAAATGTTTCACAATTTCTTCTGCTTGAACGCCCTCTTGTGCCAATAAAGCCGCTTCATAAACAATGTGACCGCTTCCAGTAGAAAGATTTTGCGAATCGATAACATACACATTGTCAAACTGTTCAGAAGCCATTTTCGCATTTTGGCAGCAAGATGAGAAACCGGAACCTAAGCTAATATGTATAACCGCATCATATTTTTGCGAAAATTCCTTGAAAAAATTTTCATATTCGAACGTATTCACCGCTGCCGTTTTGCATGATTTTCCTTCCTGGCCGACATAACGGAATATATCTTTCGGTTCAATATCAATTCCATCGCGGAAATCTTCGTCATCAATCAATACATGCAAAGGCATTAGCGAAATATCAAATTCCTTAATAATTTCAGGAGATAAATCACAAGTGCTATCAGCTGTAATTTTTATCATGAAGTTCACCTCAAAATATTTTTCATATCCCTCAAAATTTCTTCAATTATAACATATTCCATAGGAGTAAAAGCATTATTGCGCATTTTTCCATGAAACATTTAATTTTTCATTGTCCATAACTGTTCAAAAAGTTTTGAATAATATTTGAAATTCTGTTAACTCGCTTTTAATCTTTACCTTTTCAGGTTAAAATTTAAGCAAAAGGATGGATGGATTACAATTCTTACATTGTTGCCCCATGCTTTAAATCCTTACTTTCAAAACCCCTTTCTTATCTACTCCCTTTTGGTGCGGGTACTTACTCGCACCATTTTTTTATTGCTACCTTTTTTGGATAGAAAAAATGGATTCTTTCATCCTCCTCTATTTGATAAACTAAACATAGACTTGCCAAAAACAAAGAGGATGGAAAGAAGGTTCAACGATGAGCATTCAAAAGGTATCAATTATCGGTCTAGGGGCATTAGGCATCATGTATGCCCACCATTTCACACAAAAATTGCCAAAGGAAAATGTTCGGATTATAGCCGATGAAAAACGCATTCAAAAATATCAATCGGAAGGGGTATTTTGTAACGGGGAACGATGCGAGTTCCACTATGTAACCCCTGAGGAACCAGTAGAACCTGCCGATTTGCTTATTTTCACCGTAAAATTCCACGGTTTAGAAGAGGCTATCCGCTTAGCTAAACATCACGTTGGAGAAAATACCATTATTATCTCTGCATTAAATGGCATTATCAGTGAAGAATTGATAGGACAAGCTTATGGGTTTGATCATGTGCTATATTGCGTTGCACAAGGCATGGATGCTGTAAAAGTCGGCAATCAATTAACTTATGCCCATAAAGGAATACTTGTCTTCGGAGATAAAGAACCTGGCGTGATGAGCGAAAAAACTAAAAGCTTAAGCGAATTTTTCGATTCCATCGAATTTCCTTATCAAGTAGATACAAATATGAATCATCGCCTTTGGGGCAAATTTATGCTAAATGTAGGCGTCAATCAAACGGTAGCTGTCTACAAAGGAAATTATGGAACAGTGCAACAGGAAGGCGAAGCGAGAAATACAATGATTGCTGCGATGCGAGAAGTCATTGCCGTTTCTGAAAAAGCCGGCGTTCCTTTATCTGAAGAAGATTTGCAATATTGGCTTGATGTATTAAGCAAGTTAAGCCCTGAAGGAAAACCTTCTATGGCTCAAGACGTGGATGCAAAACGACCAAGTGAAGTGGAATTATTTTCAGGTACAGTGATTCAACTCGGCAAAAAATATGGAATCGACACACCGGTAAATAAAATGTTATATGAAAAAATTAAAGAAATGGAAGCTGCATACGTTCATTAAATAAAAAAACAATCACCGAAAATGGTGGTTGTTTTTTATATTCAAAAAAGGACGAATTGGGATGCCCCAATCCGCAATGAACTTTTTTAAATCTCGATTTGTCCATTTCCTTCCGCTTCCCACTTTGCAACTTCTTCCCTGACAATCGGAGCAACTTCTTTCCCCAACAATTCGATGCATTTCATCACATCTTCATGGGCCATAGAACCGACCGGACAATGAAGCATAAATCGGGTAACGCCTACATTTTTGCGCAAGAAAATGATTTTTTCCGCAACCGTTTTGACATCGCCGCAATACAACGCACCTTCCAAACTTCTTGCATAATCAAAAGTTGCCTGCGTATATGGACCCCATCCCCGCTCTCTGCCTAAAACATTCATGGCATATTGGGTTGGCGGGAAAAACTTTTCAACCGCCTCTTCTGTAGTTTCAGCAACAAAACCGTGGGAATGGGTGGCCACTTTTAATTTTGAAAGATCATGCCCCGCCTTTTTCGCCGCCCGATAATACAGCTTTACTATAGGTTCAAATTGCAATGGACTGCCTCCGATAATCGCTAAACATAAAGGCAATCCTAGCGTTCCTGCCCGAACTGCCGACTGCGGAGTTCCGCCGCTTGCAATCCAAATTGGAATCTCTTGTTCTGGTCTTGGATATACACCCCGTCCATTGATGCTCGGACGATATTTCCCGCTCCAATGAATAATTTCGTTTTTTTGAATTTGCAGCAATAATTCCAACTTCTCTTCGAATAATTCATCATAATACTTTAAGTCATACCCAAATAACGGGAAGGATTCAATAAAAGAACCTCGCCCTGCCATAATTTCTGCTCGTCCCTCAGAAATCGCATCAAGCGTTGCAAATTGTTGGTACACCCGAACCGGATCATCAGAAGAAAGCACCGTTACGGCACTTGTCAGCTTGATTCGTTTTGTTTTCGTTGCCGCTGCTGCAAGGACAACTGCCGGCGCTGAACAGGCATAGTCTTTACGATGATGTTCCCCAACGCCATAAACATCTAAACCCACTTTATCCGCCAGTTCAATTTCCTCAACTACTTCCCGAAGCCGCTCAGCATGGCTAATCACTTTTCCCGTTCTCACATCCGGCGTTGTTTCAACAAAAGTTGTTAATCCTATTTCCATTTCTCTTCCCCCATTTATTTATCTCGAAATTGAAATGTTTTTCTTATCTTACACAAATATCGGAAAGAGAATCAATCATTCTGTTTTCTGGGAATATATTTTGCACAACAAGCAAACAATAAAAATAAAAACAAGGAATGAATGATGATGAAACAAAGAACATTTGACTCGAAGGCCATTGAGTTTTTAATGATGTTAATGTTCAGCTTCGGCATTGTGATTGCCCTTTTCAATTTGCTTTCCATCGAGCTTAACATTTATGACTTCAAATTATATTTTATGCTTTTTCTCTTCATGATTATTTTTTATAAACCTTTTCAAACGGCAAGTTTCCGTTTCCTTTTCTACGTCATTTTCCGCATGATGCGCTTATTTAAAAGTCATCATGTGGATGTGAATATGCAGGAATTTGGAAACCTTGATGGATTAAAAAGCCTTTTTGAAAAGCAAGGATATGTGGCCATCCCGGCACAAGAGATCGGAATCGACGATGTAGACTTCTTATTATGGAAAGGTACCAAAAAATACATTGTAAAAGTCTATCCGGATGTTGTGGATATTCGATGCGTTCCAAAAGTTTCCACGAAAAGAAATACCTATAAAGCCAACGAAGCAATGATTATTACAAACCATTCCTTTACATCGGCTGCCAAAAAATTTGCATCCTTGCATCGCATTCAGTTGATGGAGCAGAATGACCTAATGAAAATGATGAATGACGAAAGTAAAAAACTCTTTTTTCAAACGGCCTTATCCTTTATTTTGCACCATAAATAAAATAATTCGCTAGCTTTCCCACAAAGCTAGCGAATTCCTTTGATTAATGTTTCAAGAGGGCCGGAATCAATCCTTTTAATATCCCTAACTTTTCAAAAGCATCTGCATTGCCGTTTAAAAAGCCATACTCTCCTAAAGACTTTTCTGATTGATGAACGGCTTTGACAAGGCGGTCCGTAATGGAGCGATTTAATTTCCATACTAAATTGGCAAGCCGCTTCTCCCCTTTTAATCTGCCACCAAGCACTTCATCAATGCGTTTTTCATATTCATCCACTTTATTTTCCTCCATGCATTCAATGGCGATTTTTCCTGATATGCAAGCGCAGTCAATACCACCGCCATGCAAAGCGGAGACAAGCCCTGCAGCATCGCCGGTTAATAACACATTGTCATATACTAATTTTTTCGGACGGACAACTGGACAAATTCCTCCTAATTTGCGGGTTCTTTCATAATCGGATAAGCCTTCTTTTTCAAGAATGCGTTCAAGTTCTTGCCATGGATTTAATTCATTTTCTGTAAAAAAGATAATGCCTACATTTGCTTCCTGTTCAGATTTTGGGAAAATCCAATAATAACCGTCATAATGATCTTCCAATGCAGCCTTTAACCGGCCCACCCATGAACTAAAGTCTCCATGGAGCGTATATTGAGCCGTAATGCCTGCGTTTTCCTTATAAAATGTGCTAAATCCATAAACCCGTGATGTAACGGATGGTGCCCCTGTACTATCTATAACCCAATCATAATCTTTTCTTATTTCCTCATATTTTTCTTTTGAGATTGGCGAATTTTCAATTACATTGACTCCTAAGCTTTTTGCTTCCTCTGCCAATCCTCTTTGCCATTCGCTTCGGTCAATCATCCAAATGTTCACTTTTTCATCCAATGGAAAGGTGTATGAATGCTTGATTTCCAATTCCAGCTGGTCCACTTTAAATCGAACCCCGTATTTTGGCTCTCCCAATAAATTTAATGTATCAAAAAAGCCTTCTGCACAGCGAATATCATCGCCCACTTTGTAACGTTCAAACAAATCCACCTGAAACCCTTTTTTTGCACCTTCTATTGCTGCCGTTAATCCTGCTGGTCCACCGCCAATAATCGCTACTTTTCTCATTGGAAGTCCCCCTATATATAAAAAATTTTCTTTCTCCATTTTAACATCTTTTATTTTCCAATTTGGTAAAATAAGACCAAGCGAAAATAAAATTTCTGTACAAACCGCAAAATTCAAATGCTGATTTTTTAAATGATACACTCGAATAGTCTAAATTTTTCTTCATTTCATATAATAAAGAAAAATATATACTGCCTAAATTCTTAATCAATATTGCATTTCAAATTAAAAGAATATAAAATGAATTTAATTATATATCGACTTATTTCAATTCAATATTTGTTTTGAAGTAAGGATAGAGGCGCAAAGACCAAGAGTACACAATTTGAGGATAATGAGGTCCTATGACAATTGTGGAAAGGGGGATTTGCCGAAGTCTCTAGAAACTCATTTTTCTAGGGGCTGGTTCTGCATTGAATAAGTGCAGGACTGTCATATAGGAAACTATATGGAGGGCTATCTTACGCAAAAAATTTATTCTTTTTTGCAACAACGAGGCTCTTCGTTATTGCTTTTTGCGTTTAATTGAAAATTGCCCTTCTCCATTACAAAAAAACGAAAAGGATGTGGAGAAGAAATGAATTTTGGAAGAGTATTAACTGCAATGGTAACGCCATTTGACCAAAATGGTGACGTAGACTTTGAAGCTACGGAAAGATTAGTTCATCATTTAATGGAAAACGGAACAGATGGTTTAATCGTCTGTGGAACAACTGGAGAATCTCCTACTTTAACAGAAAGTGAAAAAGTCGAACTTTTCAAATTTGTCGTAAAAGTCGTAAACGGCAGAATTCCAGTAATAGCTGGTACAGGTTCTTATAACACAAGAGCCTCCATTGAACTCACAAAAAAAGCGGAAGAAGCTGGCGTTGATGGTGTCATGCTTGTCACTCCATACTACAATAAGCCAAACCAAGAAGGGATGTATGAACATTTTAAAAGCATTGCCCAAAGCACAAAACTTCCAGTGATTTTATACAACATCCCTGGACGCAGTGTAGTTAGTTTATCTGTTGACACCGTGGCTCGACTTGCAAAAATTCCTAATATCGTTGCCATTAAAGAGGCCAGCGGGAATTTAGAGGCCATGGCACAAATTATTGAAAATACGCCAGAAAATTTCTCTCTTTATAGTGGAGATGACAGTTTAACATTACCTGTATTAGCAATTGGAGGAATTGGCGTTATTTCCGTTGCTTCCCATATTATTGGGAATGAAATGCAAACCATGATTCAACATTTCTTAAACGGCAATATTCAAGTAGCAGCAAAAGAACATCGAAGACTATTACCGGTTATGAAAGGAATGTTCATCGCTCCAAATCCTACTCCGGTAAAAGCAGCCTTGAACTTAAAAGGGATTTCTGTTGGCGGTGTGCGTTTGCCTTTAGTGCCATTGAACGAAGAACAACAAAAAACAATTGAGCTCTTGTTAAAAGATTTAGATTTAAAATTAGAATTGATTTCTTAATCCTGCCGATTTCTGGCAGGTTTTTTTATTTTTTATTTAGGCTGCTATGAATAATGAAGTGATAGGAAAATCAAAATCAATATTGTAAAATAGCACTTGTGAAATCAAGACAATACAACATTTCAGCTGAGTTGGAGGATTCGATTTTGCTTAACTTACTTTTAGCGCTCTTCATATTTATCCTGACACTATTCCTCATTATACGGCAGCCTAAAAATATCAATATCGGATGGATTGCTTGCGGCGGTGCAATCCTTGCATTACTTGCAGGTGTTGTAGAATGGAAAGATGTTTTTGAGGTGGTGGATATTACGTGGAATGCCACCTTGCTATTTATTGCGATTATTATTATTTCATTAATATTAGACCAAATCGGGTTATTTGAATGGGCTGCATTGCACATGGCGCGCATTGCAAAAGGTAACGGTGTCAGAATGTTCATTTACGTTACCGTTTTAGGCGCCTTTGTTTCAGCCTTTTTCTCCAATGACGGAGCGGCATTAATTTTAACGCCGATTGTTCTTGCCATGGTTCGAAATTTGCAATTTAGCGAAAAGATGATCTTTCCTTTTATTATGGCAAGCGGATTTATTGCGGATACGACTTCCCTTCCCTTTTTAATCAGCAATTTAGTGAATGTAATTGCTGCAGATTTTTTTGGAGTCAGTTTTAAGGAATATGCTTTGCGGATGATTGTTCCTAATTTATTTTCTTTAATTGCTACCATCATTGTATTGTTTTTATATTTTCGCAAATCTATTCCGTCAAAGTATGATGTCAAAATGCTTAAAAATCCTCAAGAAGCCATTCGGGATCAAAAGTTGTTTATATTGGCATGGCCGGTGATGGTCATTTTATTAATTGGCTATTTTACAGCGGAACTTATACATATTCCTGTTTGCATTATCGGTTGGATTATGTCCATTTTCTTGTTAGTTTTAGCTTGGAAAAGCCCTGCCGTCAATTTAAAAGCGGTCATTAAGGGAGCGCCATGGAATATTGTCTTTTTCTCCATTGGAATGTATTTAGTAGTTTACGGTTTAGGGAATGCCGGCTTTACAAAAGCCATTGCCTCTGTAATTGAATGGACTGCCCAAGGTGGTTTATTTACGGCGACGCTCGGAATGGGCTATATTTCGGCTTTTCTTTCCTCTATTATGAACAACTTGCCAACCATCATGATTGACTCATTAGCTATTGCAGAAACAAACACATCCGGTGCCATTCGGGATGCACTTGTTTTCGCCAATGTCATCGGTTCTGATTTAGGTCCGAAAATTACACCGATTGGCTCCCTTGCCACCCTTGTATGGCTGCATGTATTGAAAACAAAAGGAATCAAAATTTCCTGGGGAACTTATTTTAAAATGGGAATTATACTGACGATTCCAATATTATTTTTCACATTGGCCGGTTTATACTTAACTTTGTTATTGTATTAATTTTTTCCATATGTCTAATATTTGTCATGATGGTTAAAATAGTATCGAGCATATTTACAATGAAAAAAGAGCGAAGAAAATTTCGCTCTTTTTTACAACACAATTATTCAGATTTTCCTTGCAATTGTTGCTGCGCCATTTGCACAAGACGTTTCGTAATTTCCCCACCAACAGAACCGTTAGCACGAGATGAAGTATCTGGTGAAAGATTTACGCCAAACTCTTGTGCAATTTCATATTTCATTTGATTTAAAGCAGCTTCTGCACCAGGGAACACCAATTTATTTGAACTGCGATTTGCCATGTTGTTCACCTCCTTGTGCCTTTAGAATGTACCGGGAGAAGGTTTTAATACTTTAGAAATCTAGGGAACATTGAGAGTGCTTGGAAAAACACTTGTCTTAACCAGAACGAATATGAATTGAGGCATATACAAAATCTTCCTTCCAAATGGTATCATGAAATAAAAAGGGTACCGATGGGGGGACAAAAATGTTAAAATTGCGTGGCCATCATCTTTTCTGCCTTGTGGGTTTTAGAGGAATGGGGTACTCAGAAGAATTTGCAGAAAACATGAAAAACATCCACAAGGGGTTGAAAGAGAATCCAAAAACTTTAATTCAACTTATTGATGGAGTAGACCACATTTGTGAAAAATACCCTGAATGCAAAGAGTATCATTGTCTTGATCAAAATATTTTTGATAAAGACAAACAAATATTAGAAAAATTAAACTTGCAAGTTGGACAAACTTTAACTTGGGAAGAAGTGGAGTCCCGTATTCGTAAATATGTAACGCCCGAAGATATTGACGTCCTATGCTATCGATGTTCTTGGCGTTCCCATGGTTTATGCAAAGGCGGAATCCAAAGAATACTCAATGGAGCAGGTTTGTGGGAAATAAAATAAATTTTTCTTAAAAATCTCCAAGTAAAGGAGATTTTTTTGTTTTATCAAAATAAATATACTTTTCTTATTATTCAAAAATAACAAATTTCTTAGGATTTCAAAAATTCGTGCTACACTAGAATTGTCTTTTTGGAGAAAACAATTGTATTTTCAGTGAGTATTAATCTTTGGAGGTTTTTATGAAAAACATATGGAATACATGGAGTAGGATTAGTTTAGTCAAACGAATATTAATCGGATTAATTCTAGGTATTCTTTTAGCCATCACAGTACCTAAGGCTTTTAGTTGGTTATCGATTTTTGGAAGCTTATTTGTCAGCGCCTTAAAAGCGGTTGCCCCAGTGCTTGTGTTTGTATTAGTCATCCAGGCAATTGCCAATCACACAAACAGCGGAAAGACAAATATGAAAATGATTTTAGTTCTTTATGCAATTGGAACGTTTTCTGCCGGTGCTGTCGGAGTCATTGCTAGCTTCCTTTTCCCAACAACATTAACGCTAAAAATGAGTGCGGAAGATGTAACGCCACCTGAAGGGATTGCAGAAGTTTTTGAAACATTGCTCTTTAATATTGTTTCTAATCCTGTCAGCGCACTTATGAATGCCAATTATATCGGCATTTTAGCATGGGCTGTTGTTCTTGGGATTGTGCTAAAAAAAGCGGCAGATACAACGAAAACTATGATTGACAATCTTTCTGAAGCCATTTCAACCATCGTGAAATGGGTCATTGAATTAGCTCCGATTGGTATCATGGGGCTTGTATTTGATGCAATCTCAACAAACGGACTTTCTGCTTTGCTTGGATATGGAAAATTGCTATTTGTATTGCTTGGTTGTATGTTTTTTGTCGCTTTAGTGGTAAACCCGCTCATCACTTTCATTTGTACGCGTCAAAATCCATATCCTCTTGTTTGGATGACGCTCAAAGAAAGTGCCATCTTCGCCTTCTTTACTCGGAGTTCCGCAGCCAACATCCCAGTAAATTTGGCTTTATGTGAAAAATTGGGGTTAAATAAAGATACATATTCTGTATCGATTCCATTGGGTGCCACAATTAATATGGCCGGTGCTGCCATTACCATTTCTGTATTAACCCTTGCAGCAAGCCACACATTGGGAATTGAAGTGGATGTGATGACAGCTATCATTTTAGTGGTGATTTCAGCTATTTCAGCTGCCGGAGCATCAGGGGTTGCAGGGGGATCATTGTTATTAATTCCTGTTGCATGTAGTCTTTTTGGGATTTCCAATGATATCGCCATGCAAGTGGTTGCAGTCGGATTTATCATTGGCGTATTGCAAGATTCTTGCGAAACAGCATTGAACTCATCTTCTGACGTACTATTTACGGCCACTGCTGAACTTGCGAAAAAACGCAAAGAAGCAAAAGCAAACTAAAGATGTATAAAAATTATAAAGGCACTGCTCTCATTCTTTGTTTACGGAGCAGTGCCTTTAGTCAAATTCGTCAATATCACCATACAATTCAACGTGTTTTTCCAATTGTTAAGTTGCCTCCCTCAAAAATCGCTTATTATTTTCCAATATTTTAATTACTTGTTGAAGGATTTTTTCTTCCACCACGGGGGTCGAATTTATTTCCTTCCTTATGATTTTATTCAACTCCAAAATTGTGCTGACTTCGAGACGATGCTTTTCTGCTAACTGAAAAGCCCGCTCTAACTGACCGGTTATCATCGGCATTCCTCCCTAAATCATAAATATTATTGTTATAACTATATTTTATGATGTTTTTATAATTTTTTCACCTGTATTTAAACATTTTTTCTTCTGTATGTGTTATTATATCATTTTATTTTCCTCATTGATGACGAACCGCCCACGACCAAAGAAAAACTTCATAAGTTTCCAGAAAAATGAATATACAAATAAGTATAATTCGTTCATAAAAAGGAGAGTTATTTCTTGTATCGGAAACTTAACGAAATGAAATTCATCTCATTTTTCCATTCAAATTACGAGAGACCGTCTTCTTCCACAAACAAAAATATCTTTCCTGATGCCCATTCAGTAAAAGTTGCATATTTTGACGGGCAAAAGGGGCGCTGGCTAACAACGCTGAATCCTGAACAACTGGAAAAAGCAAAACTTGATGGCAATGACCTTTTGGCGCCTATTTATTGGGGAAGTCCAGAAAAAGAAACTGGCTGGCATCAAATGTACAAACCGGCCAAAATCACTGGCACGCAAGTAACTGGCGCTTTTGAAGATGCCCATTTTGTCATTCGCGTTCCTGACCATTGGAATGGAAAACTCGTTGTTTCCGGCATCCCAGCAACGAGAAATGAAACAGCCACAGACTTGTTATTTAGCGATTTTGTCCTTGAAAAGGGATATGCCTTTGCTGCCACCGATAAAGGTACGCCAGGAAAAGAAGTCGAAGGAGACCCTTTGGCAAAAGTAAAAAATGCGCTGGTGGATGAAAAAGATTCGATAAAAGAATGGCATCTTCGTTTCAGACAAATAACGAAAGCTGCTCAACATTATTTAACGGAACATTTTAGCGACCACCTCATTGACCCAAAGGATGCATCTAATCCTGCAAGCAAATTAATCCGTCCAGATCATCCAGTGCCGACATATGCCATTGGAATTTCAAATGGCGGCTATGTTGTACGCTATGCACTCGAAAACGATTACCCTGAAAAAACCAGTGAAGGGCGGCTCTTTGATGGAGGCGTCGATTGGGAAGGCGTTCTTTGGACAGAAGAACCTCCAAATCTTATCAGTTCATTGATTCCTGTTGTTAATCATGCACAACAAGCGATTTATGGAATTGGGAAAGAAAAGGAAGAAGCCATCAAGGAATTATATCGAGCAGGTGTACCAAAAGGTTCTGAAAAATTATGGGCTCATCATGACCAAATCTATTGGTTTCTCACTTTAAACATTTACCGAGACCATTTGGACCCGCAAGCGCCAAACCGCTTAGATTGGCCAAACTACTTAAAATTCAACGAAAATGGCATCCGCGACCGTTCATTGGATGATATTTTCAAAAATTATCATTACGATGAAAGAAGAAACTTCATAAAGGAAAAAATAAAAGAAATTGAAAACACCGGCAATATAGATGTGCCGCTCATCAGCATCACCGGTTCATTAGATACACTCATTTTTCCAGATATCCACGCAAAAGGCTATGAAAAATTGGTCAAACAAGCAGGAAAACAACACTTGCATCGATTATATATCATTGAAAAAGGAAATCATGTAGATGGACTCGTTTGGAATCCATTAACGGATGCCGAAAAAGAACTTCAGCCATTGCTCCCTTATGCCCACCAAGCATTTTTGTTGCTTGTGGATTGGGTGGAAAATGGCTTGGAACCTCCTAATAGCAAAACCATTCCAACACCAACAAACCATGAAAAAGTGATTGATATAAAAACAGGCAAAGAAGTAGAGCCTCGTTTTTAAGTGAACATCAGCCTTAATTTATCTTTGTCATTTGAATAAACTGTACTAAATTCAAAAACATTGAAAGAAAGGTAAGATGAATGAACTGCGACAGAATAACGGACGGAACCTTTCAAAATCTAAGTCGAAAAAACATGACCTTCGATGAAGTGTTTGAAGCGATTGTACAGTTTATGAAAAAAGACCCTACCGGCAACTTCACCTTAATGTTTGGAACAGATTCGCAAGTTTTCAGTAAAGAAACAAAATTTATTACCGGCATAGTCATTCAACAAAAAGGCAAAGGGGTATGGGCTTGCTTCCGAAAAGTCATTGTGCCAAGAAGAATGACGAATTTGCATGAACGCATCTCCTATGAAACCTCCTTAACGGAAGAAGTCGTATCGCTGTTCACTGAAGAGAAAAAGGAGCAGTTGATTAACCTTGTATTGCCTTATGTGTATAAAGGGGCCAGCTTCACCATTGAGGGACATATCGACATTGGATGCGGAAACCGGAACAAAACGAGCGTCTTTGTCAACGAAATGATTGCCAGAATGCACTCTCTGGGCATTGAAGCGAAAATCAAACCGGATTCCTTCGTCGCAAGAGCCTATGCCAATCGTTTTACAAAAAATAATGAAGCATTCTGTAAATCAAATGTTCGTCAATATGATAAAATTGGAAAAAATGCATGTGGAGGAAATAAATATGTTAAAAAACTTCGATGAACTGTTAAGAAAATATGCAAAACTTTTAGTCGCAAAAGGAATTAATGTTCAACCAGGCGATTGGGTGAAAATGACCATTGCTGTTGACCAAGCACAACTGGCCCGCTACATCACAGAAGAAGCCTATGCATTAGGGGCAGAAAAAGTCATTGTTAAATGGAATGATGATGAAATTTCCAAATTACATTATCTTCATCAACCAACAGAAGTGCTTACGGACATTCCTCCATATGAAATCGAGGAATCCGAGGACCATGTGTTAAATAAAAAGGTTTCCAGATTATCCATTCTATCAAGCGACCCAAGTTTGCTCGACTCAGCGGACCCAGCAAAAGTCGCAGCATTCCAAAAAGCAGCAACCCAAGCTTTCCATGCCCAACGAAAAGCAACGCAAAACAATGATATTAAATGGACCGTGGCAGCAGCGGCCGGCAGCGCTTGGGCAAAAAAAGTGTTCCCACATTTAAACACAACAGAAGAACAAGTGGATGCACTGTGGCATCAAATTTTTAAAACTTGCCGTGTATATGAAGAAGATCCAATTGCTGCTTGGGAAGCCCATAAAAACAAATTGAACGAAAAAGCAAAAAAACTAAATGAATACCAATTTGATGCATTGCATTTTAAAGCCCCAGGCACTGATTTCAAATTAGGACTGCCAAAAAATCATATTTGGACATGCGCAGAAAGCTACAATCCAAAAGGTGAAGAATTCATTGCCAATATGCCGACAGAAGAAATATTTACTGCACCGGATACCCGCCGCATGGAAGGGGTTGTTCGTAGCACGAAACCTTTGAGCTATGCTGGACAATTAATTGAAGGCATCGTTGTCCACTTTAAAGACGGAAAAATTGTGGACATTTCCGCTGAAAAAGGCGATGAAGTGATGAAAAAACTTGTCTTTGAAAATGATGGAGCGACCGGTTTAGGAGAAGTGGCGCTCGTTCCAGATCCTTCGCCAATTTCCCAATCCGGCGTCACTTTCTTTAATACTTTATTTGATGAAAATGCCTCCAACCATATTGCTATTGGTTCCGCCTACCCTTCTACCATTGAAGGAGGCACAAAAATGAATGAAGAAGAATTGCGCGCCCAAGGTTTAAATATATCCAATGTCCATGTTGACTTCATGATTGGCTCCGCTGAAATGGATATTGACGGCATCCAAAAAGACGGCTCTATAGTGCCAATCTTCCGCAAAGGCGACTGGGCGTTTTAATGGGCAAGGAGAATTTGAGTTTCCTCAAGTTCTCCTTTTTTCTGTACATAATACGGGAAGAATTTCTTTGTAATTTCCTCTATTTATACCATAATAAAAAAGAGTTTAATTTATATGGAGGAAATCAAATGCAACAACTAATCGACATAGGACTCAATTTAACCGATAAACAATTTAACGACGACCGGGAAGAAGTGATTGAACGGGCCCTTCAAAACGGCGTCGCCCAAATGATTTTGACTGGAGCAAGCATCAAAAGCAGCAATCAAGCTCTGGAAATAGCCAAAAAATATCCAAAGGTTTTGTTTTCAACAGCGGGCATTCATCCTCACGATGCCAAAACTTTTACAAATACGACCATTGAAGAATTAGAAAAGTTGGCACAGCACGAGGAAGTAGTGGCTATTGGGGAATGCGGCTTGGATTTCAATCGCATGTTTTCTCCTCAAAACATTCAAGAGGAATGCTTTGAAGCCCATTTGCATTTAGCTAGAAAGCTTTCCATGCCTCTTTTCTTGCACGAACGAGATGCCCATGAGCGCTTTTGCGAAATATTTGCAGGCTTTCTTGATTTAGCGGACAAGTCAGTAGTCCATTGTTTTACTGGCAATAAAGAACAAGTGAAAAAATATGTATCCATGGGATTTTATATTGGCGTGACCGGCTGGATTTGCGATGAGAGAAGGGGGCAAGATTTGCAAGAAGCAGTAAAATATATTCCCCTTGACCGTTTGTTGATTGAAACCGATGCCCCTTATCTTCTCCCACGCAACATGGAAAATAAACCAAAGAACCGCCGAAACGAACCAGCTTTCTTGCCACATATCGTCCATGAAATTGCAAAATATATGGGAGTAGAACCGGAAGTGGTTGCAAAACAGGCAACAGAAAATACTCGAAAATTGTTCAATCTTTCAGAAATTTAGTTCAAGAGAAAAAGGAGATTTGGGAGTTCGCCCAAAATCTCCTTTTTTATTGTAAACCTTTTCAATTTACAGTAGTCTTTGAATCAGTCCACACAGGTTTCCGTTTTTCAAAAAAGGCACGGATTCCTTCTTGAACATCTGGATGTTTACTATTTAACGCAATCACTTCTGTAGCATAATTAAGTGCTTGGAAATCTTCCATGTGAAGTTGCTGATAGAATTGCCGCTTTCCTAATTCAATAATATTTAAACTTTGCTTCGCCACTTCTTTGGCTAATTTTTCCGTTTCTTCATCCAGCAATTCAGCCGGAACTACTTTATTGACAAGTCCATGTTGGAGAGCTTCTTCCGCCGTAATGAAATTCCCTGTAAACAGCATCTCTACAGCTTTTTTTCTTCCAATATTACGGCTTAAAAATACTGCCGGCGTGCTGCAGAATAAACCGCTGTTAATACCTGGTGTGGCAAACTTAGCATCTTCACTTGCAACCGCTAAATCACTTGCTGCCACTAATTGGCATCCTGCTGCAACAGCAGCTTTTTTCACTTTCGAAATCACCAGCTGTGGCATTTCACGCATTGTACGCATTGCTCGATAACAAGTTTGGAATAGTTTCAGCACTTCATTTTCTGTCTTCTCTTCAATTTCCCTTAAGCTATGCCCTGCACAAAAGACTTTGTCTGAACCTTCAATCACAACGACTTTGACTTCCCTAGCTTTTGCAATCTGATGTAATAGCTCGTCCAATTCCTCAAGCAATGCCATCGTTAATGTATTAAATTCCTGCATATTATCGATGGTAATATAACCAATCTCCCCTGTTTGACGATATTGTAAATACTCCATTTCTCCACCCCTTTTCATTTATAATTTTATTTTGAATCTTCTGATATTTATGGTCAAGAAAATTCCATTTATTTTTTTCTACAATATTTTCGTAGAGGCTAACAAATACGATTTTCTAGAAAACCTAGCATCATCCTTGAGCAGATCCTCTATTCTTGTGCGAATATGATTTCAAATGAACCCCCCAATAAAACATGAATATATTACTATTGTATGTATGCCTAGAATCAGAACACATTAGGTGTTTTTTAAAGGAGGATTAATTTTATTATGTCAATGCCCAACATTCCTGACATCTCCCCGAATATCCAGATTACACGTGAAGATGTTATCAATCTTTTATTAGCATCTATTGCATTGGAAGAAATTGGTTTATCCCATATAATCAACGCGGAAGGGGAAAAAATACAATTTGCCATTCAAAAATTAAATGAAACGCCATCAAATCTTTCAACAGCCGCTGAATTAATTTTAAAAATCAATACAAGCGTCAACCACACATTATCGTCAGCCATCAAAAAAGAACTTTTATTAGACCATAAATTAAAACAAGTAATTGATTTGATAGATAAACCTAGTAATTGAAAAAATCTTTATCAATAAATATTAATAGACTTTGCTTCATTCATAGGCTTTTATTCCTTATCTCCTTTTCAGCATCGAATAGATTATTAACGACCATTTTAACACTGGTCATTCTTTTCAGCGAACATTTCATAGCTCGATTGAATGCAAGCTTCAGTTTAAAGGAAAGGAGAGAAGGAATGTCTCAACCCAACCTACCAAATATTACCCCCAATATCACTATCAACCGAACTGACGTTATAAACTTACTCCTCGCTTCCATTGCGATGGAAGAATTAAGTTTAGCCCATATTCTTAATGCTGAAGGCGAAAAAATACAATACGTGCTCGGAACAATTCCTGGCATTTCCGGGCTATCACCTGCAGCAAATCTTGAGGATCTTTTACAAATTAATGATAGTGTTCAAGATACAATCGCAATGTCGATTAAAAAGGAATTATTATTAGACAATAAACTTAAACAAATTACAGATTTAATTCCTCCAGGTTCTATAGGACCTACTGGACCTCCGGGTGAGCCTGGACCTACGGGACCTACTGGACCTCAAGGCGAGCCTGGACCGACAGGGCCTACTGGCGTATTTGATCCAGAACAAGTGCTATTCTTTGTGGAAGGCGACGCCGGTGATACTGCAACGGTAACATTAGGTGATACTATAACTTTTACATCTCAAACTTTGGATATTGTAGTAACGCAAGGTTCTGCAATTGTGAATATTGAATTAGATACAATTCCGACGGGACCAACAGGACCTACTGGACCTCAAGGTGAGCCTGGACCAACAGGACCTACTGGACCTCAAGGTGAACCTGGACCAACAGGACCTACTGGACCTCAAGGTGAACCTGGACCAACGGGACCTACTGGACCTCAAGGTGAACCTGGACCAACGGGACCTACTGGACCAAACTTTGCAGTTGAAGGATTCTCGGCAACTAGAACAGCAGCTAGTGTATCCACAGGTACTCAGCTTGGCAACTGGAGTGTAGCTGCACCATTCTATAATACAACTTCCTTTAACCCTACTACTGGTGTCTTTACAGTTCCAGCTACTGGTAGATACGCTATCTCAGCAACGATCAGCTATAGTACAACTGCAACTTTAACAGGAATCTTTGGTGGCGACCCGGCGTTTGTAGTACGCAATATTACTACCAACCAAGATTTAATCGTAGGACTATTCCCAATTTTGAACATTGAAGGTTTAAGAGCTATTCTTGGTAATGGAACAGTCACAATAACAGGAGAAGTCGAACTTAATGAAAATGATGAAATAGCCCTATTCTATGTAAATGATGGATTAACTATCAGCATAAACCTAGGCGGTGCTGATGCTCCAATCGTTTGGTCCATTCACCGAATCTCTTAAGCCATTCCGACTGCAGATTCACTTGAATCTTTCAAGTGATCTGCAGTTTTTTTGTTTCATCATTATGCGAATTCAATACTTATTTCAACAATCGTCAATGAAATCGCTGAAAATAGGCACAAAACCAGCTTTGTTTCAATAAACTAGAGGTTGTATGAGAGTACATTACACCACTTTGTTTGGTGATCTTTTAAGGAGGGCATCCAGATGTCATTACCTACCATTCCTGATATCACCCCCGAAATCTCGTTGGATCGTTGCAAAACTATTAATTTATTGCTATCTTCTATCGCAATGGAGGAAATCGGACTTTCACACATTTTGAATGCTGAAGCAGAAAAACTTCAAACATTTTTAAAAAAATTCCCTTGTAATTTCCACGGTTATTTAAAAATCAATGAAAGTGTCAATAAAACTTTACGGACTGTCGTGAAATCGCAAATATTGCTTCAATTCAAACTGGAAGATGTAATGGAACTTAGCCAACAATCCCATTGCCACCATCCACCAAAGCCGCATAAATGCTGCGAAGATGAGAAAGATCCATTTGATTCATCCTTATGTTATTGTCCAAATAAAAAGAAAAAAGATTGTCAGTGTCCGAAATGTAGAGCCAAGAAAAAATCTGAACATTAAGCTCAATTCATTATTCGAGGGGGGTGAACAATGCAAAAACAGGAACAGCTAGAAATAGCGCAGGGCTCACTTAACTTTTCGTCGTTCATCCATTCTTTTGCTCAATTCCTTATAACCTATTTTGAACGCCATCAAATGAAGGACATTCCAAAAGAAGAACTTCTAAAATGCGAAATGCAAGTGACACAGTCACTACTGCTAATTGAAAAAATGCATATGCTGCTATATTTATATTTTTCGACCCTTCGTTCTTATTATTCTTCCGAAGAAATCACCCTGCCATTTAATAATGGAGAAACCTTAGAAGTGTTTATACAAATGAAAAATTTAATCATCCAGCATCCTTTTCTGCTGGAAGAACACCGCATCATTTGCGAAAAAACCATCACTCAACTATTAAACTATTATATTGCCGAAACGACGAAAGAAATCAGTGATGACGATGAATTGACGAATGTGACATTTACTTTGTCACCCTTACCTCCTCCTTGGCTTGCTCATCAATTGTAAATATCATAAAAAGGAAGTGTCAGTTTGTCTTCCTCTTCCATCTCATTATGTATGATTGTCAAAAATGAAGAAGATTTTATCGAACGCTGTTTAAAAAGTGTTTATGGAATCGTTCAAGAAATAATTATTGTTGATACGGGATCAGCAGACCAAACATCGGAAATTTGTAAAAAATATGGTGCTGCTGTGTATTCTTATTCGTGGAACAACCATTTTGCCGATGCCCGAAACTTTGGAATTTCTAAGGCAAAAGGCGATTGGATTTTATGGCTTGATGCTGATGAGGAGTTGGACCGCTCTCATGAAGAATTATTGATAAAAGCAATCCATAATCCAACTGCAACGATGTATTACTTGCCGGTGATTAATTATTACGGAAAATCTTTTCCGGTTGATAAAGAAAAAACCTTTATCTATTATCAACCCCGTTTATTCCAAAATCATAAAGGCATACAATTTTATAATCGCATTCATGAAACTCCCCTTTTTCCGGATGTTAATGACTCCAACTATACAACAGATTATTTAGAAATCCCTATTCATCATTATGGATATATTGAAGAATTAACAGCCAAACGGAAAAAAGCGGATCGGAATTTACAGCTAATTGAAGAGGAATATAAAAATCCAGAGCATAGTCCTTGGATTGAGTATCATTTAGCCAATGAATATTATCGAAGAGGAGATTTTCAAAAGGCTTTTGATTATTTAAATGAATCCATTTTCCGTTTTTTGCTTAACGGCATAAAACCACCTTCCATCCTTTATCGGTTAAAATATGGGATTCTCGTCGATACCAATAGCCTTGATAATGCTTTAGAAGGAATCGAAAAAGCCATTGCTTTATACCCTGATTACGTGGATTTGCATTTTTTAAAAGGATATATCCTCTTTCAGAAAAAGCATTATGAAGAAGCGCTGAATTCCTTTGAAAAATGCCTTGAACTTGGCGAGCATAACCCAAAATACTTAATCTTAAAAGGAACCGGAAGTTTTATGGCAGAAAAATATAAAAAATTATGCTTGGAAAAAACTCAAAAATAACAGGCTGTATCCCATTTGATACAGCCTGTTTTTTATGCTTCGACGTATTTTTCGAAAAATTTTTCATTATAAAGAACTGCCGAATCATGTGGTCGGTATTCTTTTGCCTTTTTATTACATTCAATGGCTAGCTCTTTCTCCCCTTTATGCCAGTAGCAAACGCAAAGCTGCAAGTATGGATACCAAGTTGAGTACGCCGTTTGCACAAATCCAGGGATTTTCGATGTATCCACCATTAAGGCTAATTGATACCACATGATGGCTTTATCATATAATTTTCTTTCAAGATATAAATCTCCCATCCGGCAAGAAACTTCCGGCCGTGGCACATCATATTGTATTGTATGAACAAGCGCTTCGATTTCCTTTTCTAAGTTTCCTAAACTTTTGTAGCAGGCTGCCATGTTGATGCAAGCACGGATTTTGTCTTCTACCCATCCATCTTCCCGGCTTAAAAATTTTTCATATACGTTAATGGCTTTTTCATACTGGCCGTGATCTTTTAATTCATTGCCATAGTAAAACCAATCTCTTGCTGTAAATTCTTCGCCATTGTCTAAACGTTTTTCATAGATTCGCAGATTGCGGTGGCTACGGTCTTCCTTCTTCTCTTTCCGATGGGTAATAGCAATATCCGATTGAAGAATGCGCCCACCAACTTCTAAATATTCATGGACTGCGCCTTTCCATACAAAGTTTTTCTCTCTCTTCACTATCCGAAATCTTCTATAGCTGAAAGTAGGCTGATTGTACTTATCAAAAGCAACATGATAAAGCATTGACACTGCATCCACATCATGGGTCAATTGTTTCTTCAACTTTTTAAACTTTTCACGGTCTTCTTCTAAAAGAACATCATCTGCATCCATCCAGAAAATATAGTCTTTTGTCGCTTGCTGAAAAGCGTAATTTCTAGCTGCTGAAAAATCATCTATCCACTTAAAATCAAAAACTTTATCAGTATATTTCTTGGCAATCTCCTTTGTACGGTCGGACGAGCCTGTATCGACAATAATCATCTCGTCAACGAGATCTTTCACACTGTCTAAACAACGCTCTAAAATCTTTTCTTCATCTTTTACGATTATGCATAAGCTGATTGTAACCATGCATCAACCTCCATGATACTGAATTCATAATAGTATATGAATCCATAAGTATCTGTGAGCGGGCAGTATTCTATTACCAAATAGAAAAAGGACTAGCCAGAATAGGCTAAGTCCCTTTAGCTGTTCGAAGATTCCCTCACGCAAATCATTTCATCATTTTTTGAATAAGCTCCCGATTGCGTTGATAAAAAAGTTCATTATGGGAAGACACCATTCCATAGCTATCGGCTCCAGGTTGAATATATAATTTCGCTCTATTCACTGCTTTAATAGCATCCGGGAAAGTTCCTGCCAGCAAATGCACTTTTCCTTCATAATCCACCACATCCCCTACAGCATAAAGACCAGGCACATTGGTTTCACAATGTTCATTTCCTTTAATGTAATATTCATTTTTAAATTCAACTTTTAATGGGCTATTTTCAAATATAGATTTTTCCCTTACATAGCCATGATTCACAACCACTTCATCCACTGGTAAATATGTGACTTCTCCCGTTTGATTATTGGTTAATTCCACTTGCTTAATGGCTGTGCCTTCTTCGTTTGGAATTAATTTCGTAATTTCTGTATAGAAAAGGCATTCCACAGAGCTGTTCAGCAATTGTGAAACTTGTGCTTCGTGGGCATTTAACTCGTCTTTTCGATAGGTTAAATAGACTTTTTTCGCTATCGGCTCCAATTCGTTGCACCAATCAACGGCTGTATGGCCGCCGCCTGAAACGAGTACCACTTTATCTTTAAATTTTTTCAATGATTTGATGGTGTAATTTAAATTGGAACTATAAAAATTAGATGCCCCTTCCACTTCAAGTTTTTGAGGCGTAATGATGCCGCCGCCGATTGCCAAAATGACCGTTTTAGAGAAGTGCTTTTGTCCACGATCCGTTTTTATTTCAAAGATTCCTTCATCATTTTTCGCAATTTCCGTTACCTTTTCCCCCAAGACAACAGTCGGCTCAAAGGTCATAGCTTGCTCGACCATCTGCTGAATTAATTGTTCACCGGTCACAGGTGTTAACGCCCCTACATCCCAAATGATTTTTTCAGGATAAACATTGACTTTCCCGCCTAAATGATTTTGAGATTCAATGATTTTCGTTTTCATTTCCCTCAAGCCACTATAAAAGGCAGAAAACAATCCGCTAGGCCCACCTCCGATAATGGTCACATCATATATATCTATATCATTCATTTTCATGAAAAATCCTCCCAAGTCGCAATCCTAAGATGATAATGATTATCAATTTCGTACTGAATTTTATCATAATTGAAATCACATTGGAATGGAAAAGTTTATAGGATATGAACAAAATAAGCGGTTGTGAAAAACTTGAACTTTCTCTATCTGTGAAAATATTTTTTATTGATTACTTCTCACAATAAACTTTCTTCTTCGACCATAAAAAAGAGGCTGGGACAAAACCCCCTCTAAAATGGAAACAGCTCATGAAATTTTGGAATGAAAATTCATGAGCTGTTCTTCATTTTTTCAATAAAAAATAAGGACCTCTTCTGTTAAAATTAAGTTACCACCAAAACTAACAGAAAGAAGGGTCCATATGTTTAAATATTATAACATGAATCAATTAGTTTTACCTCTAGATTTAGAAATAAAATTACAAGAAAATGATATTGCCTTCCATATTCACCATTTAGTTGAAAGTATTCCAGATGAAGCCTTCCAG
>Ga0207747_1000896_pt1 | contig 26037 bp, 41 predicted proteins | sample HigsolmetaGSP11D_FD_184839 | JGI IMG/M metagenome (GOLD analysis project Ga0207747, IMG submission 184839) | High solid enriched microbial communities from the Joint BioEnergy Institute, USA - SP1-1-D (SPAdes) | ecosystem: Engineered > Bioreactor > SSF (Solid state fermentation) > Aerobic >...
CCGCCGGGATATCCTCGGCCTCCGGCTTCTGCCGCCACGCATCATGGTCCACATCCTCGGCCGGGATGACCGGAATGCGCCCATCGACCTCGATCTCGACCCGGACTTCGCCGCTGTCATAGCGGGGCTTCTCGCCGGGCACGCCCTGCACGGTGCGCAGCAGATAGGCGGGCACGAACGGCGTCGGCTTGGCCGGGTTGATGGTGAATCTCGCCGCGCCCTCCCGACGCGCATAATGCGTCCACCGGACCTCGTCTCCGAAAGTGTTGTCCACCATCACCACACGCTGGCCGATGGCCGCCTCGCTGAGTTTCATGCCTCAAGGCCCTTCTGAAAATCGCGTTTCGGTCGCTTCATACCACGGAATGCCGTTCGGTCCAGACGATTCGTTCAGTCCGGTCCTATCCCGCGAAGGGCTGCGCTTCCGGGATCAGCATCCGGACGACGGTCACCTCGACATCGCTGTGGCAGTGCAGGTAGACCGCCTGCCAGACGCGATCCGAAAAGGCCATTTGAAAGGTGATGCCGGGAGCCAGCGCGGCCAGCACCGCAAGACGCTCGTTCAGGACCTCCTCCGGGACCTTCTCCTGCGGGTTGCGGAACCGGAAGGTCTGGTATGGCTCAAGGACCAGTCCGCGCCCGGTGCGGCGCAGCCGCCCGGCCTTGATCAGCATCTCGTGGTCCCCGATCCAGAGAAAGGCCCGGCGCGGCCGATACCAGACCATGGCGCCGTCCTTGTAGCTCTCGGCCACATAGCGGGGCAGGGCCTTGGCCTCCTCCGGCGGCAGGACCTCCTCCTCGTCGTCCTCCCCGTCGAAACCGGTAAGGACGAGATGGCGCGGTTCCTGCCACTCCTCTCCCGGCCTGACGGGGCGCAGCAGGGCGATAGTGTGCCGTTCGCCGCCGACCAGCAGGCAGCGCGGGTCGCCATCGGCGATACGGCCTCCGGGATGGGTGTTGATCGGCGCGCATGGTCGCCGCTTCGGCTCCGGGTAGCCCCGCTCGCGCAGCAGCGCCTTGCCCTTGTCCGTCAGGATGAAATAGGTGGTACGGTGACCGGCGCCGTGGAACCGGTGGCCGATCCGGCGCAGCGTGGCATAGCCCGCCGCGACGAGGCGGCGCATGACGCCATCATAGGCACGGCCACCCTCGCAATGCAGGGCGATCCTCTCGCGCTGCTCCGCCTCAGCCAGCAATTTCTCGGCGCGGGAAACGTGCTTGCTCATGGAGTGGCTCTCCTACCCTATGAACAAGAAAACCCCGGTGACGGGCACCGGGGTTTCCATGATCCTTCCTGCGCATTTGGCGGCAGCACGGACGGAGATCGCGGGGAGGGCCGAGACCCTCCCCCAAGGCGATCAGTTGGCTCGGGCGACGATCAGGTCCTTGTACTTCCTTGCGAACACGTCGAAGTTCTTCATCTTCGTCGTCTCGAAGGGCAACTGGTGGGACTGGATCGCCGCACGCACGCCCATGACGCAGATTTCCGGCCGATTGTCGAAATTCTCCATCAGGAACGCGAGGAAGTTGTCCGCCTCCTTGAGCCACTTCTGGCGGTCGGCGGAGGACTTCCAGTCGGCGCCGTTCTTGCGCTTCACGTCATCCGCCCGCGCCTTCAACTCGTAGCACAGGGTGGTGATCAGCGCGTAGGCCAGCGCCACCTCGATCTCCTTCTCCAGCTTCTTCAACACGCCGGACAGGATCGCCTCGGGCTTCGGCAGGTCCTTCGCGACCTTGCGGAATTCAATGAACTGCGACCCGGAGCCTTCGCCCACCGCGCCGATGATCAGACCCATCATCACCTGAATCGGCAGGTACTCGTTGTGGGTCAGGATGTCGGACACGAAGTGCCAGCTACGCGGCGTGGGGAAGCCGCGCGCAGCGGTGCCAGCGTCAAACTGGAACAGTTGGTCCTTGAACGCCGACAGATAGCCGACCACATCCGGGTGGATGAGGGCACCGAGCGCCCACATCTGCCAGTCGTCGAAATTCGGCTCCATCTCGATGTGGACGAACCGGTTCATGACCGGCGTCGGCATCTTGAACGTCACACCCTTGTCGGTGTCACGGTTGCCCATCGCCGCCATGTAGCAGCCTTCCGGCACGACGTACTCGCCGAGCCGCCGGTCGAGGATGATCTGGTAGGATGCGGCCACCACGGACGGCGGCGCCGAGTTGAACTCCTCGAAGGCGATCAGGACGCGCGCCTTGCCGGTGATGGCGACCTTCACCTTCCCCGGCACCATCGCGCCGGAGGCGTCGAACAGCGCCACCTCGACATCGGTGAGGCTCTGGGAGACCACCCGCGCCTCGGCACCCGGCGTCAGGCTGGTGGCGGCCACGTCGATCTTCTGGATGTAGTGGATGCCGTTGCTGCCCTGCGGGTTCAGGTTCGGGAATGCGATGCGGAAGGTATCCGCCTCGGTCAGGGTGTAGGTGCCGCGCAGATCGAGGTCACGCGGCAGGACCAGCGGTGCCGACCAGCGCACGCCATTCACGCCGTTCTCCACCACCGGGTATGGGATGCCGCGCAGGTCCGTCGGGTCCATCTGCGACAGACGAATGTCCGCGAAGGCCATGCCGAGATCGGTCGCGACCTGCTGGCCGGTGGCCGACTTCGAAATGCCCGGAGGCCCCCACACAAACGTCGCGCGCTTGGTCGGAACCATCGCCCGAAGGGCAATGGCGCACTCGCTGGGACGCAGCTTGAGAGTTTCGATCTTCGCGGACTTCTTCGTCGTGGTGCTCATAGTGTGCCGTTTGCTCCAAATGCGATCAGGATCACGGGAGGCAGCATACTCGTTTATCCGGTTCGGTCAACCATCTTTTACGGTGCAACGTCGTTTTCCGAACCGACTTCCCTCGTTCCCCTGACTGCGCCCAGACGAGGACACACCCTAGCGGGCGAGGCCCGGCTCAGGACAGCATGACTTTCAGGCGGCCGGGTCAGGCCCGGACACCATCCATTTCAATCAGGGTGTCAACCCGGCCTCCGGCCAGCTTAAGCTTGATGCCGAGGTGGTGGTCGTAAATGACGAAACCCTCGCGCGAACAATAATACGGCATCTTCGCATTCGCATCCAGATAGAGAAGATGGAGGGATTGTAACGTTTCTCCCTCCGGCATCGCCACCTCGTATCCTAGGAAAAATTGCTTCATCACGGCCAGACCGAATTTGGTCAGGCGGAGCCCTCGCGCCTCCTCCCGCCCCCGGAGGTTGGAAAACATCATGCGGGCGATCTGCTCATCGGTCAGGCCGGAGATGGCCTGCGCCAGTTCGGTCGCACCGTTTTCGGCCACGGCCGCGCGGATATAGGTGATGACGGCCTGATGGATGCGGTTCATGCACGCACCCGATCAGACATCGCCCTCGGTGATCCTTGTGCCCTCAGTCAACATGTAGACCGCGAATTTGTCGGTCTTGAACAGCTTGTTGAGCTTCTCGGCCAGATTGAAGGCATGGCCCGGATTGGAGAAGGAAATCTTCTTGTACTTCGGACCCGGATAGTCAAGCAGCGTATGCAACGACCGCAGATTGATCGGGGCGCCGTCGTAGAAAACGGCATAGATCGCATTGGCTTTGAGGACTTGCTCGGCCTTGTAGGTTTTCGGGTCCGTATAGTTCAAAAGAATCGTAGGCTTCGGTCGAGACATGGCGCAACCCTAATCTGTACGCGCCACTCCCTTTGACGCGCCTACATATTTATCGGCGCGCCCAATTTTTCCGACGGTTTCCGGTCGTCTTGCGCGGTCAGGCTTCCTCAGCGACCGCGAGCAACGGGTGCTGTGCGGCCTCGGCGTAATATTTCACCAAAAGGGCCTTGGTGACCGCCACTTCCTTGGTGAACGGGCCGATATTGGCGCTGCCGTTGTTGTGGACGTGCATCATGATCGCCTCGGCCTCCTCGTGGGACTTGCCGAACACGTGGATGAGAATCTGCGTCACGAAGTCCATCGGCGTGAAATCGTCGTTGTGCAGGACGACCTTCCAAAGGGAAGGGGTCTTGAGCCCGACAGTCGTCTGGATGCTGGTGCTGGTGCTGGTGTCGCTCATCGCACTCGTCTCAAATGGGGTTATCGAAATTGCCCGGCGCGAATCGGGTCAGCCACAATCATAGACCCGGAGCGGGTCTCACCGCAATAATTCGGTTCGGTGGAGGACATTATTGCCCTCCACCGGTTCTCTCCTCAGACGATGGGAATGCGCTTCGGCTTCTGCGCCTCGGGCAGCTTGCGCTCAAGGCGGATGGTCAACAGGCCGTTCTCAAGCTCGGCGCCTTCCACCTCGACAAACTCGGCGAGACGGAACTGGCGGGAGAAGTCACGGCTGGCGATGCCGGTATGCAAGAAGGTCCAGCCTTCCGGGAGTTCCTCATGGTTCTTCACCCCCTTCACGGTGAGAAGATCACCCGTGCAGACGATCTCGATCTCGTCGCGGGTGAACCCGGCGACGGCGAGGGTGAGGCGGAAGCTGTCCGGCCCGGTCTGGATGATGTTGTGGGGAGGGTAGTTGGGGCTGCCATGGGCGCTCTCGGCGAAGGCGAGAACCCGGTCAAGGCCAATGAAGTGACGACGCAGGGCGTCCGTCAGGGTGATGTTCGTCATATTGTCTCTCCTCAAATCGAGCGAGTGTAGCTTTCAGTCCCGGCCCCGAAGGCACCGGGTGAGGCCACAACCGGCCTCGGCCCTATTTATATCGAACGCGGCCTTAAATGCAACGATAATTCCTTCCTAGGCGACCCAGTGGGTCCCGGTGATTGGAACATCCGCACCATGATAGGTGAGCTTGTGCAGAGTGAGAGGCGTACCGGAGGCGATGAAGATTTCCGCTTCGTCGTCACCGAGATTGAAATTCATATTGCGACGCAGCGTAGTCACCCAGTCAACCATGCGCGGATTGACGCTGGCGACCATATTAAGCTCGCTACCGTATCTCTCATCGTGCCAAAATGCCGCACCCTCGCGGAAGGACCAGTATTCGCCCAATGCGGCGTGACCGGCAGCAATAGCTTCGACCGTCTCCTCATCGACCCATATCGTGCGCGCCACACGAATGCCATTGCCGAGGCGCTGCACCTCCTGATGCATTGCCCGGAGCACATAGGCAAATCGCTTTTTGAGGAACCTAGTAAGCGGCGGTATCAGTACCGGGTAGTCAGCCTCGCTATAGCCGTAGGGATCGATATGTTCGGGGATTTGGCCCCGTTGTTGCAACACCTCGATCATCGCACTCACGGCTTCGTCGTCGTACCGGCCGCCCTGAGCATAGTGGGTGGCTCCGCGAGCCATCGCGTGCGGCATCCCGCAATCGAAGCCCTTATCCAGAAGCTCTTTGATCCATTCCGGTGTAACTACCCGCTCGAAGGAGACCGGAGGCGTAAAATCTTCCACGAGGCGTTGGCGGGTGATCTCGGCGAGGCGTCCGCGAAATCAGGGACGACACCAGCCCTAGTGGCTGCGTGATCTAACCTGATAGTACCCTTTAGGATGCTCGGACGCATTGCAGCGCCAACTCCGAGAGCCGGAACTTCACTGCGTCGGACGGATGCGAGAAAACCACCTTGATGACCGGTCCGTTCATCCCTTGGTACCGGGCGACGATGTTCCAAGGATGCTCGCAGTGCTCTCCACATCATCGGAATACGCGAGGAGCGGTGGACAGCCTGATCTCGATGCTGGTCCCCTCGGTCAGGTCCGCATCCCACGTGGACGGTTCACGGCACGACATTCTGGCCTCGATGCGCCGCGAGCGCGGCGATGCAGATAGCAAGCGGCATGGTCTCGGCCTTGGTGTGGACATAGGTGCGCCCGTCGTCGCGGACAAAGGCACAGAGCCAGTGCGGCGTGCCTTCGGTCACCTGCTTGAGCGTCATCGTCCAGCCACGCGAGTTCATCAGGGCGACGACCCGGTGCGCGTCGTCCACGGCCCGGCTGAAACGCGGTAGCGGCACTTCACGGCCGTCCTCGCCCATGAGGTAGCTGGTCTCGGTTTCCGGATCATGGATGACGATGGCGCGCCAAAGGGTGCGCGCCACCTGTGCATCCAGCATCGGTCCGGCTGTCAGGATGACGTTCACGACGCCCGCTTCGCCTCGCGGGCGCGATGCAGTTCGGCCTTGCTGCGGACCGGGGCGAGGATGATGGTGATGTCGCTCTCGCCGACCGCGAGGGGCTTATCCACCTTGTGCTCGCCGACCTCGGCGAGGAACCGCTCGATCACCTCGCGGCCCTGCTCCTTGTGGCTGCGCTCTCGCCCACGGAAGCGCACGATCACCTTCACCTTGTCGCCTTCTTCTAGGAAGCCGCGCGCCTTGCGGGCCTTGATGGTGATATCGGCATCGTCGGTGACCGGCCGAAGCTGCACTTCCTTGGTCTCGACGGTGAGTTCGCGCTGGCGGCGGGCCTGCTCCTTCTCCGCCTTCTTGCGCTGAAAGCGGTACCGGTCGGCATCGAGGATGCGGACCACCGGTACGTCGCCGGGTGCGACGAGGACGAGGTCGAGGCCCCGGATGCGCGCGCGGTTCATGGCCTCATGGAAGGGAAGTACGCCAAGCACCTGTTCGCCGTCGATCAGGCGGACGGTCTTGGCACGGATACGCTCGTTGACGAGGATTTCGGTAGACAAAGGGATTCTCAAACGGGGTTGAAGGTATCAGGCGGCGATGCCGCCATCAGGGGTGAAGGAGGCACATTTTACCTCGGACGGCAGTGCCTCCGTCAATTTATCCAAGTTGCAATCTCGTGCAGCCGCATCTCAGTCCGATGTTCCGTCCTCCGCGTAGATGACTTCCGGCTGGGCGCCTTCCGTGATGACGGCTTCCCCGACCACCACCTTGGTGGCGCCCTGCTTCCGCAGGTCGGGGAGGTCGAAGGAGATGCGGTTCAGCTTCGTCTCGATCACACTGCGGAGGGCTCGGCCACCGGTCTTGCGCTTGCGCGCGATCCGGGCGGCGGCAAGCAGCGCCTCGGGCGTAAACTCAAGTTCCACGCCCACGAGCTTGAAGCGGGCGACAAACTGCTTTACCAGCGCGTTCTTCGGTTCGGTCAGTACCCGCACCAGTTGCCCCTCGTCGAGGTCGGACAGCGCCACGATCACCGGCAGGCGGCCAATCAGTTCCGGGATGAGGCCGAACTGCACCAGATGGTCGGGCTCGATCTGCTTGAGAAGCTCGACGGTTTCCAGCTTGATGCGCGTGATGGTCTTGGCGCCGAAGCCCATTCCCACCTGATCCTTGGTCAGCGACTTCTCGATGATCTTGTCGAGGCCGACGAAGGCGCCGCCCACAACGAACAGGATGTTGCGGGTATTCACCTTGATCATCTCGGAATTCGGGTTCTTCCGGCCGCCCTGCGGAGTGACCAACACGTCCGAACCTTCCAGCATCTTGAGGAGGGCCTGCTGCACGCCTTCGCCGGACACGTCGCGGCTCGACGAACCGCCGTCGCCCTTGCTGCGCTTCTTGTCGATTTCGTCGATGAAGATGATGCCGCGCTCGGCACGCTTCACGTCGTAGTCGGCTGCCTGCAAGAGCCGGGAAATGATGCTTTCCACATCCTCGCCGACATAGCCTGCCTCGGTGAGGCTGGTGGCATCGGCGATGCAGAAGGGTACATCAAGCATCCGGGCCACTGTCTGGGCCAGCAGGGTCTTGCCGACGCCGGTCGGCCCACAGAGGAGGATGTTCGACTTCTCGATCTCGACGCCGTCCACCACCGGGTTTTCGAGCCGCAGGTAGTGGTTGTAGACCGCGACCGCGAGAACCTCCTTGGCGTGGTCCTGACCGATCACATACTGATCGAGGAACGCCTTGATCTCGCTGGGGGTCGGCAGCTTTGCGCCGTCGCCGGTCGAGGCGGAAGCCGTATCGTCCGATGCAGGTTTTGCGGGGGCCGTGTTGAGAATGCCGTGGCACTTGTCCACGCATTCATTGCAGATGTAGACATCCGGCCCGGCGATGAGCTTTTTGACCTCGGTTGCGGGCTTGCCGCAGAAAGAGCAGTGCAGTTTCGAGTACTCGCCCATCAGGGGACCCTTTCGTTGGTCCCGTATTTAGCCGCGTTCCAAGGTCCTCATTTCCGGGGGCTCTCGGCAGCCCCGGTGCGCATCGCCCGCGCAGCGATCTCGGCCCGCGTGGGCAGGTCGGCGGATTCCGCGATGGTCATGACGGGGATCGGGTTGTCCGCCGGAGGATGGCCGGGCGTGCGCTCCACGGCCGCCGCCCCGACCGGTTCCGGTTTCATGGGGCGCAGGAGCCACTTCTTGTAGCGCGTACCAAGGGCTTTGATCCCCCAGCCGCAGAGACAGATCAAGGCCAGAACCAGCAGAACGATGCAGGAAAGGAGCGCACCTGTGAGGAAGAATATGGTTATCTTCATATGTTCAGCGGCCGTGTGAGTGGCGACGTGAGCCCTTGAAAAGGCTTACCTCGGCACCGTCCCGTACATCTTGGTGTGGACCTTGAAGCAAACCTGCTCTGACGTGATCGTCATGCCTGCGCCTTTAGGTAGGGCATCGGAGACCAAAAAGGCCGTATTCTCCTTTCTGGCCTCGTATGCCACCTCGACGGTGACGGCAGCCTTGCAGGCGATAGGGACCATGATCAACGGTCTGGCTCGACCGTGGCGATGGTACCGGTCAATGTCGGTGGAATATTGTACCCGAACATGACATGCACCAGCTTGATCTTGGACAGCACGGAGTCAGACCCTTTCTCAGGTGGCAGGCGTGACGGCCGCAGTGTGCTCAAGCACCGTAGCCAGCACTTCGAGGACTTCCGCGCCGGGGAGGGTAGGGATGCTCCCCTCCCGCATCTTTGCCGCCATGTTGCGGGCCATTTGCGCCGAGATGCGGTATCCACCATTCATCGCGCCGATGAGGTGCGGGCGCGCAATCTCGGCCGCCTCGGCGGCCATCCGGTCTGCGTTCATGGTCATGGCTTCTTTCTGGGGATAATGGTGCCGGGAATCGGTTCCGCCCCGATCTCTCCGCGTTTTCAGCGCGGCGCTTTCACTAGATTAGCTTTCCCGGCATGAGCAGCACCCCCTCGGCGGCCATGCCGGGAGGGCCTCACCTAAATCGAACCGTGTTCTGCGCCACCGCTCGATAGGAGCCGTTGCGGTCGATGATCATGTACTCGACCTCGCGCGGGCCGAAAGCCGTCAGGTGATCGAGCACGACCGCGACATCGAACTCCTTGCAGGAATAGAGGTCCATCGTCAGGAACGGGTCCTCGACCGCGTCCCAGCAATGCAGGCTGGCATGGCTGGTCTTGATGCAGACCACGCCGGTCGCACCCTCATTGCCCTCATCGTCGCAGCGGATGCCCTGAGCCGGGATCAGGATTTCCATGTTTACCTTGGAGACCAGTTCGGTCAGCCACGCCTCAACGGCCTCCGCCGTACGGGGAGGAGCAGTCAGACCGCGCGCGGTCACAAGGATATGGAGGTGATTGAGTTTCACGCTCGGGAATCCGCTTCTGAGAAAGGTTCTCGAAATGAGGTTTCAGTGGACGGTATTTATCCGTTCGGCGTCACCGTAACCAAAGCCTCGGCGGCCGTCAAGTCGTTCGCGAGGGCACCGACGGCGAGGGGCTCGATCCGGTGGCCGACGCGGCGCGCCTCGTTCGTATTGCCCCTCGCAGGGGAGGGGGTGGGGTCCAGCACGTCGATGTTCCGGCCTTCGTGTGCCCAGATCAGGGCGCGCGCAACCGCCCGCTTGAGGGCCGCCGCGCCGGTAAGGGTCTGGCCGGGGTTAAGCTCGTCCGGGGTCAGGAGCACGCCATCGCCACGCTCCACGGCGACATCGAGGGTCAGGGAGGACGGCGCGGTGGTCGCGGACGCATCCGGGGCCTCGACGGCGGTCACATAGACATTCGCGATCAGGTCAAGGTTGGCGACGACCTGCATGAAGCGCAGGTTGGCGCGCCGCTTCGCCTTGCACAGGTCGTAGGTCAGGCCCGCAGGGAACTCGCCGGTCCGGGGCAGATAGTGCTCGATCCGCGTACCGTCGATGAACCCATCCGCCGGGGCGGGCAGGGTGGTACCAGTAATGACGATGCGGTAGCTGCTGGACGGCATGGGCCGAAAATCCTCTTGATGCAGGTCTAATATCCCTATTTATCTGGACCCGTTGACCGACTTCCACCGGTTACGCTAGGATGATGCCTTGAAGCCGCATTTCAGAAATCGTTTTTGAGGATTTCAGTTTTGAGCGACAGGATCGAGAAGCTTTCCGACTTCCAGCACGCCCGTCGGCGCACGGAGATGTATCTCTCCTCCCGCGACCCGCATACCCAAACCGTGCTCGAATACGATCCGTCCGGGCCAGTACCGGTCGAGCGGACATGGGTTCCGGCCGTATTCACCGCCTTCCGGGAAATTCTCGACAATGCCCTTGATGAGGTCGTTGCGCACGGCCATGGCGACCGGATCGATGTCACCTACAATCCCGAGACCATGGAGTTCTCGGTGCAGGACAATGGGCGCGGCATCCCGTTCGATTGGGATGAGACCCACAGGATGCACCTCGCCACGCTGGCGATGACGGAAACCAAGGCAGGGCGCAATTTCGGCGACCGGGGCGAAACGCGGGGCCTGAACGGCGTGGGCGCCAGCGTCGTGAACTTCTGCTCCGAGTGGTTTCAGATCGAGATCACGCGCGACAAAATGGGTTTCGAGCAGCGGTTCCACGAGGGCGATGAACTGGTCATCGAGGAGCCCTTCATCTTTCCGACCGATTCCAAGAAAACCGGCACCACGGTCCGCTTCAAGCTCTCCCCGAAGGTGTTCCACGACATGCGTCTGCCGGAGAGCTTCATCCGCGCCCGCATGTTCGAGGTGGCGCTGTGCTATCCGGGCCTCAAGGTATTCTATAACGGCCAGCGGGTGGCCCCCAAGGGCGTCGAGGCCAGCCTGTTCCCGAACCGCAAGCCGATCCACATCGCCATCGACGAACCGGATTTCCAATCCCGCTTCTGGCTGGTGCCGAACTTCATGGCGGACCGGAGCGAGTTCTCACACAGTCTGGTCAACGCCATCCCCGTGTTCAACGGCGGGACGCATATCGACGCCTTCAAGCGCGGCTTCTTCTCGGGGCTGCTGTCGGCACTTGAGCGCGAGAGCAAGCGCCGCAAGCTGGCGCCGAACCGCTCCGACGTAGCCGACGGGCTGCTGATCTACAACATCACCCAGATGAAGGCACCACAGTTCGACAGCCAGTCCAAGACCCGGCTGATCAACGAGAACGTCGGCAAGCTCGTCACCAAGACCCTCGACGACCCGGACTTCTTCAAGAAGGTCATCCGCGCCAATCCGGAGTGGATCGAGGCCATCTACGAGCGGTGCGCGGAACGCACCATGAAGCGCGACGCCGCCGACGTGGACCGCGAATTCAAGAAGAAGAAGCGTGAGAAGATCGAGGACCTTGAGGACGCCTGTGGCGTGGACCGCTCGAAGTGCATCCTGTTCCTCGGTGAGGGCAAGTCCGCCATCTCCGGCATGGTAAGCGCCCGCGACCCGGACATCCATGGCGGCCTGCCGCTGCGCGGGAAGATCATGAATGTGTACGGCCAGAGCCTCAAGACGATCATGGCGAGCGATGTCCTGAACAAGATCATCCGCGCCATCGGCCTCGTGCCGAACCAGCGGGTAAACCGCCATGCGCTCCGCTACGGCCGGGTGTACCTCACCACCGACGCGGACGAGGACGGCAAGAACATCGCTGCCCTTCTGGTCAACTTCTTCTACACGCTATGGCCGGACCTGTTCGACCCTGCGAAGCCGCCCTTCATCTACGTGTTCGACACGCCGCTGATCATCGCGGTCAAGGGCAAGCAGCGGAAGTACTGGTACAACGAGGACTACGACCAGTTCGACCCGGAGGAATGGAAGGGCTGGGAGATCACCCGTGCGAAGGGTCTGGCCGCGCTCAAGCGCGAGGACTGGAAATACGTTCTGGCGAACCCGAAACTGCGTCCCATCGTGGATGACGGCCATCTCAAGGAGGCGCTGGAACTGATCTTCTCGCAAGCCTCCGGCGCTGCCGACCGACGGAAGGAGTGGATCGGGCTCTGAGCCCGATCCACGCGATCAACGGGGACGGCCGGTTGGCAAAGCGCGTGTATTTCTCCGACGCCACCTCCATGATCCATTTCAGGCTCGCCATGCCATGACCACACAGATCATCAACATCAACATTGCTGACGAACTCTGGCATGAGTGCATCGATGCGGGCATTGCCCTCGCCAAACAGAATGGCGGCCCGTTCCTGATGGACGACTTTGCCAAGTTCCTGATAGGGTTCCTTTCCCCGATCCACAAAATGACAATCACCACCTTCGTGGCTGCCTATCGTGCGGTGATCGAGGAAGTCTGTCGGTTCTCCATCACGCTGGATGAAATCAGCCGACCCCGCATTATGGACTATGTCGCGGAGGCCGGGCTGACCGGCATCATCGGCTTCTGCGGGGACACCGTTTACGCCTCCGATGAAGCCACGGCGGTCGCCCTGCGCTTGCGTTTCGCTGAGGGCGGGTGATGGGCCGGATCGTCGAGAGCCGCTCCTCGCCCAAAACCCGCTGCTGGGCCTATGACGTGCGGGAGGAGAACGGCGTCACCGCCAATGAAGTACTCGGCTGGCTGCACGACAATGCCAGCGGCGACGTGTACTGGACGCGCACGCAGTTCCGCGCTCCCCACGAGCGTTATCTTGTTCGCAACAATCGCAAGCGCAATTTCGATGGCGGGTATTGGGTCATGCGGGTTTGGTTCACCAAGAAAGTTGATGCTTCGCTGTTCCGTCTGATGTGGATGAAGTGATGGCTACCGAGCACGGCATTCCAAAGACGTTCGTCGATCCTGTGACCAATGAGGTCCGGAACGCCTTCTTCTATTACCGGGATGGGCGCCCGCGCTCGCGGCTCGAAGCCGCCATCGCACGGCATGGCAGCACACACCGTGCGTTGCTGTCCCTTTTCGGCCACCACGTCGAGGTCAAGAGCCCCAATTTCCACCATGGCTACCTCGATGTTCTGGCATGGCGGGCCTTGGAAAGATATCGCGCTTACCTGCGCAAGAATACCCGCGCGCCGTGGTGTATCTTGGACATGAAGGAAGGCTGCTACGTCTGCTTCACCAACGAGGCCGACGCGGTGGCCTTCCGGCTCTGGCTTCCGGACTGAAAGGGGCTTTCCAACCCCTTTTTGCCTGTGCTATGACCGGGCAAAACCCGTTTTTAGAACCGCATTTCTATGGACGACCTTATTCTCCTGCCTGAGAAGGCAATAGACCCGAAGCTCAGGCGCGCCCAGAGCCTCGTCGGCACCTCGCCGAACCGTCCGGAGCACGACTGGTATCCCACGCCGCCGGAAGCGACGGAGGCCCTGCTGGCGGCTGAACGTTTCGAGGGGCTGGTATGGGAGCCCGCCTGCGGCGACGGAGCCATTTGCAAGGTCCTTGAGGCGCATGGGTACGAGGTGCTCGCCACCGACCTGATCGACCGGGGCTATGGGCAGGGAGGGCATGACTTCCTGACCTCGCCCCTGACCGCCCCGAACATCATCACCAACCCGCCTTTCAAGCTGGCACAGGAGTTCGTCGAACTCTCGCTGGCGCGCACCACGGGCAAGGTGGCGATGCTCTGCAAGCTGCAATTCCTTGAAGGCGCCAAGCGCAAGGCGATGTTCGAAAGCACGCCGCTCAAGGCCGTCCATGTGTTCAGCAAGCGGCTGACCATGACGCGGAACGGCACACCGATGGCGAATTCGGGGATGATCGCCTTCGCATGGTTCGTTTGGAGCCATGACCACAAGGGTCCGGCGACCCTGCACTGGATTTGAGCATTTTGGAAAGAACCGTGATGGACATTGAGGTCAACCGCTCGCACACCGAGACCAAGGGCGAGGCGCTCCGGCCGCACCTTGACACTCTGAACATCGAAAACAAGTTCATTGCAAGTGCGCCCGAGTTCGTCTCGCCGCACAGCGGTAAGACGATGCGGGCCTATTCACGCCGAGTCGCCAACTGGGACGAAGCCGCCACCTACCTCAATGATCACGCCAATAAGCTCTCCGAATTCCACCTCTACGCCGTGGTCGATGGTGGCGACGCCGTCATTCTGCGCTGCGCCGCAGAAGTCCACGACGACCAGCACCGAAGCCTTTTCTAAGGCGGCCACAGTCATGTCCGAATGGATCAATCGCGGGAAGCCATACTGGCCGATCAACATCGCCAAGGCCGAAAGGCGTTTCAACGCCACCTACATCGGCGATTTCTGTGTCGAGACGCCCATCGGTTGGTCCGATACGCCCGTCGCCACCTTCTACGTCGAGGCCCCCGCAAAGCCGGAGCACAGCAACTACTTCGGCCTTTATGTGGCTGAAAAGAAGCTCATGATCTGCGATGCGCGCAGCGTCGCCGAGGGACACTGGAACGGCATGATGGCGGATGATGGGGAGATCATCTACAGCCGCTTTCACCATGATCACCGGGAGAGCCGCGACGGCACAGCGTGGGTCGATGGCGGCCGGGATTACTTCAAGGGCCGGGGCAACAAGCCCGTCCGGCTGTCCATCGTCCGCGACCAGATCATGGTGAACGATGTGCTGCTTTTCCCGGTGAGGGACGGGGATGACTGAGACTTTCGCTTTCCCCAAGAGCTACGTCCATCCAAGGACCAAACGGCTCAGCGTGAAATTCTGGCTCAACTCAAAGGGCGCTCCGAGACGGCGTATGCGCGAGGCCGTTGACAAACACGGCGACGATTTCGCATGGGCCTACACGCCCCACAAGGTGCGAATCAACCGCCTGATGCTGAGCGAAGAAGTCGCTTCCGGACGGACCGGATGGGACGAGGCGATGACGTGGATGGAGGAGAATGTCCGCGCGCCGTGGTTCCTCTGGATGAAGCGGGAGGATTTGGGGGACGGGCAGCGCGAACTCGTCGAATATATCGGCTTTGCCGATCCGGTGGATGCCGTCGCTTTCGCAGTGTGGTTGAAGCGGTAATGGCCTAGCGGACTATCGGGTTGACTAAATAGAGCGCAACCCGTAGTATGAGGCATGTCCGCCGCTATGTCCCTCCGCGCCTTCAACGACCTGTTTCCCGATGAGGACGCGGCGCGGGCGTGGTTTGAGCGGGCGCGGTGGCCCAACGGCCCGGAATGCTACCACTGCGGGGTCATCGGCAACGCCGCCTACATGCCCAAGACCAAGTTCTGGCACTGCAAGGCGTGCAAGAAGCAGTTCAGCGTCACTGCCGGAACGCCCATGCACCGGACGCATTTGCCGCTGCTGGTGTGGGCGCAGGCCATCTACCTCATCGTGTCGTCCAGTAAGGGCATCTCGGCCATGAAGTTGAGCGAGATGCTGGATGTTCACTACGCCACCGCGTGGCACCTCGGGCACCGCATCCGGGCGATGATGGCCGAGGCCAATCCCATCCTCGCCGGGGTGGTTGAGATTGACGAAATGTATGCGGGTGCGCCGCCTCGGAAGAAGGCGAAGCCCTCTCGTGACCACGACGACAGCGACGACAGCGAGCCGCCGCCCGCTAACCCGAAGGGCCGGGGCACCAAGCGCCCGCTGGTCCTCGTGGCGGCAGAGCGCGGCGGCGATGTGGTGGCGAAGGTCATCCCCACCCACGGCAAGGCTGCCATTGCAGAGGCGCTGGACGGCGTGGTGGACCCGATGGCCACGGTGATGACGGACGGCCTCCCGGCCTACAAGCACATCGGCAAGACCCAGCCGCACCTGTCGGTCAACCATTCCGACCGGGAGTATGCGAGGACGGATGAGGCCACCGGCCTCCGGGTCCATGTGAACCGGATCGAGTCGTTCAACGGCTTCATGCGCCGCGCGGTCATCGGCGTGTTCCACAACGTCTCGGTCAAGCACCTCGGGCGCTACACGGGCGAGGCGACCTTCCGGTGGAACCGGAAGGCCGAAGCCTGCCTCGACCGCATGGCCCGGCTGGTGAAGAACGGCGAGGGCCGCCTGCTCTCCTACCATTTCCTCACGGCGAAGGCAGCCTGATGGCACGAGGCCCCCGCCCCAAGGACGCCCCGCCCCCGGTGATGCGCTGCGACCTGCTGCCGTCCAACATGACGGCTGGGAAGGAGGCGCAGGTCCGCGACTTGCTCGCGGCCTACCGGAAGGGTGCGGTGCTGCTCGGGCGGGAGCAGTGGCGGCTGTTCTATGAGGCGGGCCGGTTCAACAAGAACCATGACGTGGACAAGGTGACGTTCGCGGCCGTGATCGGTGCCGCCAACCGCGTCCAGATGTGCCGCTGGCAGGTGGTCGGGCAACTGGACTCGTGGTTGTCGAACCGCGCCAACGACTTCCGCGACACGGTGAACGGCAGCACCCTCGACCCCGACACCCGGCACATGCTGCACGTCATCAATCGGGCCGGGGTGTGGTTCGCCCGCAAGGACGTGGTGATGCGCGACACCGGGGAGGTTGTTCCCGACCCCATTCGGCGCCTCGCCCGGTCCATCATGCGGCACGTCATGGGGCGGCACCGCCGCCCGGACCTGTCGCGCATCTCCATGCGCCTCGACCACCGGGCGGCCTGCCTCGCCGCACCGACCAAGGCGAAGCAGCAAGGCCGGGTCGGCTGGTGGGTCAACCTGTCCACCATGACGGCAGGCAAGAAAATCGCGGTCCCGTTGCTGACCTACGCCCGGCACGAGAACCGCAATGGCAAGGTCAGCAACGGCGTCCTCGTCACCGAGGACCGCGACACCGGACGGGTCATGTTCGGGGTGGTGACGGACATCGCGGAGGACTGCGCGGCGTCCCGCGCCGCCTATCGGCCCGAGCGCGAGGTGCTGCCGCTCGATTTCGGCCTCTCCACCCTGTTCGCCGGGAATGACGGCGCCTTGCTCGGGCAGGACTGGCTCAAGGCTTTGCGCGCCTACGACCACCGCATCACCGAGATTGCGCGGGGCCAGCAGCGCCGGGGCCGCAAGCCTCGCGACAGCGCCCGCTACCGGGACGCGGTGACGGCGCTGCGCGGCTGGATCAGGACCGAGGTCGGGCGGGTTCTCAACCGGCTCGTGGAGGTCAGGCGCCCCGCCGCCCTCGTCCTTGAGCGGCTGAACTTCCAGAACCCGGCCCTGTCCCGGCGACTGAACCGCATCATCCAGAACTGCGGTCGCGCCGTCATCCGGGCGAAACTGGCCGACTTGCACGACCGCTTCGGGATCACCTCGGAGGAGGTCAATCCCGCCTACACGTCGCAAACCTGCTCGTGCTGCGGCTACGTGGACAAGCGCAATCGCCCGTCACAAGGCACCTTCCGGTGCCTGTGGTGCGGCTCTCGAATGCACGCCGATGTCAATGCGGCGCGGAACATCGGGGAGCGCCGTGCGCTCCCTATCGGTTCCGTGTTCCAGTCGAAGGCGGCGATCCTCGCGGAACTGGTGCGCCGGTTCAGCGAGCGAAGGGTGTTCAGCACCCGATCCGGTGGGAGGGGTTCCACCGCCGACCCGCGCCTGACCAATCCCTATTTCGGTGGGGAGAAGCCAGCCGTGGCTCGGATGTCGAGGAAGGCGAAGCCGCCACCAGATTTGGTGGCTGCTTAGACAACTCGATAGTGCCCATGGCCTATTTCAGGGAGTGCCCTTCTCATGTCTTGGAGGCGTTGATCGACGACGCCGAGAGCGAACTCGCTCGCATCATTGCCGGGTTGGGGCACAACCGGATTTACGTCTCGGAGGAGGGCCTCATGGCGCGCGCCCGTCTCGTTACGTCGTGGCTGCCGGTCCGGGGGAGCGGCCTCCGAGTCTATGAAACGGTGATGCGTCGCCACTGCCCGATTGAGATTTGCCTCACAGGGTACGGGATACCCATGCGGCAGATCGAGCAGCAGATCGCCGGGATGGACCTCCATGGCCTCGTCGGGGCCTCGCCTGATCTGTTCGATACCTGCGCCACCGTCTTTTGCATGGACGAACGGGACGCGGTTCTGCTGAAACTCCTTTTGCCCACGGCGCGCGATGCCTGAGGTCACGGTTCCAAAGAGTCTCGACAGCCTCGTGGATGAGGTCGCGGCCGAGATTCTCTCCGTCAGGAACGGGAAAGCCGAACCGGGCTTCATCTCCAATCGCACCTTTATGTCCCACATCGCGCAACAGCGAGGTCTTTGTCTCCCACCCCATCTGGTCTCGACGCTGTTCGAAAGGGTCATGCGGCAGGTGTGCCCCCACACCCTGCTGGTGCCTCTGCCCCGTGACTGCACGGCCGATTATGTGCTGGCGCCCCTTTCCGACATGCCCCGCTCGGGGATGATCGGCATCGGCGGCTGGGTGCCAATCTACGGAAGTGAATCGGACGGTGGACTGACCATCCACTTCGAGCATGAGCAAGACCTGATCATGTTCAAGCTCTTGCTTCCTCCGACCCAATCGGCATAATGTGGTCCACCGATTTGAGATAGCGATTTTGATGACGAAAGCTGATCTGGATACCCCGCACACCGATAGCTCCACGGAGCAGCGCCGCGTCAACGCAAAGGCGGGGACTGCGGCTCCGTCCCCGAGCAAGTACCTGCTCGATAGCTCGCGGGAATACGCGATCTACTGCTGCGACACTCGCGGCATTCCGCATGTCGCCGATGGCCTCAAGAGCGGCCAGCGCATGGCGCTCTGGGTCCTGCGCAATCGCACGGACAAGATCAAGACCTTCGCGCTCGCTGGCCTGCTCGGCTATGAGAAAATCTATGTCCACGGCGAGGCGAGCGCGACCGGCGCCATCAGCCTGCTGGCGGCGCCATACAAGAACAACCACTGCCTGATCGAGGGCCTCGGCGCATTCGGCAACCGGGTTGCCCCGGACAAGGATGGCATCGGCGCGCCCCGCTACACCGAAGTGCGGCGCAGCAAGGCGGCCGAGGCGTTCCTCTACAAAGACCTCGACATTGTCCCGCTTGAGGACAACTACGACGGCTCCAACAAGCAGCCCAAGCACTTCCTGCCGTTGATCCCGACCGTGCTCCTCAACGGCGTTTCCGGCGTGGCCGTGGGCTGGTCCACGGAAATCCTGCCGCGCAAGCTGCGCGACCTGATCGACGCCACCAAGGCCGCCCTGCTGGGCAAGCCGGTGCCGACGCTGGTGCCGCATTACGAGCGGTACAACATCACAGTGAAGGCGACCGGCAAGCCCAACCAGTGGGAATACAGCGGCAAGGTCGAGATCGTCGATACCAGCACCATCCGCATCATTGAGCTTCCGCCGGGTTTCTCCATCGAGAGCTACCGGAAGCAGTTGATCGAAATGGAGGACAAGGACCTTATCCAGAGCTTCACGGATCGGTCCACCGAAAGCATCGACATTACCGTCAAGATGAAGCGGGGCTCGATCAAGGGCTGGACCGAGGATCAGGCCATCGACTTCCTCAAGCTGCGCGAAAAGATCACAGAGCGCATCGTCACCATCGGCTGGTCTGGGAACGGCATCAAGACCTACGACAGCGCCGAGGAACTGGTGAAGGACTTCGCCGAGTGGCGCCTCGGATGGTACACGACCCGCTTCGAGAAGCTGCTGGCCGACGACAGCCACGAGCTTGCCTACTGGTATGCCCTGCGCGCGTTGTTCGAGGGCGGGTTCACCAAGCGCCTCGGGACCTTCGCGGACCGGGCGGCAGTCGAGGCCGATGTGCTCGCCACGGTCGCCAAGAAGGCCAAGGGCGTCACGCTGGATGCCCAACAGGTGGATCGTATCGTCGGGCTGCCCACCTACCGCTGGACCAAGGCGTTCGAAGCCGAGGTCGCCAAGCGCATCGCGGAGCTTGAGGCGGCCATCGCGGGCTACCGCGACACGCTGTCCTCCCCGGACAAGCTGCGGCAGGTCTACATCAGCGAGCTTGATGCCCTGCGGAGCTTCAAGGGATGATCGCCGAATCCCTGCTCGACCGCTTTTTCGGGGAGGCGCAACTGCCGCCGAACACGCTTATTCTGCGGCGTGAGCTTTTCCGGGATGGCAACAGCACATTCCTCCGCCCCGATGTCCTCGCGTGGTGCAAGGAAAGCCTCGCGCAGTGGTCCGCGCGGCGGAAGGAGACCATGGTGATCCTGCGGGTTCCCGAGATCAATTCCCGGCACCGTTCCGAGCAGGTGATGCAGACCGTCATGAACCTGCCGGTCATCTCCTTCAATGATGAGGCTGATTTCCTCGCCTTCAAGCTGCGGTGGGGATGCTGAGCATGAGCGACAGTGAGTTCGGCGATCAGATGCAGAGGTTCGGAAGCCTCCGGCTTCCGCCTCTGACCATCATCCTCGATGACGATGGCCTACCTGAGCCGCTGTACGATGCCAACTGTGACGACATCACGCTCACCGCCAAGGTCGAGGCATGGTGTCGAGAGACGCTCTCGCCGGGCTGGTGCTTCCGGAACGTCCTCTGCGAAATCGTCGTCAGCGGCGACGAGGCGAATTATGCCGGTCCCACCCGCTTCACGGTACGGCTTCCGCTCATGCAATTCGCCTGCGAGGCCGACATGCTGGCCTTTCGGTTGAGGTGGCTGTGATGCCGGAACTGTATTTCTTCGAGTCGGGCATCGAGCCCCTCAAAGTCCTTGATGCTGATCTGAACGATTTTGAGTTGAGGGTGAAGGACGAGGTCAAGCAGTGGTGCCGCGATCACCTCTCGGCCATGCCAGAGTGGCTGGAAAGCCCGGTGTATTTCGTGGTTGGGGCGGGCCTACGCGGCGGCCATGGCGCACGCTTCGCCAATGAGACTGTCCTGATCGCGTTCAGGATGAGATGGTCATGAGCGAGGAGTATCCACCGCTGCATCTGGTCCCTCCTTTCGGGACCATCCGGCGTCGGCCGACCGATTTCGAAGCGCAAATCACTGATGAGGTTGCCCTATGGTGCGCGGAGACGTTAAGCGAACCAGTGCAGTTGGCCGAACATCTGGCGGAGTTGGGCAAGACCATCATCGACGGCGTCGAGACGATAGCCTCGATCCGGGTGCCGACGCTTCGCTTTGGCAATGAGGCCGATCTGATCGCCTTCAAGATGCGATGGACGAATGGCAGTCCTTAGGGTCACGGTCCCGGCGGCGATTGCGAACGGCATTGCCGACCTCGATCTCACGACATTCGAGCTTCGGATCAAGACCGAGGTTCGCCATTGGTGTGACGAACATCTTTCGGCGATGCCTAAGTGGGGAAACGAGGTGGAGGAAGATTCCTTCTTCTTGGATTTTTCGAGCGATGCAGATATGCTCGCCTTCGTCATGAGATGGTCCTGAATGTACTACGAGCCTCTTTATCCTGATTATCCGCATCTCGAACAGGTTGCGATCCCCGATGACGCGGTTCGCCTGCGCCCGCCGCTTGTCAAGATGCGCGAGAGGAAACTCGAACTTTCGAAGGAAATCCTCGACTGGTGCGCCGCGCATGTCGGAGCGTACACATACGCCTACGAGGACGCCGAGGTTTTCTACAGGTCACAGGGGACCGGCGAGTTGCGGCCTTTGCGACGGGGATACCGGGTCGTCCTGATGCGCTTCGAAAATCCGAGTGATATGCTCGCCTTCAAGCTGCGGTGGTCCACTTGAAGCGTTTGTGCCCGTCTTGGGTAGAGGGTCTCGGACTCGTTCGGCAGAACCCAATCGGGAGAAACCCGATTGGGTTCTGCGGGAGGAGGTGGAGATTTGGTGCCGTTCCGTGCTGTCCGCGCTCCCGGATATCGTTCTGGGGCAGGACGCCGATGGCAAGTGGTCGTGGAGTTTCTGGTTCAGCAATGACGCCGATCTGCTGGCGTTTCGGATGCGCTGGCTCTGATCAGTTGAGGGCGTCGGCGAACAGGCGGAACAGCGCGGCGTCTGCCTGATCCGCGAACCTCATGAGGAGGACGCCGTTGCAGATGGTGTAGCCGTCATAATGAGGCGGCACGTAATTGATCTGGACCTCAGGTTCGCGGAAATTCTCGCGGCACCATGCGACGACCCGGTCGCAATATGATGCGTTCTCGACGGAGACGACGGCGAAAAACCCGATGTAATCCTCGTCGTACTGGACGACGGAGAAGGCGAGCATAGCGAGGCTCGTGCGAAGCGGGGAAGGGGTCCGGTACCCCCGCCCTTTTCGGGGGTACCGGACACGGAAGCATCAGCCGACGCAGGTCCACCAGATGCCGGAATGGCTGTCGTTGGAGACGCGCACATTCGCCTCGCGGCCGAGCACCTCGCGAGTCGCCTTGCGCAGGCGTCCCACCAGTTCGGAACTCTGCTCGACCGTGAGCTTCGTCGCCTTGAGCGGCGTACCGAAGTCCACCACCAGCACGCAGTTCAGATAAGCGGGACCGTTCACATGGATGGAGGGGGTGGCGACCATGCCAAGACCGGCCAGCCACGCCTTGAACTCGCTCAGGTCCGGGCCGGAAGGCCGCTGGGCGCGCTTCCCGCGCGCCTTGCCTGTCTTGCGCGGCGCCGTGCTGCGCTTCGCAGCCTCACGCCGCTGGCGCGGGGCAGCCTCGCCCCCGGCGGTCGCAGTCTCGGTCGGAACGTCGGTCGTCATGATTGGTATCTCGTTCTCAAATAGGAACGCGCCCAAAAATCGTTTCACCGCGATCCGGTGGGCACTTCCGGTCGCGCGTCCCCTTGTACCGGATAATCCCGTTCGAACGCAATATCTCAGTCGCGCTCGGTGATGCTCAGGAGATAGGTGTGCGCGGGGAGCAGGATGCAGGGCCGGGCCGGATTGGCGAAGCTGATCGTCGCCGTGTGGCGCTCGATCCGGCGCAGAATGCCGCTGTCGGCCATCAGCAGGGCCTTGTCGGTGACCCGCCGGACGCAGGACCAGTGGTCATGGATGCCTGCGGTCGCAAGGATGATGGAACCCTGACCGTGCGTCGCTTGATGCCGGTCGAGGACGCGCCAGTATTCCGCAAGGCTGCGGGGAGCAGCACGGAATGCCTTGCGCATATGCAGGTGATACCCCTCACGGCGATATAGGCGCTCCGAGAAGCCCTTAACCATTGTCACCAACTGGCGGCCGGTCATCCCCTCGGTGCTGTACCGGGCAAAGGCGCTCGGTCCCACGATCTCAATCATGTCCCGGAACGCCTGCCCGCCGTCGAAACGGCCGTCGCGCATCAGGGTCAGGCCATTGATGATGCAATAGAAGCCACACAGGCCGTCGAGGCTGCCCTGCCGATACACTTGGCGGGAGGGCTTGCCGCCACGAGGCGCGGCAAAGCTGGAAAGTGACATGGTGCGGTTCGGTTGATCCGCACCTATTTATCTGCGTACTTAATCCCGCATTTTCCGGTGTCACCAACCCTTGGTTGACAGAACCGAATTCCGCCCGTAAGGTGCATTCGTAGCGGTGACGCCCGGCCATCACAGGAATGGACCGGATACCGGCCAAAAATGCGCCGGATGCGTCCTAAATACCGACCCTGCTGTCGTCACTACGAATGCGGGATCGAAGAAACAACAGATTGGAAGAAAGTTGAAAACGATATGCTTGATTGCTTTCACCTTGGCAATGACTTGCGCCACGTGCGCATCTGCTGACGCCGCGAGGAAATCTTCTTCGCAATCTCGGCGGACGACCACTCACCAGACACATCTGGTCCAGAGTGGCAAGGCATCATGGTATGGACGCTGGCACGCTGGCCGCAAGACGGCCAATGGCGAGCGGTTCAATCCTCGGGCCATGACTGCCGCGCACCGGCACCTCCCCTTGGGGAGCATCGTCCGGGTGACCTGCACCGAAACCGGCCGCTCGGTCGTGGTGAGGATCAATGACCGAGGCCCCTACATCCGGGGGCGGGTGATCGACCTCTCCGAGGGGGCGGCAAAGCGCCTTGGTTTCCACAAGGATGGCCTGTGCCATGTGCGCTTGGAGGTGCTCCACCATGCGCGGACGCCACCCGAGCAGGTGGCGGAGGCGCCGGAGTCCCGCGACCGGCTATGACCGACAAGGACCGGGACCTGTGGCTCGCTGCCATGCGGGATGTGACTCCCTTGGCAGGAAGGGGGAGGGTGGTGCCGCCCCCTCCCAGAGCCATCCCGCGTCCCAACCCACCGTCACCGCCCTCCGGGGTGCTCGACGCCCATGGTCTGACCGTGCAGCAGGCCCATGACGCGACCCATCGCCTGCTCGACCATGCCCACCGCGCCGGGCGTAAATCGGTCGTGGTGGTCACCGGGCGCAGCGGCGCCATTCGCCGGGAATTCCCCGGCTGGCTGGACGGCAACCCGGCGATAGGCCGGATCGAAGAACTGAACGGGGGCGGGGCCTACCGGCTCCATCTCAAGCGACCACGAAAAGGCCGATGACGACCCGACCTGCGTTTCAGGAGGCCGGAGTCCCGGAAACGGCCGGGCGGCCACGGGTCCCGACGACGCCCTCGCGGATCAGACGCCCCAGCAGGCTTCGCCCGGCCGGGGTGATGTAAAGCCGCACTCGCGGAACCCGCCGGAACGGGAGGCGATGTTCCTTGAAGAACTTGCTCAATCGGTCGCGGACACGGAAGCTGCTTCCGTTGCTATAGAGGTAGCCCAGCCGTACTAACTCGCGTTTAAGGGCACGCGGCTTGAAGCCCTTCTTCTGTGCATACTCGTCGAGTGTAGGAAGTGGTGGGGTGTGCAGTGCGTACCCCATCTTCTTGACCTTTCGTATTATTTGCAGCCGATTATACCAGTTCGGCTCCGAACGTCGCAACCAATGAAACGCCGTTCCATATCCGGAATTCTCCGGTTGGGCATCGCGCAGCATTTGACACGGCTCACTGAACCGACGTAAATAGGTGCCACCACATATCGCGCAGGAGGTCGTACGGGGCCACCTCCGCCTCAATCAGCGTGGCCGGGACTCTACAAGGCAGGCCGAGAGGCCGCCGCAGACCGGTGGCTAGGGAGCGCGCCCGAAGGGACGGTTGCCACTCGTGGACGGGGCCGCCATCGAGCGGTGACGCACGAAAGAATGGTGGTGACGGCAACCCGCTCATGCTTGCCAGCATGACAAACTGCCCTTCAACGAGGACAGCCATGTCTTGAGTCTTTGACACCTGTCCGCACGCACCGGTCACCCGACGGCCGAGTGCGTGAGCTTGGCGCGGCGATCCCGCGCCATAACCGTTTGGCCCCGAAGGTCTACCGGGAGCACAAGGCGCAGGCGTGTAAATTCGCAATCCACCCGACCGCGAGGTCGGCAGGGGCGCACGCAGGCACAACCCCGAAGCTCCACCTCTCCGGTGAGACTGGGCCGGAATGAGGCCGCCGAAGCTGGTACCGGGAAACCGCCAGCAGCCGCAGCAATGCGGCAGTGGCCGTTCGGGCGAGTGCAAGACACACCCCTTGCCTTCCATTCATTCCCCCGCGCGTCGTTCACGGCCCCATGGCCCTCAGACGGCGCGCGGGGGAGAAAAAGCGTTGGCAAGACACGTGGAGATCAGGAAATCATGATCTCCACCTCTCGATGATCCTTGATGGATGACCGCTGGCAGGAGGAAGCGAGCGATAGCGAGCCCGACTGCCAGCCGGACGAGGCGAGCGAAGCGAAGCCTTGGCCGCCCTGAATCCTTACCGCAGAAAAGTGGTTGCCAGCACGACCTTAAATCCGTATCTTGCATGGCGTTTCGACATTGAAAGCGATCCTATGAAGGTATTTCTCGACAGCGATGGCGTGCTTTGCGCCTTCGATGCCCATGTGATGCAGTTCAGCGGCGGGAAATCCCCACGGGAACTTGGCAACGAGGCTCTCTGGGCGTTGGTGAACAGCATTCCCGATTTCTGGCTGACCATGCCCCTGATGCCGGGTGCCCGTGATCTGGTCGCTGCCGCGAAGCGCATCGACCCGGATGTCTGCATCCTGACGGGCTGCCCGAGAACCGGATACGAGGTGGCTGCGGAGCAGAAGCCGATCAAGCTCGGCGCGTACTTCCCCGGCGTGCGGGTGATCACCTGTCTGTCGCGACACAAGCCGCAGTACATGGAGAAACCCGGCGACGTGCTGGTCGATGACTTCATCGTCAATGTGCGGCGCTGGGAACGGGCAGGCGGGACGGCAATCCATTACTGGAA
>Ga0207747_1000899_pt1 | contig 25889 bp, 25 predicted proteins | sample HigsolmetaGSP11D_FD_184839 | JGI IMG/M metagenome (GOLD analysis project Ga0207747, IMG submission 184839) | High solid enriched microbial communities from the Joint BioEnergy Institute, USA - SP1-1-D (SPAdes) | ecosystem: Engineered > Bioreactor > SSF (Solid state fermentation) > Aerobic >...
TCCGTTCAAGCTTGCCATCATTCCAAAATACTTTGCACCTGCATCTTTAAACACATCAACCACCTGAATAGGCAACATAAAAGACCACTGACTATATACAAAATTGTAGCAGAAGAGAATCAAAGCAAAAAAAATTAATATAGGTCTTTTTAAAATAACTGATACAATTGAGCCTTGCTCACTTTTCTCTGATGCTCTCTCATTTCCAACTATGCCTTCTTCTTTAATATGAATAGTTTCTTTCACAAAGATGATAATAAGGCAAAGGGCTATCAGTGCTGTCGTTGCATCACCTATAAAAACAAGCGGAAGGTGGTCTTTAAATAAAAAGCCTCCTATAGTAGGTCCTACTGCATATCCTGTATTCCACCCCATGTACAAAAGAGAATAAGCACTTTTCCTATTTGCTGGATTTGTGATATCTGCCACCAATGAATCATGGGCAGGACCTGTCGCAGTAAAACATGCTCCAGCTATCATTATCAAGTACACCATTGTGATCGACGGTCTTAAAAATCCAGCAATAATATATAAAGTAGCTCCTACTATATTAAAGACAGCAATTATAACTTTTCGGCCACATATATCGGCCAGCTTTCCTCCAATTATCAATGCAGGTATATATAGAATCCCTGAAATGCTTATATAATATCCAGCTTTGCCGTTGGAAAGACCTATTTTATCTGTAAGAATTAATGTAAGCAATGGCATAACAAAACTGCCCAATGCATTGATGATTTTTGATATAAATAATATATAAATTTCTCTTGGAAGACCCATATACGGTTTGAACAACTTTTTTATATACAATTTTATACCTCCAAGGATTTTTTAAACATTTGTAACTATTATTTCATATAAAAGTGCAAAGCAGTATTTCAAAAATAAATATAAACTATTACCATAAGTGCATTAACTAATATTTTAATACATCTGCCAATTTTTATCAATAAATTAGATAACAAAAAACCTTATAGAAAAATCTATAAGGTTTTTTACGCTGCTTATCTTCTGTAACCTCTTTTGCTATTGTACTGCTGTTTTCTTGCTCTTCTGCATTCAGGACATCTTTGAGGCTCATTCTCGAAGCCTTTTTCTTTGTAGAAAGCTTGCTCGCCTTCTGTAAAGATGAATTCCTTACCGCAGTCTTTGCATACCAATGTCTTATCAGCCACAACACTTTCCTCCTTTTTAAGATTATAAGATTTAAACAGACCACATTTCATCCTAAAAAGGGGAAATGTTGTTAAATCTCTTATTTAAATTACAAATTATAGTATACCACGTTTCATTATAATATGCAACATTTTTATTTAATTTAATATCAGCTATTGTTATAAACAGAGCCAATCTTATCAAATGGCCATATCCTATACAATACTTTTCCTTCTATTTGCTTATAATCTACATATCCTATTATCCTGCTATCTAGACTGATTTCACGATTATCTCCCAGTACAAAAACTTTACCTTTTGGAACTACTAACGGAAATGTTAAAGCATTAGGATATCCATTTCCTTTAACATACGGATATGTCTTTCCTTTAGCATAGTACTCATCTTGTTTCACACCATTCACGTATACATATCCATTTCTTATATCGATTTTATCGCCCGGAATTCCAATTACGCGTTTTATCAAAATATTATCGTCTTGATAACCAATAATATTATTATATGTTTCTTTTAATTCTGAAGTTATATTTGATAAAATACCATTGCTTTTTTCTTTTTTATTAAATATAATAATATCTCCTCTCTTAGGCTCTTCAAAATTGTATATCAGTCTATTTTCAAATAACTTTTGCCCATTTAATAAGGTATTTTCCATGGAACTTCCTTTCACCTGGACCATAGCAAAAGCTGTACTTTTAAGTAATATTGATATAGTCAATGCAATAAATAATGTTAAAATCCATTCACATGCCTCTTTTTTTAATGTTTTCTTATTTTCAACTTTTGTAAATTTAGATCTCTCCATGGATTAATTCCCCCTAGCTTATTCAATATTACATGCTTCTCAATTAATTATTAATATTCATACGCTTTCGCTAAGTTTTTCCAAAACTAATGCTTATCTATTATAGCATCTCCTGCTTTTTAATTTTTTCCTACTCTTCACTTGTAAAGTAGTCCATAAATGCTTTATCAGCGGCGCTTACTTCCATTCCGTTAAAAATGATAGTTTTTTTGTCCCCATCTTTAGATATTAAGGTCAATTTCGAGTCAAAAGTAGCTGGTATGTTTTTACTGGGCTTAAAATAGTACGGTGTATATCCTTTTTCAATAAGCTTTACTGCATAAGCTATTTTTTTATTCATCATAAAAACCTCCCGTACCATTTATGATGCCCACATTTTAAAAAACTATATTTTTTCGGTGGCAGCAATCTGCTCAAGTGCCTCATTGTTTTTTTCTAATTTTTTGAAAGCTACAGACAACATAAGCTTTATCCTATTTAGTTGGTTTACCTCGCTAGCACCTGGATCATAATCTACAGAGACAATATTTGCATCTTTGTACATCTCCCTGATTGCTTTAATCACGCCTTTTCCGGTTATGTGATTTGGAAGGCATGCAAAAGGTTGTATGCACACGATATTAGAAATGCCTTCCTTCAAAAGCTCCATCATCTCGGCTGTCAGATACCAACCTTCACCTGTTATATTTCCAAGCGATACTATAGGTGATGCCAACTCCTTTAGCTCATTGAGAGTTTTTGGAGAGATGAATCTCCTGCTCTTCTCTAAAGCCTTTCTCATTTCCTTTCTATAAAATTCCATACCCGCAATACCGATATTCTGCAAAATCTGCTTTATTTTGCTACCAGATAAATATTTATATTTTTCATTTGCATGATCAAGTATAAACATCAAAAAGTCAATGAGATTAGGCAATATGACTTCAGCACCTTCTTTTTCAAGCACATCCACGATGCTGTTATTTGCAGTTGGATGATACTTCACTAGTATCTCGCCTACAACGCCTACCTTTGGTTTAATGACATTATTTATTTCAAGACTGTCAAAATCATTGACAATTTGATGCACATTCTCTTTAAAGATCTTTAGATTTCCACTTCTTACCGATTCTATGCATTTAGGCACCCACTTTTCATAAAGTTTATTTGCAGATCCAGGTGTCTTCTCATAAGGCCTTACTCTAAGCAATACATTTTGCAAAAGATCACCATACACAAGGCCAATAAATGCCTTATTTAAAAGCCCCGCCGTTATTTTAAATCCAGGATTCTTCTCCATGCCCACAAAATTCAATGATATAACAGGTATATTTTCAAAACCAGCATCTTTTAAAGCCTTTCTTAAAAATCCTATATAGTTTGTAGCTCTGCAGCCACCACCTGTCTGCGTGATTATAACAGATGTATTGTTGAGATCGTATTTTCCAGATTTCAATGCTTCAATCAATTGTCCTACAACTATTATTGAAGGAAAACATGCATCATTGTTAACGTATTTTAAGCCTTCTTCAACCGCCGGCTTGTCTACAGCAGGAAGAACTTCTAAATTATAACCTGATACATTAAATGCTTCCTGCAAAAACTGAAAATGTATTGGCGACATCTGTGGTGCCAGTATAGTGTGCCTTTTTCGCATTTCATCCGTAAACAATATTCTTTCCATCGTGTACGGCACTTTATCTCTTTTATTGCCTTTTCTCTCATTAATCGCTGCTATTAATGAGCGTATACGTATCTTTATGGAGCCTACATTTGTACCTTCATCTATCTTTATAAGCGTAAATATTTTTTCGCGAGAGCTTAAGATCTCCTGCACCTGATCAGATGTAACAGCATCAATGCCGCAGCCAAACGATGTAAGCTGTACAAGTTCCAGGTTGTCCCTGTCAGCCACAAAGCTTGCTGCAGAATAAAGCCTTGTATGATACATCCACTGATCTACAACTCTCAGTTTCCTGTCTAGCTTCCCAAGGTGTGATACAGAATCCTCCGTAAGAACAGCAATTCCTAATGATGTTATTATTTCAGGTATACCGTGGTTTATCTCCGGATCTACATGATACGGCCTACCTGCCAGTACAATCCCTCTTTTGCCTGTCTCGTCTAAGTATTTTAATACCTCTTCACCTTTTTTCTTTACATCATCTTTCACTCTCTCGTCTTCCTCAAATGCTGCCTTTAACGCTTTATCTACTTCTCCTTTTGATATGTCGAAAATCTTTAATTCTTCATAAAGTCTCTTAGCAAGTTTTGCCTTATCATCCAAAGCTAAAAAGGGATTTAGGAACAAAATGTCTTTTTCCTTCAATACATCCATATTATTTTTAATGACTTCCGCATACGACGCTACAACAGGACAGTTGTAGTGATTGTCCGCATCTTCAAATATGTTCTGCTCTACAGGAATGCATGGATAGAATATCGTCTTAATCCCTTTATTTATCAAATTCATAATGTGACCGTGCACAATTTTTGCCGGATAGCATGCAGATTCTGACGGTATTGTATCCATGCCTGATTCATATAATTTCTTCGATGACCTATCAGACAATATGACCCTAAATCCAAGCTTTGTAAAAAATGTAAACCAAAGCGGGTAATTTTCGTACATATTTAAAACTCTCGGAATTCCTATCGTTCCCCTGTAGGCTTTATCTTTGCTAAGAGGCTTATATCCAAAAATCCTCTTGTACTTGTAGTCGTAAAGATTTGGTATGTCATTATGGCATATCTCTTTTCCAGCACCTCTTTCACAGCGATTGCCTGAGATAAACTCTCTGCCATCACTGAACTTATTAATAGTTAAAAGACAATTATTTGTGCATTTCCCACACCTTCTATTCGAAACCTCCGTAGTGAAATTTTTAAGCCTGTCTCTTGTAATGATACTGCTTTTGCCATCTACATACCTCTCTTTTGCAATAAGTGCTGCACCGTATGCCCCCATCAGACCAGCAATTTGAGGTCTTACGGCATTTCTTCCTGTAATAAGTTCGAAGCTTCTTAGTATAGCATCATTCAGAAAAGTGCCACCTTGAACGATTATCTTTTCTCCTAACTCTTTCGGATCTCTTATCTTTATGACTTTGTACAAAGCATTTTTTATGACAGAGTATGAAAGCCCAGCAGAAATATCTCCCAGAGATGCTCCTTCTTTCTGAGCTTGTTTCACCCTTGAATTCATAAAAACAGTGCAGCGGGAACCTAAATCAACCGGATTCTTTGACCTCAATGCGGCTTCTGTAAACTCATCAATTGACATATTTAATGACGATGCAAATGTCTCCAAAAATGAGCCACAACCTGATGAACAAGCTTCATTTAGCATTATGCTGTCTATGACTCCGTCCCTTATCCTTATGCACTTCATATCCTGTCCACCTATGTCAAGTATAAAGTCGACACCAGGCAAGAAATGCTCTGATGCCTTGTAATGTGCGATTGTCTCAATCTCACCTATGTCTACCATTAGAGCTGCTTTAATAAGGCTTTCACCATATCCTGTGACAGTGGAATTGGCTATAAATGCACTATCAGGCATCTTGTCGTATATGTCTAAAAGTACTTTTATGACAGAGTTTAGCGGATTCCCTTCATTGCTGCCGTAGTAAGAATAAACAATTGCACCATCTTCATCTATCATTACAAGCTTTGTTGTAGTAGAACCAGCATCTATTCCCAAAAAAAGGCCGCTTTTAGCATCTTTTATATCTTTTTCTTTAATTTTTATTCCCTTGTGCCTTTCCTTGAACTCTTTATACTCTTCTTCGTTCAAAAATAAAGGTCTTAGCCTCTCTACATCATTTTTTACGTTGTATGGCATCGTATGCGCTTTATTGCTTAGCTCTTTTAAGGAAATGCTTTTTTCTTTTTTTGATGAGAGAGCAGCACCTATGGCAACGGCCAATTGCGAATTCTCCGGAACAATTACTTCCTCATCCTTCAAGTTCAATGTTTCTATAAATCTCTTCCTTAATTCTGGAAGGAAATACAAAGGGCCTCCTAAAAACGCCACGTTTCCTTTTATAGGCCGTCCACAAGCCAGTCCACTTATTGTCTGGTTTACAACCGCCTGAAATATGGAGGCTGCTATGTCTTCTCTTGCAGTGCCTTCATTTAAAAGAGGTTGAATGTCTGTCTTTGCAAAAACACCACATCTTGCAGCTATTGGATATATGACTTTGTAATTCTTAGCAAGCTCATTTAAGCCTTGTGCATCCGTCTTTAAAAGCGACGCCATCTGGTCTATAAATGCACCGGTACCCCCGGCACAGCTTCCATTCATGCGCTGCTCAATAGTGCCGTCAAAGTATGTAATCTTTGCATCCTCGCCGCCTAACTCAATGACGACATCTGCCTCCGGGAAAAACCTTTCAACAGTCTTTGTACCTGCAATTACTTCCTGCACAAACGGCATATTAAGCCACTCAGATACCGCCATACCTCCAGAACCAGTAACCGCAGCAGATACCACAAGGTCACCAAATTTAGAATACGCATCATCTATCAAATTTACAATAGTATCTTTTATGTTAGAAAGGTGTCTTTCATATCTACTATAGATAATCTCATCATTTTCATTTAAAATGACTATTTTGGCCGTAGTAGAACCTACGTCGATCCCTAAATAGTGCAAATTTCTATTCACTTCAATTTCTCCTTCAAATAAAGTATTGTAATTATTATATAACAGATAGATTTGATTTTGAATAATTCCTAAAAATTATGTTAGCACTATTTAGCTTAAAAACAAAATTCCTATATACTAATCCATACTGTATCTAAAACCTAGCAGTTAGAAAAACCGTTCAATGTCAAATGAACGGTTTTCCTACATTTATCTTGAGATTGTTTTTACTTTAGTCTAACCGTAAAATCGCCTGATATGGGAGAGCCAATCTGTGGTCCATCATTTACAAAAGAAATGTAGTAATTATATGCAGGATCCAAATTGTAAAATCTTGTTGTCCACCAGCCAGTATTAGAATTTGTTGAAAATTGATCCGAGCTCATTACAAACTTATTCGTACCGGCTTGATAAACATTAATGTGCCATAACACATTAGCAGGATAATCAGCTCTTACATTCCAGTCTACATATAGCTGTGTGGAACCATTTGTGAAAAAATAGTAGTTTGAAAAAATCTCCGTATTAACTCCACTGAAAGCACCGTCATAAGACAGATTTGTTCCCTTGGTTGGCCGACTAAGGGACATAGGATTAACTGCATTTAAAGAAGCTGATTTTTGTGATGTCATTTTGGTAGTTTCAGAAGCTGGTTTCGCAGTTTCTTCATTTGAAACTGTAACCTGATTGCTAATTATATCTACATTTAAAGGAACGGATTTTTGAGATGTCATTTTTGTCGTCTCAGATGATGGCTCAAGATTTTCTACAATTGGTGCAGCAATTTGTTTACCTGCACCCTCATTTTCTTCTCTTGAAGCAAATGAAGTTCCACTTAAGCTTAAACTTAAGATGAGTATCAAGATTAAACATATTGATATTCGGATTGATTTTCTGTTCATTTTAATTCCACCTCCTTTCGGTTTTAAACTATTCTGCAAACATTATCAGTAAATCTTTGGTTTTATTATACGCTAATAATTTATGTCTTCCCGGCCTGGAAAGTACATCAAATCTGCACCAAATTCTTTGTACAGATTTTTACCTTTCACATCCATCGAAGATGCAACTTTCTTATCAGGACCAATTACATCCCACGTATCATCGCTTTTTAGATGTATTGCACCTAATAGCTTATTATCTTCAAACGCGCATATTAATGGCTCTACATTTGTATCTGTACTTATAGGAAGGTTTAAAATCAACACGTCTTTGTATTTTCCAACAGGCGTTATATCCTTAGAATAGTCCGGCTTAAAACTTCCTTCTTTCACGATGCTTCTACATTCTTTCGCAACATCATCAAGTAGAGTTGCCTTTTTTGTCTTAAGATCGACTTCACCTAAAGTTTTGAAACATTGGATATAGTATTTAGAACCTACAAGCATTGTATTATTTGGACAAGGTGTATAAACAACGCCACCACCTGGAAGCCTTACCTCGTCCCAACTTATCTTGTCAATGTTATCTACATTGCACTTGGCAATATATATATTGGAATGTGTCTCAAATGGATAGTCAAAGATAAATGTTATATCACCTGTTTTGCTATCATAATCTATAAAGCATGGTTGATTATATTCACCTACTGTAATGTCATTGCCTTTGTCATCCTTCGTTTTATACAGAAATGGTACATTTTTTTCCATTACATCGCTGCCATTGTGAAGGTATAGTGTATAGCTTTTTACTTTTTTCACTTGCTCAGGATTGTCATCCAAATTCCCTTTAGCTTCAATGTCCTTGCCGTATACCATACCCACATCATTGCCTTTGACAAAATCTACTTTGTCTTTATATTCATCTGTTGGATAAGAAGTCTTCCTCAATACTATCCTGCCATCTCCATCCCAAAATAAAGGTGTGACAAAATTGGGGTCTTCTGAGATATAGACCGTCTTTTCAGTTAAATTTACTTTAGCGTTATTCAAATCCCAATAAGCTAACATTGCCGAATGTTTATTATCTGGCTCATTTGTATATATCAAAAAAGGTATTTTTATCTCTTCAATGTCGCTCTTAGGTCTTTCTTTTTCTGTAACTTTAGCAGTATAACAACCTGTAGCAATAAATATAAGTGCAAAGACCATCAAAAAAAACTTTTTCATAAAGAACAAAAACTCCTTCCTTAAAAATTCATACAAAGAAGAAGCAACATAAGCTTCTTCTTTATATGAATTAAACACTCATTAATCTTAATTCCATAGAACATAATATTCATAGCCTGATACATTTGCGTAATTTACCTGATTTCTATCATTTGTATGTCCACTAAATTGCCTTGTTAAGGAGATTTCCAATTGATGATAAAGACAAACGACAAAAACAAAAGATTTAAAACTAATACAACCAAAATGATAGATTACAACCATTTGAAAAATTTATCCAAACCTATTCACCCCAATTCCTTCAAACATCGCTGTATCGAGTAATGTACACTCTTAGATCAACATACTCATCTTGTACTCTGAAAAAATCGCTTTTCCAAATCTTTTAATTTAGACCTTAAGATGCTTTCATCCATATGTTTTATCTCAGCTATCTCGCTAAATGTCATTAAAGACATATCTATACCCCAATGCATTTTTAATAATTCTTTTTCTTCCTCGGAAAATTCTTTTGTTAGCTCAGCAAAATTTTCTTTTATATATTTCAACAACTTTTCAAATCTATCTTTTTCATATGGTTCTGTTGGCTGTTCATCTTCAGTTATAACTATATTTTCTGATTCAATACCATTTTCCTTTTTTCTAAGCATTACTTTTTTCCTTCCACAACCCTTAATCACGACTATACACCACCTACATCTTTCATAGCCAAATATGTATTTGGCTTGAGTACATAGTTCCTATAACTTCAGCACGTCCTGGTGCTGAAAGAACATAATAATTTCTACTCATATACGAGCCTATTGTTTTATCTAAATATAAATATAGAGGTGTATATATCGCAGTTCCCGTTCCATAATACGGTTTTTGAGTGGCTACTTGTTGCCAACTACTACCAAGCGCCCATAACAGACTCATAGTTAATTGAGCATTAATGGGGTAATCTGCTGTAACATCACCATTATAATATAAAATACCAGAACTTGTTAAAGTGACATAAGCGTCTACATACGCTACAACCGGAGTAATATCGCTTGGAACAATTTCACTATTATTAAGTGAATCCAATTTGATATCATCGTCTTTAACGTTGCTGGTAGGTTCAGGTAATAGGCATACTTTCACGCAATTCATAGCTAGTATATTCTTGTCATTATAATAGCCAGTAATCAATAAATTATTTTCATCAATAAAATTAAATTTAAGAACATCTATTTTTATTTTTTGTTTTTCTATTATATTATTTACTCTATTCATACTCAATTTTATTTGCTTCTCTATATCTTTATTTATCTTTTTTTCAAAATCATCCGGTGTATTCAAAATTAGTGTACCATCCTTTTCTTGCAAAACATATTTCGATAATTCTTCAACAATTTGTGTTTGATTATCTTCAACTGATACATTCGTGTTTTGTAATTTTACTTTTGATGGATTTTTGTAAGAAGATTGGATAGCAGCAAAAGATGTAATACTAGCTGTTATAAATAAACATAGAGTTAATAATAACACTGCCAATTTTTTCATTTAAACCATCCTCTCATCATTTTTAATTTAAAGTAACAATTCAAGTTTCAAATATCACCTCCATTTTTTATTCGTTCTGACACTTCTGCTGCTTTAAGTTATTCTGAAAAAATTGCCAGTCGATGTTTGATTTCATTATATGTTTCTTCCAAAATTGTGTCAACTGACCAAAAGTACTAATTTTTTTAATACGAAAGTGCTAAAGCGGAATGAGCCATATGTGAAATTATATCAAATCCATCTTCGCCGCTTTGTATATACAGTCCTTTACATTTTTCACGTTTAATATTTCAAAAATCTTATTCTTATGGTATTTTACATTGCTTATTGATCTATTAATCATTTTTGCAATCTCTTCATCTGTCTTTCCTTCCGCCGTTAATTTAAGTATCTTTAGCTCTACTTCTTCCAATTTTTCCTTTATCATCTCTTTTTTAAGCGATATGAAATTGTATTCTGTATATTTTGCCATCAAAAACACCGTAAATGGACATTCATCAGATAATTCACATTTAGATGATATGTCAACTATTCCTATTAACTCATAGCTATTGTCAAATACAGGTACAGCTATGCAATCTATCTCCCTGAGGCACTTAAGATAATGCTCATTCTTTTTGACAAATGCAGCTTCTCTTTCATTTAAAGCAATCGATACTGCATTTATTCCTACAAATTCTTCTTTTAACGATACACCTTTGTTAAGATAAGTAAATCCGCTTTTGTTGGGATCTGTCATGTATATTATGACGCCGTTTTCGTCTGTTAAAAGATGTGTATATTTTTTAATTTGGCCATTAAGTTTGGATATTTCATAAATGCTTTTTCTAAAGGCTTTGATAAGCAACTTCTTCTCATAAGAAATGTAAAGATCTGATACAAGCATAAACGGTTTTGTGTCTTGATGAAGTCCCCTTCTTGTACATCTTCTCCATGCTTCATCAAACAAATGTTTATGAGTATCATATTTTATAACTTCATACTTCATCTTGATCTCCCTTATTACAATAAAGTTAAAATATTAACAACGTTTAAAATGTACCAAATTTATTTTTGTATTTTTTTCTATAATCATATTTCTACAAAAACTTTTGAATTCCTTTTTATGTAACCAAAACTTAACATTTCTTAATAAATTCTTAATGTTATTAATAATTTTTTTAATTTTTCTTACCAATAATAAACAAGGGACAGATAAATATCTGCCCTCCGGGAAAAACCTCTCAACTGTCTTTGTACCTGCTATTACTTCCTGCACAAACGGCATATTAAGCCACTCAGATACAGCCATACCGCCAGAACCTGTTACGGCAGTGGATACCACAAGGTCGCCAAACTTGGAATACGCATCGTCTATCAAGTTTACAATAGTATCTTTTATGTTAGATAAGTGCCGCTCATATCTACTATAGATAATATCATCATTTTCATTTAAGATGACTATTTTGGCCGTAGTAGAACCTACGTCGATTCCTAAATAGTGCAAATTTCTATTCACTTCAATTTCTCCTTCAAACATATGTATTATAATTATTATATAATAGATAGATTTACTTTTGAATACTTTCTAAAAATTATGTTAGCACTATTTAGTTTAAAAACAAAATTCCTCTAATCATCAATCTGTATATTAGTGGATGTTTAATCTAATCCTAAAGCAAATAATGGATTAAAGTTATCAACAAATGATTTTTTAATGAATTGCCTGTTTCCTGTGCTTGCCTCCCATTACGTCAGAAACATCATTGATAGTGACAAATGCGTTTTCATCTTTATCATATATGATTGATTTAAGTTTCGCCACTTCTAAACGGGTAACGACAGAATAAATGATGATCTTCTGGTTTCTTGAAAATCCTCCTTTGCCTTCAATAAATGTCACACCCCTGCCCAACCGCTTAGTTATAGCGTCTGCGATCTCCTCGCCATATTCTGAAATAATAATGACCGCCTTAGCTTCGTCCAGTCCTTCTATCGTTATATCTATTACTTTAAAAGCAATAAAATAAGCGATCAGAGAATACATTGCCCTGTCCCATCCAAAAACTAATCCTGCACTGCTTAGAATGAATATATTGAAAAACATCACCATTTCTCCCACCGAAAAGGTCGTACGCTTATTTATTATGATTGCGACCATTTCAGTCCCATCAAGGGATCCTCCGTATCGAATAATCATTCCTACACCAACTCCCAAGATTACTCCGCCGAATACAGACGCCAGCAAAACATCATTTGTAAGACCAGGTATAGGGTGTAAAATTGAAACCCACAATGCCATAGATAATAAGGAAAACAATGATGACAATACAAATGTCCTACCTATCTGATTGTATCCCATAAATAGAAATGGAATATTGTAGATGATTATGAACAAGCTAAGAGGCAATTTAGTCAAATAGCTTGAGATTATTGATATTCCCGTGATTCCGCCATCAATAATGTTATTGGGTATGAGAAATATTTCTAACCCTACTGCTGCCAGTAGCGAACCTAAAAAAAGAAAAAAATGTCTAATCACACCCCGTGTAAATTGATGTTTTTTTGTCATATAACCATGCCCTCCCAGTATAATATATTTGTAACAAAGTTACATAATTTATATCAAATCGGGAGTTAATACGTCGAACAATAAATTCAACATAGCCTTTCTATGTTCGGGTTTATTCTAATACTCAACTCCCATATTACGCACATCTTGTCTTAAATGACTTTATATGTCACATCTTAAAAATCATTTAAGTTGCTTTTTAATAAATAATTTGGGAACGTAAAAAAGTTCAAATTTTTTTCTAAAATCTAATGACTTCTACTAGCTGGTCTTAAAATTTACTTTATACATCATAAATATTAAATTTGCCCTATTGCAAAATAATGTGATAATTGTTTCGTTTGAGCATCTTATGACGTAAACTCCATGCTGAGAAAACATTATAACTATTAGTACACTTGAGATAGTATGACCTGATATCATTTACTCGGCACATCTTATATATTTGCTTAATTTTAATAATATAAACACATTTAATTTAATAAATAAGATTTCACATAAAATACCTTATGCTGGAAACTCTTCATATTTTATTATACTATAAGTATTAGCCTAAGTGCAATCCATGAAAAGTACTAATTTTTTAATACGAAAGTACTAATATGGAATTAATTGTATGAAAAAAGTTGTAATAACCTCTTTCTTATAATAAAATAGATGTGTAATAAAATCATATTTAGGAAAGGGTCATTATGAGTAATCTTTTATGGATACTTGAATCAACAAAAAGTGATAAATTCCCGTACAGGCTTAGCATCAAAAAAGACGATACGATACTTTTATCATTGTTTGTACAGAATAAATGGCCAGGTGCGGGAAGTCAGATATTTTGTCTTAAAGTTACAAACGAAGGTTCATCTGATGATTATGAAATCGTAGAGAAAGTACCAATTATATCAATTGATCGATATGGCAAGCGGCTATCTGTGGTCTTAGACCGCAGTGTAAATAAAAGGTGTGAATTTCTCTTTCTGAAAAAGAAATACAAGAATAAAGAAGGGGAATATGAACAGATTTTTTGGAGAACACAGCAGGGCTTAAAGGAGCATAAGCCTCGTGTTAAATTGACTGCAAAAGGAAACAATGATCTTCACATATTAATTGATGCAAATGAAAAATATCCTTGGAAATTTAACAATTGCATTGTTGAGAGAGTACAATTGTCAGCAGGTGATTACGCATTATTTTATAATAATGAAATAGAAGCCGTTGTAGAAAGAAAAAGTTTTGAAAACTTTAGAGCTGACATCGCTAATTTACCAATTTTACATCAGAAGCTGGGTGAATTGGAAAAATACAGGCATTCAGCACTTGTCATTGAAGCCAACTATTCTGATTTCTTAAATCCTGATAAATTAATCATTTATACACCATCATATATGGCAAAGGTGATAGCTGAGATTTTTGCATTCCATCCAAAATTTCAAGTAATCTTTGCTGGCAATAGAAAATTGGCTAATGAATGGACATTAAGGTTTTTCCAAGCCATTATATCACACGAAAGCGAATCAATACCTGATGCAGTTGCAGAAGAAATATCGAAATATCAAACGAAGAATGATTTTACAGGCGGAATTTATTATGACATTAGAAAAGAAATTCTTGAAAATATTAATGGAGATTTTACAATAAGCGATTTGAGAAATAGATTTGCTAATACCCCAGACTCTACAATTAGAAAGGTACTAAATGACCTTAAAAAAGAGGGTTTAATAATTAATTTTGGTAGAGGTAAAGGCAGCACTTGGACAAAAGTAAAGCTATATTGACAATTTCTTTGTCTTTATCCCAGTTATCTTCATAGCTTCTTCGATAAGCTTATCATCTATAACAATATTTGTCTGCATAATAATACACCTCCGTATGTGTATTATAATACACATATACTTTATGTCAATGTGAAAGTTTTAAAGGTTTAAATGTATTGCACTCACTTCTGTTGTTTTAAAGTCCCTTCCGAAACTCGCCAGCAAATCTTTTGTTCTTATTATATGTCTCACCATAAATATGTCATTATCCAAAAGTACTAATTTTTTCATAAAATAGTGCTTATTCTAATACTTTAGTACTAAAACGGAATAAATTGTATTCAAATTAGTGCAAAAGTACTAACATAATATAAAATATAAAAATCTCATGGAAAGTATACGTCTTTCTTTATATATATTTTTTCATCGTTTATTTCTACTTCATTATCGCCTAATTTTTTTATTGATACATCATACATATGATACTTGCGGTATAAATCTTTAACAAGCAAAACTCCTTTTACGATCTCTTTTTCCTGCCTTACTACGATTCCATAATCTGTAGTCGCGCCTCCATTTGTTCTATATACTACAATAAAATTCGAATTAATCTGAACCTTTTGAATGGGCATAAATGCTTCATTTGCGTTAACAGTAAAAATACCTATTAAAATAATAAATGCGACTAAAGCACCTATTAAAGAAAAGATTATTGAAATTACGCTATTCATTATCCTTACAAAAATATGCTTAAATCGAAATCCGTTAATTAATAATACTAATGGTATCAATTGAACGCCTAAAGAAAAAATTTGATTAATTATAGAAAATTGAAATCTTATAACAGGATGAAAGTAATTTAATGCCCATAAGGCATAAATAACTATTAGCATAACATGCACGATGTATTTATTTTTACGAAAACATCTATTCATTGTACTCACCAATAATTTTTAATACAGGCTGTAACGATATCCTAACTCTACGATTTTTCTTAAGTAATATGTGTTGCCTGTTGTAGAGAAAACATCAAATCCCGAACTATTTAATAATCCAACTGTAAATAATGTAGCTTTCATTTTAATAGTCGTGGTTCCGCTTGTCTCGATTTCTGTTGTAGGAAAGCTTCCTATCGTAGAAATAGCACTTGCATGTGGATTTTCCAGCTTCCAATCGCCATCGCTCGCTTTTTCCCAGTATGCTTTATCAATGCTTTCTATCTGCCTGAAGGAACCGTCGAAATAAACAGTTAAAACTGTATAGAGTCTCGTCACTGCAGATCCATCAATTCGCTCTTTGTAAATGGTCAGCTTTGAAATTTTACTAATATCATTTGACTTATCCATAGTGTTTGATTTAGATACAGTTTCTGCCTTTTCGCCATATGCCTCTAAAAACTTGCCCGTATTCTTATCAAAAACCTCTACTCGCGAAAACCCATCTGACTCTGTCCTTGAAATGTTTACTTGAGAAATATCATACGGCACATTCGTATATACATCTTTCAATTTTATCTTATTTTCATTTGCCGTTTTAGCTTCCTTTGCCAAAGTGTTTTCAGTGCTTACATCTGTGCTACTTCTTTGAGAATTGACATCAACTAAATCATAGGCTATGACAATCAATAAAGCCAAAGCAATTAATATCAAAAAATATATTATCTTTTTCACTTAAATCTACCCTCACAAAGTTTTAGATTAATTTCATCATATATTTACTTCATAAATATGTCAACTGTCCAAAAGTACTAATTTTTTGTAAAATAATGCCTTATTTTAAAACTTTACACTATCACAATATGTTTAAATCTTTAATAAAAGAAGGCAAAAAAAATAAGATGCTATGTAGTAACTGCATCTCGACTATTTTATATATGTAACCAAAAGTTTTAATATTTCTTCTGCAATTTTACGCTCCCTGTCTGTACATTTATTAAGCAATTCTATTAGCACATCTTCTTTTCCATCGTTATTTTTATTTTTTGCTTCGTTTATCCCGAATAAAAGATAATCTGTACTTACATGAAGGCTCTTTGCAATACGTACAAATGTCTTTAAACTCATTACTCGTTGAGCACGCTCTATATGACCAATATACATAGCAGAAACACCTACTGCTTCTGCAAACTGCTCTCTTGTTAATCCTATCCGCTCTCTTTCTGCTCTTATACGCATTCCTACTTCTTTTAAATCAAAATCACCATTCACCTTTTCATTCACTCAACTTCCACAAAAATTTAATACATATATATATTATTCTGTATTACTAGCTTTATAAATAAACTAAAATGCACATATTTTTATTGCTAAATAGTTTATTTTTTTCTATAATTGCCTTATAATTTTGTATAAAAGTGTATAGGGGAAAGGTGGTATAATTGAAAATTATAGATTTTTGTGTCATTATTTTATTATTTTTAATTACTCTAATTACTTACTATGCTGCTAATAGTATTGTTTTTATACTAATACAGATCTTTATCTGCATTACAATATGTATTTATGCATATGTACTTAAAAACAATGCAAGAATAGACAAGTTAACCAGTTTATACAACAGGAAATATTTTGACTATATTTTATCGGATGAATTAAAGCGTTTAAGAAGTAGGGCTAATTTAGCTCTTTTGATTTGTGATATCGATAATTTTAAATTAATTAATGATACATATGGACATGTAACAGGTGACGCTGTACTTGCTGAATTAGCAGATATTTTAAAAGCAAATATAAGAAAGAGTAATACTGCTTATCGGTATGGAGGAGAAGAATTTGCTATAATTATGCCTAATACAAATTGCAATGAAGCAGAGGTGGTAGCAATGAGAATTAAAAAAGCGGTGGAAAAACATTATTTTAAAACGAATGTTACTGTTACAGTTTCTGTAGGTGTGGCAGTTACAGATTACAAAGTAAGTGCTGTAGACATAGTCATAAAAGCTGATAAGGCACTATACATGGCCAAAAAGCAAAAAAACACTGTTGTATGTTTACAGATGTGAAAAAGCATTATTTATGATATGGTTCACCCTTCATTATCTTAAATGCCCTATAGATTTGCTCTACCAATATAAGTCTCATAAGCTGGTGTGGAAATGTCATTTTTGAAAATGATAGCTTCAAATCTGACATAGATTTTATATCGTTATGTAAGCCAAGAGATCCTCCTATTACAAATGTAATATTAGAATTGCCCGCTGTCATAACATCTTCTATATAGCGGGCAAATTCTACCGAATCCATTTGTCTACCTTCTATGCAAAGGGATATTATGAAGCTTCCTTTTCTAATCTTATCGACAATTTTAACACTTTCTCTTTGCATAACACTTATTTTTTCTCTATCACTTAAGCTTTCAGGTGCCTTTTCATCGTTCACTTCAATTATGTTTATATTGCAATATGGCTTCAATCTTTTTACATATTCCCGTATTCCATCTTCTATAAACTTCTCCTTTATCTTTCCTACTGCTATTATGTCTATATTCAAAATTCTCCCTCCGTCACACTACAAGGTACTTAGGAATATCATCGCAAAAATCGCACTTATGAGGTGCCAACCAGTCAGTAAACGAGACATCATCAAGCCTATATATATCCGGCGGCTGCTCATATACATCCACAAATTCCTCTATGGCATCCTCTAAATGTTTCTCACATACAACATACATAATTTATTCTCCTCATTTCCCAAGTGTTATCGTAGTCGTTCCTATGTTCCCAGTCAGTGTCCTGTATTTTACGCTTACCTTATCTCCTATGTTTCTTGAGTATATCACTGTCTTAAGCTGAACCATCGTATCGACAGGTTTACCATCGGCTTCCAGCAGTATATAACCTTTTTTGATGCCTGCTTTTTGAGCCGGGCCTTTAGGATCTATATCTGCAACGTATATTCCTTCTGCTATAACTATATCTGCATTTATATAGCTGGCTATCTCTCTATCATATCCTACTATGCCTAAGTACGGTGCTTTAAATGTACCTGTAGTTATTACTTTATTAATTATCGGTTTAATAATATTGATTGGTATTGCAAATCCTAATCCTTCTGCTGTTGTAACTTTTGCCGTATTAATACCTATAGCATTGCCCTGCGCATCGACTAATGGTCCACCACTGTTCCCTGGGTTTATTGATGCATCTGTCTGTATAAGATCTTCCATTATCTTTTGTTTGTTGTTCTCCTCTATTGGCAAACTTCTATTCAATGCACTTATTATACCAGATGTCACAGTTCTTTCAAAGCGCAGTCCCAAAGGGTTACCTATAGCTATCACAGTTTGGCCTACCACAATCTTATCTGAATTTCCTAATGAGATAGTAGGCAGATTTTTGGCATTGATTTTAACAACAGAAAGATCTAAAGTAGAGTCAGACCACAAAACTTTCCCAGGCAATGTGCTGCCATCACTTAAATAGATCGTAAGTTTCTTTGACTCAGGGCTTGCTACATGATTATTTGTAATAATGTACCCGTTTTTATCAACGATAAATCCTGAGCCTACACCTTCAACCTGTTTCTCCAATATATAGTACTGTCTTTCGTACTCAACAGAAGATATACCAACAACAGCTTGGGTATCTTTCTTTGCTACAGCTTCCGCAATCGTAGAAGGCTCTGCTTTAGAGATTACCACCTCTTTTTTAAGGGGCCCTGTACCTGTATATGGAAGCGGTATTATTTTCCCCCAAAGAAATTTTGGTGCAATGTATGTAAATACGAGAGACGTAATTACAGCAATTATTATGACGGTCGTCAGGTATGACGGCTTTTTTATCTTCCTATCGTCACCATTTTGCATCATATCACCTCTTAATTATCATGTGTATTATGAGGTGATTTATTCTATATTTTATTATACAAAAAAATAAGTCCAAATTGGACTTATTTTACTCTTTTTATGTCTGCACCGAGTTTTTGTAGCTTCTTTTCAATTGCTTCATATCCTCTATCGATGTGGTATATATTTTTAACCTCTGTAACACCATTGGCAGCGAGACCGGCTATTATCATAGCCGCCCCGGCTCTCAAATCAGTAGCTTTAAGTGGTGCACCTGTGATTTTTTCAACGCCCTCTATAACAGCCGTTCTACCTTCTACTTTAGCATTAACGCCCATTTTTTTAAGCTCGTCCAAGTATTTGAATCTACCCTCATACACATTTTCAGTAATCATGCTTACACCATCAGCCAGTGCTAAAAGTACCGCCATCAATTGCTGCATGTCAGTTGGAAAGCCAGGATACGGTTGTGTTTTAATATCAACTCTCTTTAATCTTCCAGCTGTAGTAACTCTTAAATCTTCATCGTACTCTTCAATTATAACGCCCATTTCAGACATTTTCGCTATTATTGATTCAAGATGCTTTGGAATAATGCCTTTTATTGTTACATCACCGTGTGTAGCTGCAGCTGCAACCATATAAGTTCCAGCTTCTATTTGGTCAGGTATAACAGTATGCTTGCAACCGTGAAGCTTGTCTACACCTACTATTTTAATCATATCAGTGCCTGCACCTTTTATATTAGCACCCATCGCATTTAAGAAGTTAGCGACATCCACAACATGTGGTTCTTTTGCGCAATTTTCCAGTATAGTTGTGCCTTCAGCTTTACAGGCAGCCAGCATTAAATTTATCGTAGCTCCCACGCTTACAACATCAAAATAAATATGATTCCCCACTAATTTATCTGCTTTTACCTTTATGATTCCATGTTCAATCGTAGTTTTAGCACCTAATGCCTCAAAACCTTTAATGTGCTGGTCAATTGGCCTCACTCCAATATTGCAACCACCAGGCATTGCAATAGCAGCCTCATTAAATCTACTTAGAAGAGCCCCAATAAGATAATACGATGCTCTCATTTGACTTGCCAATTCGTGTGGTGGGCAAAATGAATTAATACCTTCAGGATCTATAATTATCTCATGTTCTTTCTTTATAGTTTTGCCACCAAGGTATTCAATCATTTTACTAAGCAGTTCTATATCGTTTATTTCTGGCAAATTGTCAATAGTGCTGGGAGTATCTGCTAAAAGAGCAGCAGGAAGTATGGCAACAGCAGAATTTTTCGCCCCACTAATCTCAACTGTTCCTTTTAATGGTATTCCTCCATTTATCACAAACTTCTCCACTGTTTGATCTTCCCTTCAAGAAAACTAAAAACATCACAATTACACATATATACTTTAATACAATTTCAACAACTTTACAAGCATTTTATTTAAAACAAGCGAAATAAAAAAGAGGTAATTTTTACCTCTCTTCAATATTACCAGTATATGCGTTCACATAATAAACAGAGTTTTCTGTTGTTATCCTCCAAGTAGGTATTGCCTCGCCTGTATCGGCATTTCGCCAGCTAAAAAAGTAGACAGGTTTTATTTCTTTTACAATAATGTTATGATGGCCCTCATCCACATCAAGAAGCTTAAGAAGTGCATTTATAGGTGGTATAATCTCCCTCTTTTCTTTTTCTTCTCGTATTGGAATAAGCCATGTAGATTCAAACGAAAACGCATCATTGCTAATAACACCTTTCATATAACTTACATCTACATTAATACCATTGTAAACTTCTGTATACTCAACAGTGTATTTGTTGCCATCAGCGTATTCATTTATAACAGAATATTTCTCTTCAAGATTTTTACTTTTTACAAATGACTTTATATAATTAAAAGCTTCATCTTTATCCATTTTTGTAAATTTCTCATCGCTTATTTTATAATAAAAAAAACCATTCTTTACTTCTATTGTACCATTTTCAATGTTATAAAATGATCCATTGTCATATGAAATATATCTAGAGCCATTTAAAAAATTGCCCTCAATATATGCTTTGGTGTAATTTTTTAGCTTCACCAAAAGCATAGGCATCGGCTTGTAATTTTTAGGAATCTCCGCTTTAACAACAATATTGTTTTCTTTTAAGATATCGTTCATTTTTTTTATCTCTGAAGAAGAAGGTATTGAATTGCTGGTTTCTGCAATATTCAAATTTCCTAAGTAAAGTATCACGTTTAATACCGCAAATATCAAAATTAAGATTGTTTTTGCCTTTGACCAGTCCATATATAACACCATCATCAAATTATTTTGCCATCCAAAGCATTTATAAGGTACTCATTGCCTATGCATTTAACATCCCATGCAGGGATTAGCTCAGTCCCATCAAATACATACACCAGTTTTAACGATTCCACACCTTTTATCTTATTGTCAACTATTGCTTTCTGTATATTATAAAGGTTGTTCTTGTAATCTCCAGCATAATAAATATCCATGAAATTCACTTTAGCAGTCTTTATAATCCCATTTGATACAGAAATGTCTATAGGCTCTGATTTTTCTCCATTTCTGATTACGCATATAGGATAATCATATATGTAATTAAATGAAAAATTATACTCCGTACCACTGCCACTAACACCCGTTATGTATACATCTTCCACATTTATTCCTAGATCTTTTATAAATTCTAATGCTTTATCTAATGACTCAATTTTGCTCATAGTTAGTTTTGTCGATGTTGTTGTTGTATCAAAGTACTCTATTAAGCCATTTCTGTAAAGCCTTAGCCCTCTTATGCCATCAGTATATATGTATGAACCATTATTTTCTTTTATCTCTCTCACAACAGATATGTTTACAAATACATTCTTAGTTATAGTCCTATAGATGCTATCATTTGCAAAACCCTTGTTTACATATTTCCCTAATGTGAAATTCTTCAATGTAAACACATTTTCGCTGTAAACATCATCTGCAGTCGTCATTACATAGTCGATTGAATTTTGAAATTGTTTGCCAATTAACTCGTCAAAATATCTGGAATTCTTTAAACTCATGACAAAGTAGTTGTTGTAATCCGTAAATATAATTTGCGGCTTACTGCCAACTTTAATTATAATCTCTTTTATATATGCGTCGGAGTTTATCTTATTTAATTCAGATAAACTTTCTAAGTTTAAAGCATCAGTAAATATATCTTTTGTTATGCCTTTGCCCATATCAATATATATCAAGTTGCCTCTAAGATTTATGCTGCTTTTGTCAACCTGCGATAATGCAATTCCTTTGTCCAAATTATCTTTTAAAGTTTTTATTGTATTTGCCCATATTGAAGTTATATCATTTGACGATGTTATGTCTCTAAATGTGTCATTAGCATTTATCTCAATCGACGAAGGTCTAACTATACTAAAAATATCCACACTTGATGGTGTGGACTTAGTCATAAAAAAGCTTTTTTGTGGAAAAGACGTCCACAATGTGTAACTTAAATAAAGGCTTGTTGAAACAAGCAATACTAACACAATCGTTTTTATATGCTCTTTCATAGGAACACCGCTCTACTTAAAAAGCTTATTCCACAAGCCTTCTAATGTGTCGACCGTAACCTGAATAATTCCATCTTTGTACTGAAGCGTTATATGTCCTTTGACAATTTGTATTTTGCCGTCCTTAACAGCTTTCAACGTAACATAGTTATCGCCAAGAGCTAGTGTTATCAATTTTGCAAAAAGACCAGTATCACCTATTACCCACTTGTCATTTAAATTATCGTTTAAAATGAGCTCAACATAAGTGTCTGGCTGCCCATTGCCTGATATTACAAAGTATTTGTTGTTTGTTGTGACATTATTTATGTCTGATTTAACCGTGATTAAATTATCAGCGAATCCATACGTCATAAAAAACGTCATAAACATTACAGTGGCAATGATAAGGGCTAAAACCTTTTTCAAAAGTACCACTCCCCATCTTAATATAACAAAAAGTTATATAAATTTACACATAATTCCTAATATAACCATTTTCACTTATAGTTAAATTATAGAATACCATTATTACAACAATGTTACAGCAATATTAAAATATAATTACGGTTTATTTAGTATTTAAGCTTTATATAGACAGTTGTACCAATTCCTACTTCGCTTTCGATATTTATTTCCCCTCCATGTGCCGTAACTATTTCTTTTGCAATTGCAAGGCCAAGTCCAGTACCCCCCAGTTCTCTAGATCTTCCCTTATCCACTCTATAAAATCTTTCAAATATCCTTGGAAGGTCCTTCTTTGGTATCCCGATGCCATTATCAGAAATAGTTATATAAGCATAGTCGTCATCATAATTTGTAAATACTCTCACATATCCGCCTGGATTTGTGTACTTGATAGCATTCGACACTACATTAAGCAACACCTGCTCCATTTTATCCCTGTCTATCTTTATACTCCTTTTTTCTTCTCCGGCACAAAATGTAAGTTTTTGATTTTTTTTCTGTGCTTCAATCTTTATTTTATATAGGATATTTTCTATAAACTCATTTAAATTGGTTTCTTCCAGATTTAACTTGCCGTTTGAGTCCATCTTTGACAGAAGAAGCAAATCCTTCACAAGCCTTGTCATCCTGTCTACTTCTTTATCGATAATGCTTAAAAATCTGTTCCTGTATTCTTCATCAACACCATCATTTAAAAGCGTCTCTGTATAGCTTTTAATAGTTGTAAGAGGCGTCCTCAATTCATGGGAGACATTTGCCACAAATTCTTTCCTCATGTTATCAAGGTTTTGCTGCTCTGTAATGTCGTGCAGTACAAAGACATTTCCATCTATATTCTTATCAACTTTAATTGGGCTTACAAATGATTTCAAAATTTTACCATTACAGTATATAAGGCTTTCAGTATTTTTAAGCTGACCTTGAGCAATTTTTTCTAAAGGCTCATCCATAGTAATTTTTTCGCCTATCATTCTTTCAGCAGCATTATTAAAAAGAATCACCCTGTTTGAATCATTTGTGGCAATTACCCCATCAGACATATAGCTTATAATAGCTTCTACCTTGCTTTTCTCGTTTTCCATCTCATTTAAAGTTGATTTAAGCCTTTTAGACATGAAGTTAAACATGCTGCCCAATTTACCTATCTCATCGTCAGATTTTATATCTATATGTACATCAAAGTTACCTTCCGCCATCTCGCGGGCGTACTTCGTAACTTCTTTTATTGGGTCAGTTATTGTCTTTGCTAAAATATATCCAAGTATTACGGTTATTATTACAGCAATAAAAGTTGCGCTTAATAAGATGAAATTTACATCAGACAGCGTGTCATATACGCTCTTTAAAGATCCGCTTACATATACCACACCAGATATTTTTCCATCGCTATCTACAACTGGCATTGCAATACTCCTGATTTTGCCATTTGAATTATTGTCATTGCTGGTTTCCATCCCTTGTTTTCCAGATAATGCCTTTATAACTGCAGGTGTCAGCATCTTTCCTTTTTCACCTGTAGAGCTGGCCAAAATATTTCCATCCTTATCAAGTATGTACACATATTTTATGTAAGCATTAGGACCTAAATACATATTTATTATGTTATCCAGGCTAGACTTTGAATTCATGTTGTCTTTTAATGTAAAGGCAATTCCAGTCGCCTGTGCTTCTATGTAATTTTCAAAATTAGTCATGTGGTAATTTTCCAACGATTTGAAAAGGTATACCCATATGATTTCCATTGCCACCAATATTAAAAGTCCATATATGAGAATTATTTTCCACTGTATGCTTTTATAGTTCACTTTCTTCGCTAAAATAGTAACCAACCCCTCTTTTGGTATGTATATACCTTGGGTTTGCTGGATCATCTTCGATTTTTTCCCTTAATCGCCTTATAGTCACATCAACTGTCCTCACATCGCCGAAATATTCATAGCCCCACACCTTTTCCAAAAGCATTTCTCTTGAAAAAATGAGCCCTCGGTTGGCCACTAGGAATTTTAAAAGGTCAAATTCCCTTGATGTCAGCTCTATAGGTCTTCCATTTTTTTCAACTTTATACTTTGATAAATCTATGCTTAAATTATTAACGATTATGACATTAGACATGCCCTCTCCATTGTTTATTCCACTTCGCCTCAGGTTAGCTTTCACCCGTGCAATAAGCTCCCTCATGGAAAATGGCTTTGTCACATAGTCATCGGCGCCTAATTCTAATCCCAACACTTTGTCTACTTCTTCTTCTTTGGCCGTCAGCATTAAAATAGGCGTCGTCATTGTCTGCCTTAATATTCTCAAAACAGTAAAACCATCCATCTTTGGAAGCATGACATCAAGGAGGATAAGGTCAGGATTTTTCTCTTGCGCTAGTCTTAGACCTTCCTCCCCGTCATACGCTTCAATTGTACTGTAACCATTTTTTTCTAAATTGTACTTCAAAATCTCTACAATAGGTTTTTCATCGTCAATTATTAGTATCCTGCTACTCAACTGTGCTCACCCCTTAGCATTGTTGACAAAGACATCGAGTCTTAAGCCTGTCTCTTTATAAA
>Ga0207747_1000904_pt1 | contig 25775 bp, 30 predicted proteins | sample HigsolmetaGSP11D_FD_184839 | JGI IMG/M metagenome (GOLD analysis project Ga0207747, IMG submission 184839) | High solid enriched microbial communities from the Joint BioEnergy Institute, USA - SP1-1-D (SPAdes) | ecosystem: Engineered > Bioreactor > SSF (Solid state fermentation) > Aerobic >...
AGTTATACTTTCTATAAGACTAAAGAAATACTTGGCTGGCGCCAAGTCCTTTAGGACGCCGGTGGCAGCTTAGTATTTCTTATGTCTTACGAGAATGTATGGGAAGTTATACTTTCTATAAGACTAATGAAAAGGGGCTGTCCAGAAAGTCAGTATAAACCGACTTTCTGGACAACCCCTTCCAAGACTGGGATCGGTTATTGGAGATAAATGTCTTTGTAAATGGATAAAACTTCGTCTGCGTATTTCATGGGTGAAAAATGCTGTTTTGCCAATATACGTCCACGGTCAGCCATTTCCTGTCTTTGCGATTCATTGTTTAGCACTTGAGCGGCGGATTCGATGACCTCTCCGATATTCCCCCAGGTGTAGAACAGTGAGGTTTCGAGCAGTTCAGGAATTTCCTCGATTAAGTCAGGCGCCAACGAAGAGCAAAGAACTGCGCCATTGATCATTGACTGTGATATTCGCTCATGTGCATAAAAAAATGAAGGTGAAATATTGAGTACAATTTTGCTTTGTGCATAGATCTCTAAGCATTCCCGAAACGGAACTGGAGAGAATACCTTCACATTTGGATACTCGGACAGGAGGGTCTTCGTATGCTCGTCCCCAAAAACCATCAGCGGGAGCCCGCTCTTCGCGAACTGTTCCAAAACAAATGAACGAGTGTAGTATCGATAATAGCGGTCAATAAATGGATAAATCATTTTCATAAAATCAAAACGATATTGATCTTCAAGTTTCATATCAACGCAGCTGTTGAAAAATTGATCGATCGGTACAGGCAAAAATACCCCGTTGTGATTCATCCATTCAGGCAAGAACGACAAAAACTCAAGAAGAATGTCTCTAAGTTGCCCGTCGAATATACTTTGGATATTCTTTATCTCTGCTTCATAAGGAAACAAAGAGCCAAAAAAGACGATGGGAAACGAACGGTAGTTATGATTGCTTTCCTTGAATGCACTTACCGCTTGATAGGTTTTGACCCTTCTGAAGTTCTTTACCCCGATTTCTTTCATTTGCTGAAGAAATGATGTCTCATTCAGCAAAGTATACACCAGAGGATGATCCGGTTCAGTCAAAGCTCGTTCTGTCACATGATAAAAGGGGCTGTCACCCAACTGGACAAAATGTGGAATTCCCGTTGCTTCGAAATGTGTGCGCCCATTGAACCAGTAGCATATGGGATTGTAGCCTAAGGTAAAATCCGGTTTAAATTCATGGACTGCTCTGATATAATCCAATCCGTTCACCCAATTCATATCACACAGAAAAACATCATGTCCCCATTGGCGAAAACCATCTGCAGTAAAACGGCTTAAATCTCTAAGTACATCATAGTTACTCTGACCTTGAAACACGACAATACGCATATGATATCACTCTCTTGGTATATTAATAATCAATTTCTAGTGCTGATGACATTTCGATATTCGGGATAAACTCGGTTGTCTCGTATGTCGCATCGAGAATCCGCACTGTTCCATTTGCATCAATTTCAAGCCTGTTGTGGTTAATCCAGTCAATAATTTGATGCAGCATGATGAGCTGATGATCCAACAATTGCTCGTAATCTGTGAATCTGCTTCGATGCATGATATGCTGCATAATGATCGGTCCCGCATCCACTTCTTCAACGATCAGATGGGCGGTATTACCCAATAGAAAGGCTTGATCCTTCAAGGCTTGGTCGATCGGATTCAGACCCTTGTAGGAGGGCAAGACCGAAGGGTGAAAGTTGATCAAACGGTTGCGATATTTTTCCAACAATGAGCCTCTTAATATTCTGGCCCCGAAAACAAAGCCATAAGAAACGCCGAAATGATCAAACCAATAATGGATGAAGTTGGACAGCGCTGCGTTTGCCTCGGATTTGACAACGGTTGACGGATCAAAACAATAGCAATCAATATTGTGCTGTCCGGCAATCTCGATAATCTCCCGGTCAGCCGGATTATCCGTGATGACCACTTTGATCTGGCTTAATATGGAATATTGACCACGACCAATCAAGTGCTGTACGAACTTTTTGAATCTGCTTGCCCTTCCCGAGACATAGAAACCGAAAATCTCCATTACACCACCATCCAGTCTGCATATACATCTTTGGTTAAGATAAATGCTGATCTCCTTCAACGAGGGAAAAGTCATTTAACATTTCAGAAATGTCATCTATGGAATTAAACATCAAGACATCAATAATGGAGAGGCTTGGAACAAAATCATGATCAAACTGTTTGTATCGAGGCAAATTCGATTGTAAGAAGCGAAGTTCAATTCCTTCTCTACGAAAATCACCCGCTCTATACAACTCCACACCGCCAATTGGATTAATATAAGTATCTGCTCCCAGTTGCTTGTTCAGCTCGATGATTCTGTCCTGCCCCTTCAAAGTATGTTCGATCGGGATTTCGCTGGAGATAAATATTGGAGTATCGATCCTGAGCAGCGTCTTGATTTGAATGATCGAGTGGTATAAATAACGAGCCAGATTTCTCTCAGGATTCTTGAGGATTTCTTCGACGATCGGGAAGACTGTCACAAAAAATGGTGCTTTCCGATATGCATATTTGATCGTTTCCAGAAGATCACGAATCTTCTCATTGGCGTTATCGGCAAGGTATCGATCTCTGACCTCCAATTCCCTGGAATCATTTCTCAAGGGAAGAGTAAACAGCTTCCTGCTCCCGTCCAACAAGATATAGTTTCGATTATACCAACCCTTGGTGAATTGAACATTGTCCAGCAGCACAAATTGATCAACAGCATGAATCAATTGCCAATATCCGATATAGGGAAATATATATGGTTGCATGATCCCTATCTTCAAATTACTTTCACCCCTTCATGCCAGAGCGTAAGACGTTCCTATGGGTCTAGCCATTAGCCACATCTATGAGATATCGACCATAGTCAGTTTGGATCAGCGGTTTGGCCAGGTCGAGTAATTGCTCTTTGGTGATATACCCTTGACGATAAGCGATTTCTTCGATACATGCGATATAAAGCCCTTGCCGTTTCTGGACATTCTCTACAAAATTCGATGCATCGAGCAGAGCTTCGTGAGTACCGGTATCTAACCAGGCTAAACCTCTGCCCATAAATCTGACGTACAACTTTCCAAGATCCAGATATTGCTGCAGAACCGAAATGATCTCGATCTCGCCCCGTGCAGAAGGCTTCACATTCTTTGCAAATTCTACTACATGATTATCAAAAAAGTACAGTCCCGGAATGGCCAAATTGGATCTCGGTTTCTTGGGCTTCTCTTCTATGGATATCACATTAAAATCGCTGTCGACTTCAACAACACCATAGGCACTTGGGTTATTGACATAACAGGCAAATATAAGCGCTCCATCAGTCAGTTCGACGGCTTTCTTCACCATATGGCCAAAATTGGATCCGTAGAAGAAGTTATCCCCCAGTATCAAAGCAACATTGGAATCGCTGATGAATTGCTCACCGATAATAAACGCTTCTGCTATTCCGTTCGGTTCTTCTTGAACGACATACGCAATCTGCAGACCCAATTGCCGTCCGTCACCCAGTAAACTCTCGAATGCCACCTTATCTCTGGGGGTGGTTATAATCAGGACTTCCCTGATCCCTGCCAGCATCAGAACGGACAAAGGATAATAAATCAAAGGCTTATCATAGACCGGCAGCAGTTGTTTCGACACCGATTTGGTTAATGGATATAGTCTGGTGCCCGACCCCCCTGCCAAAATTATTCCCTTAATTGTTATCCCCTCCTGTGGTAAAATCTTCTGCCCCCTTACATCGCTTGGAGCTGTCTGATGATCCGACAAATCTTTCGCACGGATTCGCAACCCAATTCTCCGTAGAATGGTAGACAGAGTACTTCTGAAGAAATGCGGTGCGCAACTTTCAGATTCGCAACCGAGGTGGATTCCAGATGTTTATACCACGGAAAATCGCTGCATAGTGGATAAAAGTACTTTCGGGAATAGATGTTGAATTTCTTTAATTCCTCGTACAGCCAGTCACGTGATTTGCCGAATGAATCTTCGACAATCCTGACTACAAAGTACTGCAAACTGGATCTCAGATTATTCTGCTTGGTAACAATCTTGACGCCTGGAACATCCCGAAGCTCATCCATGTATACGTTTAAAATCTCTAATCGTTTGCTTCTTTCTTCATTTACCAAACGGAGCACTTCAAGACCGATGCCTGCCTGGATTTCGTTCATCTTGCCGTTAAGGCCAGACAACACAACCTGTTCTTCGTTGGCGATGCCGAAGTTTTTCAACAGATTCAGTTTTGGTGCCAGTTCGGAGTCTCTATACGTCAGTGCCCCGCCTTCAATCGTATTAAACAGTTTGGTGGCATGGAAGCTGAACATCGTCATATCGCCATAAGAACCGATGGGTGTTTCATCGATTCTGGAGCCGAAAGCATGGGCGGCATCATAGATAACTTTAAGTCCATATCGATCTGCAATCTTCTGAATCTGATGGACATCGCATGGATTGCCAAAAACATGAACAGCCAAAATGGCGGAAGTTCGCTCTGTAATGAGCGATTCAATCCTGGCAGGATCGATATTCAAGCTATGAGGTTCGATGTCGCAAAATACAGGCGTAAGTTGATTCCAATCTAGAGCTTGTACGGTTGCAGGAAAAGTGAATGGGGTCGTAATGACCTCCCCTTGCAAGCCAAGCGCTTTGATGCCGAGCAATAATGCCATTGTGCCGTTGTTAAACAAAGTGATATGTTCAATCTCCAGATAACGTTTCAAGGCGTTTTCCAGCTCCATATGCTGGTCACCTATGTTGGTCACTTTCTTGCTGTCTACAATCTCATCGAGCTTCCTGACGATAACGTTCTTATCTGGAAGCAGTGGACGTGTTATGTATATGGGTGAATCGAATCGAGCTTCCAAATTTATCACCCCAAAAATGAGAACATCGAAGATAGAACTACCACAACGATACAACCAATGATCCAGATAAACCTGTATTCATGACATAGACGTAAACTTCATATCCCATATTATTAAATGATCTGGCTAGGTTAAAGATAAAATACTTCAATACATCATACTGACTCTGCCCATTGTACAACACGATCGTTTCATTTGAAACTTGATTGGACATCATGATATTCGCTCCCACAACAATAATTACTCAAACCGGAATTTTCATGCGGGACGTTCAAACTCCAAGGAGTACGCTGGAATCTTGATGCTGTGCTACAATGACATTAGTTATCTACGCTTTTCAGTTAATTCTGCGAGTCAGCCTTCTTGTGCAACAGAAAGTCAGCAAATTCAAAATCCATGGCATGGTCAATATCCAATGAGCGATCCAACGGCATGATGTACGATCGTGTTTCATAAGTGACAAATGATCGCGTCCGCTTAAGCCAATCCGTCTTGGCCACATACACGGCACCATTCAACTGATATACCTTGGGTGTATCCTGCCTTCTTGCATAAAATTGATCGCTTGGGATAAATGGCCGCATGATCATTTGTTCATCTATAGTATACATCCAATATGGAGATACGGGCGATTCACACACCGATACACATGCCGGAGCATCATGCAGCCGACATTGCTCAATACATCGATCCACATCTTCGTCCGATCGCAGCGGTGACGTTGGCTGCAGCAACACCACATATGGGTATTCCTTGTATTGATTCAAGGCATGGATTATGACATCGATTCCCGGAGTATCATCCTGAGCCAGTTGCAATGGACGATCAAGAATCTCGGCACCATATTGGCGGGCGACGGCAGCAATCTCCTCATCCTCAGTTGATACAACAATTCTGTCAATATATCTGGAAGCCTTGGCACACTCTATCGTCCAGGAAATAAGAGGCTTGCCTCCAGCCAGACGGATGTTCTTGCGGGGGACACCCTTGGAACCGCCTCTAGCTGGAATAAGTGCGATAACCTGATTGCCTTCTATCAATTGAATTCCTCCATATACTCTCTGTTCGCTTTCTCGTAATCACTCATTCTGCCGATATCCAGCCAATATTCACGCACCGGGAACACGCCGACCTCATAACCTTTTTCCAAAAGTTGATCAAACAGGGTCGGCATATCATAGTAAGTATCCACTGGAATGAGTGGGAAGATCTCAGGGTTTAACACATAAATACCGGCATTTACAAAATAGTGGTTGACCGGCTTTTCCTCGATGCTTACCAGACGATGATCCGAAGTTCTGACCACACCATATGGTATCTGATACTCCATCTCCCGAACACACATCGTCGCTGACATGCCATGTTGTTCGTGGAAGGAGAGCAACTGGCTGAAGTTCACCTTGGTCAACAGATCCCCATTCATGATGATCACCGGTTTGGTTGGCTTCTTAGGCAGCAGTGACAGGGCTCCCGCTGTCCCCAGACGTTTCGTCTCATCGATATAGCTGATATTCACATTCCATCGCGATCCGTCCTGGAAGTATGACTTGATCTGATCCGCTTTATAGTTGACAGAGAGATAAAAATTGACGAACTGATGCTCGATGAATTCACCCAGGATCGTTTCTAATATAGGCTTGTCTCCTACTCTCAGAAGAGGCTTGGGGGCATGGTCCGTCAATGGCCTTAGCCTGGTTCCAAGTCCTCCCGCCATCAAGACCACCATATTGTCCTTCTTCTGCCCATCAAACATACGATCATAGATATACAAATCAACGATATGATAGTGTTCATCGACCACCGGAATGTGCTTGATTCCTCTGGCCCGCATCATGGACTGAATCTCTCTTGAGCTCTCATTCAAACCGGCAACCACAGGATCCTGATGCATGATCTCCGAAACGGGACTAGACAGAGCGATATTGCGCAAAATCCCTCTACGAATATCTCCATCCGTTACTGTTCCCAATAAGCGTCGGTTTTCATCTACTACAAGAGCTATCTGAAGTGAACTTCGATCGATAATCTTGATCGTGTCGAGAATTGATGTTCCAGGAGAAACTAACACGCTTGTCCAGTTTTTCATCCATTTACCTCCCTGGCAGGAACCCCGATTACGGTTGTATTAGCCCTTACATCACGAACGACGACCGCCCCTGCTCCTACCAAACTATTGGCACCTATGGAGAGATTCTGGATGATCGTCGATCCAGCACCGATGAAGGCGCCATCTTCTATCTTCACTCCGCCTGCAACGGTGGCGCCAACGGCTACATGGACATGATGTCCGACATCACCATCATGATCAATGGATGCCTTGGTGTTGATGAGCACATTGTCCCCCAGTCTGCAGCCTGGCTGTATGATGGCGCCTGCCATTACTTGCACACCTTCACCGATCATACAATCAGAAGCGACAACAGCCGACGGATGAATAACACTGGCGAATCTGTAGCCTATCGCCCGAAATTTTTCATAGAGAGCCTTGCGTCCAACCGCTGGTCCGCTTGATCCGACCGCGTTGACCAGCAGCACTTGGTTCGCCGGATAACGCAACAGTACATCTTCGTCGTTCCCAATCACGCGATATCCGTATAACTCATCCACAGTTGGTTCAACAAGGCTGATGCCTTCTATCCTGACTTTACGACGCTGCAGAATCTCGATCAGTACCCTGGCATGGCCTCCGCCCCCCAGCACGATCACTGGCAGTTCCATGACCATCTTCCTTTGCTCCTATACTTGAGCCTATAATCGTTGGATGACCTCATCAGGCTCATAATCCTTGTTCGCAACTTTTCCTATCATCTCCCAGAACTCCATGGGAGAGATTCCTGACCTCGCTCTCTTCACCGTCAGGTTGTCAGCGGTAAAACGTTCGCCCTGCTTGATCGGTTTTGCAGCAACGATGCTTTTGCGCACAACCTCCCGATTGGCCAATTCTTTTCCTCCGGGTAACTTTACGGAATAGCCCAGCGATCGCTCCACATCGCGTATCGCCTGAACCATCGTTTTGAACTCATGCGGCTCCAGTGAAGAAGCATGATCGGGACCAGGCAGATTGCGATCGAGAGTAAAGTGTTTCTCGATCACGACAGCACCGCGGGCGACCGCAGCGATCGGAATCACAATCCCTTGCGTGTGATCCGAGTACCCAACACGCAATCCGAAAGCAGCAGCCATCGTGTCCATCGCTCGAAGATTGACTTCGTCCAGCGGCGCCGGATATTCAGTCGTACAATGAAGCAGAACAATGTTTCTCGACAAGCTTTCCTGACCCGCTCTGCTCGTATAGGCGCGTTCAAAGGATGCAAGACAGGGCGGTTCTGATGAGTCTGTATAACCATAAGCGATGACGGATAACGCTCGCTCAACCTCTCCCAAAACACTCATGCCTGTCGAGAGGATGATCGGTTTGCCCGTCTGCGAAGCGGCGAGCAACAGGGGGGCATTGGTGATTTCACCTGACGGAATCTTGATATAATCGATCCCGCAGTTGTCCACCAGGAAGTGAAGGCTTTCTACATCGAACGGAGTTGACAGAAAACCAATCCCGAGTTCCCTACACCTGTCTCTGATGATGAGATGATCGGACTCACTGAGCTCTAATTTCTTGATCATGTCATACTGCGATTCCTGGCTGTTGGTCGACACCTTCTGATATGCTGCTTTCTCGATTCCCTTGGTCAGCAGCCGATTAGCCTTGAAGGTTTGAAACTTTACAAGATCGGCGCCTGCTTCATGCGCTTGCTCAACCAGCTGAAGAGCCATCTCAAGAGAGCCATTATGATTAACGCCCGCTTCGGCGATAATAAGCGTTCTGTCGGTCATTGTATCCCACCATCCATGACTGTCTCCCTGCCTTGTCAGCCCAGGAAGACTATAAATCATAAAAAGATTTATAGAGAATTCCTTCTAACGGCACTTCTTTAAGAACCTTTTTGATTTTACCGGAAACATCCCCCATACCATATATGGAACGGGAATGCTCCAAAGTGCTTCTGAAAGAGTCTGATCGTGCGTAATGGACCGCTTCGACAATGGCCTCCGAGCTTTCCGGTACATTGATAACCGTAGGACCCATGGCTCTGCCTTTCTGCCTGTCTCCTATATTAATGGTCGGCTTCTTGAACAATGGCACCTCGATGATGCCGCTTGAAGAATTGCCGAGCACCATGTCACAATGCTTGACTGCGCTCAGATACTTCAATTGCCCAAGCGAATCTGCAACCATGACTCTATCACGATGCTCTGCGGCAAACTCCTCCATCATCCGGATAATCACATGGCTATGCGGATCAGCATTGGGCTTGGTCATGATCACCTGATACTCAGGGAACTCACGGATGGCATTAAGCAGATTGCGAAAAGCCTGAGATGGACCTGAAGCATCGAGCGTAACAGGATGATAGGTGACAACGATAAATTTCTCTCCCAGAGAAAAATGAAGCACACGTTCCAATTCATCCCGTTCAAGCAGTTTCAATCGCATAATGTTGTCGATGCCGATCGCTCCGAAGTTGTACACCCTGTCCGGATGTTCTCCCAGCTGAATGACTCTTCGCCTGTACTCCTCAGTGGACACAAAATGAAGTTGCGCCATTTTGGTTATCGAATGCCGTATGGCATCGTCAATTGCGCCTTCCGTCCGTTCACCGCCATGGATATGAGCAATCGGTATCCCGGCAACCATAGCCGCTTGTGCGGCGGTCATGATCTCGTAACGGTCGCCAAGCACCACGACGATATCCGGCTTGAGTCTCGCATAGGCTTCGGCAAAACCAATCAAGGCAAGTCCCATCGCTTTGGTAACCGCTGCGGGTGTATCACTGGCAAGCAATATCTCAATGCATTCGTGGATGGGAAAGCCGTCACGTTCGATCTCTTGAATGGTGTATCCGTATACCGGAGACAGATGCGAGCCAGTTGCGATCAGCTGCAGTTCCAGATCAGCATCCTGCTGGACTTCTTTCATCAACCAGTACAACAGCCCGTATTCGGCTCTCGTTCCAGTGACGATGCATATTCTCCTGGAACCCATCAGATCAGCCTCCCCAAGATCAAGATTGCTAGTCCTGCCCCAATCCTGCGCTGCTCGGGATATTGATCAATCTGCTCTCGATATCTTCAGCAGCAGATACATCCATCGCTGGACAATGCTTGTACATCTCAAGTTTGTGCATCAATGTCCAGGCTGGTCTGCTCATCAGACCGGAATCGTTCAATTCACGAAGCAGCTCGTCCCTTTGATCCCGGAGCGGATCGTCCAGCAAGATCGCGTTTAACCAATAGTTGCTGCTGGCATACTCGGGTTCGACGACAAAAGTGATGCCAGCAACATCCGCAAACGCGGCACGATAACGTTCGGCGAGCCTCCGCTTCTGCTCGATAAAGATGGGCAGTTTCTCCATCTGGGCACAGCCAAGAGCGGCATTGATATTTGGCAGCCGGTAATTGAATCCGATCTGGTCGTGCACATACTCCCAGGCATGCGGCACCTTGGCCGTTGTCGTCAGATGTTTGGCGGCCCTTGCGAGGCTGACATCATTCGTCAAGATCGCGCCGCCCCCACCGGTCGTTATGATCTTGTTGCCGTTGAAGCTGAGGGCGGAGAGCTTCCCGTGATTGCCAGTATGTTTGCCTTTATAATAGCTGCCCAACGATTCTGCGGCATCTTCGATCAGTTCGAGATGGTATCTGTCGCACAATTCAACCAGCGGATCAAGATCAACCGGATGGCCAAAGGTGTGCATCGGTACTACGGCCTTGATCCTCCGTCCCGTCTGACGGTTCCAGCATGCATCATCCTTCACCGCCGCAATCTCATTCAGATAATCGCCAAGTTTATATGGATCAAGGCCCAGCGAATGACGACTAACATCAGCAAAATGTGGCACTGCCCCGATATAGCTGACTGCATTGGCAGTGGCAACAAACGTCAGATCGGGAACCAGCACTTCATCGCCAGCCTCAACACCGCCCAGCTTCAGAGCGATATGCAGGGCTGCCGTACCGTTCACTACGGCCACTGCATGCTTGATCCCCGTAAACTCCTCAAGCATCCGTTCGAAACGATCAACATAGAGACCAACAGAAGAGACCCAGCCAGTATCGAGGCAGTCTTTCACATACAGCCATTCATTGCCGACAAATTCCGGGGCGTGCAGCACAACAGTCTCACCCCGATGGCCGACAACATTGCGGATGCGGTGTATGATCTTTTCCACTTCCAATTTGGATGCCATTATCGAGGACTTCCCTTCAGATGTTATATCGGTTGGCCTTGTACTGACGCAGATTCTTGGGATCAAGGAACCATTCGATCGTTTCCGCCAATCCTCGCTTCAGCCCTTCGATGCCAGCATAAGCAGGCGACCAGTTGAGCAGTTCTCTGGCTTTCGTATTGTCCGCCCACAGACGCTCCACTTCGCTCTTCTCCGGCCTGACCCTTGCCATATCCGTCTCGATCTCAAGTTGTCTTCTCATCAGATCAGCAATCAATCGCGCGGTATCGCCGATCGAGATCTCGTAGTTGCTGCCGATGTTGATCACTTGCCCTGTAGAGTTGTCGCTGTTTCCCACCGCAACAAACCCCGCGACCGTATCCTGGACGTAGTTGAAATCCCGGGTCGGCTCGGTAGCGCCAAGCTTGATCTTGTTCGCGCCATTTGCCAGTTGGGTGATGATCGTCGGAATGACCGCTCTTGCCGATTGTCTGGGGCCATATGTATTGAACGGTCTGATGATGGCAACTGGCGTACCAAACGAATAATAGAAGGACATTGCGATCTGATCCGCGCCGATCTTGCTCGCAGAATAAGGTGACTGGCCGTGCAGCGGATGCTTCTCATCAATGGGGACATACTGTGCCGTTCCATATACCTCACTGGTGGACGTATGAACAACTTTCCGAACGCCCAATTCTCTTGCCGCCTGGACGACATTCAGCGTACCCTTTACATTCGTATCGATATATGTATCCGGAGAGTGGTAGGAATACGGAATGGCGATCAGTGCTGCCAGATGATAGACAACATCGCATCCTTTCATCGCTTCCTTCACACCATGAGGGTCGCGAATATCGCCTGGGAACACCTCAATCTGATCCTTGATATGCGGAGGAGAATGATCAAGCCATCCCCATGAGTTGAATGAATTATAATAGACGAAGGCGCGGACATCATAACCAAGACGTACAAGTTCTTCCGTCAGATGTGAGCCAATGAAGCCGTCTGCACCTGTGACCAATACTTTACTCATATGAAGATGCCCTCTCTACAGATAAATTCTTGAGCAATGTCTCAAGGTTGTGTTTCACGACAGGATGTATTCTTAACATTTCCTGAACGACTGGATATACTGCGTTTTTGATAATCTCCGCCCGTCTTGTCAGATCAGTTTCTTGAGGCAGGTCGACAAGAAAACGTTTCATGCTGTTGATTTCATTAAAGAGAACAAACGAGTAAAAATACAGATACATATCCGACTCCACAATCGGATTCCATTGTTCGTCCAATATCCGAAACCATTCTTTTAATTGAGAGGCATCGGTCAAGCTCGTTACCATATTCTCTGTAAAGTGGTCTTTCAATTGGAGCGCAGATACGTGTACTTCATCCAGGGAATTCAGTATCTGCTCAACCCGGTTGATTACATTTTTGACTTTCTCTTCCGGATAAAGCAAGCGCCTCTCAGCCACCATGGATTTAAACCAATCCTTGTCCCGCTTGGTACTGTCCGTCTGGCGAATCAGCTCAACCAGTGTCTTGGGCTTTGTATTTCTGATGACCGCACCAACTGGAGACGCATTGTAAAATGGATAATTGGCGAATATTTCGATGACTTGCTCTACACTGTCTTTCAGCACCATCATGCTTTTGTTGGTGCGATTCATTCCGCCACAGACATTCTCAACAAACTGATCTGAATTCGTTATCCGTTTGTTCAGTTCCTCTTGATCCACATGGGAAACTCCGTCGGCATAGAATACATCATTCGGGTATGAGAAATCTTGTCCGATGAACACAATCTCACTGCAGTCCAGGTACAAGGCCGCCTGAATGGCGATCCCGGTAACGGTACTTGTGCTAATAAAGATCGGATCCGTAACGGATACTCCCATCAGATAGGAGGTCATCGAGTCTGTGGACAGGTAAGCATGAGTTAGATATTTCATCGGCTTCTGCAAGATTTGATGTTTGATCATCGGCGTATATAGGAACGGAATCTCTTGCAAATCCAGATGCTTGAAAACATCATAGTTGGCTGCACTTCCGTCAAAGGATACAGCCAGATCCGGCTCAATCCCATGCTTGATCAATGCTTGGATCGATGAGCCGGCGGTTATAATAACCGCTCGTCCTTTTAAAGTCTTGAGATGCTCGATTTCCATAGACAGCGAAGGACCTGAACCAACAATAACTGCGGGTATGCCGGTACAGGTATTTTTCATGGCAGCAAAAGATGCTGATTTCAAATTATGTTTCACATTCAGGATGATATTCTCAAGCCACTCTTCCTGAAAACGATTAAATGTGGCGATATTGGCTCTAATCTTCAACAGTTCCTGATGCAATATTTGTTCGAATTGCCCGACAACATCCGCATGCCACTTGCGATGATAAGGAAGTACACAATAAGCGAAGGAGCCTTTGATGGCATTGCATATCGCGTTGGCAGTCTGCGATTGGATCAAAGGATCATTCCCAACAGAGAACAACGCGACTTGCTTGTGGTTTAAAACCGGTTCAAGGTCAACCGCATGGGTGGCAGCCAGGAAATACTCAACCTCAGGTTCGTAAATATAAAACCTCTTATCGGGAAACATCTCAAGAAAGGCCTCAAGGTGATAACCGAATCCAAAACCAATCATGAGGACATGATCAGCTGATAGAATCGAGTCTCCGAGTGACTCCACCCATTTCGAAGACTCCAGTTTCGGATCATATCGGCTGTATAGAGAGTATTCTGTTCCTGATTCATGTTGTATGTGGAGAATATTCCAACCGCTTTTTGATGGACGAATTTGATAGTTCTCTTTGGAATAATCAAGATTCCGGATAAATTCATAAATGGACGGATAATGCTCCTGTAAAAATATCAAGTTATCAGAAACAAACGCATTGGTCATTGCTGAACACTCATCTCCAATGTGTTGAGCAAATCCTTCAGTACGTCATTCATTTCAAATTTGATCGTATCCGCCAGGTTAACCAGGTCAGAGTTCGATAGTGCACTCTCCACTTGCTTGAACTCAGTTTCCAGCCTCTTCATGATCGAATCGATTTGCTGCTTGAGCTCATCCGACTTCGGATCCATCAAGCTGGAAGTAATCATTCGCAGATACTGTGCGATATGGCCATAACTTTGCGTCAATTCCGACAGGTAATCCCAAGCCTGACTATCCGGTTCTCCATAGAACAGATTCGCCACCGAGTCCGTTGCCCGGATGACTCTCGGAAGATACTCGATCAAATCTGCGATGAATTGCCCGGAAATGTCCTCCCGATCCACCGTAATGATCTCCACATTGCTTATTGATTCAAAATGCTGATCGATGTAGGTAACAAAGTCGAGATCCTTGTTCTCTCCATCTATCAGTATCGATTTCACGGCCTTGCCAGAATCATATATGCCTAACAATATCTCATGGATAATCGTCATCACGGAGTCTTTGGGTTCCTCCGAAAATGTGCGAATCTGCTGTCCATTGATTACTATATGCATGTATCCAACACCCTTCTGCTCTTATATTTGTATTATCGGCATATATATTTAAAATTTTAAATAGAAAAACTCCCCAATCATACGATTGGGGAGTTTTTTTCTGTCAGTTAATCAGCCCAACAAACGCAGAACGTTTTGCGGAACAGCATTAGCTTGAGCCAGCATAGCTGTACCAGCTTGAACAAGAATTTGATTACGAGTAAACGTAGTCATTTCTTGAGCCATGTCAGCATCGCGGATACGCGATTCGGATGCCGACAGGTTTTCTGCGTTTACGCCCAGGTTGTTGATCGTGTGCTCAAGACGGTTTTGAACAGCACCGAATTTCGCACGGAGATCAGATACTGTGCTGATTGCAGCTTGAACAGCGGACATCATAGCTGCAGCACCGGATACAGTCGATACATGGATGCCTGTGATGTTGAGGGCAGTAGCCATGACGTTACCCATAGCAGCCTGGATAACAGTGCCTTTTTCAAAGCCAACTTGGAATGTAACGTTGACAGAAGTATTCAGCAGCTGAATACCATTGAACTTGGTCGATTTCGCAATGTTGTCGATTTCGTCGATAAGTTGCTTGACTTCCAGGTCGATCTTGCCGCGGTCTGCTTGTTGATACGTACCGTTCTTGGCTTGAGTAGCCAGAGTGTTGATACGTTGCAGCATCGAATGCACTTCAGTCAGCGCACCTTCTGCAGTTTGCAACAGGGAGATACCGTCTTGTGCGTTGCGCATTGCTTGGTTGTAACCGTTGATTTGGTAGCGCATCTTTTCGGAGATCGCCAGACCTGCAGCATCGTCTGCCGCGCGGTTGATGCGATAGCCGGAAGACAGCTTCTCCATCGTCTTGCTCATTTGCGTGTTGTTGAATGCCAGGTTACGATGTGCATTGAGTGCAGCAACGTTTGTGTTGATGTACATCGACATTCCAATCATCCTCCATGATATGTAATAGATTTAGCCACATCCTTGCGGCCTAATTTGTATATCGGATATTCTGCGGCATTATTTAATAGTTTTTTATTTTTTTTCGTCGAAAAAAATCGGCGTGTGATCATCATATCCAGAGATGGAATACGCTTTGCTGGCTTGCCGGTGTTCATTGGCAGAACGGATCATCGAACCAGTTGAACGAAGGGTCTCCTTCAACAGTACTGAAGTCTGTTCCATTTTGGACAATGCGTTATATGCCATAGTAGCAATATCTGTTGAGAAGATCTCCTTGAATCGATCCAAAGGCACCATGCTTTGCAACAACTTCTCTGTTTCGACAATTTCCGCCTGGATCTTCGTCCAATCGCCAGCCAGCAGTTGAAAAGCATCCATAAATTCATCTCCGGATGCATGCTGTTGAACCAGTTCCAATTGTTTGGCGCTAAGCTCCTGAATCAGTGCATATAGATCTTTCAGTCGGCTGAACAATTCCTGCTCTTCATACTCGGGCGCCAATACTAACATCCTTTCCGATCTCCTGCCATGCTTGTCTCAGTTCATCGATCAGTCTCTCAACTTCCTCCAACAAGGACCGGTCTTTGTGCACATTGGCCTGAACAAGCTGATTCGCACAGTAGAAATAGATTTGCTTCAGGTTCTGCGCAATCTGCCCGCCCTGTTCCTCATTTAAACAAGCCATCAACTCATAGATAATCTCCTGAGCTTTCAGATTATAACGGTTTGAGTCTTCTATTTTTTTGTCATCCAAAGCTTTCTCAGCTCTTTGAATATTGGTAATGGCCGCATTGTACAACAACAAGATTAGCTTGTGAGGGGAAGCCGTCTCATACATATTTCTCTGGTAAGCATGATAACTTGTCTGATTGGGAACGTTCATCGTGAAGACCCCTTATCCTTAATAACTAGTGCTCAGTGAAGCTATTTGACTCGTCAACCAGGATTGCTGATTCTGCAATGTGGCCAGCGCAGTTTCCATGTTTGCGAATTGCTTCTTCAGTCGCTCCTCTTTTGCATCCAACCTCGTTTGCATATCCTCCAACTGCGTCGTCAGGAGGGATATTTCGGAGTTGTATCCTTCGATTCTGGAAGCGATGATTCCAGTCCCTGATCGAGTCCAATCCATCAGCGATTCCTTGAATAATAGGGCGATTCCTTTTTTGTTGGACGAAGACTCATCCATGGAAAACATCTTGTATACCATATCAGGGTCTTCGGTCAGTGCAGCTTTGAACTTATCCTTGTCAAATGTAATCTCTCCGGTCATCTCACTTGCCTTGGTCTTGCCTTTGTCGATTTCCAACCCAATATCAAACATATATTTCAGGTTCTCCTGATCGTCCGTACCAAAATTGACGTTTCTGTTGAATATGCCAGACAAAGTACTCTCGAGCGATCGCAATGTAGAGTCACCTTGCAAATTTGCGCCTTTTGCCGTGTTTGTCTTGATCGTGTTGATGACATCGTTATAAGCTTTGACAAATGTCTCTACCTTCGATGCAATCTTGTCCAGGTCTCTAGTCACGGTAACCGTGGTTTCACCGGTCTTGTACAAGGTCAAGCTCATACCGGTTATGACATTGCTAAGATCATTGGTTGAAGCCTCAATGTCGATACCATTGATTGTCAGCTTGGCATTTTTCGCTGAATCCCCAACTTCTGACAATGCGAAAACAGAGCTGTTGTCTGTGAATTCGATCTTATTGGCCTCTCCTGCTTTCTCAGATGTAAGGACAAGCCTCTTTTTGTCCGGGCTGGTTTCCAGGATGCTCGCCTTGGCCCCAACGTTCTGATTATTGATCGCTTCCATCAATTTGGTGAGTATCTCATCATTGGTCAACCCTTGCGTGTCAATGATTGTTTCGTTACTTCCAGGCGTTTGAGGATTGCCGGAGTTATCTAATGTGAAAATATGGTCATTTATCGTAATGGAACCTGTCAGGGTATCATTTACCGATATTTCTTGAGATTTCACAATATGCTGGGAAGCCAATTGTGTAACATTGATGCGATAAGTCGTCTCTCCAACATATTCGGATACGCTGGCTTTAAGGACGGATTCATCTGAGTTGGTTGCACTGCGAAGGTTGAAGTTGCTCTGGAGCAGCAAATCCTCGGCAGCTGTGCGCAGTGCGCTCAACTTCGTATTGACCGAACGAAAAAACGTCAATTCCGAATTGAGCGTGGTTTGCTTTGTCTGCAGTTTGGTATACGAAACTTTCTCAAGCTCCATGAGTTGTGAAATGATCGTGGTGGTATCCAATCCTGAGGCGATGCCTGTTAAACTAAAAGACATTCTGACTACCTCCCTTGTGGTATTTGCTTAATGATCGTGCGTCTCGTTACCTGTTACAATTTCTCATCGATATAAATGCCAAGAATCTTCTTCATCTTGATGGATAGATCGATCAGAAATTCAGGCGGGAGACTGACGATCACCTCGTTGGTTGAAGTGTCGATTACATCGACGATGGAGGTTTCGGCTTCCTCATCATATCTGAACTTCAGATACTTGCCGGTGAAGGCGAACTCTTTGTTATGCTTCTCGATCTCCTCGTATAGTTTCGACTTTTCCTCCCCACTTAGCCTGGAAAAGTCGAAGCGTCGAGATGCTTCCATCAGCCCCATACTATCGTAGCGTCCTGGTTCATTGGCAGATGCCTTGTCAGAAATTCCTGCAGTAAACTCCTTATATATTGCAGGATCTTTAACTTGAATACTTCCGCTCAGAATCGTATTCATCGTACAACACTCCTTCCCTAGCCTTCTTTGCTTGTGGATTTATTGGCTTGATGCAAGAGTTGGAGAAGTGCAGCTTGGTTCAGCATCTGACTGCCGGCCGTCCGGTTCTCCTGACGGATGCTTTCCACCAATTCTTTGCGAAGGATCTGGATATGTTGTGGCGCGGAAATACCAAGCTTGACTGTTTCTCCCTCAATGCTGACCACATGAACCTCGATATGATCATCGATAACGATCGATTCTCCAAGTTTGCGCTTCAGAATGAGCATCTATGAGCCCTCCCTTATAGAGAGCGGATGGCGTAGCGGATACGATGCATCATCGATGATGTGCTGTGCAGCCTTGCGATTGATCGTGTTAATGATAATCGGTGCCTTCAGATTCACGTAAATCTGGTTGTCGATGACGTTAACGATGACATATGTCAACACATCCTCTGGCCTAGCGATCTCCAACATGTCGATAACGCTCTGTCCAATGTGAAACCCGTAATCGTCTGCAGCCAGACTGGCCGGAAGCAAGATGAAGCTGATCTGCTCGTCCAATGCATGCAAGACATGGAACGGCCCATCTCCCACTTGCATCATGACATAGTCATGCAGGCCGTCGAAACCGAATATTCCCTTAGGAAAATGAAAAATATGCGAATCATTGACTTCAATCTTCCCATAAGCTGTACTCTCAATAACACGGACGGATTGGCTGCTCATAAGATGTTAGTCCCCGCCTTCACGTTGGTATCCACCCGGATCTCAGGAGGGAATACTCGAATGTCGATCTTCGCCCCGAATCTTGGCGCGGCATCCAATTCGACCTGAGTTTGCCTGTCCGCCAAAAATTTCTCGTAAGCGATTTTCCCGAATACATTGCCCGGCTCCTTATGAAAATCGCGGGCACGCCTTCCTGCACGAACCTCTTCGTCGATTTTTTCGTTAACTTCGCGCTGAGCGATGGATACTCTCTCCTGAAGCTGACCGTCCAGCTTCAGGAAGCCAATTTCTTCACAGATTCTGTCGAAGTCAACCGAGATCTCCGAATTGCGAGTCTTGATCGACATCTCTGCGGGGATCGTTTTCGAGTTCACGACCACCTGCTCCTGCCTCGATGACGGCATGCTTCTCTGTTGGTAGGCCTGATATCCGATGCCGCTTGTTGGACCAATCATCTTCTCACCCCTTGATTACTGACGATCAACGTTTCAGTTGAGGAAGTCAACCAGGGACACCTGCATGATGCGGGCACCAACGGCGAGAGAAGCCTGCAATACGTTCTCTTTCTGTTGGATCTCAATGATCGCTTCTGCCATGTCGACACTGCCCACTTCAGCACGCAACTCCTTCAGCGTGACGATCTGATCCTCGATGCGACTCACAACAAGTTCCAAACGATTCGTCCTTGCACCTATCTCCGCCCAGCAATTATTGATACGGTCCGAGCACAGGTCGATTTTCTCCAGATCGTTCGCCAGTTGGGTAGGCTGATTGTTATTCAGATGAGCAAGGATGTCATCAAAGACCTGAAATACATTGTCTGCTGATCCGGCTGTTCCGAAGATTTGTTCGCCTGTCAAACTAATCGGAACCGATACGCTTGGGCTAACGTTCATGTAAACCACACCGGGATCCGTTGTGTCCAGATGCGGTGTTGTTGTCGAATACGGAGGCTGATCCGTTTTCTGACCGTTGAACAGATACCGGCCACCGAATGTGCTGTTGCCGATCATGACGAGCTGTTCTTTGAGCTGCTCGATCTCCATCGCAATTTGCTTGCGGTTTTCTTCAGGCACCGTACCATTGGACGCCTGTTGCACCAACACCCGCGCACGATTCAGAACGTCACTTGTCTGTTGCATCAGCTCATCCATCGTGTCCAAATATCCGAGACCTGTATTTGCATTCTCCAGGAACTCATTGGTTCTGTTCAGCTCGCTGTTGTACCTCATCAGATAGCCTATGCCTACCGGATCATCGCCCGGGCTATGAATGCGTTCGCCTGTCGCCAGCTTGTTCTGCCAATCAAGGATGCCCCGATTATTGTTGCGTAGATTCTGCAACAGTTGCGTATGTTGCATCATGGAGGTTACACGCATATTACGATCATCTCACTTTCCGTCTATTGAATGCTTATCTTCCTACGATACCCATCTGATTGATGACGCGATCCAGCATCTCATCCACCGTCGTCATATTCCGCGCTGCCGCATTATAGGCATGTTGGAAGCGGATCATATCTGCGAGTTCTTCGTCGAGCGACACGCCGCTTACTTGCTGCCGCATCAGATCGGCAGAGTACGTCAGATCCTGCGAGTTGAGCAGGTGCTGTTCCGCGTTGTTGGATAGGGTGCCGAGATTGCCGACAAATGCACGGAAGAAATCATCGATCGTCCCGGATGCAAGTGATGTCATGTTGGTCGGGAATGTAAATACATAATCTCTAACATTGGTCAAAGCAAACGAGATATCACCGTTGCCTCTGATAACGGTACGATTCGTGCCCTGCATCTCATACTTGCCTGATGCGGCAATCTTGTTCGTATCGTTCACTACAACCGGATTGACGCGTATGTTGCCAATGGTAAATTCCGCATCTCCGCCTTCTGTCGTAAAGAACGGAATATCCGTCTGCGCATCCGGTATCGTATATCCAAGTTGATGCAACCCGTTAAAACCTTGAACAATAAATTCAACCGGTGTTACGATCGTCGAATTGGCCGGAATCGTCTGCCCCGCCGGGATGACCGTACCGTCAGACAACGTGACATCATTCTCAGCAACCATAGGCCTGCTTGTCATATATCCGTTGGCCAGCGTCACCTTCATCTCGCCAGTGACGAGCGTGTTGACCATCGCATTCAACTGCGTACGAGCATCCTCCACTTCGGAGAACGAACGCACATAGCCGGCCAGTTTGCCTCCTGAAGCCTGTTCTGCAATTGATTCGTCAATCTGCACCGCGTTGTTGCCCTCAACTACCGTTACGCCTGCAGCCACGATCGTGTAGGAGCCATCCGCATTCATGGCCACATTGACATCAACCAGCTCAGACAGTTGATCTACTAACAGGTCGCGCTGATCCCGCAGATCATTGGCGTTCTGGTTAGGGCCTTCGATGCGCTTGATCAGGGCATTCAGGTCGGCGATCTTCTGGGTGATTGTGTTTATCTGCACAGTCGTTGCTGTAATATTGCTTTCCAGGTCTGAAGCGATATCTGTCAGACCTTTGTCTATCGAATTTAAAGTATCTGTGAGATTTACGGCTGCTCCGATCAAGTCGATGCGAGCACTCAGCAGGGAAGGATCGCGATTTAACACTTCGAGGGAGTTCCAGAACTTGTCCATCACTGCTCTCAACCCGTTGTCAGACGGCTCATTGATCAGCCCTTCAATTGAGGAGAAAGTCTGGTTCATGACCTCCCACATGGCCAGCGTCTGATTCTCGCGGCGAAACTGCAGGTCTAGGAAGCTGTCACGAACCCGCGTGATGCTGTCGTACTCCACCCCGGTTCCGATCTGCCCCGGCATGGTGCTGTTGCGAAACGCCGGAGCTTCGATAGGCGCTGAGGTCGTAAGATTGACTCTTTGCCGTGAGTAACCCTCAGTCGCCGCATTAGAGATATTATGTCCCAAAGTTTGCAACGCGACTTGCTGCGTGAGCAGAGCGCGCTTGGCTGTCTCTATGCCGTGAAAAGTTGAAGTCATGATGACCCCTCCCATAATTAACTAGAGTGTTGATTGTTCGACCTTCACCCGTTCAGGTCCGGTAATCAATTCCGCTCGGCCGCTTCACAAGGGATTGGGCCTTTGGATTGTCATATATGTAATCAGACTCGGCCGACCCGAAGATCGAGTCGAGCATGTCATTGACCAGTGCAAGGTCTTGCTTCATCAGCAACTGATTGATCTCATTGATCTCATGCAGGCGCTTGGCAAGCTGGTTCAGATGTTGCTGCATCTGGCGCAACTTCGCCTGCTGCTGTTCCGCGAGCAACAGTCGAATCTCGGTCAGTGAAGCTGCCTCATCGGCTTCCACACCGATCGCCCGTTGCAGCTTCAATGCAGCGTTTCTCATGGAACTTTCACACTCAGCGAACTTGCCTAGCAGTTCGCTCTCCACCTTCACGAAGTTTCCCAGCTCATCATTCTGGCCAGCCATGATCAGCTTGCGCTTCGTTTCCGCCGCCTCGATCAGTTCGGCATAGATGTGGCCGCATTGCTCCATCTTCTGCATCAATTGACCGAATGCAAGCCGTATGATGTCTTGCGGAGTTGTCGTCATCTGTGTCTACCTGCCTAACCTGCCTGAGATTATGCCCGAGATTCGAAACGTTTCGTTGAGCTGGCAGCGGAAGGATACCTCGCTGCAGGATTATGATACGTCACGTCCTGTTCACCATCTGAGCGGTACAACTCAACGATATAGTCAATATTGTGCAAGGTGCGTGCAATCAGTTGCCGGTTCGCAAGATTGGCCCGTTTGATCCGGCTGACCAAATCTGCGAGTTGAGCTTTGGCCCGTAACAGTTGATTCTTCGCATCGTCTTCGGGAAGCAGCTCGGCGATGATATCGATCGTCACGGCACCTGAAGGCACCGTTCCTCTGGTCTGCAAATATTCGACGGCAGATACATCCCAGGCCGACTGGATGTGGGATATTCTCTCCAGCAGACGAAGTTCGTCGTGATAACATGCTGCAAGTCCATCTGCGTCGTGGTGAAGAAGCACTTGCCGCCTCCGTCCAGCGACCTCAAGCAGCAAACCATATGCAGAGATCAATTCTTCCATATGTTGCAGCAGGTTCATTACCGTCATCGCCAGCACACCACTTTCGTAAGGTTGAATATACCCATAAAATTGCGGATACCAGATGTGTTATTTGTTTCCGGTCAGATACGGCAACAGCTTCTCCGCGATCTTGCCTGCCTCAACATAGTAAGTGCCGGTTTGAACGGACTCTTTCAGCTTCGCAATCTTCATCGCCCGTTCCGGATCACCAGCAGCTTCCAACAATTTGCGCGCCTCATCGGAAAACTCGACATTATCCCGTGTCTTGTCCTTCTTATCGGCTTGGTTCGCATATGCTGACTTCATCTGGTTGCGATATGGATTGACCATCCCCGCTCTGTTCACGTCATTGATTTTCATCTTCCATCACCTCTAATTCTGAGCACACCAGTTACCGTTTTGATACTTATTAATATTATCGGTTTTCGAGTTGGCATTGTTTATATATTTTTCATGGCAACGCCGATGGATACGGCATTTTCTCCGGGCATACGCCGTCTGATTCATTAGTGTATACCCATGAAGTGTTGAAACCATAAAGAAATACTTGGCTGGCGCCAAGTCCTTTAGGATGCCGGTGGCAGCTTAGTATTTCTTATGTCTTACGAGAATGTATGGGAAGTTATACTTTCTATAAGACTAAAAAAAAACTTGGAGCCTGTCGCATCCAAGTTTATCACGGCATTCTGTATATTCCTGATCGCATGAAGGTTATTACTAGTGGTTGTCTTCTTCCTTAATCCAATAACCGCTGTGCGCCCGTCCATCCGTTCTCTCAGAGGCTTCCTTCCGCGTGTCAGACTCCGTTACCTTCCTCACCTGCTTCGTCAGACGGGTCCGGCATTCATCGCAGAGATTGCCCTGTCTGATCAATGTTCCACAGGATTCGCAGGGATATGAAAGGTTCGGCGTTCCGACCATGGAGATGCGGCCTTCCCGGATAAACTTGGTAATCTGTCTGACGGTCACACCCGTAGCATCGCTGACTTCATAGATCGTTGCACCGCGGTTTTCCTTGAGATATTCGACACACTTCTCGTACTCTTGTTCGATTTCTTTGTGGCAACTGTTGCAGACATCTCTTATGCCTCTGGAGTAAATTTTGCCGCAGCGCGGACAATTCGCGATATTCAGGTTCATTGCTTATGCCCCCTACGTCAAATTCTGAGATCAAACGCATGCCGTTCCGATGTCAGTCTGTAACCCCATATTACTATAATCGGACAAGGATGTATACTACCTTGCCCAGGTCAAACTATAAATGGGAACTTTGGTCTCCGCATGGATAACTTGTGCACATTCATGCAGGGTACTGCCGGTGGTGTAAACGTCGTCGATGATGATGATGGCCTCGGGCAGTGCAGCTGGCATCGCTTCACGAATCACGTCAAAAGCGCCTCGCAGATCCTTGATCCGCTCGCTCCTCGTCTTGTGGCTCTGGCGGCTGGTGTGACGTACGCGCCGCAGCAGTCGGACATACGGCAGCTGATGCCTCGCTGCCAGGCTCTCTGCCAACCTCTCCGCCTGATTGAATCCCCGCTCCAGCATGCGCACATCGCTGATCGGAACGCTGGTGATGAGGGGCTGGTACGGCTGGCTGTCCAAGCTCACGGAGTGTACCAGCTGCAGGTAGGCATATTCGAGCATCAGCGACAGGATCGTGTGCAATCGTTCATGCCCTTGATACTTGTAGGCGGAGAGCCATTCCTTCATGTCCCTGCTGTATTGAACGGCCGAGCGATTCATGATGAGCTTCGGACGGGCTCGGCGCGCACAATCGGGACAATCGACAGCTCGTCCGCAGGCTGTACAGCGTACTTCGCGGATCCACGGCACAGCTGCCATGCACCTCGTGCACAGCAGTTGGCGAAGCGAGCGCAGCACGGGCTCGAGGTGAGGAGATTCCAGGGCTTGCATCGATATTGGCATCGCAGCAGATGGACTCATACGCAGTCCGCATATGCTGCACTCCCGGCTCGCGCCGAGCAACATCGACGAGGCCGCCGGCAGTAGTCGGTCAGCGAGCGGACGTATCCAGTGAAGCATGGGCTTCCTCCTTCCTGTCGTGAGTTGGGGCGAAGTTACCTTGAGTGAAGTATCGCTGCTTTCTGATGGCCGCGACTACACTGGCCAGAGCTTGTTTGAGCCTGCAGGTGCGCAATCGACCACACCAGAAGCGGGATGTTGCGTCCTCGTTCTGCAGCAGCACCCCTCGCCGCCGCGCGAGTGTGTTCATCGCGCGGATATGACGGACGGCCCGCATCTGCCCGTCCGTCCGTTCGCAGGCGACGAAGTACACGCGCCCGCACGGATCATCGGCCGAGCGCCCGGCACGCCCGGCCATCTGCACCAGCGCCGCTTCGTCGAAGAGATCCGCATCCGCATCCAGCACGAACACGTCGCTGCGCGGGATCGTCACCCCGCGCTCGAGGATCGTCGTCGTGACGAGGATGCGGATCTCGCCGCTGCGGAAGCGGCGCACCCGGCTCGCGCGGTCCGCGTCGCGCGAGGAAGTTCCGTCGACGGCGGCAGCGTCGACGGTTCCGGCACACGCCTGGCGCAGCAGGCGTGTGAGCGGCTCGACGTGTTCGATGCGCGGCACGAACACGAACACCTGCGCGCCGCGCTGCAGCGACTCGTCGAGCGCGGCGCTTAACTCC
>Ga0207747_1000905_pt1 | contig 25775 bp, 25 predicted proteins | sample HigsolmetaGSP11D_FD_184839 | JGI IMG/M metagenome (GOLD analysis project Ga0207747, IMG submission 184839) | High solid enriched microbial communities from the Joint BioEnergy Institute, USA - SP1-1-D (SPAdes) | ecosystem: Engineered > Bioreactor > SSF (Solid state fermentation) > Aerobic >...
CCGTGAAACGACGTCGCGCCGATGATAGTGTGGACTGCCCACGCGAAAGTAGGTCATCGTCAGGACCCCAACCCAAAAAAAGGCCAACCCAAAAGGTTGGCCTTTTTTATTTGCAGTGCCCAAAAGCTTCCGCACCGCGCAAGTCGCGGCATGTCCGGACGGCACGCCGCTTGCACGGCGAGACAGCGCGTCCAGCGCAAACCGTCCAGCAGAGGTGCGACATGGCCGCCCGATCCATCGCCTCCCTGACCGTGTCCTTCGGGCTCGTCGCGATCCCCGTCAAGCTCTATTCCGCGACGCAGTCGAGCGGCGCGATCTCCTTCAACCTGCTCCATACCTGCGGCTCGCGGGTGAAGCAGCAGTACGTGTGCATCCGGGAGAACGTCGTGGTGCCGCGCGAACAGATGGTCAAGGGCTACGAGTTCGCCAAGGACCAGTACGTGATGTTCGAGCCCGAGGAGCTGAAGGCGCTCGAGGAAGCGGGCAGCAAGTCGATCGACATCACCGAGTTCGTTCCCGCACATACCGTCGATCCGGTTTACTTCGATCGCGCCTATTACCTCGCGCCGGACAAGGGCGGCTCCAAACCCTATTCGCTGTTCACCGAAGCGTTGCGTCAAAGCAAACTGTGCGCACTCGGGCGCTGGGCCACGCGCGGCAAGCAGTACGTCGTCATGCTGCGGCCGGTGGAGGACGGACTGGTGATGCAGCAACTGCTCTATGCCAGCGAGGTGCGCCCGATCTCCGAGCTAGAGATCCCTCATGCCGAAGTCAAGGACGCCGAACTCAAGCTCGCGATGCAATTGATCGAGCAGCAGTCGCGCAAGGCCTTCGATCCGACCGCGTACAAGGACGAGGTGCGCGAACGCATCGAGGCGGCGGTGCAGCGCAAGGTGGAAGGCGAGGAAATCGCCATCGCCGAAGCACCCACCGAGGCGGCTGGCGCCAAGGTGATCGACCTCATGGCTGCTTTGCGTGCGAGCCTCGAGAAGACGTCGGGCAAGGCGGCGGAAGCGGAGAAACCCGCGCGCACGGCGCCCAAACGCGTCGCCGCAACCGGCGACAAGAAGCGGGATACGAAGCCGCGTAAGCGCGCATGACGGATTTCGGGGTGCGCGATGTCGAGCGGACGCTCGGCCTGTCCCGGTCGGTGATCCAGGCGCTGGTGCGCGGCGGTTTCGTGACGCCGGCCCGCGGACCGCGCAACGCCTACCGGTTTTCCTTTCGGGATCTGATCGTTTTGAAGGCGGCACGCGAATTGACGCTCGCCAGGGTCCCGCCACGACGGATCACGCAGGCGCTGCGCCGGCTGCGCCGCCATCTGCCCGCAGACGTGCCGCTGTCGGGGCTGCGCATTCTCGCCGACGGCGACCGCGTGGTGGTGAAGGAGGGCGCGCGCCGCTGGCGTGCCGATTCCGGCCAATACCTGCTCGATTTCGACGTGTGTCCGGCGGGATCGGGCGTGGCGGTCGTGGCATACCAGCGAGCCGAACCGCGCGTGTCGGCCGACGCTTGCTTCGATGAAGGGTGCAGGCTGGAAGCGAGCGACGCTGAAGCGGCGCGCGCGGCGTACGAGCGTGCCCTGGCCGCCGATCCCGCACATGCTCCCTCGGCGGCGAACCTCGGACGGCTGCTGCATCTGGGCGGCAAGCTGAACGCGGCGGAACGCGTCTACCGCGCCGGCATCGCCCGCTGCGGTCCGGAACCGCTGCTGCTGTTCAATCTCGGGGTGCTGCTGGAAGAGCAGGGCCGGTACGAGGAGGCATGCGCCGCCTACGAAGGGTCGATCGCCGTACAGCCGGACTTTGCCGACAGCCACTACAACCTCGGGCTGTTGTACGAGATCCTGGGAGACCGCCGCAAAGCCCTGCGCCATCTCAAGCGCTACCGGCAGCTCGTACGCTAGACGGCGGGGGATCGTAGAATGCAGGCCGGACGGTTCCATAGTTAGGAGCGATTGCGTGCACGACGAAACCAAGCTCGTCCATTCCGGCCGCCATCCGGAGCAGTTCGAAGGCGCCGTCAATCCGCCTGTGTTCCACGCCTCCACCATCCTGTCCCCTACGCTGGAAGACTGGGAGCGCAAAGCCGAAGATCGTGCCAAGGAGGTGCCGGGCACCTACTACGGCCGTACCGGAACGCCGACTACCCGTTCGCTGGAGGAAGCGCTCGCCGCGTTGGAAGGCGCGCATCGCTGCGTGGTGTTCCCTTCCGGGCTCGCAGCCTGCACGGGCGCGCTGCTGGCTTACCTCGCTGCCGGCGATCACGTCCTGCTGAGCGACAGCGTTTACGGTCCGACGCGCCATGCCGCGATGCGCCTGCTCAAGCGCTATGGTGTGGAGGCGAGCTTTTACGATCCGTGCATCGGCGCCGGCATCGCGGAACTGATGCGGCCGAACACCAAGGCCGTCTATGTCGAATCGCCCGGCTCGCTGACTTTCGAGGTGCAGGACGTTCCCGCCATTGCGGAAGTCGCCCATCGCCACGGTGCCGTCGTGATCATGGACAACACCTGGGCCACTCCGCTTTATTTCAAAGCCTTCGATCACGGCGTGGACGTATCGATCCAGGCGGCGACCAAATACGTGGTCGGCCATTCCGACGCCATGCTCGGCACCGTGAGCTGCACCAGGGAAGCGTGGCCGAAGCTGAAAGCCACGCACTACGACCTCGGCCAGACCGCGGGACCGGACGACATCTATCTCGCACAGCGCGGTCTGCGCACGATGGCGGTCCGGCTGAAGCAGCATTGGGAAACGGGGGTGATACTGGCCGAGTGGATCGCCCGCCAGCCGGAGGTGGAGACGGTGCTGCATCCGGCGCTGCCCGGCGATCGCGGCCACGCCTTGTGGAAACGCGATTTCAAGGGCGCGTGCGGATTGTTCGGCGTGGTGCTGAAACCCTCGGTGTCCGACCGCGCCTTCCGCGCCTTCATCAACGGCCTCGAGCTGTACGGTCTGGGCGCGTCCTGGGGCGGCTACGAAAGCCTGATCATGCCCTTCGACCCACGCCCGCAACGTACTGCCACGCGCTGGCCGTACCAGGGCTTGTGCTTCAGGATCCACGCCGGACTGGAACACCCGGACGATCTCATTGCCGATCTGCAGGCCGGCTTCGAGCGCATGCGGAGGGGATGATGCGCAGGACGGTTGTCTCGTTACTGCTTGCGGGCTTGCTGGGCGGCTGCCATGCCCACTATGGCGTGCAGACCGGTGCGGTTTCCCCGGGCGGCGAGGGGTTGTACGCGCGCATCGGCATCGGCGGGACGGCGGCCGACGTCATTGCCGGCGGCGCGTTGCTGGGCGTCTTCCTGGCGGGGCAACAGGTCTCCGGCGGCGTTGCACCGGTGATGAAGCCCGACCGCAGGGTCAACGAACAGGATTGCCGCCAGCCGGTTGTCGACACGACTGCGAACCTGCGCTGCATATGAGGAGCCGGGCGCTTGCGGTTCTGTCGTTCGGCGTCGTCTTCGGCGCGCAGGCGGCCGAGCTGGCGGGTGTGCGACTGGACGATGAAATCCGCATCGGCGAGGAGCGCCTGGTCCTGAACGGGGCCGGCGTGCGCAAGAGGCTGTTCTTCAGCGTGAACGTGGTCGGGCTTTATCTGCCGGAACCGAAGCGCAGCGCGGAGGACATCCTTGCCGCGCCGTGTGACGCTGGTCATGCTACGCGACGTCAGTGCCGACCAATTCGTCGACGCTTTCCATGCTGCACTGGAGGCGAACACCCCCGGGGAAGAAAGCAAACGGCTGCAACCCCAGATCACCGCCTTCGAAGCGTTGCTGCGCGAAGTGAAGGAAGTGAAGAAGGGCGACGTCGTGCATCTCGACTACCGCCCGAACACCGGCACGCAGCTCATTCTCAACGGCGTACCGCGGGGCAAAGTGATCGAGGGCGAGGATTTCTATCGCGCGCTGCTGCGCAACTGGCTCGGCCCGAACCCGGCCGACGCCGATTTGAAGAATGCGCTGATCGGCGCGCAATAGCGGCGCGCGAGGCTCCGCGACGGATCTCATCAGGCCGCTTCGCGCGAGGCGCGGCGCCGTTCGTGTTCCTTGAGATGGCGCTTGCGCAGCCGGATGCTCTTGGGCGTCACTTCCACCAGCTCGTCGTCGGCGATGAATTCCACCGCATACTCCAGCGTGAGCTGGATCGGCGGCGTAAGGCGGATCGCCTCGTCCGAACCGGAGGCGCGGATGTTGGTGAGCTGCTTGGTGCGGATGGGGTTGACGACCAGATCGTTGTCGCGGCTGTGGATGCCGATGATCATCCCTTCGTACACGGGTTCGCCGGGCGAGACGAACATCCGGCCGCGTTCCTGCAGCTTCCATAGCGCATAGGCCACCGCCTCGCCGTCGTCCTGGCTGACCAGCACGCCGTTGCGGCGTTCGCCGACTTCGCCGGGCTTCACCGGCGCGTAGTCGTCGAAAATGTGGCTCATGAGACCGGTGCCGCGCGTCAGGGTCATGAACTCGGATTGGAAGCCGATCAGTCCGCGCGCGGGGATACGGTATTCCAGACGCACGCGGCCCTTGCCGTCGGGCTGCATGTCGAGCAGCTCGCCGCGGCGGCGGCCGAGTTCTTCCATCACCGCACCCTGGTGCGCTTCCTCGACGTCGACGGTCAGCAGCTCATACGGCTCGCACTTCACGCCGTCGATTTCCTTGTACACCACCCGCGGGCGCGAAACCGCCAGCTCGTAACCCTCGCGGCGCATGTTCTCGATCAGGATGGTGAGATGCAGCTCGCCGCGCCCCGAGACTTCGAACACCGTCTCGTCGTCGGTCGGCGCAACGCGCAGCGCCACGTTCGATTTCAGCTCGCGCTCCAGACGCTCGCGCAACTGGCGGCTGGTGACGAATTTGCCTTCGCGGCCGGCAAGCGGCGAGGTGTTGACGCAGAAATTCATGGTGAGCGTCGGCTCGTCCACGCGCAGCATGGGCAGCGCCTCGGGATGTTCCGGATCGCAGAGCGTCGAACCGATACCCAGTTCGTCGACGCCGTTGACGAGCACGATGTCGCCGGCTTCGGCTTCGTCCACCAGCACGCGCTCCAGGCCGCGGAACTTCAGCACCTGGTTGACGCGCGCCTTGACGGGCGTCGAATCGGGTCCGTTCATCACCACCACGTCCTGCAACGGCCGCAGGCGGCCGCGGTTGATGCGGCCGATGCCGATCTTGCCCACATAGCTCGAATAATCGAGCGAGCAGATCTGCAGTTGCAGCGGGCCGTCGGCATCGTCGGCGCGCACCGGCACGTATCTGAGGATGGCGTCGAACAGGGGACGCATGTCCTTGCCCGGCTCCTTGAGATCGAGCGTGGCGGTGCCGTTGAGGCCCGAGGCGTACACCACCGGGAAGTCGAGCTGTTCTTCGGTGGCGCCGAGCTTGTCGAACAGATCGAAGGTGGCGTTGACGACGTAATCGGGGCGCGCGCCGGGACGGTCGACTTTGTTCACCACCACGATGGGCTTCAGCCCCTGCGCCAGCGCCTTGCGGGTGACGAAGCGCGTCTGCGGCATCGGCCCTTCGACCGCATCCACGAGCAGCAGCACGCCGTCCACCATCGACAGTACGCGCTCGACCTCGCCGCCGAAGTCGGCATGTCCGGGCGTGTCGATGATGTTGATGTGGGTGCCTTCGTACTCGACCGCGCAGTTCTTCGCCAGGATGGTGATGCCGCGCTCTTTCTCGAGCTCGTTGCTGTCCATGACCCGTTCGGCGACCTGCTGGTTGGCGCGGAAGGTGCCGGACTGCTTCAGCAGCTGATCGACGAGCGTGGTCTTGCCGTGGTCGACGTGGGCGATGATGGCGATGTTGCGTAAAGCGCGGGACATGGCGAAGCCTTTGCGGCGGGCGCGGGAAAACCCACGATTCTAACAGCCGGGCGGTCAGCCGAGCGAGGTAAAGAACCTGGCAAGCCGCGGATGGCCGGCATGCGCCACGTTGAAGCGCATCCAGGGCGAGGGCGCCTGGGTAGTGCTGAACAGGCTGCCCGGCGCGAGCAGGATGCCCTGCGCCTGCGCGGCGGCGGCCAGTTCGAGGCTGTCGATATCCGCCGCGACGCGCGCCCACAGGAACATGCCTGCGCTCGGTTCGTGGAAGAGCCGCAGGCCGGCCTTCTCCAGGTTCTTCAACGCCGGCTCCATGGCGCGGGCGATGCGCTCGCGCAGGCGTTCGACGATCTTGCGGTACTGGCCCTCGGCGAGGATCTGATAGACGAGCCGCTCGCCCAGTTCCGGTGTGGTAAGGCTGGTGAGCAGCTTCTGGTCGGTGAGGTGCTGCGCGAGTTCCGCGTTGCAGGCGAGGTAGCCCACGCGCAGGCCCGGGCCGAGCGTTTTGGAGAAGCTGCCGATGTAGATGACGCGGTTCAGTTGATCGAGCGCGGCGATACGGTGCGCCCGGCCGGGATAAAGATCGGCGTAGACATCGTCCTCGCAGATGTAGAAATCGTAGGTTTCGGCCAGACGCAGGATGCGGAAGGCCGCCGCCGCGCTGAGCGAGGTGCCGGTTGGATTGTGCAGCACCGAATTCGTCATGTAGAGGCGCGGACGGTAGGTCTGCACCAGTTCCTCCAGCCTGGCGATATCCACGCCGTCCGCGGTCCGCGGCACGCCCACGAGCCGCACACCCATGGCCGCGAGCCGGCCGAAGAGCGTGTAGTAACCGGGTTCGTCCACCAGTACCGGATCGCCCGGCTTGAGGAAGTAGCGCGCCACCAGCGCGAGCGCCTGGCTCGCGCCGATCGTGAGTAGGATCTGATGCGGCGCGGCGTCGATCTCGAAGCCGGCGAGATGCACCTGCAGCAGTTGACGCAGCGGCGCGTAGCCCTGCGGGGTGCCGTAGGAAGTGACCGCGACATCGCCCCGGCGTGACAGTGTCCGCAGCGCCGCAGTCAGCAGTTCGGCGTCGAGCCAGGCTTCAGGCAGCAGACCGGAGCCCGCCGGCACCACGTCGCGGCCCTTGTGGTCGTTGAACACGTTGCGCAGCAGCCAGGGAATGTCGATGCGCGAGGAGCGGGCCTCGGGTTCGAGGGCGTGCGGATGCACCGGCGGCGCCGGTTCGCGCACGTAGAACCCCGAGCCGCGCCGCGATTCGAGATAGCCCTGGGCCACGAGGCGGTCGTAGGCTTCCACCACGGTGAAGCGCGACACGCCGTGTTCGAGCGCGAAGCGCCGGATCGAAGGCATGCGCGTGCCCGGTCGCAGGCGGCGCGAATCGATGTGCTCGCGCACCTGCGTGACGATCTGCTCGACCAAAGGTGTCGAAGCCTCCCGCTCGAGCGGCAGGGAGAACGCGGCGGGCGCACCTGTCATGGTATTTGGACCGGTACAGTAAGCCAGTTTGGCGGTCAATCTGTACATGTAGTGTACAGGTTACGACGGCTTATCGTGCAGCTTCCCGTTCCCCGAGGAGGCATCCGTGCGCCGCCGCATCGCCGTCGTTCTTGCCGCGTTCTCGCTGACCCTGGCGGGCTGCGGGCAGCAGACGCTCGTGCCCGGTCTGCCGCCGGGTTTCTATCCTTCTGCGCTGGCCTACGATGCCGCGCGCGACCGTTACCTGGTCGGCAGCTTCGAGACCGGCGAGGTGGCCGTGCTCGACCGCAGCGGCAGGCGCCTGGGCAGCCTGCGGGCCGGGAAGCCCGGTGAGCGCGTGCTGCGCATGCGCATCCAGGGGCGCACGCTGTGGATCGCCTTGTCCGATGCGCTCGAAGCCGTCGAGCTGGACGCGCCGCTCGCCCCGCGCCGGGTCTACCGCCTGCAGGCGTCGGTGCGCTATGCGGACATCGATGCGGACACCGGAGGGCGGCTCTATGTGCTCGATGCCCATCATCGGGCCCTGCTCGTCTTCGATCCCGAACGCCGCGCGGCGCAGCGCATCGCAGACTTGCCGGGCGGGAATGAGGCCGCGCCTGCGCGCTGCGCGCCGTCCGGTGTCCCGCAGACGCGCACGCAGGGCGCGCTGCTCGTCATGCCCGACGGCCGGACGCTGCTCGCGGCGCTGGACGACCGCATGTACCGCGTCGACGCGCATGCGGGAACGGTCGCCGAAGTGCCGCTGCGCGCGCCGCTCACGTACGTGACGCAGCTCTTCTATCACGGCGCTGCCGACGGGCGCCACGAAGTGCTGGCCGTGCGGGGGGAGGCTTCGCGCATCACGCGTCTGCAATGGGATGCGTCGTTCTCGCAAGTATTCGCGCAGGAGTCCTTCCGTACCGTGGCAGGCGCGCCCATCGTTGCCGCTTATGACGGCAATGCGTTGCGCATGCTGCTCGGCTCGCTGCACCATCATCCGCTCTATTGCGGCGACGGCCGCCCCAACGTTCCGCTGCGTCTGGCCGAATACCGGCCCGCCGCTGCGGAACCGCCCCGGTGGATGATCGCCGAGCGCACGCCGGACTGAAGCCTACGTTGACGGTTGCGGCCGGCGCGCCTACCTTTTGCACATGCGCCAGATATTCCAAGCCGTGGTGCCTGCGCCTTTCGGTGCGCTGGGGGTGCAGATTCTCGACGACGCGATCCGCGAGATCGTTTATCTGCCGCCCGGCACGCCGGCACAGTCCCCCACCCATGCGCTTGCCGAACGCGCGGCGCGCCAGCTCGAGCGTTATCTGGCCGATCCCGACTACCGTTTCGATCTGCCGCTGCGTCCGGCCGGTACTGCGTTCCAGCAGGCGGTGTGGCGCGAAATCTGCGCCGTGCCGCGCGGGAGCGTGGCGCGTTACGGCGATATCGCACGCAAGCTGAATTCGGCGGCGCGCGCCGTCGGCCAGGCCTGCGGCGCCAATCCCTATCCGCCCGTCGTGCCCTGTCATCGCGTCGTGTCCGCGGGCGGGCTGGGCGGCTTCGCCAATCACACCGACGGTTTTCTCATGGCGACCAAGCGCTGGTTGCTCACTCACGAAGGATGGCTGCCGAACCGTCTCGTCTGAGCGCGGCCGACGCCGCCCTGCTCGACGAATTCTGCGATCAGCTCTGGCTGGAGGACGGGCTGGCCAGGAACACGCTCGAGGCCTACCGGCGCGACTTGCGGCTGCTTGGTGAATGGCTCGCCAAACGCGGACGCGGTCTGCTGGAAGCGACGGAAACCGATCTGCTCGGCTATCTGGCCGCGCGCCACGAGGGCGGTCGGCGTCCGCGCGCGAGCACGCAGGCGCGTCTATTGTCGAGCTTCAAGCGCTTCTATCACTATTTGCTGCGCGAACGGCGCATCAGCGCCGATCCGACGCTGAAACTCGACCGGCCGAAAAAGCCGCCGCGCTTCCCCAAATCCTTGTCGGAAGCGCAGGTGGAAGCGTTGCTTGCCGCGCCCGATGTGGAAACGCCGCTGGGACTGCGTGATCGCGCAATGCTGGAGACGCTTTATGCCACGGGCCTGCGCGTATCCGAACTGGTGGCGCTGCGGCTGCCCGAAGTCCAGCTTGACATGGGGGTGGTGCGCATCTTCGGCAAAGGCGCGAAGGAACGGCTGGTGCCGCTGGGCGAAGTGGCGGTGGAATGGATCGAACGCTATCTGAGGCAGGTGCGGCCGCTGTTCGCCAAGGGACGTACCAACGACGCCGTCTTTCTCACCCCGCGCGGCGAGCCCATGACGCGTCAGGCCTTCTGGTATCTCATCAGGCGCCATGCGGCGACGGCGATTCCGGGCGTGGCTTTGTCGCCGCATACCCTGAGGCACGCCTTCGCGACGCATCTGCTGAACCACGGCGCCGATCTGCGCGTGGTGCAGATGCTGTTGGGGCACGCGGACATTTCCACCACGCAGATCTACACCCACGTCGCGCGCGAGCGCCTGAAGCGCCTGCACGCCGAGCATCATCCGCGCGCCTGAGGCTCAGGCGGGCTTGCGCGAACGCTCGATGACGATGCCTACCTGACGTACGTCCTTGAGGATGCCGAGCTTGGCGATGCTGACGCGCACCCAGGGCGAACGGAACTCTTCCAGCAGCAGGTTGGCGACGAATTCCGCCATTTCCTCGACCAGACCGAAACGGCGGGTGCCCAGTTCCTCGCGCAGGCGCTGAGCCACGACGCCGTAGTCGATGGTGTCGGCGATCTTGCCGGAGACGCAGGCCGCCCTGTCGGGCACGGCGATATCCAGATCGATGCTGATCGGCTGCGTGGTGACACGCTCGCGTTTGTAGATTCCGATCTTCGCCTCGAGGCGAAAATCGCGCATGAAAATCGTATCCATCGAATTCGCAGCCGGCGCGTTCGCGCTACACTTGGCGCGGCCCGGACTTTTATCAAATGTTGACTGGCGCGGTATTCATTCTAACTGCCTACCTGCTCGGTTCGCTGTCCTTTGCGATCCTGGTGAGCAAGCTCATGGGCTTGCCCAATCCGCGCAGCTACGGTTCGGGCAATCCGGGCGCGACCAATGTCCTGCGCACGGGCAACAAGAAGGCCGCGGCCCTGACCCTGCTCGGCGATGCCGGCAAGGGCTGGCTGGCGGTGTTCCTCGCCCAGCAGTTCGCCTGGCGTTTCGGCGTGGGCGACGGCGTCATCGCCGGCGTGGCGCTGGCCGTTTTTGTCGGCCACCTCTATCCGATCTACTTCGGCCTGCGCGGCGGCAAGGGTGTCGCCACGGCGGGCGGTATCCTGCTCGCGCTCGACTGGCGCGTGGGCCTCGGCACCCTGGCCACCTGGCTCATCATTGCCTTCTTCTTCCGCTATTCCTCGCTTGCCGCGCTCGTCGCCGCGGTGTTCGCGCCTTTCTACACCGCGCTGATTCTCGGGGCCGATGCCTACATCGCCTGCACGACGGCGATCGCCGCGCTGATCATCTGGCGCCACCGGTCGAATATCCGCAAGCTGCTCGACGGCACCGAAAGCCGCATCGGCGAAAAGAAGCGGGACACGCCGACCACCGAACAGGCTTAGGCGGCGGCCGGCGCGCTCAGCGTCTCCAGATCCCAGCGCGGGCGCACGGTGAAGCGGTACGACATGGGTCGGTCTCGCGCCTCCAGGCGAAGCGCGCCCGCCAGCGCGATCATCGCGCCGTTGTCGGTGCAGAGCTCCATTTCCGGGTAGTACAGGCTGAAGCCGTCGCGCCGCGCCGCTTCGGCGAGCGCTTCGCGCAGGGCCCGGTTCGCGCCGACGCCGCCCGCGATCACCAACTGGTTCAAGCCCGTCTGCGCCAGCGCCGCACGGCACTTGGCGCACAACACCTCGACCACGGCGTCCTGGAAGGCGCGCGCGATATCGGCCTTGGCCTGCTCGTCCGGCGCGACTTCACGCACGAGCGTCAGGACCGCGGTCTTGAGCCCGCTGAAACTGAAGTCCAGGTCGGCGCTGTGCAGCATGGGGCGCGGCAGCTTGTAGCGCTGCGGCCGCCCGCGTTCGGCGAGCCGCGCCAGCGCCGGTCCGCCCGGATAACCGAGGCCCAGCAGTTGCGCGGTCTTGTCGAAGGCTTCGCCGGCCGCATCGTCCAGCGTCTCGCCGAGCAGCGTGTAAAGGCCCACGCCTTCGACCTGCATCAGTTGCGTGTGGCCGCCGGAGACGAGCAGCGCCACGAAAGGAAAACGTGGCGGCGTCGCGGACAGGAGCGGCGACAGCAGATGCCCTTCGAGATGATGGATGCCGATCGCGGGAATGCCGAGTCCGAAAGCCAGTCCGTTGGCGATGCTCGCGCCCACCAGCAGCGCGCCGGCCAGTCCCGGTCCCTCGGTGTAGGCGATCGCATCCAGATCGGAAAGCGCCTTGCCGGCGCGCCGCATGACTTCTTCGATCAACGGCAGCACGCGGCGGATGTGGTCGCGCGAAGCGAGTTCGGGCACCACGCCGCCGTATTCGGCGTGCATGGCGACCTGGGTGTGAACGGCGTGGGCGAGCAGGCCGGCGCGCGTGTCGTAGAGCGCGATACCGGTTTCGTCGCAGGAGGTTTCGATGCCGAGGACGAGCCGTCCTCGGCCGGACGTTACGGCGTGGGACATGCCGCAAGCCTAACCGATTCGGGACGCTTGCGGCAGCTTCGCGCTTTCAGCTCGCGTGCGTCCAGGCGCGGTGCAGCTTCTGCGCGAGACCGTCCAGCATGAAGCCGAGCGCGCCGATGAGCACGATCACCGCCATCAGCTCCGAATAGGCGAGCCGGTCGCGCGTGTCCAGGATGAAGTAGCCGAGCCCCGAGCTCACGCCCAGCATTTCGCAGGGCACGAGCACGATCCAGATTACGCCGATGGCGAGCCGTACGCCGGTGAGGATGTGGCCGAGGACGCCCGGCACGACGATGCGCAGCAGCACTTCGCCGCGCGTGGCGCTCAGGCTGCGTGCGAGCATCAGCCATTGCGGATCGAGCTGCTTCACACCGGCCGCGGTGTTGAGAATGATGGGCCATACCGCGGCGAAGGTGAGCAGGAAGTAGATCGGCGCATCGCCGATGCCGAAGGCCATCACGGCGATCGGCATCCACGACAGCGGCGAGATCATGCGCAGGAACTGGAAGGCGCCGCTCGTGGCGCTCTCCAGCGTGCGCGAGGAACCGATCGCCAGCCCGACCGGCACGCCGAGCAGCAGGGCCAGCACCAGGCCGACCAGCACGCGCTTGAGACTGGTGAGCGTGTGCACCGTGAGCTGGTTCTGCGCCAGCAGCTGCCAGAGGCTGTCGAAGGTATGGCGGGGGCTGAACAGCCCCGCCAGGGCGCTGGTGTCCTTCAGCAGCTGCGTGCCGATCGACCACAGCAGCACGAGCACCGCCAGGCCGAACAGGCTCAGCTCCAGGCGATAGTCCGATCGGTTGAAGAGTCGCTTCAGCATGCCCGCGCTCAGGTGGTGATGGTCTCCTTGCGCGTGAAGCCTTCCGGCTGGCCGAACACCTTCATGCCGCCGAGATTGGTGATCGCCTTCTTGACGAAGCGGTCGTCCACCAGATCACGCGCCACGAAGGCGGGATCGAGCGACTTCAGGAAGGCGTTGTTGCCGGCCACGAGCGTGCCCTGCAGCATTTTGACCAGTGCCTCGGTATAGCTCGGATAGGGGTAGGGCTGGAAGGAGATGCGCTCGTCCTTCCACTCCGGGTGCCGGATCGCGCCCGTCCGGGCATAGTGGGCGTAGAGCTTCGCGTCCGGCGCGAGCACTTGCGCCAGCGCCTCGTAGGAATGCGGCGTGTACTGCGCCGGATTGTCGCGCGACAGGATGCGCGCCGTCTCTTCCCGGTTGTTGCGGATCCACGCCTGCGCCTGGACGACGGCGTTCACTACCTTCTGCGTCCATTCGGGGCGCGTATTGAGATCGTGTTCGTGCATCAGCACCACGCAGCAGGCGTGGTCGCGCCACACGTCGCCGGTGAAGCGCAGGATCTTGCCGACCTTCAGCACCTCGGCCGAGGCGTTGAAGGGTTCGGCCACGGTGTAGCCGGCGATCTGCTTGGCGGCGAGCGCGGGCACCATGTCCGAAGGCGCCATGACCACCAGCTTCACCTGCTTGGCATTGGGCTGGCCTTCGCTGATGGGTTCCAGGCCTTCGCTGCGCAGCAGGTGCTGCAGCACCACGTTGTGGATCGAATACCAGAACGGAATGGCGACGGTCTTGCCGCCCAGGTCCTGCAAGCTGTTGACCTCGGGCTGCACGGTCAGGCCGGACCCCGACATGTGGTTCCAGGCCACGATCTTGGCCGGCGACTTGCTGCCGTAGCGCGCCCAAACCGTCATGGGCGTGAGCAGGTGCACCACGTTGACCTGACCGGCGAGGAAGGCTTCGACGATCTGCGCCCAGCTGCGGAACAGACGCGGCTTCTCCACCTCCAGCCCCTGGTTCTGGAACAGCTTGTTGTGATGCGCCACGAGCAGCGCGGTCGCATCGGTGATGGGCAGATAGCCGATGCGCAGCGGCGCGTTGGGTTCGGCGGCGATCGCCTTGTTGAAGGCGCTGAGCAGCGGCATCGCGCCCGCGGCGGTGAACAGCGCCGACAGTTTCAGGAACTGGCGGCGTGCTTCCAGTGTGGCTTGGGATTCGAATTTTTCCATGGGAACCTCAGGCGGCAAGTGCGGTGGAAGATGCGCGCCGGGCATCGCGCAGCGCCTGCACGATCTCCACGCGCATGTAGGTCAGGTCCGGCAGCACGTCCTCGCGCGGATGCGGCATGTCGACGCGCCACTGACCGATCAGGCGGCCGGGGGTGCCGCCGATCAGTAGAATGCGGTCGGCCACGATCAGGGCTTCGTCGATGTCGTGGGTGACGAGCACCGCTGCGGTACGGTGCCGGCTGGTGATCTGCTGCAGGAGCGTCTGCATTTCGCTGCGCGTGACTTCGTCGAGCGCACTGAAGGGTTCGTCGAGCAGCAGAATTTCGGGCTGGCGTGCGAGGCTGCGCGCCAGCGCCGCGCGCTGCGCCATACCGCCCGAGAGCTCCGCGGGATAGCGTTCGCGCGCGTGCGTCAGATCCACTTCCGCGATGGCCGCCTCGACACGGCGCTTGCGTTCGGCGGCATCCAGGCGCGGCTGGTGCTTGAAGTCCAGGCCGAAAGCGACGTTCTGTTCCAGGTTCAGCCAGGGCAGCAGGCAGGGATCCTGGAAGACGAAGCTCAGTCGCGGATGCGGGCCGCGCAAGGGTTCGCCGTGAACCTTCACGAGCCCGTGATCGGGTTCCTGCAGCCCGGCGAGCACGCGCAGCAGCGAAGACTTCCCCACGCCGCTCGGCCCCAGCACCGCGACCACTTCGCCTTCCGCCAGGCGCAGCGAGAAATCCTGCAGCACCGTGTGCGGCCGCTGTTTGGGACGGCTGTAGCTCAGCTCGATGCCTTCGGCCTCGAGCACGATGGAGCTCGGAGTCGTCATCGCGCTAATCCGGTATGCGGACGAAATCGGCCTTGGTCACGCCGCAGTCCGGGCATTTCCAAGTGTCGGGAATGGCTTCGAAAGGCGTGCCGGGCGCAATGCCCTCCTCGGGCAGACCGGCCGCCTCGTCGTAGATGAAGCCGCAGGGCGCGCACATCCATTGCGCCATTACGCCGCCTCCGCACGCTGGCGTTCCAGATCGCCGATCTCTTTGCGCAGATGTTTGAGCGCCGGCGTGACGATGGCGACGAAGACCGCTTCGCGCAGACGGCGTTGCGCCGGATGGCGCATGAGGTAGCCGCGCGCGCCGGCATGCAGCACGGCGGAGTTCGCGGCCCGCAGCGTGAGCTCGGAGGCCCGTGCGCGCGCTTTCAGCACGGCCAGGATGTCCGCGCTGCCTTCCTGCGCCTGTACGGCGAGCTCGAGCACTTCGTTGCGCAGGGCCTCGGCTTCGGCCGAGAGTTCGGCGCCCTGATCGTCCAGGTAGACGTTGACGTGCGCGTGGGTGGCGTTGCTTTCGCGGATGGTTTTCAGGCTGCCCTCGATGACGCCGAAGCCGATGCCGCACTGGCCCAGCACGAAGCCCGGCTTGATGCGCCGGAGGAACGCGGGGAACTGGTGCGGATGCGCGAGCACGTCCTCCGGCTTCACGCGCACATCGTGGAAGCGCAGATTCAGCGTCTGCGTGCCTTCCATGCCCGAGAACTCGGGGCAGCGGTGCAGCGCGAGCCCCTCGGCGCCGCCCCGCACGGCGAACATCACATAGCCTTCGCCTTCCACCGAGGCGGCGACGACGGCGAGATGACCTTCGCCGGCGTTCGATACCCAGGGCAGCGCACCGTTGACGATGTAGTCGTCGCCTTCGCGCCGCGCCGTGAGCAGGATCCGCTCGATGCCCGCCAGATGCTTCACCGGGTTCGACATGCCGGTGCCGGCGAGCAGCTCGCCACGCGCCACGGCAGCGAGATAGCGCTCGCGCACCGCGGCATTGGGCGCGTGCAGCAGGTACCAGGCGCAGGTCGACTGACACCAGGTCAGGAAGGCGGTCGCCCCGCACTCGCTGCCCACGGCGGCCGTCACGCGGATCTGTTCGCTGAGATCGAGGCCGAGGCCGCCGTGCTCGGGAGCGACGGCCGAGGCGAAGCCGCCCAGCGCGCCCAGCTTGCGCAGGAAAGCTTCCGGGTAGAGGCCTTCCTGGTCGATCGCACCGGCAAGCGGCGCAAGCTCGCTCTTGACCAGTGCCTGGATCTCGTCGAAACGGGGATGGCGGGACTCGCTCATGGCATGCTCCTCGCGCCTTCGCTCAAGCGAAGGGCTGCAGCTCGGGATTGATCGGCGTCTGGGCGAGGTTGTTCGCGTAATTGCACAGCGTGGCGAGGCTCACGCCGAGGACGACCTCGAGCGCGTTGGCCTGGGTGTAACCGGCATCGAAGAAGGCGCGCAGCTCCTCGTCCGAAACCTGGCCTTTCTTTTCCATCACGGCGAGCGTGAATGCGGCCAGGGCGTTGAGCTTGGGATCGCTCAGCGCGGCGGTCTTGCGCAGCGCCTCGACGATCTCGGCGGGCATGTCGAGCTTGCGCGCGATCTTGGTGTGGCCGGCGACGCAGAAGCCGCAGCCGTTGCGGGCCGCGGCGGTAATCTGGACGACCTCGCGCTCGGCGGCGCTCAGGCCGGTGCGCGCATTGATGGCGCCGACGACCTGATAGGCTTCGAGCGCCGTGGGCGCATTGGCGAGCACCCCCAGGAGGTTGGGCAGGAATCCGTTGGCTTTTTGCGCCGTGGCCAGGCGTTCCTTGGCTTCGGCCGGCGCGGTTTCGACGCTGTGAATGGTGAGACGGCTCATGAGAATCGTTTATAGGCAGAGTTATATTTCCTAAGATTCTATTAAGCCGTCCGCTTGATGATAAATATGAATAAGTAATTTGGTTATGCCGCGCCGGCATATGGGTTGGCCACAGCGCCCGGTCCGTAAAAGGGAGCGGCTGCCTTGTGAAAGCGGTGGCCCGTCTGTTAGAATCCCGCGTTTTCCGAATACATCCGGAGCCAGTTTTTAATGCCGACTGTTCGCGTCAAAGAAAACGAACCGTTTGAAGTGGCGCTGCGCCGCTTCAAGCGCACCGTCGAAAAAACGGGCATTCTCACCGAGCTTCGCGCGCGCGAGTTCTACGAGAAGCCGACCGCGGAGCGCAAACGCAAACACGCCGCCGCGGTGAAGCGGCATTTCAAGCGCTTGCGCAGCCAGCAACTGCCGCCTAGGCTGTACTAACAGCTCTACGCTGTCTCCTATTCCCATGCCCCACCACCCAAGCCGTTTGGGTGGTGGGGTTTGCTATTGGGGCCCGGTATGTCGATCAAAGCCCGTATCACCGAAGACATGAAAGAGGCGATGAAAGCCAAGGACGCGCAGCGCCTTGGCGCGTTGCGGCTGTTGCTGGCGGCCGTCAAGCAGCGCGAAGTCGACGAGCGCGCGGAGCTTGGCGACGCCGAGGTGCTGTCGGTGATCGATAAAATGGTCAAGCAGCGGCGCGACTCGATTGCGCAGTACGAGGCGGCGGGCCGAGAGGATCTCGCCTCGCAGGAACGCTTCGAGATCGAGGTGCTGAGCGCCTACCTGCCGAAGCAGGCCGACGAAGCGGAAATCGCGGCGGAAATCGAAGCCGCCATCGCCGCCACCGGCGCGAAGGGCATGGCCGACATGGGCAAGGTGATGAACGCGGTCAAAGCCAAGCTGGCGGGCCGCGCCGACATGGCGAAGGTTTCCGGCCTGGTGAAGGCGAAGCTTGCCGGCTGAACCGCCTGCCCGGGCGCAACGCCGCCTGCAAGGGGCGCGGTCGGAGGCACGAAGGCCGTGCGTCCGGCCGACCCGGCGAGGGCAGAACGGATTTCGGACGCGCTTTTTACGAGGCGCGTCATTGGAGGCTCTGGGTGGTGCTAGGCGGACGTGATTCCTGAATCGTTCAAGCAGGATCTGCTCAACCGCGTCGACATCGTCGATGTCATCAACAGTCGCGTGCCGCTCAAGAAAAGCGGCGCCAACTGGGTGGCCTGCTGCCCGTTCCACAGCGAAAAAACCCCCTCGTTCACGGTCAGTCCCACCAAGCAGTTCTATCACTGCTTCGGTTGCGGCGCGCACGGCAACGCCATCGGCTTCCTGATGGAATACGCCGGGCTGGGCTATGTGGACGCGGTGCGCGAACTCGCCGAGAGCGTGGGCATGAAACTGCCCGCTTACGAACGGCCGGCGCGCGCGAACAAGGCTGAAAGTCCCGATCTGGCCGCCTACATGGAACGCGCCGCGCGCTATTACCGCGAGCAGCTCAAGCAGGCGCCGCGCGCGATCGAGTATCTCAAGGGCCGCGGTCTCACCGGTCAGATCGCCGCGCGTTACGGCATCGGCTATGCCCCGGCCGGCTGGCAGAACCTCGCCTCGGTGTTCGACGACTACGAGAGCCGCGCGCTGGTCGAATGCGGGCTCGTCGTGGCCGGCGACAACGGCAAGCGCTACGACCGTTTCCGCGACCGCATCATGTTCCCCATTCTCGACCAGCGCGGCGCGGTCATCGGTTTCGGCGGACGGGTGATCGACCAGGGCGAGCCGAAGTACATGAACTCGCCCGAGACGCCGCTGTTCGAGAAGGGGCGCGAACTGTACGGGCTGACGCAGGCGCGTCTGGCCATCCGCAAGAACGGACGCGTCGTCGTGGTCGAAGGCTACATGGATGTGGTCGCCCTTGCGCAGCACGGGGTGGAGAACGCCGTGGCGACGCTGGGCACCGCCACCACCCCGACGCATGTGCAGAAGCTCTTCAGGCTGACCGACGAGATCGTGTTCTGTTTCGACGGCGACGCCGCGGGACGGCGCGCCGCGTGGCATGCCCTGGAAGTCAGCCTGGAAACCCTCTCCGACCGCAAGGCGGTGAAGTTCCTGTTCCTGCCGCCCGAGCACGATCCGGATACTTACGTCCGGACCTACGGCGCGGAAGCCTTCCTCAAGGCGGCGGCGCAGGCGCAGCCGCTGTCGGTTTTCCTCCTGGCGCAGCTCAAGGCGCAGGGCGATCTGCGCACGCTGGAAGGCCGGTCGCGCCTGATCGCCGAAGCTAAGCCCTTACTCAAGCGCGTTGCCGCGCCGGCGCTGCAATTGCAGCTCATCAAGGCGCTTGCCGCGGAGGTCGGCATGACGCCGGGCGAAGTGGGACGCCTGACCGACATCCGGCTGCCGAGCTCGACGGCGGCGCCGCGTGCCATGTCGCCGCAACCGCCGCGGGTCGCCGTCGATTTGCGGCTGGAGCGTGAATTGTTGCGCTGTATCGAGGCGTGTCCGGAACTTGCCCCGCAGGTCGTCATCGAATGGATTGATCTGCAGTCGGCCGAAGGACGCGCCATCGCCGCGCTGGTCGACGCGGTCAGTCAGGGCAAGGCCGAATCGCCGGCCGCCTTGATCGAATACTTCCGTGATACCGAACATGCCGCCCTGCTCGCGGCGGTACGGAGCGAAAACCTGCGTCTGGCTTCCAGCACCGAAGACATCCACGTCGTCTTCCAGCACACCTTGGCGAAACTGCGCGCCCGCCGGCAGCGCGCCCGTGCGCTCGAATTGAGCGCCCGGATCGAGGCGGGCGTGGCGAGCGAAGAAGAGAAGCGTGAATTCGTCGAGCTGAGCCGCATTCGCGAGGGGGCGCCCGGGCTTGTGTCGCCGGCCGGCGACCCTATCTAGTGCTATCATTCCAGGATTTTTTGCGCCTCTTTCGTTTAAGCGCCTGATTTCGGGGACCATCCATGGCTAAAGAGAAGAGCAAGGCAAAACCGAACGCTAAGAGCAAGGCGACGCCGGCAGCCAAAGCGCGTCCGACGGCGAAGTCCAAAGCCGCGTCGGGCCGGGCTGCATCGGCCAAGGCGGTCAGTGCCGCACCGAAGAAGGCCGCCAAGACGAAAGCGGTAGCCAAGACCACCACCAAGACCAAGACCGCCAAGCCGGCCTCGGCCGCCAAAGCGGCGGCGAACGCGCCTGCCAAGAAGCCGACCGCCAAAGCCACCGTCAAGTCCGCCGCCAAGCCGGCGGCGAAGAAGGCCGCGCCTGCCAAGACCAAGGCCGCTGCGCCCAAGAAGGCGGCGCCGGCGAAGCGGGTGGTCGCCCCGAACAAACCGGCCGCTCCCGCGCGCGCCGAGGAAAAGATCACGAAGACTCAAGCTGTGGCAGTAAAGAACGAAGTCGTACAAGAACAAACCGCACCGGTCGAGACGCCGGTAGCGGCGCCGGAACAAACGCCGGTCAAGGCATTGAAAGTCAACAAGGCCAAAGCCCGTGAAGCCGAGCGTGCGCTGATCGCGCGCGCCGAGCAGAAGCCCGAAGACGCCGAGGCGCGTCGTACCCGACTGAAGAACCTCATCAAGTTGGGCAAGGAGCGCGGCTACCTGACCTACGCCGAGATCAACGACCACCTGCCCGATGTCGTCGACGCCGAGCAGATCGAATCGATGATCTCCACCTTCAACGACATGGGCATCCAGGTGTACGACGAAGCGCCGGACACCGAGACTCTGCTCATGTCGGACGCCCAGCCCGCGGCCTCGCCCGACGACGACGCGGAGGAAGAGGCCGAAGCGGCGCTGGCCACCGTCGATCCCGAATTCGGCCGCACCACCGACCCGGTGCGCATGTACATGCGCGAAATGGGTTCGGTGGAACTGCTGACGCGCGAAGGCGAGATCGAGATCGCCAAGCGCATCGAAGACGGCCTGCGTCACATGATCCAGGCCATTTCCGCCTGCCCGACCACCATCGACGAGATCCTCGCCCTGGCCGACAAGGTCAAGCGCGAGGAGATGCGCATCGACGAACTGGTCGACGGCCTGGTCGATCCGAACGCCGAAGAGGAAGAAGTGCCGCCGGCCGCGGCGAGCGCGGCCGACGCCGACGATGACGCGGCCGACGAAGAGGACGAGGAAGAAGACGAAGGCTCCGCCGCGGCGGCCATGACCGCCAACCTGCAGCAGCTCAAGGAGGATGCGCTGGAGATCTTCCAGCGCATCCACAAACTCAACGACAAGATGAAAGCCGCGCTGGCGAAGCACGGCCACAAGTCGAAGGAGTACATCAAGCTGCGCGACCAGATCGGCCAGGAGCTGCTGCAGATCCGCTTCACCGCGCGCATCATCGAACGCCTGTGCGACAGCGTGCGCAGTATGGTGGAAGAAGTGCGTGCGCACGAGCGCGAGATCCAGCATCTCGCCGTCGTGCGTGGGGGCATGCCGCGTCAGCACTTCATCAAGATCTTCCCCAACAACGAGACCAGCCCCAAATGGCTCAAGGATGAGATCGCCGCCGGGCACCCGTACTCCGAAACGCTCGCGCGCGTGGAGCCGAACATCCTGGAGCAGCAGGAGAAGCTGCGCGCGATCGAACAGAAGATCGGCATCCCGCTGAAGGAGCTCAAGGAGATCAACAAGCAGATGTCGACGGGCGAGGCCAAGGCACGCCGCGCCAAACGCGAGATGACCGAGGCCAACCTGCGCCTGGTGATTTCGATCGCGAAGAAGTACACCAACCGCGGCCTGCAGTTCCTCGACCTCATCCAGGAAGGCAACATCGGCCTCATGAAGGCGGTGGACAAGTTCGAATACCGCCGCGGCTACAAGTTCTCGACGTACGCCACTTGGTGGATCCGGCAGGCCATCACCCGTTCGATCGCCGATCAGGCGCGCACCATCCGCATCCCGGTGCACATGATCGAGACGATCAACAAGATGAACCGCATCTCGCGCCAGATCCTGCAGGAGACGGGGCAGGAGCCCGATCCGGCGACGCTGGCCGAGAAGATGGACATGCCCGAGGAGAAGATCCGCAAGATCATGAAGATCGCCAAGGAGCCGATCTCCATGGAGACGCCGATCGGCGACGACGACGATTCCCACCTCGGCGATTTCATCGAAGACACCCAGACGGTGGCGCCGGTCGACGCCGCGATGTACGCCTCGCTGCGCGAAGTGACGAAGGAAGTGCTGGACTCGCTCACGCCGCGCGAAGCCAAGGTGCTGCGCATGCGTTTCGGCATCGAGATGAACACCGACCACACGCTGGAAGAGGTCGGCAAGCAGTTCGACGTCACCCGCGAACGCATCCGCCAGATCGAGGCGAAAGCGTTGCGCAAGCTGCGTCATCCTTCGCGTTCCGAGCGGCTGAAGTCCTTTTTGGACAACAACTGAGCGTCTGCGCGCGACCCGTAACGGAAAACGCCCCGCACGGGGCGTTTTCTTTTGTCAGGCCGGCGGGCACGCTAGAATGCGACTCCCGGAGGAGGAGTGTCGTTCGTGCTGCGTGCGATCGCATCGGAAACGGCCGATCGCCAAGCGGTTGCGCCAACCTTCCGGATTACGGGCCTATAGCTCAGTCGGTTAGAGCAGGGGACTCATAATCCCTTGGTCCCTGGTTCGAGTCCAGGTGGGCCCACCAACCTTCACGCCGGGCATTCAAGAAACCGGCCCCGGCCCGTGATTCCCCAGGCACGCGACCGCCGTCTGCCCGCGCCATGCTCGCCCCCGCGCTTTCCGAGTTGCGCGCCGATGCGACGAAAATCACTCTTAAGCGCGCCGGCTCGCGTATATGCTTTGGACAAATAAAACAACGGTCACATGGGTGGTGGTAGCGCCCATGTTCGAGACTTGGGCCTCGCATGACCACCCTGTCTCTCTTCCGCGCCGGCCGCTATCTCGAAGGGCCGCGTGATCGTATCGTCGTTTCCTTACCGTCGGCTGCGCAGACTGCCGAACCGTCCGGCTCGCGCCCATCGCGAAGAAGCGTTCTTCCGCACGGCGCGTCCTGTTCGCGCGCCTGGAAGCCGTGCGCGCTCGCCGCGGTTTGTCTGCGGGTCGAACGGCGTTCACCACCATGCACGCGCAGCCGGCCGATCCCTTGATTATCCTGAGTACCGACGGCGTCCCGCGCCCAGAACGCTACGCGTTCTGGGCGCGCAGCGTTTTCGACTATTTTCAGCTCGATCCTCTGCCGCCCGAAGAGGCGCTGGCCTTCGAGGGACGAATCGTGACGCTCACTTGCGAACGCGGCGCGATCCATCACTACAGTTCCTCCGCGGTGTCCGGCAGGCGGACGCGATCCCACCTCCATACGCATACCGGCGACGAAATCGGCATCGGCTACATGATCGACGGGCATGCGGTCTACGAGCCGGAGCGCGGCCCGCCCATCGAGGCGAGGCCGCGCGAGTTCTTCTGCTTCGACGGCGCGCGGCCCTCGAGGCTGACACTTACCCGCAACCGCCAACTGCATTTCGCGCTGCCGCGCGCGACCGTGATCGAAGCGGCAGGCGGTCGTGTTCCGTCGCCCCAGGCGATTGCGCAGGCCTTGAACCGGTCTCCTCTCGCCGTCTATCTGCTGCATCAACTGCGCCGGCTGACGCGCGATGCCCCGCGCCTGACGGTTCCGCAGCGCATCGTGATGCTGGACGCGACGCTGGCGCTGGCGAAGTCGGTGTTGTGCGCCTGTCTCCAAGAGGGGCAGCAAGCGCCCGGCGAGCCCGGCCTGTACGCCCGCGCCTGCGAGTACATGAACCGGCACCTGCATGTCTGTGGACTATCCGCCGCGCACATCGCCGCGGCGCTCCATTGCTCACGAGCACATCTCTACCGTGTCTTCGCGGAGCACGGTATGACCGTGGCGGACCGGTTGCGCGAACTGCGCATGCGTCGCGCGCGGCAGTTGCTCCATGCGGAGCCCGATTTGGACGTCGGCACGATCGCATGGCGTTGCGGTTATGCCGACGCCTCGTCCTTCGGCAAGGCGTTCAAGCGTCGTTTCGGGCTCTCGCCACTGGAGTGGCGCGCCTGTGTCAGGCGTGCGCCTTTGCCCGCGGAAGCGTTACTGGAAGATTGAGACGGCAGAACGATCGGCGGAGACGTTAAAACCACCGCGCCCGCTGCATCGCAGCAATAATCCGCCCCCAAAATGCCGGGCGCAGCGGACCGCCGCGGCCGCGCCGTGACGAACAGGGGAGGGGTCCGTCGCGCCGCCCGGCTCCAGCGGCTCTTCTTGCGGAACATGCAGTAAACGGGAAAACGGAGAACAAGATGAACAAGGCATTCAGGCTGGCCGTATGTGCCGCCGCGCTCTATGCGGCGAGCGTGGCGGTGCCCGCCGCGGCTGCGAGCCCGGGGGACGGAGTCCAGATCGTGGGGCAACTCTCGCGCGCGGAAGCGGGGGGGCCGGAAGAAAACATGAGCCGCTCCCAGGTGACGCAGCTCCTCAACGCACTCAGAAGAAACATGGCGGAGAACTCGTCGGCGCCGAACCAGTCGGCGAGCCCGACGTCGAACCAGAGCCCGCCGTCGAATCCGAACATGGTCGGCCAGACGGCGGGCTCGATGATGGGCATGGATTTCAGCGGCAGCGATTCCACGGAGGTGTCTAACTGGGTGCAGCGCTTAATCGAGGGCGCGCAGAGCGGTCTCGATGAGTCGTTCAACCCCACGAGCAACATCACCATGCACGAGCTGGCGTTGCACCTAATGCCTCATGGAGACGTACTGTCGAGCGAGAACCTTGACGAATGGGCCCAGGCCTACATCGAAGCGGCGACCGAGCAAGGCCTGATCGGCCAGAAGAGCAATTTCCCGTCTGCCGACCAGAACACGCTGCTGGCGGCCATTTTCGGGACCGACTCCCCCAACAGCGCGCAGAACGAGCAGCAGATCGAACATGCCGTCGAGCAAAGCGCCGGAGGCGGTGCCTCCGGTCCGGGCGCCGGCGGAAGCGCCTGGTCCGACTTCCCGGCCTACGCCGCGGGCCAGCTGAGTCCGGCCCCGCCGCCTGCCGGCAACATTTCCGCGATTTACGAAGGCCGCCTCGCCGGCGCCTTCGCCGGGACGAACGAAGACGTCTCCGGATCGCTCTGGGCCTTGTTCGATCTGAACAACAGCAGGTTCGAAGCGGTGGTGGACCTCAGCTACGGGGTGCTTACCGGCGAGGGCAGCTGGTCCGGCGTCACCGACCTCAGAGCAACGCTTACGGGCCAGTACGGCGGCGATCCCTTCAATCCCGGCTCCGGCAACGCCGCCACGATGAATCTGCAAGGCGCCTTCTGGGGGACGAACGCCCAGGAAATCGGCGGAAACTGGGATATGACGGTCAACGGCGTCGGCAACGCTTCCGGCAAGTTCGGCGCGGCCCGAATCCAATAACAAACCAGAGAGCATCCTGGAGGAAGTTCCATGTCAAGCAACACCGGCCGCGTTTTTGCGCGGCGCGCCGTCTTGTGGCTTGCCGTTTCGCTGGGTCTGGCGCTTCCGCACAGCGCCTGGGCGCAGGCGGAAGCGGCGAAGGAGGACACCGTCAACGTTCGCGCCGTGGCGCGCGAACTGTTGCGCGACCGCCAGTGGCAAATGGCCTGCGCGCTGCTCGAGACCGTTTACGGCCGCCAGTCGAACCGTGGCGACGTGCTGCTGATGCAGGCGACCTGCTCGCGCGAGCTGGGGCGCTACGAGGACGCGCTTGCCTACTACCACCGCCTCATCGAATTGCAGCCGGATTCCGTACGTGCGCGTGCCGAACTGGGCGGGCTGTATCTGCGCGTGGGGCGCGTGGAGGAAGCGCGCCGCGAATTCGCGCAGGCCGCGAAGCTTTCGCAGCGCGCTGACGCTGCGGAACTGCTGGAGCGCCTGGTGCAAGCGCTTGCGCCGATCGGCGAACCGGCCGCGGTTGCCCGGCGCGGCAAGTACTGGCAGGTCGAGGTCTACGGCGGGCTGGTGCACGACACCAATCTGAACGGCGGTCCGTCCGCCTCCACCATCGCGGCGGTGATCGGCGGCGTGCCGGTCGATCTGACCCTCACGAAGGACTCGCAACCGATCGAGGACGCTGGCTGGAACGCGGGCGTAACGGCGCAGTACCTGCACCCGCTCAACGATCGCTGGGCGCTGCTTGCGCAAGGCGCGGTCTCGATGACCAGCTACTTCGGTCATTCGGATTTCAATAACGACAGCCTGGCCGCGGC
>Ga0207747_1000908_pt1 | contig 25703 bp, 28 predicted proteins | sample HigsolmetaGSP11D_FD_184839 | JGI IMG/M metagenome (GOLD analysis project Ga0207747, IMG submission 184839) | High solid enriched microbial communities from the Joint BioEnergy Institute, USA - SP1-1-D (SPAdes) | ecosystem: Engineered > Bioreactor > SSF (Solid state fermentation) > Aerobic >...
TGGGAAGAAGTGCTCTCTTGGTCGCAATGGCGTCTTCATCATCAGGCTGTAGCCAGGCGCTGCCATTACAAGCGGAGGGGTGCGTCTACGGCATGAACTACAACATGAACTACAACTGTAGTACTAGTACGACCAGGCCGATCACCACGCCCCCAAAGGCCATGCTGAAGTGCGCGAACTCCTTCAGGTAGAGGACGAGCGGCATCCAGATTATGAACAGACCGCCCAGCCCCAGCAGCGCAAGCCCGAGCCTCGGCCTCCGGCGTCGCGCCGGTCTATCCAGCGATCTGGTCTTCTCCTCTTCTGCCACTCTGGCGGAAACCCCTTCTCCTAGAGTCATGTCTTACAGGAACCTGGCCGAGACCTTGAGACCCGGCAGCGTTATCGTGTTGGCGAACTGGTAGTCGTCCTTGCTCCTGAAGTTGTTGAGCGTGACGCTCGGCGCAAGCTGGTAGAAGGACTGCTCCCAGCTGCTCCGCTTCGACGGGGGCGCCTCGTCTATCTCGAGCTGGTTGAACGAAGCGGAACTCGCCGATTGCTGCGTGATGTCCTGGATGAGCCCGTTTATCTTCACCGTGCCGCTCGCCGTGATCTCGACCCTGAGCGTCTTGTACGGCGTCGGGATGTCCTTGTAGAGAACCAGCCCGTCGACCTCCGCATGCTGCGCCTGCACCCTCGTCTCCGGCGAGACGTTGCTCGAAGAATTGTCGCCTATGCGCGGCGTCAGCACGAACCCCTGCAGCCGTACCTGATCCGCGTTGACATGGAAATCACCTATCCCCGCGATGGGAACCGCAACCGCCACCCCACCCAGGTAGATCGCAACCCCGATGGCCGCAAGCGCCGCCACCGCCGCCCCAAACGCAGCCGCGAGCCGCCGACGCCTGTAATACATCTCCATGCCTCATCACCCCCTGCTCTCCTCTCCCACCTGGTCCACGATCGGGTTATTGTCAGCAGTTGATAATCACCCGGAATCTAGCAACCAGCCTCCTCTCTGTCAACTTCTCCGAACTCTTCCCGCAGAATAGGTTATCAGTTATTGCCTGATAACTTCAAGGCTGATATATTGCGCTGGAGCGGTTGCACGGGGCCCTGATCGGAGAGAGTCGGGGGTGATGGATGTTGGGTTGCCGCGAGGTTTTTCGAGGGTGATTCGATCTGCGAGTATGGCACTGCTGTTCGCGGCCGTTCTGGGGGCTTCCCTGGCGGCGTGCGCCACAGAGGCGCACGCCCAGAACGGGTCCGGGTTGCTCGGTCCGCAGCAGCCCTCCGAGCGTGGTGCGATTCCGGGTGTCGGAGGACAGCAACCCTCCGAGCGCGGTGCGATCCCGGGTATCGGCGGTAAGCAGCCATCGGAGCGTGGAGCCATCCCCAATCCAGGAGGGGATCAGCCCTCCCAGCGCGGAGCGATCCCGGGTGTCGGTGGGAGTCAGCCCTCCGAGCGTGGTGCGGTGCCCTCAGCGGGTGGGAAGCAACCTTCCGAACGCGGTGCGGTGCCCGGAACCGGACGGACCCCGAATACGAAACCGTCGAACGTTCAGGGGTCCGGCTATGTCCCTCCGGCGGGGGTGCACGGCGGCAGCTTCTCGGCCGGATCGGTGAAAGGCGCAGGATCGGGAGTTGAGGGTGTTTCACCCGGCGGGGCCGCGCCGGGCGGAGGCGTATCTTCCGGAGCGTCCATCGGGGGTGCCTCCGTCTCCTCGACCGCTTCTCCGGGTGCCACCCCGGCCAGCACCTCCCCCGGGCCCGGAGTACCGCTGCCCAACACCGGCGGACCCATGATCGTCGAGGGCGCCATAATCCTCGCCGCCCTCGCCGGGCTCGGCTTGGTCCTGCGGTACATGATCCGGGATGCCTGAGCCCATCCAGGGCCGCGTTGACATCCCGCACGTTCTCGTATTCAATGATAGTTAGCATCTGATGCCAACAAAACGTCTGGGGAAAGGAGGAGGGCTGTTCTGGGCGTTGCCTGACGAGTACTGTAGAGCTGGGTGGTCTTTGGCCGCTCCTGCGGGGGTGTAGGGGGCGGTTTGTCCGGCAGGGAGGGGGCCACGGGAGTTGCGCTGGGGCTACGTCTCTTCGCCGTCGTGCGAGTACGCGGTGGCGAGGGGGTTCGGGTTTTGCGGGGGGAGGCTCCGCGTGGAGAACGGCGCGAGAGGCGGGGGTGGAGGTTTGGGCGTTTCGCGCGGCTCGTGGGGATTCTGGTGCTCGTCGGGCTGACGCTTGCCGTGCGCTCAGATGCCTCGGTGGCGCAGAACTACTCTTTTTCCGGCCGCTTCTTTCTCGAAGCCAGGAAGATAGTCGGGCACGGTCTTACGATCTCGCTCTCCCACCGAGGGGGGAGAGTTCAGCTCGAGTTCGGTTTCGACCGCGCCGAGGTGTACGGGTTGAAGCTCTCCGGAGTCTCCAGGGCTCCCGGTTTTCAGCGGCTGCAGGCGGTGGCGAACGAGAGGGCGGGTGTCGTCGAGCTTCAGGACATGAAGGTCGATGTCTCTTCGTTTCGTTTCGCGGTTTCGGGAGGGTGTTTGCGGGTAAGCAGGCATCCGCTGGATGTGACGCTGAGCAACGCGGCCCTGGAGGCCACCAGGATGAGCGCCGCGGGGGTGAGCTTCCCCGGTGGGGCAGGAGGGGGACCGGCGCTCTCCGTGAGCGCCGGTTTCGAGCCCATCGCGGGGCAGATGCCGCTCATCGGGGTCGGGCAGACCCTGAAGGACGTGAACTCGACGCTCGAAGGGCTCGCCGCTGGAGGGATCTGCGGTGATGGTGGGCAGGACGTCTCCGCGCCTCAGGGGCCCGTTCCGAAGGTCACGCGCGGTGAGATCCCACCGGATTATCTGGCTGCCTACCGGGATGCGGCGAAGCGGTATGGACTCGACTGGTCCATCCTCGCCGCGATAGGACAGATAGAGAGCAACCACGGTGAAGGCGGCAAGAAGCATATCTGCGTGCTGGGGCCCTACACGGCGTACGGGAGCGCGGTCGGGCCCATGCAGTTTTTGCCCTCCACCTGGCAGAGGGTGAAGGTCGACGCGGACGGTGACGGGGTTGCCGATCCCTGCGATTACAGGGATGCCATCTTCGGAGCCGCGAAGTACTTGAGAGAGAACGGTGCGCCGCAGGACTACATGCGGGCCATCTTCGCCTACAACCACTCCTGGCAGTATGTGCGGGAGGTCCTTGCTCTCGCCGCGGCCTACCGCAGGGGGGTGCCGGTGCAGAAGGCGCCACCGGCCGGCGGGGGATCTTACGACTGCGATCCGACGCGGGAGCTCCTTGTGGGGGCGGATGAACCACGCCTCACCAGGATCTCCGGCAACGGCCGGGCGGTGTTCCCGCTCCCCAGGCGCTACTTCGACTCGTACACGGACTCCTGGGGTGCTTCCCGGCCGCAGAATGCCTCGGCTGGAGCGTCGAGCATGCACGAGGGTATAGACCTCATGGCGCCGAAGGGAACCCCCATCTACTCGGTGACCAGCGGAACGGTAGAGCCCGTGGCGGGCGGCAACAGGGATGGGTGGAACTACCTCGGTGGATGGGCGATCATGATACGCGCCGACCACGACGTCGGTCCCATCCACCGCGGGGATGAGCTGTACTACGCCCACATGGAGCGACCTTCTGCCCTGAGGCCGGGAGACCACGTACGGGTCGGCGAGCTCATAGGGCACGTGGGTGACAGCGGGCAGGGACCGGAGGGTACCGCCGGGCTGTTCCCCCCGCACCTGCACTTCGGGTGGTATGACCCGACAGGGCGCAGGGCGCAGGTTCCTTCGGGCGCGATGAACCCGTACCCGCTGCTCAACTGGCTGCGGCAGAACGGCGGTGTCGCCCGGGGTGGCAGGCTCGGGACCGCCTACGAGGGGATCGCACACACCGATGCCTCCTGTCCCGGGCGCTACCCGGCCGGAGGCTACCCGGCTCAGGGGCTTCCCGTCCTCACGAGCGGAGGGGGAGGGTTGCCTGCGTCCGCCCCGGCCTATGGTGGTGCGAAGGTGGCGGCCCCGGCTGGCCATGCTGTGCCGGGGGTGATCCACACCTCGTCCGAGCCCGGAGGGCACTGGGTGGTTCACCACCGGGTGGTACACCACCAGAGCAGCGTCGCGAGCGGTGGCTCCGGCGGGAGCGAGGTGCACCAGAAGGCGGTGGTGAAGGTCACGGGTGGTGACGGACGGAACGTCAGCGTGGAACAGAGCGCGCACCAGAGCAGCAGTGGTGGGGCAACCACGGGCTCGAGCTCGCCTTCGAGCAGAGCGAAACCGGCTCCCGGTTCAAGCCCCGCAGAGGGTGACTCTGCGGGCGAGAGTCTCCCCAGCAGCGCATCGTCGTCGGGGCACGCTTCTCCGGCCTCCTCTTCTCCTGCTTCCAGTGCATCCCCGTCTACCGGGAGAACCTCCAGGGCCGGTGGTGGCTCATCCGCCTCCAGTTCCTCCTCAGGGAATTCCGGATCGGGAAGCCCGGCTTCCTCGTCGCCCTCTTCCGGCTCCCGCGCGTCTTCGAGCCCGACCTCGTCGTCGCCTTCTTCAGGCTCCCGTGCGTCTTCGAGCCCGGCCTCCTCGTCGGGAGCTTCGGATACCTCTTCGTGCTCCTCTTCCCCGCTCGATCTGCGAAAGATCACCGGCGGGGGAAGAGGGAAGTGCCACGAAAAGGGCATCCTGCGGGATCTCCTCGGCGGCTGAGCCTTGGGTTGGGGGCCTGGTTTATCTCCGGGGGATCTGGGACCGGGACGTGGCGCTCGGGCCTTCGAGGTTGTGCTCCTCTTCTGGAGAGGCCTGCCAGCTCACGCGCCGGGCTTTGGTGACCGCCAGTTCGATGCTCTCCAGCGCCTGGCGGGCCCCGGCGAGCAGGATCTCACCCGCCTCCGTCAGCTCGCTCCGGCGTCCGTTGCGCCGGAAGAGCTCCACCCCGATCTCACCTTCGAGTTTGCTGATCTGCTGGCTCACCGCGGAGCAGGTCAGGTAGAGCCGTCTGGCGGCCCCGGCGCGGCTGCCCTCTTCGGCGACCGCGACGAAATATTTCAGGCGTTCCAGCTCGATGGTGTTGCGGGCCCGGACCTCGTCCTTCGGGCGGGCTGACGACCCGCGCTTTTCTGTCAGGTTCATCTCGCCTGTCCCACGCGCCTCAGGGGGATGTCCTCCCCCTCTTCGGGGGCGGGGTTCTCCCGGGCTCGGCTCTGCAGGTCTTCCTGCGGGGGTGGCCCCTCGTCGCATGGTCCTAGGTAGCGCACGGAGATCTCTTCTGTGCGGTCTTCCTGGAAGAAATAACGGAACCAGTAGGGGCCGGATGTGGATCCGTCGGGATGCCTCAGGAGTTCCCGGCGCAGGACCGCCCCCGGAATCCTCCTGGTCTCTATGACCTCCCTGTCCCGGAACCTGCGGTGCTCGTGCAGCTCGCGCTCTATCAGCAGCGCATCGATCTGCCGCCGGAGGTACAGGAGATCGTCGCTGTCCATGCTCTGCAGGTCTTCGACGTCCATGAGGGGACCTCCAGGTATCTTCCCGTGCGTCCCCCCCTCCCGAGATCCAGAGTTTACCCCATTCGGTGCGAGCGGGTAGCCTTTATGGGGATTTGCCGTCACACAATGGCCCGATTTGCAGTATGAACGCAGCCGACTCCGCCGGCGGCGCGCTGGACGCGGTCACTGTCCGCGAGGCCCGGGGATTCTTCGGGCGCTGCGGCTGCCGCGCTCCGGTGCAGCAGGTGACGTCCGCCTGGAGGCCGGCGAACAGCGGCTCCGGGACCGGTGGCATGGAGCGTCCCGGCGTCTTGCCGTCGCCTCACCCTCCCGCAATCTCCAGGAAAGGGTTCTCGATGGTGAGGCTTTCGATCCTCTGTCCGTGCTGGAGATCCTCGGTCAGGATGAGGTCCGCCCCTCCACGGAGCGCGGCCTCCACGATCAGGGCGTCCCAGAAGGAGAGCGCCAGCTCCCGACTGCGATGAGCCGCTCCGACCACCATCCGGGCATCCTCGGCTATCGGTGAGAACCTGGCCAGATAGCCGACCGCCTCTACGGCCTTCCCGATCGGGAGCGGGTGCGCCAGTTTTCGGGTTGCAGAGTAGAACTCCCGCAGGACCTGCACCGAGAGCATCCCGTCGCCCTCGATGAGATGCTCACCCACAAGCCTGCGAGCCACCTCGCGTTTCTCCGGCTCCCCTTCGTCGAAGGCGTAGACCAGTACGTTTGTATCCAGGAACGCAGGCACGTCGATCACCTAGAGCGGACCCGCGGATCGGCCACGCGCGATTTTACGGTCGTACAGGTCTTCCCGCCCGGGCAACCCCTTGCCTTCGCTGCTCATGCCGGAGTCTTCGGCAAGTTCCAGCAGCCTGCGGCCAGCCTCCCGCCTCTCCCGTCTACTGCCGGCGTACTCTTCGAGGTAGTCCCGCAGTACCGCGTTCACGGATGTGCCCTCCTCCAGGGCACGCATCCTCGCCTTCTTCAGCGTCTCGTCGTCTACCGTGATGGTCAGGTTCGCCATGCCACCTCCTTGCTACACGGAATCAGTGTAGCACGAGAATCGTGGACCCTAGAGCAGCTGTCATAGAGATTGAACCACCGTGCGGTAGCCACAATGATCGAAGAAGCTCTCGGCATCCGAAGCGCTGATCGTACGCAGGGCTTCGCCGATGACCTCCATGAGTGTCTCATGGCTACGGGCGCACGCTTCTCTGAGGTAGCCCTTGAGCTTACTGAAGGCTTGCTCGATGGGGTTGAAGTCCGGCGAGTACGACGGCAGGTAGATCAGCTCGCAGCCCCTCCCTTCGATCAGCTCCCTGACCCTCTCTCCCTTGTGCGCAGAGAGGTTGTCCATCACCACCACCTGGCCCTCCGAAAGCGTGGGGCATAGGACCTCGCGCAGGTAGGTCTCGAACACCATCCCGTTGGTCGAACCCTCCACCACCAGGGACGCTCCCATACCTATCCTCTTGCCGATGGAAGAGAGTAGCGTTACGTTCTTGCCCCAGTTGCAGGGAGCCTTCTGGTGCACCCGCTCTCCGCGGCGTGCCCATCCGTAAAGGGGCGCCAGCGAGGTGTTCGTCGAGCACTCGTCCACGAACACGAAGCGCTCCGAATCGATTAAGGACATCACCATCACCCGAAAGGCGGCCCTCAGGAACTCGTCGCGCTCACTCGCACCCAGCGTCCTTTTTTTCGGCTGAAGCCCACCTTGGGTTTACCCCGGTAAGACGGACACTCTAAAGTGGGGACTATTGAATTCCCAGAAAGGGGGTCCACACAGTGCCGGGACCAACACCACACTACCCACCAGAGTTCAAGCGGGAGGCTGTCCGCCTCTATCGCTCCTCGGGCAAGTCAATCTCAGGGCTTGCTAAAGATCTCGGAGTGGCTACCGAGTCGCTAAGAAGATGGATCAAGCAGCACGAGATCGACGCAGGTGAGCGCGAAGGGCTGAGCACTGAAGAGCGCGAGGAACTGAGCAGGCTTCGTCGGGAGAACCGCATCCTCAAGCAGGAAAAGGAAGTTTTGCGAAAAGCAGCAGCCTTCTTCGCCAGGGAGGACGGGATTCGGTGAACCTCTTCAGGTTCATCGACGCGGAGAGGGCTCATCTACCCGTCGCGCTGTTGTGCCGGATGCTCGAAGTCTCTCGCAGTGGCTACTACGCCTGGAGGGGCAGGCCACCATCCAGGAGGAGCCGCCAGGACGCCATCCTCATCGAGAAGATCAGCGAGATCCACCGCAGAAGCAGAGAGACCTACGGTTCTCCGAGGGTCCATGCCGAGTTGAAGTCGCTCGGGAGGCGCTGTTCGAGAAAGAGAGTGGCGCGGCTCATGAGAGAGGCCGGACTACAGGGCTGTATGCGTGGCAGACAAAGAGGAACAACTCGCCGGAGCAAGAGTGCCGCTCCTGCCGAGGATCTTGTGAAGAGAAACTTCGCGGCTACCCAGATGGACAGGGTCTGGGTGGCGGACATCACATACGTCGCTAGCGGAGAAGGTTTCCTCTACCTCGCCTTCATCCTCGACGTCTATTCGAGAAGGATCGTGGGCTGGGCGATGGAGAGCCACTTGAGGACCAAGCTCGTGGTGGATGCCCTCCAAATGGCGGTGTGGAGGCGCAAGCCTGCTCCCGGGCTGGTTCATCATTCGGACCAGGGAGTGCAGCTTAGATTCAACCGGTCGTCGCAACACCAACCGAGAGAGGTGTTGTCATGGGACGAGCACCAGGCTGGTCCACACGGTTCACGGGACGAGAGGCCTTGCGTTCTCCGGGGACTCCGGGGATCAGCAATAAGCGCCAGCGCCAGCGAGAGTTCTGGGAGGCCATCGCTGAAGGGTGCAGCGGCGAGGACGCCGGAAGGTGTGTCGGCGTCTCGGGTGCGGTCGCGGCGCGTTGGTTCCGCGATACTGGCGGGATGAGACCATCGACGCTGGCCAAGACACCCTCGGGACGCTATCTCTCGTTCGAGGAGCGCGAGGAGATCGCCCTGCTTAGAGCCAAGGATCTGGGTGTCCGTGAGATCGCCCGGCAATTGGGCCGCTCGGCCTCAACAGTCTCCCGGGAGTTGCGACGCAATGCCGCAACCCGTGGCGGGCCGTTCGAGTACCGGGCCTCGACCGCGCAGTGGCACGCCGAACGTAGCGCCCGGCGACCCAAGCCTGCCAAGCTGGCGAATAACCCCAGGCTGCATGACTACGTCCAACAGCGACTCTCAGCTGAGATCACCGACGAAGATGGTAATGTTGTAGGGCCTGAGGTCGAGGCCTTCAAGGGGCGCCGTCACGGTCGCCGCAAGGACCGCCGCTGGGCTACCTCCTGGAGTCCCGAGCAGATCTCCGAGCGGCTGAAGATCGATTTCCCGGACGATGAGGAGATGCGCATCTCCCACGAAGCCATCTACCAGGCCCTCTACATCCAGGGCCGCGGCGCGCTCAAGCGCGAGCTTGTGGCCTGTCTGCGCACCGGGAGGGCGCTCAGGACCCCACGCGAGCGTACCAGACAGAGCGGGAAGAGGTTCGTCACCGAAGAGGTCAAGATCTCCCGGCGTCCCGCCGAGGCCGAGGATCGCGCCGTCCCCGGCCACTGGGAAGGTGACCTGATCCTCGGCACCGGCAGTTCGGTGATCGGCACCCTGGTCGAGCGCACCACACGGCTGACCATGCTTTTGCGACTACCCCGCATGCCCGAGCACGGCAGGCAACCGGCGAAAAAGAACGGCCCGCCATTGGCCGGTCACGGTGCCGTCGCGGTCAACGAGGCCATCGCCAAACAGATCGGCTCACTGCCCGAACAGCTACGAAAGTCCCTGGCCTGGGATCAGGGTGCCGAGATGGCCTACCACGCGGATTTGAAGCTAGCAACCGGCCTTTCTGTCTACTTCTGTGACCCGAAGAGCCCTGGCAGCGTGGCACAAACGAAAACACCAACGGGCTGCTCAGGCAGTACTTCCCACGCGGAACCGACCTCTCACGATACGAGCTAGAAGAGCTAAACGCCGTTGCCAAGGCTCTGAACTCCCGACCGAGAAAGACTCTAAACTGGAGGACACCAGCCGAAGCCTTCCAAGAACAGCTAGACTTACTACAACAAGCACACGTTGCGACGATCGATTGAATCCACCCAGTACACCGCGCTCTCCTTCTCGGAGAGGCTCAGGGAGGTGGGCATCACCCCGTCTATGGGAAGGACCGGGAGCGCCCTGGACAACGCCATGGCCGAGAGCTTCGTTTCGACGTTGAAGGCGAAGCTGGTGAGCAACCTGGAGTTTCCAACCAGGCAGTCGGCGAAGACGGCGATCTTCGACTACCTGGAGACCTTCTACAACACCCGCCGTCTGCACTCGTCGTTAGGCTACATGAGCCCTGCGGACTTCGAGGAGGATAGAATAGAAGAAGCTAGGGTCGCGTAAGGTCAACGTGTCCGCTCTAGCGGGGAAATCCCAGAGCCTTTGTCGGCGCACACCCTATAAGGGTTGCGTCCGTAGAGTTCTGTAAATTGGTGAGCCGCTAGCGAAGAAGGGCCATCGTCCTCCAAGATAGTCGGTGTTCGAAGCCTGCTATCTACACAGGAGGAGAGTCGATGGCCGAAGATCATCGTAGGCTGGCCGAGGAGGCCGCGCAAGGGATCCTGCTGGACGACCCCGGCTTCCTGAAAGAGATCGTCGAAAGGGTGGTTCAGGAGTTGTTGGAGGCCGAGATGACCGAACACATCGGGGCCGCCCCCTACGATGAGCGCAACGAGAAGCGCAAAGGGCATCGCAACGTCTACAAACCCCGCACCCTCAGGACGAGGGTGGGCACGTTGAACCTGCTCGTCCCTCAAGATAGGGAAGGAACGTTCTCCACGAGGTTGTTCTCGCGTTACCAGCGCAACGAGAAGGCCTTGGTGTTGGCACTCATGGAAATGTACGTGGAGGGCGTCTCCACGAGGAAGGTCAAGGACGTAACCGAGGAGCTGTGCGGCACCTCTTTCTCCAAGAGCCTCGTCTCTTCGCTGGCGAGTCGCCTGGACGCCGAGTTGAAGGCATGGAGGAACCGGCCGCTGGAGGCCGAAGGTTACCCCTATCTGTTCGTGGACGCCCTTAATGCGAGAAGGTGAGGGTGGGTCACAAGATGGTCAGTCAGGGCATCCTCGTCGTCTCGGCGGTGAGGGACGACGGCTTCAGGGAGATCTGTGGTCTAGAGGTTGCGGACACCGAGAGCGAAGCTACCTACCACGAGCTCTTCCGATCCCTCAGGAGTCGAGGTCTAAAGGGCGTACAGCTGGTGGTCTCAGACAACCACCAAGGCCTAAAGGTGGCCATCGCTCGTCACTTTCAGGGCGCCTCTTACCAGAGGTGCCAAGTCCACTACGCGAGGAACCTCCTCGGGATGGTCGGAGCCTCCAGGCGCAAGAAGGAGCTCGCCGAAGGCCTGCGCGGGGTGTTCGCCGCTACGAGCAGAGAGGTGGCCCTGCGCCTTGCTTGGGAGCTGGCGGATCGCTGGCGCGAAAGCCATCCCAAGGTCGCCGAACATCTCGAGGAGCACGTAGAGGAGTGCCTCTCATGCCTGGCCTTCCCCGCCTCTCACCGCAGGCGCATTCGCACCACAAACGGCCTGGAACGCCTCAACCAGGAGATAAGACGACGCACCCGCGTGGTGAGGTCTTCCCCAACCGGGGGTCTTGCTTGCGGTTAGTGACGGCGTTGGCGGTGGAGCAATCGGAGGAGTGGGTTACGGGCAGGCGTTACCTCGACATGAGCGAGCTTGAGGAGTTCCACGTTTGCGAGCAAGAGTGCCAAGCAGAGGGGGTGTCGCCCATGGAGCTCTAGAGGAGGGATCGGACTTGGAGGAATCTACAGAAAACTTGGGACTTGACCCCCTATAAAGGGGCGAAGCCTCGGCCTGCCGCAATCCTTGTGCTTGACTCAATCCTTGTGCTTGACTTCTCCACTACTCTCCATTAAGGGCCACAAAGCGACCATCTCGTTTCTCTGGCCCTCCGTGAGTACGAAAACCATCGGCTTGCCACCCCCTTCAGCCCTCACCATGCACTTTCGTCGAGTGACCGCCGCGCGAATAGCCTAACGCCTCCTCTTCAGGGAGCCCCCTTTGCCCCAGCGGCGTGTTGATGGCTCTTACGACAGTGGCGTCGAGGTAGTGAACCTACCAGTCGAGATCTCCTTTGGACGTCTTTCCCGCTTTGAAGTGCGGCGAGGATACGATCCCATATTCTCCCGCCTTTTGCCAGCGGTAGAAACGACTCGCCACCGTCCTCCATGGCCCGTACCTATCAGGAAGGTCCCGCCAGAGTGCTCCTGTGCGGTCTATCCACAGCATGGCGTTTATGATGCGCCGATGATCAGCGTTTGGACGTCCTCTCTCGGGTTTTTCAGGAGGCAGATGAGGTTTTTAGAGTCTTCCATTGTTCGTCGGTCAAATCTCCTCGTGCCATACTATGAGCGTTCCCGCTCACGCACTTTGCGAATGGTCTCTAGCAGCGGTACGGTCCTCGGCTAGAGGGTAACGAGCGACCAGTTTGCGCATAGCCTCTCCATTCATCGATCCTCTGCTCAATGCGGCATAGAGGCGGCCCCAACCACGACGATGAAACGGCTGTAGGCTCAGGTGGACCGGCGAGGTGACAACACCGGCCGTGAGGACGGCATTGGTGAGTTCGAACAAAGCATCGGTGCGGCGATCGAAGCAGCGGTAGAGCGAGTTTTTCGGAAGGTGCGCAGGGTGTTGAGGGAGTCCATGACAACGCATTGTGCTACCGGGAGTCGCCATTGGCTACTCTGGGTGCCCGACACCGATTCGCGCGGTTAAAATACAAGCTAAACGAACGGCGCCAACTCTTAATGAGCAGGTCGGCGGTTCGAGCCCGCTCGTTTGCTTTTCTCTCCTTGAAGCGGCACGCGAGGCGCTGGGGCTGAGGAAGGGGGACAGTCTGATCTTCGAGGTCGAAGGGGGAGATACGGATGCGGGTGGCGAGAGAGCCGGACGCCTTCGCAGGTTTCGCGGGCATCTGGCGCGAGGGACGGGGGAGCACACATTAACGGCTGGTGATCCCGTGGGTCAAGTTCGCCATAGAACGGGGGTCGGATGGCCCGGTACTACGTGCACACCGCAAGCGCAAGACGCTCTACGGCAAGACCCGCAAGGAGGCGGTGAAGAAGCTCGCCAGGGCTCTCTCCGACCGCGAGGGAGTGCTTGCATTCGACGCCGGGGGCCTCAGGCTCCGCAGAACACCACCTGCGAGCGCTGCGTCCGCAAGGTGGTGGGGCAGGCCGTCAGGCCACCGCAGGTGCACCGGGAGAAGATCCAACACTTACCCCGGAGCGGGCCAGGACGCCGCTCGATACCGCCCGTGACCTCGAAGAAGCCCTCGGTTGAGGGGTGCAGTAAACGGCCCCGGCGAGAAAGCCGGGCATCCTCTTTGTGGCTCAGATTTTCGCCGTTTTTGCAGAGATTTCGTCTGGTGCCGGAGGTGGGACTCGAACCCACACGACCTTGCGGCCACCGGATTTTGAGTCCGGCGCGTCTACCGGTTCCGCCACTCCGGCTCTCGGGCGGGGCAAGTATAGCATGTAGCCTTCTGGTCCCGGCCGCACGACCCAGTATAATCACGATACATCATGCGCCTGTATTTGATCGACGGATACTCACTGCTCTACCGGGCTTTCTATGCTCTTCCGCAGAGCATATCCACCCGTGAGGGGCTCATGACCAACGCCCTCTACGGGTTCACGAGCGTCCTGCTCAAGATCCTCGGCGAGGAGGGCAAGAAGGGGGTCGCGGTCGTCTGGGACGGTGGGTTGCCCAGCTCCCGGACCGGGCTCTACGAAGGGTACAAGGCGCAGAGGAAACCCATGCCGGAGGAGCTCAAGGACCAGCTCGAGCACCTCGACGACATCCTCCGGGCGATGAACGTGCCGGTCGTCAGGGTCGAGGGGCACGAGGCCGACGACGTCATAGCCACCCTCTCGCGGCGGGTACCGGAGGGGAGCGAGCTCATGATCGTCACCGGGGATCAGGACGCCATGCAGCTCGTGGACGGCAACGTCAGGGTGATGCGCACCAGCTCCAGGAGCGGCTTCTCCGAGACGAAGGTCTACGGGAGGGAGGAGGTCGTCGAGGAGTACGGGGTCACCCCGGAGCAGATCCCGGACTACAAGGCGCTCACCGGGGATCCTTCGGACAACATCCCCGGCGTGCGGGGGATCGGCCCCAAGAGCGCCTCGAAGCTCCTGCAGAGGTTCGGGAGCCTGGAAGGCATCTACGAGCACCTGGACGAGGTCTCTCCCGAGGGGACGCGCCGCAAGCTCGAGGAGGGAAGAGAGAGCGCTTTCATGTCGCTCGAGCTGGCGCGGATGCACTTCGACGTACCGGTGGATTTCGATCTCGAAGGGCTCAGGTTCGAAGGGGTCGCGCCGGAGTGCCGGGAGGTCTTCGAGCGCTACGAGTTCAACAGCTTCCTTGAGAGGCGGCTGCCGGAGCTGCCGGTGGCCGGTGGCGGCAGGGTCGAGGCGCCGCGCCGGAGACGCGTCCGGATCGCGGGAGAACCATCGGAGCCGAGCCTCGACCCGGTGGCCGTGGCGCCGGTCGGCGACGGGCGCTGGGCCGTCGCCACCGCCGGGGACGAGGCGTACGTCTCCGGGGAGCTCCCGGCCGGACAGCTCTGGGTACACGACGCCAAGGGCTGCGGCGTGAGGCGGGCCAGCTTCGACACCTACCTCGCCGCCTACCTCATACAGCCCGGCACCCGCAGCTACGAGCCCGAGACGCTGGCCCGGGAGCGGGGTCTCGAGGAGGTCGAAGTCGAGCACGAGGACCCCGAGGTGGCCGGCGCCGCGCGGCGGGCGGCGCTGGTCTACGCGCTCGTCCCCGGTCTGCGCGACGAGCTCGAGGAGATGGGGCTCTCCCGCCTCTATTACGAGGTCGAGCTCCCGCTCGCCGACGTGCTCGCGAAGATGGAACGGGTGGGGATGCCGGTGGACGTGGGGACGCTTGAGGAGGTCGGGCGGGAGATAGAGGGCAGGATCTCCGAGCTCGAGGCCAGGATCTTCGAGGAGGTGGGGCACCCGTTCAACATCAGCTCGCCCAAGCAGCTCGGGGAGGTTCTCTTCGAGGAGCTCTCCATACCCCCCGTCAGGAAGACCAAGACCGGATACTCCACCGACGCCAAGGTGCTCCAGCAGCTCGCGCTGCAGGGGTACACCGTGGCCGGGCGGGTCATCGAGTACCGCGAGCTCACCAAGCTCCGCGGCACCTACGTGGAGGCCCTGAGCAGGCTCGTCGGCGAGGACGGACGCATCCACACCACGCTGAACCAGACCACCACGGCCACCGGGCGCATCTCGAGCGACTCGCCCAACCTGCAGAACATCCCCGTGCGCACCGAGCTCGGGGCGCGCATCAGGGACGCGTTCACCGCCTCCGAGGGCCGCGTCCTGCTCGTCTGCGACTACTCGCAGATAGAGCTCAGGATCCTCGCGCACATGACCCGGGAGCCCGCGCTCGTCGAGGCCTTCCGGAGCGGGGAGGACATCCACACCCGCACCGCCTCAGAGGTCTTCGACGTCAGGCCGGAGAGCGTGACCCCCGAGCTCAGGCGGAGGGCCAAGATGGTCAACTTCGGCATCCTCTACGGCATCTCCGGATACGGGCTCGCCACGCGTCTCGGCAACGTCCATCCCTCCGAGGCCGAGCGCTACATAAAGCGCTACCTCGAGCGCTACCCCAGGGTCAGCGAGTTCATCCGCAAGACCAACGAGGAGGCGAGGGAGCTCGGGTACACCACCACCCTCTTCGGCAGGAGACGCTACGTCCCCGAGCTCAGGAGCAAGAACAAGAGCGTCCAGAGGCTCGGCGAAAGGCTCGCGTTCAACGCCCGGGTGCAGGGGACGGCCGCGGACATCATCAAGATCGCGATGGTGGACATAGACGGGCGGCTGCCGGAGGGGGCGGATATGATCATGCAGGTCCACGACGAGCTCGTCTTCGACGTCGAGAGGGATCTGGTCGGGGAGGTCGCCGCGCTCGCCGCCGCGCGCATGGTCGCGGCCTGCGAGCTCGACCCCCCGCTCGAGGTCGAGGTAAAATCCGGGGAGAGATGGGGCAGCGTCGCGCCCCTGTCCCTGCAAAAGAGTGATAGAATGAGCTAGGATATCGCTCCAGGAGCGTGATCCTTGAGATAGTCGTCTGTTCGTAAGCCATGTGGAAGAGGAAAGTTACTGTTAGATGACGGAAGCCACTGAAAAAACGTCCCGAGAGCTGACGATGCGGGACTTCTTCCGCGAGGAGAACGGGGAGATAGTCCCGGTAGACGAGAGTATCCTCATAGACTTCAGCGACGGGGACATAGTCGAGGGCGAGGTCGTCCGGATAGACAAGGACGAGGTCCTCGTGGACATCGGGTACAAGTCTGAGGGCTTGATCCCGGCCAACGAGCTCTCGATCCGCAAGGGCGTCGACCCGCACGAGATCGTCGAGCTCGGCCAGCGCATCGAGGCGCTGGTGCTTCAGAAGGAGGACGCCGACGGGCGTCTGATCCTCTCCGCCAAGCGGGCGGCCTTCGAGAAGGCCTGGAACCGGATCGAAGAGGCCTACGCCGCGCAGGAGAACGTCGAGGGGCCGGTCATAGAGGTCGTCAAGGGCGGTCTGATCCTGGACATCGGGCTAAGAGGCTTTTTGCCGGCGAGCCTGGTGGACATCCGGAGGGTCAGGAACCTCGACGCCTTCCTGGGTCAGAGGCTCGAGTGTAAGGTCATAGAGCTCAACCGCAGCCGCAACAACGTCGTGCTCTCCCGCCGCGCGGTCCTCGAAGAGGAGCGCAAGGAGGAGCGTGAGAGGATCCTTACCTCCCTCAAGGAGGGCGACATCGTCGAGGGTACGGTCTCGAACCTCGTCGACTTCGGCGCGTTCGTGGACCTCGACGGGATAGACGGTCTGATCCACATCTCCGAGCTCTCCTGGAACCACGTCGACCATCCGAGCGAGGTCGTACAGGTCGGGGAGAAGGTCAAGGTCAAGGTGCTCGAGGTGGATCAGGAGCGCGAGAGGATCTCGCTCGGCCTCAAGCAGACCCGCAAGGATCCCTGGCAGGAGGTCGTCGAGCAGGTCGAGGTCGGTCAGACGATCCATGGCCGGGTGACCAAGCTCGTCTCCTTCGGAGCGTTCGTCGAGGTCGCCGAGGGGGTGGAGGGTCTGATCCACATCTCCGAGCTCGCCGACCACCACGTGGAGACGCCGGGCGAGATCGTGCGCAGCGGCGACGAGGTGGACGCGCGGGTGATCGACGTCGACCCGAAGCGCCGGCGGCTCTCGCTCTCGCTGCGTCCCGAGCGCTCCGAGAAGGAGGAGCGGCGCCGCGAGGAGCGTGAGGACCGTCCGCGCCGAGACCGGCCCAGGGACACCGGTGTGCGTACGGCCGGTGCCTTCGACCAGCTCTCCAACCTGGATCTGGAGAGGGAGTAAGCGCCGGGAGGCCGGGTGTGTCGGAAGAGGGAGGGCCGGTGACGCTCGCCGTCACCGGCCCTCTGGCCTGCGGGAAGAGCACCTTCGTGGCGATGCTCGGTGAGCTGGGGGCAGAGACCATCTCGGCCGACGGGGTGGTGCACGATCTCATGGCCACGGATGCGGAGCTGATCGAGAAGATCGTACGCCGCTTCGGGGAACACGTGCGGGGGGAGCGGGGGATAGACCGCCGGGTGCTCGGACGGGAGGTCTTCGGCGACCGGCGGGCCCTCGAGGATCTGGAAGAGATGGTCCACCCGCTCGTCTGGCGTGAGGTCGGGCACAGGATCTCCGCCAGCCGCGCCCCGCTCTTCGTGGCCGAGGTGCCGCTGCTCTTCGAGGGTAAACACGCCTCCGACTTCGATTTCACCCTGACGGTGCTCGCTCCCCGGGAGCGCCGGCTGGGGTGGGCGCGGGAGAGGGGGATGCCCGAGAGGCAGTTCGAAGCCGTGGAGGCGAGGCAGCTCAGCGCTGAAGAGAAAGCTCGCCGGGCCGACATCGTCGTGAACAACGACGGCGGGATGGAGCGCCTCAGGGAGCAGGCCGTGAAGGTGTGGGAGCGTCTTCTGTCCGGAGGAGGGCGGGGACGGTAGTCTACACGACCAGAGGTGGACGCCGCAGGGCGGCCAGACGCAGGGCCCGGCGCAGGAGGAGGGGCGTGCTGTTCGCCGTCGTGTTGCTGATCGCCCTCACCGTCTTCTGGCCCCGGCTCTACGGGGCCTTCGAGCGCGCTACGCATCCCCTGGAGTACGCGCCGCAGATACGCGCCGCGAGCCAGAAGTTCGGCGTCGACCCCACGCTCGTGGCCGGTGTGATCTACACCGAGAGCCGCTTCGGTCACGATTCGGAGTCCTCGAAGGGGGCCTACGGCCTGATGCAGCTCATGCCCTCCACGGCGCGCTTCGTCGCCGAGCACGGCGGCATACGGGGAGACTACCGGGATCCCGGGGTCAACATCGAGATGGGCACCTGGTATCTGAGCTACCTGGAGCACCGCTATCCGCAGGACGAGCGTCTGGCGCTCGCCGCCTACAACTCCGGGGAGGGGAAGGTCGCGCAGTGGGGGCTGCGTCCGGGGTTCAGCCTCCGGCAGATCCCGTATGCCGAGACCCGCGACTACGTGAGGAACGTGCTCGCCGCGCAGAAGACCTACCGCAGGCTCTACGGTCCCGAGTTGCGCGGCGGCTAGGGCTTATCCTCGCTGGCCTCCGCCCGCGAGATGTAGGAGATCATCTCGCGCATCCGCGCGGTGTCGTGGCCGTGTATCTCTTCCTCCTCGCCCCACATCCTGCCGAGCGAGCGGGAGATCCCCTCGTCGCCGCCGGTGAACTCCTCGACCAGCTTCTTCCAGCGCCGGGCGAGCTCCCTCACCCGCTCGCTCCGGGGGTCGGTCCCCGCCTCCATCTCGGCCCGGACCTCCTCAATGAGGCGCGGCCATTCCTCCTCGACCCGGCGGATCCTCTCCCGGCCGAGCTCCCGGGCCCTCTTCTCGAGGTACTCACGCTGCCCGGGGGTGTAGTATCTCTCGAGCCTCTCCGATATCTCGATCACCTCCATCGCTGTTTGCACGAGTTCTGCTGGGGAAGACCCTCCGGACGAGCGCAGCCTCTCTGCCACCAGCTCCAGCCGCTCGAGCAGAGCCCCCTTGATGCGCAGCTCCTCCCTCACCCGTTCCGCGTGCAGCTCGACGACCCGCAGCGCCGTGAACTCCGGATCGTCCAGGCAGCGGGCGACCTCGCTCAGGGGCAGCCCCAGCGAGCGGAGCGAGAGGATCCGCTGCAGTCTGAGAACGTCCTCCGGGCCGTAGAGCCGGTAGCCGGACTCTGTTCTGCGGGCGGGGCGGAGCAGCCCGATCTCGTCGTAGTGGCGCAGCGTGCGCACCGAGAGGCCGGTGCTCCGGGCAAGCTCTCCTATCCTCCAGGTCTTCTCCATGCCACTGTAGGATAAAGCCTCACGTTGCGTGAGGGTCAAGGGACGTGGGAGAGTTTTCGCCGCTGTCACGATCCGAGCCGGACGTATAATCTCTTGACGCAGCGTCCTACCAGACGGGTTCGGGTGTGATCGCATGGAGAACCAGCTAGAGAACAGCTTCCGGGTGAACAGCGCCTACCGGCCGACCGGAGACCAGCCGCAGGCCATAGAGAAGCTCGCCTCCGGGCTCGAATCCGGGCTGCGGGCGCAGACGTTGCTCGGGGTGACCGGCTCGGGCAAGACGCACACGATGGCCCGCATCATCGAGAAGGTCGGGCGGCCCTCGCTCGTCATCGCGCACAACAAGACCCTCGCGGCCCAGCTCGCGAGCGAGTTCTCCGAGTTCTTCCCCAACAACGCCGTCGAGTACTTCGTCAGCTACTACGACTACTACCAGCCCGAGGCCTACGTCCCCCAGACCGACACCTTCATCGAGAAGGATGCCCAGATCAACGAGGACATAGACCGCCTGCGGCACTCGGCCACCAGCGCGCTCTTCACCCGTCGCGACGTGATCGTGGTCGCGAGCGTCTCGGCGATCTACGGCCTGGGGAGCCCGGAGGAGTACCGGCAGAAGATGGTCCTGCTGGAGCGGGGCGGCTTCTACGACCTCGACGACGTGCTGCGGGATCTCGTGCGCATCCAGTACGCCCGCAACGACTACCAGCTCTCCCGCGGCAACTTCCGGGTCCGGGGGGACGTGCTGGAGATACACCCGGCCTACCAGGACACGGTCTACCGCATCTCCTTCTTCGGCGACGAGGTGGAGAGCATCGCCGAGGTCGACCCGCTGACCGGGGAGGTGCTGCGCGAGCCGGAGACGCTCACGATCTACCCGGCGACCCACTTCGTCACCGGCGAGGAGAAGCTCGAGCGCGCGATAAAGGGCATCGAGGAGGAGCTCGAGGAGCGCTACGCCGAGCTCGAGCGTGAGGGGAAGATGCTCGAGGCCTACCGGCTCCGGCAGCGGACCCAGTACGACCTGGAGATGCTGCGCGAGCTCGGCTACTGCTCCGGGATAGAGAACTACTCCCGGCACCTCGACGGGCGCCCCGCGGGCTCGACGCCGTACACCCTGCTCGACTACTTCCCCGACGACTACGTCACCTTCGTCGACGAGTCGCACATCACGCTGCCCCAGATCCGGGGGATGTACAACGGCGATCGCAGCCGCAAGGAGACGCTGGTGGAGCACGGCTTCCGGCTCCCCTCGGCGCTGGACAACCGGCCCCTGAGGTGGGAGGAGTTCCTCCTGAAGACCAACCAGCTCGTCTTCGTCTCGGCCACCCCGGGCCCCTACGAGCTCGAGAACAGCGACCAGATAGTCGAGCAGATCATCCGCCCGACCGGGCTCGTCGACCCCGAGGTCGAGGTCCGCCCGACGCGGGGTCAGATCGACGACCTGATGAACGAGATCCACAAGAGGGTCGAGCGGGACGAGCGGGTCCTGGTCACCGCGCTCACGATCAAGATGGCCGAGGACCTCACGGACTACCTCCTCGAGCACGGGGTGAGGGCCCGCTACATGCACGCGAATATCGAGACGCTGGAGCGCATCCAGATCATCCGTGGCCTGCGCAGCGGCGAGTTCGACGTGCTCGTCGGGATAAACCTGCTGCGCGAGGGGCTCGACCTGCCGGAGGTCTCGCTCGTGGCCATACTGGATGCGGACAAAGAGGGTTTCCTGCGCGGCGAGCGGGCGCTCATCCAGACCATAGGCCGGGCGGCGCGCAACGTGAACGGGCGGGTCATCATGTACGCGGACAGAGAGACCGAAGCGATGCGCGCGGCGATCGGCGAGACCAACCGCCGCCGGGAGATACAGACAGAGTACAACGAACGCCACGGGATCACGCCCCAGACGATCAAGAAGGGCGTCTCGGACATCCTGATCGCCGCCGAGGCGAAGGGGCTCTACAAGACGCAGCGAAGGAAGCGTCCTACTGCTCCGCGCGACCCGGACGAACTTCGCGACCTCATCGCGCGTCTGCAGGCCGAGATGATGGAGGCCGCCGAGGAGCTGAGGTTCGAACAGGCGGCGGAGCTGCGCGACGAGATCCGGGAGCTCGAACGCCAGCTGCAGGAAGCCGCTTCCTAGGAACGGGCCTTCTTCTCCGAGTGGTGCTACCATCAGCGTGAAGGGATGTCTTCCATCGCCAGGAGGTGTGGATTGCAGCGAGAGAGGGAGGGTGGTCTCGGAGGGGTCTTCACCGCCGTGCTGACGCCGCTCGACGAGCACCTCGACCCGGACCACGAGGCTTTCGTCCGCCACTGCCTGAGGCTTCTCGACGCCGGATGCCACGGGGTGAGCGTCTTCGGGACGACGGGGGAGGGGAACTCGTTCTCGGTGGCCGAGAGGGAGGAGGCGCTGGAGGCGCTCGTCGAGGGTGGCGTGCCGGGCGAGAGGCTCCTGCCGGGCACGGGTTCATGCTCGCTCACCGACGCGGTTCGTCTGTGCGAGAAAGCACTCGGGGTCGGTGCGGGCGGCGTGCTGGTCCTGCCCCCCTTCTACTACAAGGACGCCGGCGACGAGGGGCTCTTCCGCTTCTTCGCCGAACTGGTCGAGCGGGTGGGGGACGAGAGGCTCAGGGTCTACCTGTACCACATCCCGCAGGTCTCCGGTGTCGGGCTGAGCCTGGAGCTGATGCGCCGACTGCACGAAGCGTACCCGCAGACGATCGTCGGGACCAAGGACAGCGAGGGCCGCTGGGAGCGCATCGAGAGGACCTGTCGCGAGCTCGACGGGTTCGAGGTCTTCGCCGGCTCCGAGGAGTTCCTGCTGCGTACGCTGCGCGCCGGTGGGGTGGGGTGCATCTCCGCCTCCGCCAACCTGAACTCCCGGCTCGCGCGCAGGGTCTACGATCTGCACGAGGCCGGTGAAGACGCGGAAGGGGCACAGAGGGATCTCGACGCGCTGCGAAAGGCGATGGAGGGTTACCCGACGATCCCGGCGCTCAAGGCGCTCCTGCACCGGGCCACCGGGGAGGAAGAGTGGACCCGGCTCAGACCGCCGCTCCTCCCGCTCGGAGAGCGGGAGGAGCGGGAGCTCGCCTCCGGCGTTCCGGTGGAGGAGCTGCTCTAGCCGTACAGCCCGGCCTTGCGCTTCTGGTGGCCGATGGCCGCCCTTATCTCGTTGGCGTCCGGGAGCGCCATGTGCTCCAGCCGGTAGACGCGGCCTTCGTTGGTGGATATCGTGAGGGTGCAGTTGACGAGCCCGCGCACCCGGACGTCGGCGATGCTGCGGTGGGGGATGCGCTCCGTGTGCTGTCCCTGCCAGCCGCTCACGATCTCGACCCGGTCGGCGTAGACGTTGACGATGGTGTTGCCTCGCGCCGCCGCCTGAGCCATGGGCTTCTCCGCCACCCCGCTCTAGCCCTCCCGTCCACCGGAATCGAGGGTGACTGCTTCCCGGTACTCGTCCGTCGCGACCAGGGATTCCGCGTAACCGTAGACCCCGTGCTCGCTCACGTCCAGACCGTCGAGCTCCTGGTGGGGCTTGACCCTGAGGCCGATCGTCGCCTTGAGGATCGCGAAGACGATGTAGGAGGTTGCGAACGTGAAACCGCCGGCCGCGAGTATCCCGAGCGCCTGTACGCCCAGCTGGTGCAGCCCGCCGCCGTAGAACAGCCCCGGATCCCCCACCCCAATCTCCTTGACGAGCTGCGGGGTCGCGAAGAGGCCCGTGGAGAGCGTCCCCCAGACGCCGCCCATGCCGTGGGAAGCGATCGCGCCGAGCGGGTCGTCCACCCGGAGGCGCTCCACGAAGATGTAGGTGGCGTACATGACCACCGCGGCGACGAAGCCGATGACGATCGAGGCCCAGGGCGCGACGAAGGCGCACGAGGCGGTTATCGCGACCAGCGCGGCGAGCGCGCCGTTGCCGAGCATCCCGACGTCGATTATCCGGCGGTGCAGGTAGCTCGCCACCATAGCCCCGAGGACACCGGCCCCGGCGGCCAGGTTGGTCGTGAGCGCGATGTAGGCGAAGGGCGCGCCGACGGCTGCCATCGTCGAGCCGGGGTTGAAACCCCACCAGCCGATCCAGAGTATGATCACGCCGAGGACCGCGAGCGGCATGTTGTGGCCGGGGATGGTGCGTGGACGTCCCTCGTCGTCGTACTTGCCGAGACGGGGGCCGAGCAACAGCGTCCCGGCGAGCGCGGCGACCGCGCCCTGCAGGTGGACGACCGTCGAGCCGGCGAAGTCTTGCATCCCGAGCCCCGAGAGCCAGCCGCCACCCCAGATCCAGTGCCCCACCGTCGGGTAGATGAACCCGGCGAAGACCACCGCGAAGACGCAGTAGACGGCGAACTTGGTCCGCTCGAGCATCGTGCCCCACACGATGGCCAACGAGACGAGCGCGAAGGCCACCTCGAAGAGGAACTTGGCGCCGAGCGGCACCTCGGTCCAGGAGAGCCCGGCGAAGACTTTGTCCACCTCGCCCGGTGCCGCGCTCGTGAACCATCCCTCGGTGCCGAAGACGGCGTTTCCGGTACCGAACGCGATCGCGAAACCGAACGCCCAGAACACGACGAGCCCGATGCCCATGTTCGCCAGGATCTTGGCGACCACGCTCCCTACGTTCTTCATCCGGGAGAAGCCGACCTCGAGCATCGCGAACCCGGCCTGCATGAACAGCACCAGACACGCGGTCACGATCACCCACACGGTGTCCACCGCGACCTTGACATCTGCGATCGTCGTCTTCGCGAAGGCCGCCTGCGGCAACAACATTACCAGCGCGAGTATTACGGCGATTGTGAGGCCTGTTCGTCGCACGTCTCTTCCTCCTGGGTGAGTGGTTCTGCCTGCCCGGACACAGGTTATCCCCGCTATGTGGGGGAAGTCTTTAGCCCGATGTCCAAACAGGCGGCACACGCGGGCGGGATGTTTTGTGCACGGCGTACAGGCGCGATGTCCGCCCACGACACGGAGGATCCACGTTCCGCGGTATGGGCAGAGAGCCTAACGGTCGGAGAAGCTGGAGGTCTGCTCCGGGTGGCGACCGAGGAGCTGCATCGCCTTTATCCCGAGCGTGAGCTGCTCGCGGTCCTCGCTCTTGTCCACGTCCAGGCCGGTGAGCTCCCTTATCCGCTCCAGCCGGTAGCGGATCGTGTGCCGGTGGGCGAAGATCTCGGAGGCGGTCTTCGCCATCGAGGCGTCGTTCTTGAGGTACGTGATCAGGGTGTTGACCAGCTCGGTTCCGTAGCGGGAGTCGTAGGCGACGACCGGTTCCAGCGTGTCCCTGTAGAACGACTCTATCTCTTCCGGATCCTCCTGCAGCACCCGGAAGAGCAGCTTGTAGGTGCCGGTGCTCTCGAAGGTCGAGATGGCAGAGGGTCCATGGATGCGGTGTCCGATCTCGAGCGCTACCTCGGCCTCGGAGTACGCCTCTGGCAGATCCTTGGGGTCTTTGGCGTAGCGTCCGATGCCGACCGAGATGGTGAGCTCCGGGAGGAGTCCTTTCACGTAGCGCTGCACGCGCGAGGCGAGTTCCGGGGCCCGCTCGACGACCTCCTCGGAACCCCCTTTGCTGTTGGGCCCTATCAGGAGGATGACGTTGTCCGAGCGCGGGCCGAGCAGGAAGTTGGAGAAGAGTTGCCGGCTCTGCAGTCGCACGGCTTCCGCGAGCCTCCGCTTGAGCTCCTGGATGGAGGACTCCCCGAGCCGGCGGCGTTCCAGGTATTCGGCGAATTCGTCGATGTCGAAGATGACGGTGAGCGCTCCCTCGGAGAGATCCGCACCCAGGTAGCGCGCCCGCTGCAGCAGGATGTCGACCGATCCGTAGTGCCCGTCGACGAGATCGTCCATGAAATCGCCCCGAACGCCGAGCTCGGTTTCGAGCCGGACACGCTCCTTGCTCAGCTCCCCCTCCAGCACGAGGCGGGCCCAGTAGAGCACGATCACGTCTTCGGATAGCAGGGGTTTCTGCGAGAGGTCGACCCACAGGTAGCCCATGGGCTTCTCCCTGCCCACGGGGACCCAGTGAAACTCCTCTTCTCCCACCCGCCACCGCTCCAGAGGTATCGAGAAGAAGCCGTCCGGCAGCCGGGCGTAGCGGTCCCGGCGCTCCCTCCTGGTCTCCGCCACACCGGAACTCCTGGAGGCCCTCAGGTCCAGCCGGTCGAGCGCGGCGCGCAGGGGGGTGCCTTCGCCCCAGATCAGACGCCCCACCGGATCCTCGACCACGACGTCTCTTCCCAGCAGCTTCGAGATCCTCTCCGCCACGTCCTGGACCGAGGAGCCGTCACCGATGCGCCCGACGAGATCCTTCCCTACCTGGTGGGAGAGGAGGAGCGACTCCTCCGGGGCCGGGAAGAGCTCCATCAGACTGCGCAACGGCACTTCGGGAGGGAGCGTGATGAGGGCGAGCCCGAGCGAGCTCGCAACGGAGGCGTATTCTTCCGGGGGGTCTTTTTTGGTGCGCCAGACCACGGCCGGGCACCCTTCCCGCCTCAGCCGGACGAGAAGATCCTCGTCGAGACCGCCGCGCCAGACTACGGCGGCTTCTCCCGGTGAGAGCCAGCCGTCCGTCTCGTCTTCGAGGGCTATCCCGGAGAGCGGCTTCTCCGGTTCTCCGTCCGCCAGACAGCGGCCCCCGAGCCGCTCCGTGAGAGACCGCGTGAATTCCCCGAGGTCCACCGCTCACCCTTCGGTGCAGTGAGTGATCTTCATGACGACGTAAATATATACGAGATGCACCAGGAAGCTCCATTATTGCACCGGATTGCAAATCTTTGGTAGCCCATTGTAAAGAAAAGTGACCGGTGAACGCT
>Ga0207747_1000912_pt1 | contig 25584 bp, 20 predicted proteins | sample HigsolmetaGSP11D_FD_184839 | JGI IMG/M metagenome (GOLD analysis project Ga0207747, IMG submission 184839) | High solid enriched microbial communities from the Joint BioEnergy Institute, USA - SP1-1-D (SPAdes) | ecosystem: Engineered > Bioreactor > SSF (Solid state fermentation) > Aerobic >...
AATAAATTATAGTAGTGAATAATATATAAATATATATATTTATATATATATATATATATATATATTTATTTATACTAAATAGGATTCATTCTTTTATTTAAGCGAATGAAAATTTTTAGTGAAAATATATACGTTTTTGGTTTTTAATGTTTCTTTTGTTATTAATTAAAATAAAGAAAATTTAAATTTTAAGATAATAAATTTACATGAAAAAAGATTTTATATTAAGTCCTTTAGATCAATTTGAAATAAGAGATTTAATTTCATTACATGCAGATATCTTTGAAAATACTCATACATCTCTAACTAATATAGGTTTATATTTAACTATAAGTTTATTTTTAATAATAAGCTATAGTTTATTAGCTACAAATAAAACAAAAATTATACCAAACAACTGATCATTAAGTCAAGAAACTTTATATTCTACTGTATATAGTATAGTGGTAAACCAAATTAATGCAAATAAAGGACAAGTATATTTCCCTTTTATATATGCATTATTCATTTTTATATTAGTTAATAACTTAATAGGAATGGTGCCTTATAGTTTTGCATCAACATCACATTTTATCTTAACTTTCTCTATTAGTTTTACTGTTGTTTTAGGTGCGACAATTTTAGGTTTTAAAGAACATGGTTTAAAATTCTTCTCATTATTTGTACCATCAGGTTGTCCTTTAGGATTACTTCCATTATTAGTACTTATTGAATTTATTTCTTATCTATCAAGAAATGTTTCTTTAGGTTTAAGATTAGCAGCTAATATATTATCAGGTCACATGCTTTTATCAATTTTAGGAGGATTTACTTATAATATAATGACTAGTGGTATATTATTCTTCTTTTTAGGTTTATTACCATTAGCTTTCATAATAGCTTTCTCAGGATTAGAGTTAGCAATTGCTTTTATTCAAGCTCAAGTATTTGTAGTTTTAACTTGTTCTTATATTAAAGATGGGTTAGACTTACATTAATGTAATTTAAATGGTAAAGGCTTTCTTATTACGAAAGCATATGTCGGATCGAAACCGATCTAGCCCGAAAATTTAATTAACATAAAGGAAAGTCTGGTTCTTAATAAATTGGAAACTATGTATTATAAAAATAATAAGGAATTTTACAGAAACTAGAAAATATTTTAATAAATATTTACGAACACTGATTCTAAATTAAGAAATTATTTAGAAGAACAAAATATAGAAACCGGCTTATTTTTATTACTTATAAAAAAAATATACACCCTGTGAAAGAGGTGTGTAACACACAACACCATATTAGGTGTAAAATACCAAAAAAAAAAATTTTTTTGAGTTTGATGATGGCTCTGATTGAACGCTGTCCAAGTACTTGACACATGCTAATCGTACGACATTATTCCTTATATGGAGTGATGTAGTGGTGTACAGGTGAGTAAAGATAATTTGGCTACCTTAAAGCAAGGGTAAATCCCTTATAAAAAAAAGGAAAAAAATTCCGCTTTAAGATGTTATTATTATCTCGGTGTATAAGTAGTAGAAAAGGTAATGTCTTTTCTAGCTAACATACGTAGTCGTGACTGAGAGGTCGATCGACCACATTGGGTCTGAAAAAACCCCAATGCGTATTAGTACAGCAGTGAGGAATATTGGTCAATGGTCTAACGACTGAACCAGTAACTTGGAAGAATGAAAATGTATTAGCAATAATACAATAACGATTAATTCGTATAAAATTCTAAATAGAATAATGATAATGACAATTTTCTATTTATAAGTCTTGACCAAATTACGTGCCAGCAGTCGCGGTAATACGTAAAAGACTAGTGTTAGTCATCTTTATTAGGTTTAAAGGGTACCTAGACGGTAAATTAAACTCTAAATGAGTACTTTTTTACTAGAGTTTTATAAGAGAAGGAAGAACTTTTGGAGTAGGGATAAAATACTTTGATACCAAAAGGACTGATAACGGCGAAGGCATCCTTCTATGTAAAAACTGACGTTGAGGGACGAAGGCCTGGGTAGCAAGAAGGATTAGATACCCTAGTAGTCCAGGCAGAAAATGATGAATGTCATAGGCTAGATAAAATTTAGTCTATAAATGAAAGTGTAAGCATTCCACCTCAAGAGTACTATGGCAACATATAAACTGAAATCATTAGACCGTTTCTGAAACCAGTAGTGAAGTATGTTATTTAATTCGATAACCCGCGAAAAACCTTACCACGACTTGAATATTATTAAATTATTACAAGCGCTGCACGGCTGTCTTTAGTTAATGTCGTGAGATTTGGTTAACTCCTTCAATTAACGAAAACCCTCACTTTATTTGTCTGTATAAAGTGGTTCGCCATTATATTGGTATAGATAAAAGGGACTAAGACAAGTCATCATGGCCTAAATGTCGTGGGCTATAGACGTGCCACATACGCCTTAACAAAGGGATGCTATATTGTGAAATGGAGCTAATCCCCAAAATTGGATATAATATGGATTGTTGTCTGTAACTCGACAACATGAATAAGGAATTACTAGTAATCGTGAATCACCATCGTCACGGTGAATCTAATCTCAGCTAGGTACTAACCACTCGTCAGGCGCCGAAAAAAGTATGTGCAATAAGTTTGATATGTTTATATATTAATATAAATAATTAGATTTATATATATATAAATATTATCTTCGTATGCATGACTTTAATTGGTGTTAAGTCGAAATATGGTTCGTGTAATGGAAATTGCACGGGATGAATAAACTTTAATTATAAAAATAATTAAGGATAAAGGAAGATTCCATTATTGGTAAGATGGGTTGAGCTGTAAACTCAATAGCAATATGCTTTTAGGAGTTCGAATCTCTTTCTTCCTAATCACATTACTTGCTGTTTTGATGTTATATTCTTTATATAATAATGATAAAGTATATAAGTCAATAAGTTGGAAAATATATTTTTAATAAAAGACTATATTACTAATGGTTTTACTTATGAAATTGTAGATGTTCTTTTCTTCTTATCTACTTTATTTGGAATATTAATAATAGTAAGTAAAAATCCTATTATATCTGTTTTATTTTTAATAGGATTATTTCTTTGTATATCTGTTTTATTAATTTCTTATGGTTTTATTTTTATAGGACTTTCTTATATATTAGTTTATGTAGGGGCTGTATCAATATTATTTTTATTTATATTAATGTTAATAAATATTAGAATATCTGAATTATTAAATGAAAATAATAATGATATTCCTCTAGCTATTATTTTAATAATGTTATTATTTTATGAAATAACAGAAATTATTCCAAGTAATTACAATAATAATGTAGCTATTTTCTCAGAATGATTTAATAATTTTTCTGAAGAAATAGTATATGTAAGTAGTAAAGGTTGAGATAATTCATTAGTAGATATTACTCAAATTACTGCAATAGGAAATGTATTATATACAAATTATGCAATTTGACTTATAATAGCATCAATGATATTATTATTAGCGATGGTAGGTGCAATTGTTATAACAATTAAACAAAGAAAATATATAAACATGTAGTGAAGGAGAGGTTTTTTTAGTTTTAATTTAAATATACTTGTATATATGTATATATATATTAAAATGACTTATTTACCAAAATCAAATTTTCAAAATCACCCTTTTCATTTAGTATCACCTTCACCATGACCTTTATATACTAGTATTTCATTATTTTTACTAACAAGTTCAGCAGCGTTATTTATGCATGGATTTGAATTCTTTGGATACATTGTAATAATAAATTTAATCAATGTAGCATACTCTATGGGATTATGATTTAGAGATGTTATATCAGAGGGAACATATTTAGGTAACCATACTTCTGCTGTACAAAGAGGTTTAAATATAGGAGTAGGTTTATTTATAGTATCTGAAGTGTTCTTCTTCTTAGCTATATTCTGAGCTTTCTTTCATAGTTCTATATCACCTAGTGTAGAATTAGGTACTCAATGACCACCTATGGGTATAGAAGCTATAAATCCTTTCGAATTACCTTTATTAAATACTGTAATATTATTATCTTCTGGTGTAACTGTTACTTATGCTCATCATTCTTTAATACATGGTAATAGAAAAGGTGCTTTATATGGTACAGGTGCTACAATTTTATTAGCAATCTTGTTTACAGGTTTACAAGGTTTAGAATACTCAGTATCTTCTTTTACTATTTCAGATAGTGTTTATGGATCTTGTTTCTATTTTGGAACAGGTTTCCACGGACTTCATGTTATAATAGGAACAATATTCTTAGCAGTTGGATTCTGACGTATTTTAGCTTATCATTTTACAGATCATCATCATTTAGGATTAGAATCTGGAATATTATACTGACATTTTGTTGATGTAGTTTGATTATTCTTATACATTGCTGTATATTATTGAGGATATTAATTTATATATTTAAATTAATATTTTAATAAAGTATAATAAAATTAATATATCTATTTACGATATAGGTATGAAAAATAAAGATTCTAAAGAGACTTTAGTTTAATGGTAAAACATATGACTTTTAATCATTACAATATAGGTTCGAGTCCTATAGGTCTTAAATGGAGAATTACTTTAATAAAAAATGACTATAATTTAATTGGTAGAATAGATACCTTCCAAGTATATTGTGTCGATTCGAGTTCGACTAGTCATAAAATCCATAGAAAATTATTTAAATTGAAGTAGGGTTAGTAACTTAAATGGCAAAGGGCTTTCTTGTCACGAAAGCAGATGTCGGATCGAAGCCGATCTAGCCCGAAAATAAAAATTTTTCTTATCAACTTTACTTATTTTAATTTATTATAAAGTGGAAAGGTTGTCATTGGTAGGACAAAAGATTTGCTAAATCTCGTGTATTAACACCTAAGAGTTCAATTCTCTTCTTTTCCGATAAAGAGTATAGTTTAAAGGTAAAACTGCGGACTTCAAATCCGTGTTTCTTAGTTCAAGTCTGAGTACTCTTGTATATTATAATAGATTCTTTAGCTTAATAGGTAAAGCGCATTTTTGATAAGAATGTGTTCAATGTTCGATTCATTGAAGAATCATATATTGAATATTAAATAGTTTAATTAAAAAAAATTTTTTTTTTCTAGATTAATAAGTTATTTAGAGAGTTGGCTGAGAGGTTTAAGGCGTCTAGCTTGAGACTAGAAGGATGTAAAATTCCCATAGGTTCGAATCCTATACTCTCTGAATAAACAGGTTAGAGCCAGGTTGGTTAGGCGTCTCATTTGGGTTGAGGAGTAGTTATGTTCGAATCATAATAACCTGAAATATAAAGATATGAATTATATAATAAGTATATAAAGAAACTACTATGGATAATTAGCTATATATTATAAGAAATATAATAAAGAATTCTAAGAGAAATCCAGTAATAAACAAAGTGAACTGAAATATCTTAGTAACTTTAGGAAAAAAAATCAAACGAGATTATTAATTAGTTAATAACTAATTAGTAATAGCCTAAAAGTAAAATGGATAAAATCTGTTTGAATATAGGGGAACCTTCCTCTAAGGCTAAATATAATATATAAGCGATAGCGAAAAGTACCGTGAGGGAAAATTTGAAATAGTAGTTTTATAAGCAGCTCGAGTAAAAATTAAATTAATAATGAGAGTGTACCTTTTGCATAATGGGTCAGCAAGTTAATTTTAGATGCAAGCTCCATTAGGAGCCCAGATAAACCAATTATGGAAAAATGAATAAGTATCTAGAATTAGACCCGAAGGCTAGTGATCTTACCATGATCAGGGTTATAAAGGCCCGAACGGGTTATCGTTGTATAGATATCCGAAGAATTGTGGTAAGTTGGTGAAAGACAAAACTGACTAGTATAGCTGGTTTTCCGCGAAACCTATATGAGTAGGTAACTTAACTTATATCTTAGTAGGTACAGAACTGTGATCTCGGACAATTTATTGTCTATATCGGGGGATCGTAGTGATTTTACCGGAGAGTATTTGCACTCGGAATGACAAAGATAGATGTTAAGTAATCGGACATAGTACGATAAGGTTGTATGTCTAAAGGGAAACAGCCCAGAACAAAGGTTTAAGGTTCCAAAATTATTGTTAAGTGAAATTAAGGATGTTTTTTCTAAAAACAATCAGGAAATAGGCTTAGAAGCGGCCATTTTTTGAAGATCTCGTAACAGAGCACTGATTAATTTTATAGGAAAAAACACCGAAAATTTAGCGGATCTAAACAATATACCGAAACTTTGTACACAATAATCTAGTAGTATTATTGTGGGGTAGCGGAACATTGGGTAATTACTTATTATATATTCTTTTTAAAGAATATTATAAATTAAACATATCTATAAATTTAGGATATGTTTATAGTAAGAACCCAAGAGAGAATGCTGACATGAGTAACGAAAAAGGATAACCTCGCCTTAAGCTTATGGTATTTTATTTAATTTTCGGTATCTAAAAAATTAATCAAAAGATAATTTTGATGATATTTTTGTTTTAAAATAAATAAATATAAACAAAACCTTTATTTAGTAGTAAAGGTTCAGGAAAATTTATATTTATTTAGAAGACCGTACCTAAATACTATCACAAGTAAGCAAGTAGAGTATACAAAGGCGTTTGAGAGAACAATCATTAAGGAACTCGGCAAATTGACTACCGTAACTTCGGGATAAGGAGGGCCATTTATATTAATTTAACCGAAGTAAAATTCGGATAATTATTAAATTAATATAAAGAGGAAGCATAAAATAGTGTTGTACGACTGTTTAATAAAAACAAAGCACTCTGCCAAGATAATAAATCTAAGTATTGAGTGTGATGTCTGCCCAATGTCGGCAGGGTAACGGATTTATCTTAGTTTTTAACTAAGGTTTTGAAGGATACCCCGACGAATGGCGGCCTTACCTATGAGGGTCCTAAGGTAGCGGAATACCTTGGCCGTTAAATGCGGTCTTTGCATGAATGACGTAACGATACAACAGCTGTCTCGATGATTGTCTCAGTGAAATTGGAATAGCAGTGCAGATACTGTTTACCTTTAGATAGACGAGAAGACCCTATGCAGCTTTACTGTTACTAATTCTAAGAATTTTTCATTAGGTTAATTTTGAGTGTATAAGGTAATAGTCTTATGACAATGAAACACCTTTATTTGTACCTAATATATTCTCAAGGATTAGAAGGCAGTTTATGCGGGGCACAGATCCCACAAAAAGTACCTGGGTATATCCAAAGTTGTAAATTTGTAAATGATAGTTTACAAATATATTTAATTTGTTATTAATTATTCTCATAATAATACAGTTATTATTAGATTAAGTTCAGTTTATTTTTATTCTAGGTAAGATTTTAACTATATGGTGAATAGATGTATTTTAAGCTTTTAATTTTTAAAGGCTTATTTTCATATTAATGTTTTATTAATATGATGTTTATACATACTACAAAAGTTTAATGGCTAAATCTTGCCTTACTGTTTGACCTACGAGTCTATCAGTCGCGTAAGCGGGGCATATGATCACAAGATGCTTTAAGGAAAGGTCTTGGATTAAAGGAAAAGTTACGCTAGGGATTTAGTTTTAAGTCCCCCAATATAAAATATATTGGTAATATTTTGGGTAAATTTCAAAGACAACTTATTTTTATAAGTGAATTTGAAGCGAAACTTATTTTAGCATCAGTTTTATACTAAGTATAAAACTAAAATAAGGACGTTCAACGACTAATAGGTGAGTATTGCTAACAATAACCCTATTTATAAATACCCAACATCTTTATTAATAGGAAAAATATGTATAATAATTATTATTATTATTGATTATAATAATAATAATGTATTAGACTTGATAAAAATAAATCAAGCTATTTTATTATAACTTAATTAAATTTTATATGTTAAATATTATAAAAACTAAATTGAATAATACTTATAGAAAAAAAGGTAAAAACGATGAACATGTTGTTTTTGTCTATAAAGATTTTGTACCTGCCGTTAGAAATTGAAGAAATAGTATTTATGTATATAACAAAAATACTTTAAATTTAATACCTACGGCAAGTAATTATGCAATTAAATTAATTAAGAGTTATTTTAATTCATATAATTTAAAATTAGAAAAAAAAATAAGAAAGGAAAGATTACGTCGTAGATTAAGAAAATTATCTACAAATAAAATATTTGTAAGTAATGGTGAATTTAAACATACAAATGATAAAGTTTCTATTACTTTATATGTATATAATAGACAAAAACTTAATTATTTATATAAATTAAGAAAAAGATATATAAGATTATTTGCTAAAACTAGATTTATAAAAAAATTAAATCAAATTAAAAATGTTGGATTAAATATATTAAAAAAACAAGAAAGAAAAAATAAAGTATTAGGTAAAATTTTACCTAGTTATAAATCTAAATTGTTTTTAATTCAACATTTATATTATAAAAGATTTATTAAAAAATCACTTAGAAGATTAAAATATTATATGTTATATAAACAATTACTTTATATAAATCAAAATAAATTTAATAATACATATTTACAAGGTCTAATAAATTTAATTAAAAAATTATTTAATAAAAATATTGAATTTAATATAATTAATTTAAAATATTTTTATTTTAATAGTAATATTTTCTCAGAACCTTTAGTTTTAAAATTAAGAAGAAAAAGAAGATTATTAAAATATTTAAAAGCTAGTGTAAGAAAAGCAAAAATAAAAAATATAAAATTAGCTAATAAACCACAATATTTTTTTGATGTGGCTAATTTATATGATAATTCTAATATAGATTTAATAAATAATTTATTAAACAAATTATTTATACAAAATACAAAAAATTCTAATTTTTTAAAAAAAGTTATATTAGATAATATTAAATATAAAAGAGTTTCTGGTGTTAGATTAGAAGCTGCAGGAAGATTAACTAGACGTTATACTGCTTCTAGATCTCAATACAAAGTAAGATATAAAGGTAATCTACAAAATAAAAATTCTTCTTTTGAAAAATATTCATATGTATTATTAAGAGGAAATTATAAACCTAACTTACAATTTACTAAATTAAATTCTAAATCTCGTATTGGATCTTTTGGAATTAAAGGTTGAATAAGTGGAACATAGATATAATTACTTTTTTTTTTTTAACCTATTAATAAAGATGAAGAAATAGTCTGAACCATTTTATGAAAAATGGAATTTTATAACATAATTGAACAGGCTAATTTGCGCAAGAGAGTACAAATTGAGTGCGCGGTTTGGCACCTCGATGTCGGCTTAGCTCATCCACATGAATGCAGAAATCATGAAGGGTTCGACTGTTCGTCGATTAAAGAGCTACATGAGCTGGGTTTAATACGTCGTGAGACAGTATGGTTTCTATCTTCTAAAGGTAATTGAAGTAAAATAAAGATAGTCCCTTCGTACGAAAGGAGTTGGGAATGTTGACCTCTGGTTTACCTGTTGTTTATATATTAAAGTTTGCTTTTACTAAAGTAAATTGTTATATAGGCACGGCAGGAAAGCTACGTCAATTAAAGATAAGTGCTGAAAGCATATAAGCGCGAAACTTACTTTAAGATACTTATAAACGTAGTAGAACACTACGACTTATTAAAGTAATTATTTACTTTAATAGATAGGCTTTAGTTGTTTAGACATAAAGTACTAATTATTAATATACTTATTATTTTGCATATCCTAATATTCCGCCTGGTTAGCATAAAAGTAATGCAACCGTTTTGTAATCGGTAGAAGTAAGTGCGATACTTACACTGGGCTCTTAAAGACCCAATGGTCAAGTTTGGTTAAGACATAACATTTTCACTGTTAGTGCGGGAGTTCAAATCTCCCTTGGGTTGGAAGAGATTAGCTCAATTGGTAGAGCGACCACTTTACACGTGGAAGGTTAAGTGTTCGAATCACTTATTTCTTAAAGCGGATTGATGTAATGGTAACATATTTGGCTCATGACCAAAAAATTTAGGTTCAACTCCTAAGTCCGCTAAAAAGGCTATAGCTTAATCGGTAAAGCGAACTGCTCATGATAGTTTGAATAAATGTTCGAGTCATTTTAGCCTTAATTGATAAACAGTTCACGGTTTTTAAATTAAATATCCAAGTGCTGGAATGGTAGACAGTGCAAATTTAAGTTTTGTTGGCGTTAGCCGTGAACGTTCGAGTCGTTCCTTGGATAGTGCAATTTATTCTTGTTTATTTTAATTTATAAACTATTTAATATATCTTTTAGTTTCTGTATAAATAATTAGTATAAATAAATTTTTTTTTTATACTAGTATTTTATAGGGATATATTAGTAATTTTATAAAGTATTAAAATAAGTTATAATAGAAGATAAATTTTTATGTAAAATGATTTGTTAACGTTTATATAGATTAAATAATCTTTTGTGTTTTTTTTTTTATGGGGGTTATAGTTTAACTGGTAAAACTACGATTTTGCATATCGTTATTTCAGGATCGAGTCCTGATAACTCCAGTTCGAGAAGCTCAATTGGTAGAGCGGGGCTTTGAAGGAGCCTAGGTTGTAAGTTCAAGTCTTATCTCGAGCATATATATGGGTATGCTGAAATTTGGTAAACAGGTTCCGCTTAGGACGGGATAGTTTTAACTTTGCAAGTTCAAGTCTTGTTACCCATATCCTATGTTGTCGACTAATTGGTAAGTCATAAATTTTTGGTATTTATTATTGAGTGTTCGAATCGCTCCAACATAGATAGCCAGGATAGTTCAATTGGTAGAACAATAATTTCATGAATTAAGAATGAGAATTCGAGTTTCTCTCCCGGCTTTTTTTTTTTCTAAGGTAGGTATAGTTTAATGGTAAAACAGCTGTATGTGGCATAGTATATCCTTGTTCGAATCAAGGTACCCACCCGTCCAATTATGATACTAAAATATATTTTATATAAAATGACTTTAGTTAACTAAAGATAAATTTTAAATACAAATAAAATACGATTATAATTTTAGATTATAATTCATATAAAAAAGTCTTACAGTTTATGTAGCTGAACAAAGTGAATATTGTCTAGTTTTATTTCATTAGAAGCTAACACTTTTAATAGACAATTTTCTACTAGTTCAAAAAAAAATGCAAGTAATAATATAGGTTGGTCATTAGATTTAAAACAACCATCAGAATGACAAGAAAGATGATTTTTATCATCTAATGCCAAAGATATTGGGACATTATACTTAATGTTCGCATTATTTTCAGGTTTATTAGGTACAGCATTTTCTGTTCTTATAAGAATAGAGTTATCAGGACCGGGTGTTCAATATATAGGTGATAATCAATTATATAATAGTATAATTACAGCTCATGCTATTTTAATGATATTCTTTATGGTTATGCCAGCTTTAATTGGTGGATTTGGTAACTTCTTATTACCTTTATTAGTTGGTGGACCAGATATGGCATTCCCAAGATTAAATAATATAAGTTTCTGACTATTAATACCTAGTTTATTATTATTTGTATTTGCTGCTATAATAGAAAATGGTGTAGGAACAGGATGAACTCTTTATCCTCCATTAGCAGGAATACAAAGTCACAGTGGTCCAAGTGTAGATTTAGCTATATTTAGTTTACACTTAAGTGGTATAAGTAGTATGCTAGGTGCTATGAATTTTATAACAACAATATTAAATATGAGAAGTCCTGGTATACGTTTACATAAATTAGCATTATTTGGTTGAGCTGTGGTTATAACAGCTGTATTATTATTATTATCATTACCTGTTTTAGCTGGTGGAATTACAATGGTATTAACAGATAGAAACTTTAATACTTCTTTCTTTGAAGCTGCAGGTGGTGGTGACCCTATCTTATTCCAACATTTATTCTGATTCTTTGGACATCCAGAAGTTTATATTTTAATTATACCGGGATTTGGTATAATTAGTACTGTTATATCAGCAGGATCTAACAAGAGTGTATTTGGATACCTTGGTATGGTTTATGCTATGATGTCTATAGGAGTTTTAGGATTTGTTGTTTGAAGCCATCACATGTATACAGTTGGATTAGATGTTGATACTAGAGCTTACTTTACTGCAGCTACTTTAATAATTGCTGTACCAACAGGTATTAAAGTATTCTCATGATTAGCTACATGTTATGGAGGATCTCTACATTTAACACCTCCTATGTTATTTGCTTTAGGATTTATCGTTTTATTCACTATAGGAGGATTAAGTGGAGTTGTTTTAGCTAATGCATCATTAGATATTGCTTTCCACGACACTTACTATGTGGTTGCTCATTTCCATTATGTATTATCTATGGGTGCTGTATTTGCATTATTTAGTGGATGATACTTCTGAATACCTAAAATCTTAGGTTTATCTTATGATCATTTTGCAGCTAAAGTTCATTTCTGAATTATGTTTATTGGAGTAAATCTAACATTCTTCCCACAACATTTCTTAGGATTACAAGGTATGCCAAGAAGAATCAGTGATTATCCTGATGCATTCTATGGTTGAAATTTAGTAAGTAGTGTAGGTTCTATTATTAGTGCTGTATCTACATGATATTTCTTAACTATTGTGTACAGACAATTAACAGAAGGTGAAGCTGTTTCAAGATATCCTTGATTAACACCTCAAATGTTTACTGACACATTCCAAGCATTATTTACAAGAAATAATAGTTCTTTAGAATGATGTTTAAACAGCCCACCTAAACCTCATGCATTTGTAAGTTTACCATTACAATCTTAATTATATATTTATAAATAAAAATTTTATTCTTTAATGAATTAAAAATTTCTATCTAGGATATTAGGAGGATGGAGGATGGAGGTCGGAGGAATTTTTTATAAAAATTTTTGCCACTGAACTTTATTTGTATCTTATTTAGTCTAAAAGGGTTATAGCAATTGTCATTTTTATTTCTTATAAAAAATCATACACCTAGTGGAAGAGGTGTGTAATACACACACACATATTAGGTGTATATGTCAATCAAATATTACCTTCTTTATACTATTTAAGGATGTTATAATTGTGAAAACAATGTTTAGTTAAAGTATTAAATTGATATATAACCTGGTTTATCCAGGATTTAATCCATTTGTTATTAAATATAATATGGAAATTTAAATTTTAATTATACAAACATAATTATGTTATTTTTTTCAAAATTATCTAAAAGATTAAAAAATGTGTGATCTGTGGAGTATTTTTCTGAAGTAGATGTTGTTGATATATTATTATTTTTAATTGTAGGTCCTATCTTCATAGTTTATGATTATATAATTAATAAGTTTGAAGATTTTTTATGAAAATTTATAAATTTTTATACTTTTGTGGATAGAAAATTATTTTCATATAGATTAGAAATTATGTATTATATGGGAAAATATCAAAATTCTATAATATATATGGATTTAGCTTTAAGATCTCTAAGTGCTTTTATAAACTTTTATTTACATGTAAATCCATCTACTTTAGAAACATACTTAGATCCATTTTTAAAAAATTTACTTAAAAATTTTAATCTAGAAATAGATATTTTTTATTCATCTTTAAATGATAATAGGAGAAGGGGTGATAATAGTTCTATGCCTGTTTCATCTGAAGGTGAAAGAGCTCTTATTAGAAGAGATAATAGAAGAAATGTTTCTACATCTGAAGGTATGGTGGTTACCACATCTGGACCAGTAGTAGTTACTACATCTGGTCCTGTAACTGTTTCAGTTACTAGTGTAGAATTAATTCCAGTAGAAAGAGTTCCAGCTCAATCTCAAGTTCAAGCTCAATCTAGAATTCAACCTCTAGCTTTTGAACATCGTGAAATGGGTCTTAGTGCTTGAGAACGTGAACGTTTAGAACGTTTGTATCGTTCACAAATGCAACAGGGAGTTGTACAACAAGCAAGTATGCAACAGAGAGTTGTACAACAAGCAAGTATGCAACAGGGAGCTGTACAACAAGTGGGTATGCCACAGAGAACTGTGCATCAGGGAATGGTACAGCAAGGTGTTGTATCGGGAACTATGCATCAGGGAATGGTACAACAAGGTGTTGTACCGGGAACTATGCATCAAGAAATGGTACAGCAATTGCAATCAATGCAAGGTTATAGAAAAATACTGCCAAAACCTAGTCCTTCAGAATTGCAGAGACTTACTGCAGTGGTTCCAGGAGCTGATATGGTTATACGTCCAAGTACTACTATAGCAATAAACCATATTAGACCCATAGAACCAAATAGTGTATCTACTATGCCTCCATTGTCTATACCAGATCCAACACCAAGGGATCAAAATTCACCAATGTTAATGCAGGTAAATAAAAATCCTGCAGAGGCATATATTAACTTAATGTGTGAAAAGGGTGGTCCTCTTATTTCATTGAAGGATATAAGACCAACTACTGTTGATGGTATCTTTGGTGAAATAAGAAATCTTAGAGGTAACTATGTACAAATAGGTGATATAGATCCTGGTGTGTATGTAGTACAACCTACAGATTACGGTTCACCAGTAATTAGTATGAATCCTAAATTTGATGTAGGATGACTATCTCATCAATTACTTGAGTATTCTCGTGATCTTGAAGGATTAGAAAAGAAATTTAATGTAGAGATATCTCGTTTTGGTCCTGTTAATCCTTTAAACAGGGGTGATTTTGCTGTAAGAAGTCTTACAGATACTTATGTTATTAAGGAGGCAAACCAACATGAGAAGTATCTACAAAATTACGTTATGACTAGATTGATCTATGGTGTAAATGCCATAGAGATGGGTCAAAGTCGATTAGAGTTATTGGCAGGGGATTCTGATTTTGAAAGATTCGCTAAAGAATATCGAAAAGCTGTAAATCGTTTTCTTAATGCATGTAATGTAAAAAAATGGTAAATTATTCATATTATGGTTAATTATTCATAATATGGTAAGACTTTAGTTTAATGCTAAAAACATAATGACTTTTAATCATTATAATATAGGTTCAAGTCCTATAAGTCTTAAATAAATAAATATTATATATATATATATATATATATATATATATATATATATATATTCGAGTCGTATTAATTATAATTAAATTTAATAGGGGAAGGACTGCCTAACTTAAATGGTTGTACGCATAAAAATATAATCTTTGATACAAGCTGCAAAAATAATTGGAACAGGATTAGCTACAACAGGTTTAATAGGTGCTGGAGTAGGAATAGGAGTAGTTTTCGGTGCTTTAATTTTAGGTGTAGCTAGAAACCCATCATTAAGAGGACAATTATTCTCTTATGCTATTTTAGGTTTTGCTTTTGCAGAAGCTACAGGATTATTTGCTTTAATGATGGCTTTCTTACTATTATACGTAGCTTAGTTAATATTTTCTAAAAAAAATTTTTTATTTTTAACTAATTCGTATATTTTATAATTAAGAAATTAATGACAACAACAACTTTCTTTTTATTTTTAATACCAGTCTTAGCTGTTATACTTTTAGCAGTTAATATCATATTCTCAACACATAATCCTTATTTAGAAAAAGATAGTGCTTTTGAATGTGGGTTCCATTCTTTCTTAGGACAGAATAGAACACAATTCAGTATATCTTTTTTTATTTTTGCTTTATTATTCCTATTATTTGACTTAGAAATATTATTAGTATTTCCATATATAGTAAGTGCTTATACTAATGGAATATACGGTTTAGTTATTATGTTAATATTCTTTCTTGTGTTAACTTTAGGATTTGCATTTGAATTAGGTAAAAATGCATTAAAAATTGATAGTAGACAAGTATATAATTTAGATTATAAATTATGAAATGGTTATTCAATAATTTATAATTAAGCTAAATTTTTAAGTATCTCTTCGTGGGAAAGGTTTACATTGTTCCCCTACGGGGACCCTCGGAGGGGTAATAGGATGAGGAATATATTTAAGTATTTAACTGAAAAGTTAAATATAACTGCATAAAAAGTAATATGTAAGCACTGGTGGATTCTCTTAATTTATTAAGATTAGATGCTCCAACTCCTTGAGGTATCTTTTTCCAAGATAGTGCGACACCTCAAATGGAAGGATTGGAAGAGTTACATAATAATATTATGTTTTATTTAGCAATAATATTATTTACTGTAACATGAATGTTAATAACAGTTATAAGAAATTTTGTTTCTCATAAATCACCTATATCACATAAATATATGAATCATGGTACATTAATAGAATTAATCTGAACTATTACACCGGCATTAATATTAATATTAATTGCATTCCCTTCATTTAAATTATTATATTTAATGGATGAAGTAGTAGATCCTTCATTAGTTATATATGGAGAGGGTCATCAATGATACTGAAGTTATCAATACCCTGACTTTACAGATAGTGAAGGTGAATTTGTAGAATTTGATTCATATATAGTACCAGAAAGTGATTTAGAAGAAGGTCAATTTAGAATGTTGGAAGTAGATAATAGAGTTATAATTCCGGAATTAACACATACAAGATTTGTAATTTCAGCTGCGGATGTTATACACTCTTATGCTTGTCCAGCATTAGGTATTAAAGTTGATGCATATCCAGGAAGATTAAATCAAGCTTCTGTTTATTTAAACCGTAAAGGTACATTCTTTGGACAATGTTCTGAAATATGTGGAATATTACATAGCTCAATGCCTATAGTTATACAATCTGTTTCATTATTAGAATTTTTACTATGATTAAGAGATCAAATGTAAAAATAATTTAATAATAAAATATAAACGTGTTAATTTAATGGTAGAATAACATGCTACGGACATGTTTATACGAGTTCGAATCTTGTACACGTTTCTTAATGATTCAAGAATTGCTTATTGGATAGATCAAAAGTTATTATTTTTTTTTTTTTTATGAATTTTTCAATACTATTATTTTTAATTGGGATAGTAGGTTTTGTTTTAAATAGAAAAAATATAATTTTAATGTTAATTTCTATTGAAATTATGTTACTTTCTATAACTTTATTAATATTAATAAGTTCATTAAGCTTTGACGATATTTTAGGTCAAACTTTTGCTATTTATATAATAACTATAGCAGGAGCAGAATCTGCTATTGGTTTAGGTATATTAGTTGCATTTTATAGATTAAGAGGAAGTATTTCAATACAATATAGATAATGTATTTAACATTAGTTATATTACCTTTATTAGGTTCAATAGCTTCAGGTTTTTTTGGAAGAAAAATAGGTGTTAGTGGATCTCATCTAATAACATGTAGTTCAGTTATTGTAACTACTATATTAGCTATAATAGCTTTTATTGAAGTTGGACTAAATAATATACCTGTGACAATTAGTGTTGCAAGATGAATAGATGTAGAAGCATTAAATGTATTATGAAACTTCAAATTTGATTCTTTAACAGTTTCTATGTTATTACCTGTATTAATTGTTTCAAGTTTAGTTCATATATATTCAATAAGCTATATGAGTCATGATCCACATAATCAAAGATTCTTCAGTTATTTAAGTTTATTCACATTTATGATGATAATACTTGTAACTGGAGATAATTATTTATTAATGTTTGTAGGTTGAGAAGGTGTTGGTATATGTTCATATCTTCTAGTTAATTTCTGATTTACTAGAATAGCAGCTAACCAAAGTTCTATTTCAGCTTTATTAACTAATAGAGTTGGAGATTGCTTTTTAACAATTGGTATTATTGCAATGTTATGATCTTTTGGTAACATTGATTACAACCTAGTATTTTCATTAGCTCCATATTATAATGAAAATATAATAACTATTATAGGTATTTGTTTAATAATAGGTGCTACAGCTAAAAGTTCACAAGTTGGATTACATATTTGATTACCTCAAGCTATGGAGGGTCCTACACCTGTTTCTGCATTAATACACGCTGCAACTATGGTTACAGCAGGTGTTTATTTATTAATGAGATCTTCACCTTTAATAGAATATAGCTCAACTGTTTTAATTATTTGCTTATGATTAGGTGCTATAACTACAGTATTTAGTTCATTAATAGGTTTATTCCAACAAGATATTAAAAAAGTTATAGCTTATTCAACTATGAGCCAATTGGGAATGATGGTTATTGGAATAGGATTATCTTCATATAATATAGCATTATTCCATTTAGTAAATCATGCTTTTTATAAAGCATTGTTATTTTTAGGTGCAGGTGCTGTGATACATTCTGTAGCTGATAATCAAGATTTTAGAAAATATGGAGGATTAATATCATTTTTACCTTTAACATATTCAGTTATGTTAATTGCATCTTTAAGTCTGGTAGCTGTTCCATTTATGACAGGTTTCTATTCTAAAGATTTAATTCTTGAATCTGCCTACGGACAATATTATTTATCTAGTGTTATTGTATATTTTGTTGCAACAATTGGTGCAATGTTTACAACTTTATATTCAGCAAAAGTATTATATTTAACATTTTTAACTAATCCAAATGGTCCTTTAATTAACTATAAACATGCACATGAAGGAGATATGTTCCTTAATATGCCTTTAATTATATTAGCTATTTTCTCTATATTCTTTGGTTATTTAACTAAAGATATTTTTATAGGATTAGGAACAGGATTCTTTTCAGATAATAGTTTATTTATACACCCTAACCATGAAATAATGTTAGATACAGAATTTGCTGTTCCAACTTTATTTAAATTATTACCATTCTTCTTTACTGTAACATTAAGTATAATTTCTGTATTATTATCAGAATATTTACCTAAATTACTTATTAATTTTAAATTCTCAAAATTAGGTTATAATATTTTCAGTTTCTTTAACCAAAGATTTTATATTGAATTAATATATAACAAGTATATTGTAGAATTAGTACTTAAATTAGGAGGACAAACAACAAAAAACCTTGATAAAGGTTCAGTTGAATATTTAGGACCTTATGGTTTAGAAAAAGGTTTATTAAGTTTAAGTAATAGTATAAATAATTTAAGTACAGGTGTTGTAACTACTTATGCTTTATATATATTAATAGGATTAATATTCTATATAACTTCTTTATACTTTTCTTATTATGATAATAATTTATTAATATTAATAGTATTTACTCTTTTTGCTTTATTAAATAATAAATCATAAATTAAAGTTTTGTTGTATGTTATTAAGTTGCTACTTTCCTCGATATTTTTCATATTATTATCTAATTCTTTAGCAATTAGACGTGATGTTGCTATTCTTTACTCTAGAATAGGAATAATAAGTTTATTTTATTGCATATATTTAGCTTATAATAATTTATTTTTAACATATTTATATAATGGTGTTGGTTTATTTGGAGGTTTATTTTATATATCTTCTATAACACAATCATTTCATATATTAATTTTCTTTATAAGTTTATTAATTTTAGCTATGACAGGATTTTATCCTAGAAAATTAATATCTAAGGATTATATGAGTTTTTTAAAATTGTATTTCACTAGAATAGAATTTTTATGAAAATCAGCTGCTTCTAATATACTTTTAAAAAAAGGAGAGCAATATACTATTTTAGAATATACTTTAATATTATTATTTGTAATATTAGGAAGTGTATTATTATTATCTAGTAGTGATTTAGTTTCTATTTTCTTATCAATTGAATTACAAAGTTACGGGTTATATTTATTATGTGCTATATATAGAAATTCAGAATCTTCAACTTCTTCTAGTTTAACTTATTTCTTATTAGGTGCATTAGCTTCTTGTTTTATATTATTAGGAATAGGTTTAATATATGCTAATTTAGGTGTAACATATTTAGATTATTTTTATATTTTAAATAATCTATCTAGTGTAATAAATATACAAGAGTTAAATAATGTTACTCCTTATATACCTTACTGTGTATTATTAATAGCTGTAGGTTTATTATTTAAAATATCTGCAGCACCATTCCATTTCTGATCTCCTGAAGTATATGATGGAATACCTACAATAGTAACTTCATTTGTAGCAAATATTGCCAAAATTTCTATATTAGTTTTAATATTACAATTAGTTCATTTTACTAATAATCTTTATATTTCAACAAGTTATCCTTGAACAATAGGTTTATTAATAAGTTCTTTATTATCATTAGTAATAGGAACTGTTTTAGGTTTAACTCAATTTAGAATTAAAAGATTATTTGCTTATAGTACTATTTCACATTTAGGATTTATGTTATTAGCTTTAAGTATAAATAGTGTTGAATCTATACAATCTTTTATTTTTTATCTAATACAATATAGTTTATCTAATATAAATGCTTTTATTATATTAGTAGCTATAGGTTATAGCTTATATTCTTATAATGATAATAACATAAATCATAATAAATTAACTGATAAAAATAATTCACCAATCCAACTTATAAGTCAACTTAAAGGATATTTCCACATAAATAGTATATTAGCTTTAAGTTTATCTATAACTTTATTCTCATTTGCAGGTATTCCACCTTTAATGGGATTCTTTGCAAAACAGATGGTATTTTCTGCAGCTTTACAAGAAGGGTTCACTTTCTTAACACTTATAGGAGTGTTAACTAGTGTAATTAGTGCAGTTTATTACTTATATATCGTAAAAACAATGTTCTTTGATTGACATTCTTACACATATTATAATAAATTAGAAAATATAAGAATACCTGCTGTTGTTTTACAAAAAGATAAAGTATTAAATAAAATTTATTTTGATTCAGGATTTGCTTTATCTAGTTCTTTTAGTTTAAGTATTTCTGTATTAACTTTAATTATATTATTATTTATGTTAATGCCAAATGAATGACTATATATCTCAAATATACTATCTATAACTTTATTTGTACCTTACAGTCTATAATATTTAGGATAATTGTTTATATAATTAATTGTCTAAAAAAATTTTTTTAAGTATTTATAAAAATATATGAGAATATTTAAAAGTCATCCTTTATTAAAATTAGTTAATTCTTATTTAATTGATTCTCCACAACCATCTAATTTAAGTTATTTATGAAATTTTGGATCATTATTAGCTATTTGTTTAGGTATACAAATAATAACAGGTGTTACATTAGCTATGCATTATACACCTAGTGTATACGAAGCTTTTAATTCTGTAGAGCATATTATGCGTGATGTAAATAATGGTTGATTAGTTCGTTATTTACACTCAAATACAGCTTCTGCCTTCTTCTTCTTAGTTTACCTACACATAGGTAGAGGATTGTATTATGGATCTTATAAAGCACCAAGAACTTTAACATGAGCTATTGGTACTATAATATTAGTAGCTATGATGGCTACTGCATTTTTAGGTTATGTACTGCCTTATGGTCAAATGAGTTTATGAGGTGCTACAGTTATTACTAATTTAATGAGTGCAATACCTTGAATTGGACAAGATATAGTTGAGTTTATTTGAGGAGGTTTCTCAGTAAATAATGCAACTTTAAATAGATTCTTTGCATTACATTTTGTATTACCTTTTGTATTAGCTGCTTTAGCTATAATGCATTTAATTGCATTACACGATACTGCAGGTTCTAGTAATCCTTTAGGTATCTCAGGTAATTATGATAGATTACCATTTGCTCCTTATTATATATTTAAAGATTTAATAACTATATTCATATTCTTCTTTATTTTATCTGTATTTGTATTCTTTATGCCTAATGTTCTAGGTGATAGTGAAAATTATGTTATGGCTAATCCTATGCAAACTCCACCTGCTATAGTACCTGAATGATACCTTTTACCTTTCTATGCAATATTAAGATCAATACCTAATAAATTATTAGGAGTTATTGCTATGTTCTCTGCTATTTTTATTATATTAATTATGCCTATTACAGATTTATCTAAATATAGAGGATTACAATTTAGACCTTTAAGTAAAGTAGCATTCTATATATTTGTAGCTAATTTCTTAATCTTAATGCAATTAGGTGCAAAACACGTAGAATCTCCATTTATTGAATTTGGACAAATTTCAACTATTTTATATTTCTCACATTTCCTTATAATTATGCCATTAGTTAGTTTAATTGAAAATAGCTTAGTAGAATTAGCAACAAGAAAAAATTAATTAAAAGACATACTTATTTGAGTTTAACTCAAGGAGCTTGAGTAGAAGGTTCTGCGTTTTAATTGCAAATTAAAAATTAGGGATTCGAGTTCCCCGAGCTCCTATCCATATATCTTCACTCCCTACGTAGGTAGGTTTATATTAGATCTTGATGGGAACCCGCTAAGGGGGTGTATGAATGTGTTATATAATGTATTTAGTAGTAAATAAATTTTAGTTTATTTTTAAGGCTTATATATATATATATTTATTATACTATTAATTAATAAAATAGTATAATATTTTATATTTATAAGATATCTATGTATATAATACCTTGATAAGTATGTTATCTATTATTTCTATAATTGAAGGTTTACTAGTTATTGTTCCTGCTTTACTATCAGTTGCTTTTGTTACAATAGCTGAAAGAAAAACTATGGCAAGTATGCAAAGAAGATTAGGACCAAATATAGTAGGTTATTATGGATTATTACAAGCTTTTGCTGATGCATTAAAATTATTATTAAAAGAATATATTGCTCCAACACAAGCTAATATAATTTTATTCTTCCTTGGTCCAGTTATAACATTAGTATTCTCTCTATTAGGTTACCTTGTTATTCCTTATGGTTCTGGTTTATATATATCAGATTTTAGCTTAGGAATATTATATATGTTAGCTGTATCTTCTTTATCTACTTATGGTATTTTATTAGCGGGTTGATCTGCTAATTCTAAATATGCCTTTTTAGGATCATTAAGAAGTACTGCTCAATTAATTAGTTATGAATTAATTTTAAGTTCAGTAATATTATTAGTTGTATTATTATCAGGTAGTTTAAATTTAATTGATATAGTAGAATCACAAAGAGTTGTAAATTTTGTATATCCTTTATTCCCATTATTTTTAATATTTTTTATAGGATCTGTAGCAGAAACTAATAGAGCCCCATTTGATTTAGCGGAAGCTGAATCAGAACTTGTTAGTGGTTTCATGACAGAACATTCATCTGTTATATTTGTATTCTTTTTCCTTGCAGAATATGCAAGTATTGTGTTAATGTGTATTTTAAATAGTATATTATTTTTAGGTGGTTATTTAAGTATTATACCTTTAGATACTTTAATTAGTATCTTAGAATTATTTTTTAACGTAAATGATACAATATTATATAATATAATTTCAAATATTTCTTCTTCTCCTATAAATTTAGCTATTAAAACAGTTGTTTTAATATTTGTATTTATATGAGTTAGAGCTTCTTTCCCTAGAATACGTTTTGATCAATTAATGTCAGTTTGTTGAACTGTATTACTACCTATAATAATAGGATATATTATCCTTATACCATGTATTGTATATGGTATAAATATATTACCTGTTAATATTTCATTAAAATAGTATATAAATATTTTATGTTGTATAATATAGTTATCTTTACATCGTGTGTAAGCTATATAATTATTAAAGTATTTTAATAAATAGTAAATAGTTATATATATATATATATATAAATGTCTTTATTATTATCATTATTATTATTACCATTATTAGGTATAAGTTTCATAGTAATTGATTCTAATTTTGGATTATTAGTAAATAATATTAGAGTTAAATCTATAGCTTTAATAACATCTATAATTAATATGATAATCTCATTAGTTATGTTTATTTTGTTTGATTTTTCAAGTAAACAATTTCAGTTTATTGAAGAACAATACAAAATAAATTATTTTGATATATATTTAGGAGTTGATGGATTATCTATATATTTTATTTTATTAACTACAATAATAATACCTATAGCTTTAATATCTAATTGAAATTCAATACAATCTCAAAATGTTTTATCTTTTGTAGTTATTATTTTATTATTAGAAACATTATTATTAGCTGTTTTCTTAGTTTTAGATATATTATTATTTTATATTTTTTTTGAAAGTATTTTACCTCCTTTATTTTTATTAATTGGTTTATTTGGTTCTAAAAATAAAGTAATAGCTAGTTTTTATTTATTTTTATATACTTTATTAGGATCTTTATTTATGTTATTATCTATAATAACAATGGCTTCTATTATGGGTACAACAGATTTTGATGCTTTATTTAAAGCTAATTTTGAATATGTAACACAATTATTTTTATTTTATGGTATATTTATTGCTTTTGCAGTAAAAACACCTACTATTTTTTTAAACACTTGATTATTAAAAGCTCACGTAGAATCACCTTTATCTGGAAGTATTATATTAGCTGGTATAGTTCTTAAATTAAGTCTATATGGTATATTCAGATTAATATTACCTTTATTACCTAAAGCTTCTTTAAATTATACATATATTATATATGTAATAGGAATAATAACTATAATATATGCAAGTCTAAGTACTTTAAGAACTATAGATGTAAAAGAACTTATAGCATATTCTTCTGTATCTCATGCAGCTGTTTATCTTTTAGGATCATTTAGTAATACTATACAAGGTATAGAAGGTGCCATAGCTTTAGGTTTAGCTCACGGTTTTGTTTCTTCTGGTTTATTTATATGTGCTGGTGGTATTTTATATGACAGATCTTCAACTAGATTAATAACTTATTATAGAGGTATGGCACAAGTTATGCCTATCTTTAGTATTTTATTCTTTATCTTATCATTAGGTAATTGTGGTGTTCCTCTAACTTTAAATTTTATAGGAGAATTTATGTCATTATACGGAGTGTTTGAAAGAATGCCATTATTAGGTGTTTTAGCTAGTTCTTCAATAATATTTGCTGCAGCATATACTATATTTATGTATAATAGAATATCTTTTGGTGGTTCTTACTCAATTTTCTTTAAAGAAAATTTAAGAGATGTAACTAAAAGAGAATTTATTATGTTATTAGTTTTAGTAGTATTAACTGTATTATTTGGTATATATCCTGCCCCAATTTTAGATGGTTTACATTATTCAGTGTCTTCATTAGTATATAATATATAAAGTTAATTATTTAATATAATTGCACAATTCTTATTAGCTCAATTGGTAGAGCAGAATACTTCTAATATTCCGACCCAAGTTCGAATCTTGGATAAGAATTATAATAAAGCTCTTATAGCTTAACGGTAGAGCAGAATACTGTTAATATTCGTGTAGATGTTCGATTCATCTTAAGGGCTATTATTTTTATTGTTATGGAAATGAAGATATAGAATTGTTATTATTATTTTTTTTTTTTATCTAGAATAAATGAATTAGAAATGCCACAATTAATACCATTCTTTTTTGTAAACCAAGTTGTATTTACATTTGTAATATTAACAATTCTTATCTATGCATTTTCTAAATATATATTACCTAAATTTGTTCGTATTTTTATCTCTCGTATATATATAAATAAATTATAGTAGTGAATAATATATAAATATATATATTTATATATATATATATATATATATTTATTTATACTAAATAGGATTCATTCTTTTATTTAAGCGAATGAAAATTTTTAGTGAAAATATATACGTTTTTGGTTTTTAATGTTTCTTTTGTTATTAATTA
>Ga0207747_1000915_pt1 | contig 25550 bp, 23 predicted proteins | sample HigsolmetaGSP11D_FD_184839 | JGI IMG/M metagenome (GOLD analysis project Ga0207747, IMG submission 184839) | High solid enriched microbial communities from the Joint BioEnergy Institute, USA - SP1-1-D (SPAdes) | ecosystem: Engineered > Bioreactor > SSF (Solid state fermentation) > Aerobic >...
AAAAAACGCAGGATCACATCAGAACGTAAGAAGACTTAAAAGCCCGGCTCCAAAAACGCATTGAAACAGGCATTCCGTAGTGCGATGGCGGGTTATCCACAGGCCTGAGTTATCCACATTCCGATTCCATGTTAAAAATAATCCGATTTGTATCAAATATTCACCTTTTATGTTTTGATACGCTACAACTATTTGCAACGGAATAAGAAAAACCAAAATTGTTATTTTTTTGATTCTAATGTTAGCATTTTTTTTCGTATCAAAAACTCTTAAAATCCACATGATTGCAAAACTAATCATAGTACCAATTGCGGCACCGTAAATGCCGATAGTGGGGATAAAAACAAAATTTAATCCAAGTTTTGCCATTGCCCGGATAACTGATGTTTTTAGAACACCTGATGTTTTTTTCAACAATAAAGTTGGTTCCAACCCGGCGGCATCCGTCTCAAGCTCCCATGCATCCGGCGATTGTTGTAAAAATCCATGTAGCGGTCAACGGCTTCATAAGCCTCCGCAAAGGATTCAAACTTCGAAATGGCGAACAAATCGCGCTCCAGCAGGCTGTAAAAGAATTCAATATAAGCGTTCATGTTGGGGGTCCGTCGCGGAATCCGTTCGTGCTCGATCCCGAGGCGCTCGCACAAGTCCCCAAAAAAATCGCTTACAAACTATGGTCCGTTGTCCGTATGGATCGCCGGCATGGCTTCGCCTGGCCCAACCCGTTTCCCAATGGCCCGAAGCAACGTCTCACAGGCGTCCCGGGTGTCACAGACAGCCCAGCGGTGATAATCCACGATGACCCGGTCAAACACATCAATGATGCTCAGAACGAAGAAGAATCGGTCTTTCCCGGCCACGTACCCATACTTGACGTCCATTTGCTACAACTGGTTGGGACCGGTCCCCAGTCGGTTCTTGGGCAGCCGGCGAGGGTGCTTGGGGCGCTTTTTCCGCTGGGTTTTCAGCAGGCCCAGTTCTTTGCAGAGGCAGTAGACCTTTTTCTTGTTCAGCATCAGGCCCTTTTCTTCGGGAGACATTCGGCCAGCCGTTTGTAGCCATAGACGTACTCTTCGCCTTCCGCAAGCTCCATCAACCATTCCTTGATCTGTTCGTCGCACACCTTCCGTCCATCCACGGTCAGGGAATATCCCGGGGATGGGCGGCCCCTGCGATGGCCTGAGGGGCGCCGATCCGGTTGGCGTTCCCGTCGCTTGCGGTCATAGTAGGTGGATGAGGCCAGGCCCGTCAAACGCAACACCAGGGCGGCTTTTTCTCAATGCTTTATGAATTGCTCGGTGACTTCCCTTCTTTCGCGTAATCCGGGTTCGTTTTTTTAACAGTTCGCGCAGCACCTCGATCTCCAGCTCTTTTTCGCCGAGCAGTTTCATGGCCTTGTGGTACTAGGGGGCCTAGCACACTAAGGATAAACAAAACGGTCTGATGCATTTATTTTTTTAAAAGTTTTTTTACCATATCGATTCCTTTATCTCCAGCCAAAGTTTTTATGGCCGACTTTACGGCGTCTTTTGCGTAAACTTTGAGGTCATTGTCCAAGTTAAGCATAATCTCCAAAGCTTTGCTTTCATCTTCCGGTTTCGTAAATACTTCGAACACGATCGGTTTTTCTCCGATGGAGGGATCGACAAAATATTTGATATGTGATAAAAATTCATCCTTATTGGATGCAGAGAAATATTCAAAGCCCAAGTTCTGCACGAAATGTTTCACAAGGTTGGGCGACTGATTGCCGAAATGGCCGGCTGCCGCAATATACCAATCGGCCTCTTCTCCGAATTGTTGAGCGCGATGATTGTAATTTCTGAACTCCATACCTCGTCCGTTATTCACTAGTAAAATACGTATATTATTGCCCACATGCCGGTTCCCCAAAGCGTTTATATCATAAAAAAAGGCAAGGTCTCCTGTCACCAAGAAGTAAAGTTTATTCTTATTGGCAAGCGAAGCGCCCAGCAAAGTGGATATCGGCCCATCTATTCCAAATCCCCCGACGTTCGAAATGGACTCCACAGATTCCGGCAAGCGGAAAAAGTTCCACGACCGCAAAGAATTCAATATGCCAAAATGCACCACGGAATGCTCGGGAAGTTGATGTGCCACTTGTTGTGCTAACCAAATATTCGAAAATGGAAGCTCAGGAATTTTCTTACGAAGGTCTTCTTCGCGTTGTCGACAAATATAATAATATTCCGTCGTTGATGATTTTGAAGAATTATTTTTCAAATAACGTTCAAAAAACGTCTTTTCAGGCATCTCAAATACTTTGGTCAAGCGCTTGAACGGGTCTTTGATTTCCCCATCCTCGCTTACACGCCACACTTGGGTATTAGCGAGAGCGAAACTGTAATAAGCCCCTGACACTTCCCCAATGTGAATCATCAGGTCAGGCAATTCCTTTTCTGTTCTTTGTCCGGCGATGATTTCACTTAACACCTTGAATTTTCCATGATAACCACTCGTATGGTCGCAAAATACCACTCCGTTAAAAGCTTCGCAAAAATCGTCGATCGTTTTTTCTAGTTCTTTGCTGAATCGTTTGTGAGATCCGACAAAAATGCCAATTCTGCCTTTTGGCAACTCAGGGAACGGGTCATGTGGCATAATACGTTGAATGGCATTTACATGAGGAAGAGCTTTTACATTAAAACGGGTACTATATGTAGTTATCACATTAAGATGAGCCGGTCCTCCACCATGCCTTTTCAACTCCAAAATGGCTTTGTTGATATTAATCATGCAAGACCATTCATCTTCGGAGGTATGGACCGGAGGAATGGCTGCGCTGAATTTGACGACATCTTTGGGTGGATTGCTCCGGTCCGTGACCTGAGGCACAAGCTGACCTACCCGGCCAAGGTGTTGTGACGATGTAATCACAAGGATCGGCAACTTGCGGTAAAAGGCTTCCGTAAGTCCTGGCATGTAATTGCGGGAAGCCGTCGCTCCCGTACAGCTCAAGCAAACCGGTTCACCTGATTCATAAGCCAAACCACACGCCATATAGGCCGCCGATCGTTCGTCAACGCAGGAATATAATTCAAACCAAGGATCATATTGAATGCTCCCTACAAAGGAGACATTGGTCGCTCCAGGTGAGACGATCACCTTTCGTATTCCATGAGCTTTCAACAAAGCAATCAAAATCAGTATATTCTTTTCGTCGGTGTATCCTCTTTCCATTAGTAAGGCACCTCTTAACGTATTTTAATAAGGGATATCATCAAAAGTGATTGTCCCACATCCTCCTGTCATATATACGATATCACCGACTATCATGCGGCTCAAGCTGCTCACCAGAATAACGGCCATATTTGCTATTTCTAGCGGATCCGCATAACGCTTGGACGGAGAAGTGGGATGGTTTAAGACTGCAGTGTCTTTGGTTAACATAGGTGTTGCAGTCGGTCCAGGAGCCAAACCGTTGACTACAATTCCGTATTTTATCAGTGACTTTGCCAAACCTAATGTAAATCCACGTAAAGCCCATTTGGAAATACTATAAGGGGTAATAGCAGGTCTCAGACTTGATGAGGATGCAATGTTTAGGATATTTCCGTGGATTCGATTTTCGATCATATAATTTGCAACAAGCCGAGAGAGAAAATACAATCCTTTTACATTGGTGTCCATAACCCTGGTGAAATCTTCTTCGTCAATAGATTCTCTTATGTCAAAAAAACCAACTTGGGATAAAACTCCCGCATTGTTTACCAATATGTCGATTTTTTTATCAGTGAGCTTTAAAATCTCTTCCCATCCTTTTTTTATACTTTTCATATCTGTAACATCCATAACAACACCAAAAATACGATCGATTGAAGCATAAGGATGTTTTTTCAGAAGTTCCTTGCAGGCGTGATCCAAACGTGATTTGTCTCTTCCAGTAATTATTACTGTGGCACCGCTATCCAAAAAGCGGTCTGCAATTGCGAAGCCGATTCCGCTAGTTCCTCCGGTAATAAGAGCCGTTCTATCCTTTAGCAAATCATTATGATAAACCGGAATATAGATAGGGATTTTCTTATTTAAAGGAAGCAGCATTGTTTTTATTGATGTTAGAAGTCGAATAAGATAATGATTCAAATTTCTCTTCCTCCTTTTAGCCTTGACAATAACCGGTTATTGATTTTTTGCCGCATATCCTTGTCCAAACCCAAAAAATACATTGTTGCAGTCGATAGCAGTAAGCTAACAATAATATTACAAAAACGATTAAAGAAACTTTCCGGCATATATGTATACAGCCAGATCGTCGGGATAGATGACAGAATCGCAACGAGTGTTATAGGAACCAAGGCATTGCGGAAAAAAACACGAATTGATAGTCCGATTAATGATCTAACCATTACCAGTCGCACAAAAAACATTAAGATATTAATTGCGATTGCCACATAAAAAGCGGTCTCTGCATCGAAGCCTATGCTGAAAAGAAAATAAGAAAAAACAAAGATCATGATCTGCAAAGTACCAAGAATTGACTCGTAGGCCTTCATCTTACCAGGCGCTCTTGCCGCAGCGGCCAAACATATACTGATAGAAAAAATCAAAGTTTCAATTAGTGCCAATCTGGAAAATAGCACAACATCCTCTATCAAAGTTCCCAACCATATTTGCAGGACAAAATCCATGTGTATAAACATAGGAAGCGCGAAAATCCATGTCAAAAAGAAAGTCAGTTTTGAACCGGACAACACCAAGGACAACATGGATTCTTTTCGTCCGGCCGCGTATTCTTTAACTATGGTTGGATTTATTCCTGTGCTAAAACTATTGGCAAATACTGTAACTGTTCCGGAAATACTCAACGCTATGGTGCGAGCCGCTACTGCTACGGCACCAAAGAATTGATTGAATAGTACAGTCAATGCTTGGTTTCTCAATACTGTTGAAAAAGCCCCAAACAAAGTCCAACCGGTAAAAGAAAAGGCTTCACGAAAGAGTTGACCGTCCCAAATAAATCTTAGTCTGCATTCCTCAAAATACTTCAAACAATATGAGAGATAACAAATACCTATGATGATGTTTACTCCTAGCAATAGAAATCCGTACATCACTAATTTGTCCAAGGAGTATACATATAACAAACACACTGCCAATAACTTCAACAGAGACTCGACAATACTTATATAAGCATAAATTTTCATTTTTTCATGGGCGACGACTGCTGATATGTAGGGAGTTATTAACACCGTGATGATAAAGCTTGCGATTGCCGCCTGATACACCCAGGAAGCGGCTTCGATTCTTTCTTCTGGTAATACTAGTTGATTAAGGAAAAACCAAAGCCCGACTGTTTCCGCTAAAAAGAGTACCGCCAATGCCAAAAGCAAATAAATAAGAAAGGTAACACTGAAGGTTCGTTTTAGTAGAAACTTATCATTTTTTCCGATGGCAAAAGATAAATAGCGCTGACTGGCAGTTGCCATTGATGTGCTCAAAAAACTAAAAAGAAGCACCACGCCGGCAACGGCATTATATACTCCAAAATCTACGGTCCCTAGTGCTTGTAAAACTAATTTGACCGAAAAGAGATTAACTCCAAGGATGACGATTTGTCGAAGATATAAAAAAAGTGTATTATACAATACCTTATTAAACAGCGATCCTTGTCTTGATTCATCCATGACTTAATCCTCTTCGCAGATAGTCCAAAGATTTTATGCGTTCTGTTTCCAAAATTTTATTAGTGTTAGAATAATCCACAGGCTTGCTTATGACTTTCTCTCCGTACTCCAAATTTTCAATTAGCCGATTCTCCAGTCCAAATCGCTGAAGCAAGTCATATAAACGACTATTCACATTTGTTCTTGAAATCGCTCGAATGCTAATATACGCTCATTTACAATGAAATTTTTGTTTTTTGCCAAGTGGAGCTTTCTAGCTGAAGCCTTAAACACACCACGTATTCCATTTTCCTCGAATTTCCTTTTTATCTTGTCTGGTAAAGATTCACGAGGAATCGGATCACTTCTGAAATCATAAGAGATTTGTAAAGAATGAAATCCTTCTTTGCTTAATACTTTTTGTAAGGCATATGCTTGTAACAAACCTCCAAAATTATAATTTTTATAATACAAAGTCATAATGCCAACTTTCAAGTTAACACCTCTTTTCAATTCTTACTGTTTTGCACCATACAACAGTTTAGCAATTCTTTTATGTTAATCCAATTCTAAACGCGTCCTATGAATATGGAAGCGGTTAGGCCCCTTAAATCCGGAGTCCCAACCCTAAAATCTGCGGTTCTCATAGTCCTTTGGTCCGGCAGTTGCATCGCCCACTCCGAAAATCGGACCGGCGACATCCGTCGCAGACTTCCATGCATACGAGGGTGGTTGTAAAAGTCCATGTATCGGTCAACGGCTTCATATGCCTCCGCAAAGGTGGCAAACTCCGTGATGGCCAACAATTCGCGTTCCAGCAGACTGTGGAACGACTCAATGTAGGCGTTCATGTTGGGGGTGTGAGGCGGGATCCGCTCATGCTCTATCCCGAGGCGCTCGCACAAGTCCCCAAACAATTCGCTCACAAACTGCGGTCCGTTGTCCGTACGGATCGTCGGCATGGCTTCGCTTGGCCCAACCCGTTTCCCAATGGCCCGAAGCAACGTCTCACAGGCGTCCCGGGTGTCACAGACAGCCCCGCGGTGATAATCCACGATGACCCGGTCAAACACATCAATGATGCTCAGCACGAAGAAGAATCGGTCTTTCCCGGCCACATACCCGTATTTGATGTCCATCTGCCACAACTGATTGGGACGAGTCACCAGCCAATTCCGGGGCAATCGGCGAGGGTGCTTCGAGCGCTTTTTCCGCTGCTTTTTCAGGATGCCCAATTCCTTGCAGAGGCGGCAGACCTTTTTCTTGTCCAGGATCAGGCCCCGTTCATCGCGCAGACACTGGGTCCACAGTTTGTAGCCGTAAGTGTGCTCTTCGCCTTCCGACAGCTCCATCAGCCATTCCTTGATTTGCTCGTCGCACACCTTTTGCCCGTCTGCGGTCCACGAATATCCCGGGTAAGGGCGCCCCCGGGGGGTGCCGGGCAGCCGCTGGCCCGCCAGGCCTTCCCGTTTCTTGCGGTCATAGAAGGTGGACGAGGCCAAGCCTGTGATGCGCAACACCAAAGCCGCGGATTTGCCTTGTTTTACGAACTGGTCGGTGGTTTCAAATCTTTCGCGTAGTCCGGGTTCGTTTTTTTTAACAGTTCGCGCAATACCTCGATTTCCAATTCTTTTTCGCCGAGCAGTTTCATGGCCTTGTGGTATTTTTCTTCAATGTCCTGCAGGCGTTTGAGCTCCAGAATCTGCTCGTCTGTGGAGGGAATGTTGTCCGGTCCCACTTCGTCGCGGTACTTTCGGATCCAATTGCGAATGGTTTCCGGATGGATTCCATACTTGCGGGCCAAGACACCGGTCTTAACGCCGGCCAGCGCCTCACCGACGATTTTCAGCCGGGTTTTATGGAACGCCTTGGTTTTACGCATCCAGTCCGCCTCCCCTATCACCAGTGTAATAAAATTGGTGGGGAGGACTCCAATTTAATTAGGGGCCTAGCACGAAGTAATAAGATCAACTGTACCTAGTTGCTCTGTCGATATATAGACCGGGATTAGCAAGAACACCAAAAGTTTGCTGCCAAAGTTACCTATTGCAAATATAAAAGAGTTGTAAAGTAATTTGTTGTATTTATTCATATCATATAAACCTTTCAGCCCATTTAAGTTTCAATTATTTATATTTATTGAATCTCTTAAAAAATTTAATGATTTTTCCCTTTCTCGTGATAATATCAAGTCGGTTTTTGAGAATTCAATATCAAATAATTGTTCGTTCAATAATCCTTCACTAAAGTACCTCGACTCTAAACTGAAGGTTTTCAGCAATGATTCTAATCTGGATTTCATCGAAGGAGAACTATCATCTCTATCAAAAACAATGAATGGAATATGAAAAAGTATAGCAAATACTGCTCCATGAAATGAATCTGTACAAATTACTTTTGCAGAACTTATATAATCTAAAAACTCCTCAGGAGTTATAGTAAAGCGGTCTATATCATTTACATCAGCTAAACGGACAATTTCTAGATTATATCTTTCAGCTATCTGTATGATGTGTTTATTATTTTTTTTGGATACTCTACCCAAAAAATAGGCTAATAAATACTCCGACTTTGGTTTTTTTTCATCTTTCTTGGCAATGGATAACCATCTTTCCTTAGTTAACAACATTGTGGGATCTAAAACGACTTGCGCTTCTCTTCCAGTTAATTGACGAATTATTTTAGCTCCGGCTAATTCCCGAACTGATATATGATTTATCTGTGAAAGCCATAACGTATATTTTTCAACAAATATATCCGGAATTGAGTCAATGCCAAAACTCGGAGCATAAGCAATTCTTTTATGGGGCGGAGCGAACTCTAAAAAATAAATAGGCGAACAAAAATTAAAGTAAGGATTCCAAACTTGATCGCTTCCAGTAATAAAATAATTATATGATTCTAATTGATCTTGAGGGTAAAAACTTTCGCTAATATAGAAATTTGATCTAATTATATACTGAGAAGTAAATCCTCTAAATCCTTCTATTCTTTGTAATATATATTTAGAATATTTTTTATTTCGATAATATCGCAAAATATTTTTTATGAAATTAGGCGTAACCAAGTTTCTAATTAATCTTGAAAAGACACTCTTCTTTTTTATATTATGAAGAATCTCAATTGTCTCTGGAATAGCTCCCAAATCTTTTAGTACTTCTTGTAATGCATAATTTTGAAGACGATTACCATAATTCTTATAATCTATCAATGTAATAATACCTATTCTCTTCATTCAGATAATACACCTCGTATAGCGAAAATGCCGCTTTCTAGTCAAGTCAAATGAAGTCCTCATTAGGGTTTGATGAACGGTTTTTTACATGGCGTAAATGGGCTAAAAATCTGGCGAACGGAATCCAAACAATCGTCTGATGAACAAGACAAAAAGATCCCGCAGTCTGCGCTCGAGGTTCATCACCAACAGTTGCAGGGAAATTACGGCTTCGCTCGTGCTCGCAAGGCGTGCACGAATAAGGCCAAGCCCATATTTGCGCGCCCTCGCCAAACTTGCCTTCGATGGCGTTTCGTTTACTTGCGTCTTGCCTTGCCAGTCGCCGTTGTTCCCCCGCTTCTTCGCCTTGCGCCGGTCGCCAAGCGCAGGTTCGCTCAAGCGAATGCCGTTCGCCTTGCAATATGCCCGATTCTCCCGGGTGTGGTAAATCTGGTCGGCGATCACAGTTTTCGGGTAGCAGCCGAAGCGCTTCTTGTACGCTTCCAGCGTTTCAATCAGGGTCACGCCTTCGTGAAAGCTGTCCCATGACAGTCGTTCCCGAAAGGCCTACCCATTCACCATGCTAATGGATACCTTTGCGCCAAACTCCGCGGATGCACTTGCTTTCCCACGCACCATCGGACGAATATGCGGCTGACTGATGCTTACAATGCGATCCTCGATCCGATACGTCCGGCGCTCGTACATGGCTCGCTGTTGCCGGTACAACTTTTGAATGACCAGCAAGTCCCGATACTGTTTCCGGTTCAGAAGCGAAAGCGGCTGCCGTTTGGCCAACTCGCCAATGACCCGAAGGTCTAGGGCAATAAACCGGAGTTGTTTGCCGAACGCCTGACGGATCGTTTGGCCGCTCGCGCAACGTTGTTTGGCCACGGCCAGGAACGCTTTGCGCGCCTTCAGCCGGTATGTCCGCGGTTTGCGCACCTGACCGGCCATCGGAGCATGCAGTGTATTAATGATTTTCTCCAGTTTCTCGCGCGCTTCGTTCAACAAGTTCAGGTCTGTGGGGTACGCCACATCTGCCGGGGCACAGGTGGCATCCAGAAGCAACACCCCCTGATTCGGATCGCCTTCGTATGCCGACCGGCGTTTGGTGCCTTTCGTGCCGGATTTCGGGTCCTGGTCATGGTCATCATCCTGGGACGCTTTGACGGCTTCTGTCGCCAGGATCTCGTTGACTTCCCTGAGCACGTCCTCGCCCAGACGCTTGCGAAAATGCGTCATGACCGACGGGTGAAAGGGCGGATGATCCTGATACGCTGAAAGTCCAATGAAGTATTGCAGGTAGGGGTTTTCCACGATCTACTGTACCGTTTCCCGGTCGGAAAGCTGCAAACGTTCCTGAATGATGAGCGCGCCGAGGGCGACGCGAATCGAAACCGCCTTTTGACCGCGGAACGAGTTACGGAATGACTTGGCGTACTTTTCTCCGCATACGCCCACGGTACCAACTGAGCCAGTTTGACCCAGCGATTTTCTTTATTCAACTTTCCGCCTAACGGTAAGAAAAAGTCATCGGGAAGCAGAAGTTGATTTTCAAGATGAGAGAAGTACTGGTACATCTATGTCAACTCCAAGTGCAAGGTTTTTGAAGAAACATGATTTCCTTGCACATGATTTCGACGAAAAAAGCCAAAATCCTTGTCGTTACTGGATTTTTGATTCGTTCAGCAAGCCCTAATTAACAGGACTTCTAGGCTACGTTATTATAGTGAACTTTACCATTACCGTAAGTAAGCTCAAGACCCAGATTTCCTTGAGCTTATTGCGTTGTACTTTTTCCGAATTTTAAACGTGCCTGTTAATGAAGTGACTTAGGTGCAAATTTACAGCATTCAAAGAAAGTATCGCCAATCTGAAAGAATTTTTATTGACGATGCTATCATAAAGGCCGACCTTTCTATGTAAATTTAATTTCATTTAACTAGCTAGCTTCAATTCTGCAGCACATGTCCGAAAGAATTTGTATACAATATATCTGCGATCCATGACGTAAATACCCGTCATCCACGACTAGTTCGGGCGCTACTTCGGAGTCTGCCACATCGGCCGTGGGGCAATGATACGGTTCGGGAACATCGCAAGCCGAATTTTTCTAACCGAGTTTGATGCAATACTAGTGCGATACATAAAATCCATTTCTGTGACTTTAGGCCTCATAGATTTTTTGAGTCATTCTCTTCTTTTTTTATCATTCATAAACATTGAAACTAAGATTAACAGTATTGAAAATATTTTATTTCTATGTCTTATAGCAGTCCCAGCATTTGATACACCAATACCAAATATAAATATAACAGCTACTAACGATATCGTAATACCAATTATAATGGGATTATTTAAATAGTGTTTTTTATATTTTTTTGTTATAAACAACAACAAAAGGAAATAGAATGAGCTATCCAGAAGAAAAATTATTACGTCATTTATTCCTCTCCAATCAAATGGTAATGGTGAAATAAGAAAATAAACAATTCTTATTGGACTATAAGCAATTAATTCCCACAATGAATTTATTTGCAAACTTTCTAAATACGCTGATCCTCCACTTCTAATGTTAGCTAGATGAATTAGATCATCTACATTTTTCATATCCCCAAATTTTCCAAAAATAATTTCATAATATTTAATGTATAAAAATGAACTAATTACAAGGAAAATAATAAAGAGAGCAATGGATTTGGGTTGGAATTGTAATTTGCTTGTTTTATGACTATAGAACATATATATAAATACATAACCAATTGCAATTCCGATAACTCCTGAGTGTAACGAGCTAGCAGAAAGTAGAAAAAGAAAAGAAAAAATAATATACTCCGGATTGGGCTTTTTACACCACTTAATGAAAAAATATAAAGAATAGATCAAAAAGAAGCTTATTAAGTTCTCCCTCAATAGAATTCCGGAAAAAATTATTGCGTGAGGGAATAAAGCAAACATTAACATTACCCTTGAAATAGTCCTATTATTGATATCTAACAAAACTAATATTCGATAAATAATTATTAGAATTGTTACCCCGAGAAGTACATTAAAAAACTGTCCAATCATTCTCTCCGGAATTGATAAGATAAAAATTAGCCCTAATATTTTTGAATAGACGCCTCCATATATATCAGAAGACAGTAAGCTTTTATCCTCGTTAATTCGAATTGCTGATTGAAGAAATCCTTCAGTATCCCCACCACTATGGGGAAGAATAAAGATATCCCTTGCAAATATATCCCAAAACATTGCAAAAAATCTTATTATATATGCAACTAATAAAATTCCTCTTATAGATTTACTATACTTTCCCAAAAATAGAAAAAATACAACAGAGACAAATCCTATTAGATATACAGCAATTACTTGATAATCTGAGATCAAACTTTTAATTAATCCTATTAATAATAATAAGATAATATAAACAATCCAAGTGTATATCAATGCCGCATCTTCCTTGTCTTTTCTATCTCATTGTGCATTTTTTATAGAATATATTCGTGCAACTTTCAAGTGTTTTCTCTTTTTACTCTTTACTTTTTCATAATGCAAACGTGCCTGTTTATTGAAAGTGTAACATCCAACCTGGGGTGCTTATTTACAACATTCAAAAAAAGTTCTTTCTCTGGACCTATCTCAGGGAAAAAGGTAAATGGATCCTTTACAACATCTTACAACATCAGACTTAGATTTGGGATAACGGTTTCCCTCAGACACTCCTGACCAGACTCCGCATCCGATCGACCTTAGCTCTCTCTCGCCCCAGCGCCATCGCAAACATCACACAAAGCGCCAGGACACATTTCATCTTCATCCTATATTTCGAAAACCCATTTTTTCGGTAAAGATTCACAGGGGAGGGGATGTAGAGCGTAGATCAAGCTGTTAGTAAAAAGGGGAGTTTCCAGCTAAACAAGTCTTCATGAGGCGCAGAGTGGTAATCCCCCTCCCCAACCCAATGGGCTTCCGGATTTCCAAGTCATTTGGTGAAAATCTCTAATCTGACATGGCCGCAAACGGAGCTTTAATCATGGCGGTACAGAAATTTTTGAGCCAGTTTCAAGATGAACTTTCGACTGTGCCGGACGATCGCAACACAATGAAAGAACTCCAGACGATACCTAGTAATCGTGTAGTCCAGATGTACGGTGCGGGCTCGCAGCAATCCCGTTTCATAATATGATTTCAAAGTGTGATTACTTTTCCGTCATAGATTTTGCCCATTCGATAAAGGTTTTATCGCACTTTGTGCAATTTTTTTCCACTTCATCCCATGTAATATAAATTCTTACTATATCTTCCTCGACAAGTTCGGTTCCAATTTGGACTTCTATGAATTCCAAATCCTCTATTGCCTTAATGCCGTGTTTGGCTCCTTCCCGAATCTGTATAACATCTCCAGGCTTTACCTTCATGATATTCCCGTTGTACGCAAATTCCCCTTCTCCTTCAATAATGCTCCAAACTTCACAGCGCTTATAATGAATTTGATAGCTTAAATTTTTCCCCGCTTTAACACATATCCTTTTTGTTAAGACTTCTTTTCCGTCTCTCAGCTTGAAATGGTCCAATACTTTATACCATCCCCATCTTCTTTCCACGTACATGGGACGTTGATCAAAATGGATATGCTCCTTTAATTTGGAACTTGCTCCCTTGGCGGAAACCAAAATTCCATCCGGGCTGGCGGCCACGATAAAGTTAGATAATCCCAGCACGGCCACTGGTATATCCAGCTCGTTGATTATGTGTCCATTGTAACAGTCATCGTCCATAATCCCTTTACCTAATATGCTGCTCGACATGACTTCACCAAGGGCATCCCACGTACCTATATCCTTCCATTTCCCATCGAATGGCAGTACAACTATCCGCTTCTCCTTCTCTACGATTTCATAATCAAAACTGATCTTTGGCAATTTGGTGTATTGCTTCAACATTTCATCATAATGAATCGGAAATCCACTGCGGGTCAAATGGGAAATTAGATAATTCATTTTAAAAGCGAATATTCCGGCATTCCAAAGGGCATTCTTTTGTAATAGTTCTTTCGCCTCTGATTCATTCGGTTTTTCCTTAAAACTATGAACATATCGGTAAACAGCGTTCTGATCGCCAACTGAGGAAGCGGGAATGATATATCCGTACTTTTCGGCCGGATATGTGGGATGGATACCGATAAGCGCCAAATTGGCTTGCGAATTATGAAGAATGAATTCCAATTCTTTTATTTTGGTAAAAAATTGATCCTCCACATATAAATCCACCGGCAAAACCACAACAGTTTCGTTTAAGTTCACATGCAGAATTGAATAAAGATAAGTTGTCGCCAGTGAAATGGCAGGGAAAGTATCCCGTCTTTCCGGTTCAACGACTAGGGGAGCTTCCGTCCCTATTTGATTTTGAATCATCTCGATTTGTGGTCTGCTTGTTGCTACCACTGCGGAACTGTCCAGACCAGCACTTTTTAATTGTTTCCACACTCGTTGCAGCATAGACTCCCTTTGTCCGTTTGGACTTTCCAGGATTCTAATAAATTGCTTTGAACGGACTTCGTTAGATAAAGGCCAAAGTCGCCTTCCCGACCCACCGGATAATAATACTAATTTCATTAAGTTCCATCCCTTTCAGAATTATTTAAGGGATACCGCCTCTACATCTACATTTACCCCCGCTCAATTAATTAGATTCGTAATTTTACATTATTCGTATAAAAAATCAAAGTCCCTTTATTCTTCGTCCTCCAAAATGATGTAAGTTATTTTCCTTCCTGATGCGCGATCTATGATAAGAAATGAATTATTTCCAAAAAACACTTTGTGTCCATCGCCGGTACCAGGGTTCTACCTACTTTGAAACAGCTTCTAACTGGCAATATGGATACACAATTATGGTTGCCAACAAATCCAGCTCCGTCAATTCCCCAAATTGCCATTTGTGCATTCTTCTTTTCGTCGAAGAACTTCTAAAACAACATTGATTTTTCCATTCCCTTCAGGAGGCGCTCTAAATTTGTCTGCCAATTAAACGACTTTTGATAATAGGATTTTATGTTCTTCTTCAAATCTCTTCGAAAGGCGTCATCTTGCATCGCCCGCATGGCAGAAACAAAATCATCCTCATTAGTACAAATGATACCAGTTTTATTATGATCCACAAACTCTGTCAAGCCTTCCACGTCAGATACTATGACCGGCGTACCCAAGTGATACGCAATTGGCAGCACTCCGCTTTGGGAAGCTTCTATATAAGGCAATATAACGGACAATGAATTCTCAATTAAAAAAATCATTTCCCCGTCGTTCAAAAATCTGTTAATTAATACAATCTTTTCATTTGAGCGAATTAACATTTTTTCTTTTCGTTTCAATTGCCCGCTGCCCGCAATGATCAACATCGGTTTGTCCGGAGAATCATACTTGTTGTAGGATTTGAGCAACCGAAAAATCCCCTTATATTTGTCAATACGTCCAAAAAAAAGATAGAATCCTTTGTTTATGGGCAATAATTCCAATTCTTTTGGCATTACAGGATTGGTCCGGGGAACATGTGCCCCCAATGGCATCCAAATCGCTTTTTTTGCATAGCGGGAATAGTTTTGGATGAACAAGTTGTAACTGTGCTTTGAAAGCATGATAATTTGGTCCAATGATCTCATCGTCTGCTTCAAGATCATTTGAGTGAAAAACTGGTTTAATATTTTTTTTGGTTGAAACCATGTAGGGTGAGGGAGAACATCGTGCAAAAAAGCCGCTTTGTATATCTCTTTTTTTAGCAATTGAGATACTTGCATGGAAATGATGGCTGTATCACAGAACAATACGATATCGGGATTGTGCTCCTCGATGCTTCTGGCAATTCGTACATTTGTTTCGTTGCGGATTTTTAGACTCTTTTGTCTCGGATAGGTCCTGACAGTTCCTTGTGCCGTCATATATGAAGGGTTCAAAACGGCATTGTCCGGAACAAACACAACGGTTTCATAACCAAGGGCAGGTATCGTCAAATATAATTCCATGGTAAATTGGAGAATTCCGCCCGAAAAATTGGAAGTGAACAAAACTATTCTATTCTTTTTAATCTGTTTATCACAAATCATGATATCATTCCTTTTGTTTTCTCCTGAAACCGTTCGACATATCTGTTACTTCCATAATTTTGGGACAACTTCGAACGGCCCGAGATGTAAAAGCACCCATAATATACCAACATAAACCAATATCGCACTAGCTCTATAAATCTCATCAAACAGCATGGGAACTTCTCGTTTTCCGGTTGTGGATGTTAGTATATATCTCTCCCAATGCATACCTGTAAGTTTCAAAATCACATACTTCTTTGAAACGCTTCAACGTATTTTCCGACATCCTTTGCTGCAAAGAAACATTTCGCAGCAACTCGCAACCGAACTCGCTCAGAGCTCCATCCTCATCGGCCAAAAAACCGGACACTCCATGCCTGATAATGTGTTTCAGACCATCGACCGGCGTGCTGACAATCGGTACGCCTAATGCCATCGCTTCCAGCGCCGCGATGGGTGAACCTTCAAAACGCGAACACATCAACAAAAATTTGGCTTTTTTCAATGCTTTGTAAGGAAAGGACAATCGGCCGGTGAAAGTGACTCTGTCCGACACCCCTTCAGCCTTGAATATGGCTTTCATGATGTCCGTCAGCTTCTGCTCCCCTTCACCGATGACGCCGAAAGTGGCATTCGGACAGTTTTTCAACACCGTCGAAGCAACTTTGGCGATCCTCTGCGGATCCTTTGGATACGAAATCCTACCAAGATATACAAAGTCAAATCGGTATTCGTTCGGATCTTTGTTCATTAAACGATAAATTCGCTCAGGGTATATTGTATTGGGCAGACAGATCGTTTTGTGGGCAATTTTATTTTTGAAATAATAATCATCCAGACAACTGTCGGATACCACAATGATTTGTTCCGTTTTTAAAGCTGTAAGAAAGTAAAGCAGTGATTTGATACTCAACCTGCGCATTTCTTCCGAATTCCCGTGCAAATGTGAAATAACAGGTCTCCCTTCAGCTGCGAATACTGATATCAATGTTGCCCGAACGTCATGCGCGTGAATGATTGCAGGATTGTAATTTTTTATAGCGCGTTTTAATGCGGATAACGACATTACCGGTAATGAAATATATGGCACACCACGATCATGCAAAGCGTAGCGGATAGGTCCTTCAGGCGAACAGTAAGCCATCTCATGTACCCCTTCAAACATCAGGCATATATCGGCAGCAACATTTTCAGCGCCCGATAGTCTGTTTTGTGAAAGAACATGCATAATTCTCATCCTTTTTACACCTCAAGATATGAAAAGGAAGTTATTAGTTCTTTTCTTAACATGTAACCAAATATTGTGTCAGTGTTGTGAACGCGAAGCCATTTCAAATGTTTAGCATTGCTCGCGTCAGTGTACCAACTAGCAACATAAAACGAAACAAGCGTGAAAAAGTTCCTTGTTCTCAGGATTCGTAGTGAAAAGCACATGGCCGGGCTGATATACATAAAGTTGAATATTCAGAGGTCACTATCTATTCATTGTTGTCCATAAATTTTATTAATGAGATTAAAAATTATCTGGCTTTCATATTTTTTAATATTTTCCTTGTTTAGTAAACCAAATTTTTCTCTCAACTCAACATTAATTAATAGTTTCTTTATACAAAACACAAAACTATTAACATCGTAAGGATTTGCCAACAACCCACCATTTTCATGAGTTATTAAGTCACAATTTCCACGAATATTGGAACATATAATCGGTAATCCGCAAGCCATTGCTTCCATTAATGCTACGGGCAGTCCTTCTCTAAATGAGGGATGAATAAAAATATCTGATATTTTTAAAAATTCAATAACATCTGAACGATACCCCAGCATTATCACTTTATTTTCCAAATTTAACTTTTTTATTAATCTGTTTAGATATTTTTCTAATGGACCTTCTCCACAAATTATATAGTAAATTTTTGGTTCTTTTATATTCGCTATTGCTTTTATTATAGTTTCATGATTTTTGTTTTTATTTAGCTCACCGACAGAAATTAAGATAATTGCATCATCTTCAATGCCTAATTCTCTGCGTTTATCGTTTCTATTTACTGAAATCTTCTCGATTTCATCGATATTTATTCCAACACCTGGAACATACTCTTTTTTTTTGGCTTTAAATGATTTTTTTGCTCTATCATAATCTTCTTTATTGATTGTAATAAGTACATCTGTATATTTTGATAAATATCGTTCTATTGGGTAAAATAATAACCAATTTATTAAAGGAGCACCTTTATAAAAGTGAAAACCATGGGCAGTGTAAATTACTTTGACATTTTTTAATTTTCTACAAGCCATCCTTACAATGACAGAGGCGATTGGTGTATGGGTATGTACAACATCATAATTATGTAATTTTATCAATTTCTTAATTTTCATATATGCAATTAAATTATTTATTCTAAATGGAGACCGTTGAAACGCAATATTATGTACCTTGCAACCTAATTCTATTAACGTTGGATCTATTTCATGAACGACATTACATGCCACATCGACTTGATGTCCAAAATTTACCAATTGTTGTATGTGTGGAATTATAAATGCATTAATAGTGTTTGATATGGTGGTCACATACAAAATTCTCATTAGCTTCCCTCATATTTTCATTTGCTAACTGTTTCAAAATATATTCGTTGTTCTAAGTAAACCCATCATACGGCAGAAACTTGTGTTTTTTTCCCAAACTTTCCCACCGTCTCAATACGATAATCAAAATTTACTTTAATGAATCTGATCGTCGCAAAGAACCGTATATTTACGGTCATTATTGAAAAAATCCGTTTTCAAACCGAAGTCAGGAACCTGTAACGAAGATCCGAGGAGGATCACCCAGGTTCACTTAAGAGTGGCCGGCTATCCCATAAGACTCATATTGAGGAGAAGGCGTAACCAACTCTCCCAGTACCCCCTGAACCGACTTCTTTTCCACAAAGATCAGGTTCTCCAGCGTTTTGAGCTTCATCTCCAGCTCGGCCCTGCTGATCCCGTTCAACTTGCCGATGAAGATCCGCTCATGCTGGGTCGCCGTGACTTCTTCTTCCTTAAACAGCAGTTCCTCGAACAATTTCTCGCCCGGACGAATGCCGGTGAAAACGATCGGGATGTCGACGTACGGTTCGAAGCCGGACAGGCGGATCAGATTTTCAGCCAGCGTCAGAATTTTGACGGGTTTGCCCATATCGAGGACAAAGATCTCCCCGCCGTTGGCATAGGCGCCGGCCTGGATGACAAGTTGAACGGCTTCCGGAATCGTCATGAAATAACGCACCATCTCGGGATGGGTGACGGTCACGGGGCCGCCGCGGGCGATTTGCTCCTTGAACAGCGGGATGACGCTGCCGCGGCTGCCGAGCACGTTGCCGAACCGGACGGCGGCGAACCGGGTCTTGCTTTGTCCGTTCATGCTCTGGATGTACATTTCCGCCAGACGCTTGGTCATGCCCATCACGCTGGTCGGATTGACGGCCTTGTCCGTGGAAATGAGCACAAACCGCTCCGCTTCGTATTTGGCGGCGCAATCCGCGACGTTCTTCGTGCCGAACACGTTGTTTTTGACCGCTTCCGACGGATGTTGTTCCATCAGCGCCACATGTTTGTGCGCCGCCGCGTGAAACACGACCTGCGGCCGATAGATCCGGAACACCTCTTCCATTCGGGAGCGGTGCTGGATATCGGCGATGATCGGCTCGATGGCCAGATTCGGGAACTTGTAACGCAGCTCCATGTCAATCGAAAAGATACTGTTTTCGCCGTGCCCGAGCAGAAGCAACTTGCTCGGGTGGAAAGCCGCGATCTGGCGGGACAGTTCCGATCCGATCGAGCCCCCTGCGCCGGTAATCAGCACAACTTTATCCTTCAGGTAATCCGAAATCGTTTCCAGATCGGTGACGACCGGTTCCCGGCCGAGAAGATCTTCCACATCGACGTCGCGGACGGTCTGAATCGACACTTTGCCGGAAATCAGGTCGTTCAGGTTCGGAATCAGCTTGACCTTGGCCCCCGTCGGCATGCAAAGGTTGATGATTTCGGATATGGTCTTGTGGTTGGCGGAGGGCATGGCGATAATAATTTCCTGAACCGCGTGTTCTTTCGTCACGCGCAACAGATCGTCGCGATTGCCCAACACGGGGACGTCCAGCACCCGGTAATGCAGCTTCCCGGGATCGTCGTCGAGGAATCCGACCAGTTTGCGGTCGGGCGAATGAAGGATCTCTTTGGCGATCATCGCGCCGCAATCGCCAGCCCCATAAATGAGCGTGCAAATTTGATCGCCTTTGGGCTTGCTTGTCCTTTTGCCCAAAATTCTCCAGGCAAATCTTGCGCCGCCCATCAAAAGCAGCAGCGTCTCCACATTGAGGACGGCTGCGGAGATCGGGACACGATAATCAAAAAGAAGCGACGTCGCGGCATACGACAACACGGCGCCGACCAAAACAGCCTTGCAAATCGCGATCAGTTCCCCGACGCTCGCGTATTGCCACATCCGCCGATACATGCCGAACCGGATCATGCTGACGCCGCAAAACAGGGAGGAGAGCAGGCAGTAAGCCAGCATCTGCGTTATGTACACATCCGGAATCTTGCCGTTAAAACGGAACGCATAGGACGTGACGATACTGATCCAGATGATGAGAAGGTCGACGATGAACAATCCGATCAACTTTTTCCCGATCGTCATGTCCCATGCCTCCTAGTAATCCTTAATCGCCGCTGTGTCCATAATAGTAGTAATAGTACCCCTCATTACCGTTGCGCTTGATGTTGTTCAGCACGACGCCGAGAATGCGCGCGTTGACCATTTCAAGCTTCTCTTTTGCTTTTTGGGCCAAATGGATCTTGACCTTGCCGGAATCGACGACCAGAATGACGCCATCGCATTTGGCGGCGACGATTTGCGCGTCCGCCAGCGAAAGAATCGGCGGCGTGTCCAGCAAAAGGACGTCGAAACGTTGCTCCAGCTCCTCCAGCAGCAATTTCATCCGGTTGGAGGCGAGCAGTTCGGCCGGATTTGGCGGGATGATTCCGGCAGGCAACGCAAACAGATTCGGGACAAACGTTTCCGCAATGACCTCGCTCGCCTCGCACTGGTTCGCCAACACGTGGCTGAGACCGAAACGGTTGGAGATGGCAAACGTATGATGGACGGTCGGTCTGCGCATGTCAGCGTCGATGACCAGCACCTTCTGGCCGGCTTGCGCATAGGTGGCCGCCAGGTTGCAGACCGTCATGGTCTTGCCTTCGCTCGGTCCGGCTGAAGTGACCGTCAGCTTGCGAATGGGTTTGTCAGCGGCCGAGAACTGGATATTCGTCCACAATCCGCGATACGCTTCCGATGCGGGTGACTTCGGATTCTCGTGCACGATGACGGGACGCCTTTTGCCATGTTTGCTAGAGGAAACGCGCTTCCGCATGTTACTCTCTCCCGCGGCTTACAAATTCGGCCTGCTTCCTGGTTTGAACATCGCTTGGCTGCAACCTCGGAACCATGGCCAGCGTCGGAAGACCCAAATACCGCTCCACATCCTTGTCCGTCCGGATCGTGTCGTCCAAATACTCGATCAGGAAGGCGATGCCAAGCCCGAACATCAGCGAGACGACGAGCGCGACCGCCAGATTCAGCATCGGTTTGGGCTTGACCGGCGCCGGCAGCTTGTCCGGGTTCGCCGACGCCAGGATCGATACGTTGTCCACGCTCATATAGTGAGGAATTTGCCGGACAAAAACATCAGAAATGGCGTTGACGATGGCGGCTGCCTTCTCGTAAGAATGATCCTGAACGGATACGGTCATCACCTGGGTGTTGTTGACGGAGCTAACCCTCACGCGGTCGATCAATTGCTCGGACGTCAATCCCCACTCGGGATGCTCGGCCACCACCTTGTCCATGATCGCCGTCGTCTTGATGATTTCCTTGTACGTATCGATCAGACGGATGTTCAGGTTCACCGTATTGAGGTCCAGTTGGGCGCCAGGGGCGGCATTTTCGCTTTTGTTGACGATCAATTTGGTGGAAGCTTCGTAAACCGGGTCCATCCATACATAAGTGACCAGCGCCGTCGCTGTACAGGCGAAGACTACCACGGATACGATCAACCATATTCGTTTGCGGATAATTTGCAGGTAGTCCTTCAAATCCAACTCGTTCGACACGCTCTTCACTCCAGTGCGGATAAGTCTCGATGCCCAAAAAAGAGATGTATCCTCCTCCCTGCAATGGTGAGGAGGATACACAGGAATCAGGCGGTGTTGCTGGCGGTGTGGCTGATTCAAGGTGTCTTACACCTTGAAATGAAAGGTGCGATACAGCACAACCGCCGCTTCCGCGCGGGTGGCGTTGTCGTTCGGGTTGAATTTGCCCTGGTACCCGAGAATCAGTCCGTTTTCCGCCGCAAAAGCGACGCCGTCTTTGAGTGCGGCGGGAATCCGGTCGGCATCCGAGAATCTCAGCGCGGCGTCCGGATCCGCAGCGCCTTTCAGGTTGTACTTCACTTTCAAAGCGCGCGCGATCATCGTCGCCATTTCGGCGCGGGTAATCTTCGCGTGCGGGTCGAAAACGGTGGACGAACGGCCTTGAATGATCCCGTGCTTGACGGCGGCCGCGACGTACGGCGCGAACCAGTCGGTGGCCTTCACGTCCGCGAAGTTTTCCGTCGCTTTCGCATGTTCCAGATCGAGCGCCTTGACCAGCATTTTGGCGAATTCGGCACGGGTGACGTTGTCGTGCGGCGCGAATACGCCCGCGGCTTTCCCCTCGATCGCCCCTTTGGCGGCCATGACCTCGATCTGGCGTCCGGCCCAGGATTGAACCCGGCCCGTGTCGTTGAACGCGACCTTGTTCTCCACGACGACGTAGGAAGAGAACGTGTCGCGAGCTTCGACGATCGCGTCGCCTTCGACATAACCGCCGTAGAAGACGAACTTCCCGTCGACGATTTTGGCGACGGACAGCAGTTCCCTGTCGACGCCGCTGAGATTGATGAGCGGAATCCGGATCAGGATCGGCTGTTCGAATTCCGTCAGCGGCCGGCCGTTAACGCTCAACGCGAAGTCGTAAACCTTCGATGCCAACTTGAGACTGGTCGCCACGTTGGCCTCGGACGCATCCTTGGAACCGACCTTGAACCGGATTTCGCCGCTGAACTCGCCGCCGAGCGGAATCGTCGCGCCAAGACCGTTCACCCGGAGAGCCACACCCGCAAGGCCGGTATCGGTTGCCAGCTTGACAATATCGGCTGCCAGCCTGAAATCGATGTTCGACTCGCTCACGGCGCCGACGTCGATCGTTAGAACGAACGCAGGCGCCTGATCTTCGGCACCGGCGGCCTTGAGGAACTCTTTCAGTTTGTTTATCGCTTTGGCGAGTTCGTTAATCACGTTTTTGAGCTGATCCCCGCCGGCGTTGATCGTCACGGTGCCGTTTGAGACGCTTTTCATCGACGGGTCAAAGGCATTCAGCGATTGGATCGTCTCGATGGCGGCGCTGATCGCCTGCTTGATCAGCTGTTGCTTCTCCGCAGGTGTTGCCGTTGCGAGTTTGTTCTTCAGCTCGTCGATTTTGTTGTTCAGATCGTTCAGGGCCGGCAAAGGCAAAGGAGCTCCAACGCCGCCACCCCCGACTCCGCCTCCACCTCCGCCGGGAAGCCCGCCTCCGCCGCTGTCCTGAAACAACTTGCTTTGAATATTTCTCAGAACACTGATCGTAGCATTATAAACATCTTTGTTACTCAAAATGACGCTGACATCGTTAGTTGCAAGCTCATCGATAACGCTATCTAACGTTTCCTTAACCAGTTGCAATTGGGCTTGAGAATTATTAAGCAGATTGATCAATTCTGAAATAGATAAATTGCTAATGCGGTCCAGCGTTTCATCCTTCAGACGTACAGTGAATTCGTAGATTTCGTTGATGGTCAGATCATTGACGGCCGGATTGATGCGGGTAACAATTTGTTGAATAAAGGCATTGTATTTCGTTCTGATTTCATCAAGCTCAGAGGCTTGAGAATCGTAGGACAAGTTTGCAAGATCTCGGAAAAGCGAAATCAATTGATTCTTTTCATCAACGTTCAATTCAAGCTCATTGACCAACGGAGCCAGTACTCCGCCAATCTCATCGTTTGTCCAATTTCGGATTTCATTTCGAAATCCCCGGACCAGTTCCCAGGCTTCTCCATAACTCTCTATGTATTGGGGGATCTTGTTCCAGTCTTCCAAAAACTCATCGTTCGGAAATTCAGCAGCACTAGCCTGCGAAAGACCTGCAGCGGGAGCGGCTACGGTGGCCACGAACAACAGCACGGCCAATAGTGCTGGCAAGGCGATTTTTTTCTTGATTGACACCGAAACTTTCACCTCTCGCCGGATATTTTCTATAATGTCTATACAGTCAATGTAAATTATAACAAACGCCCTAGATAAAAAAAAAGTAAAATTTTAATTGATAGATACCAGGTCTTTGGAAGGGTTTCACGTAAGCAAGCAGTAACGCCTAGTAACGCCCGAACCGCCATATTTTTGACCATCGATGAGTTTGTTTGAGGCTTTCAGGTGCAGGTCCGAAGTCTCGGTTGTCCAGTACGCGCCGTGCGTTGTCCCGGAAGTACGACGTCCACGCTTCTCCCATTTCTCTCGTTATCGCAGCATAAGCCTCTTTCATCCGAAAGTTTCGGCGGCCGGTGTCATGCGCGTCGGACGAAATGAGATGGATTTTGCCCGCCCGGCACAGACGCCAGGCGCATTTTGCCACTTGGGAGCCATAGTCGCCGGTAAGAGATTGCGCGGTTACCTGGGCATAAGCGCCGTATTCATGCAGTTCGTCCAACAAGTTCGGATCTTTCAATATATCACCGTTCCGTTCCGGGTGCGCGACGATCGGCTTGATCCCCATCACCGCCAGCTCATGCAACAATTCGGTCATCCCGGGCGGGATACGGTGATGGGGCATTTCGATCAGCATATACCGGGAATCCCCGAGGGTAAGCAGTTCGCCTCTGTCCCAGGCGTCCAGCAGCTCATCATGCACTTGGATTTCCTGCCCGGTGTGAACGGAAACCGGGATCCCTTCGGCTCGCAACCTGTCGTTCAGAAACGCCGTCAGTTCCCGGACCTTGGAAGCAGGGTTCGTATAGTTGCCGTTTGCGTGATGCGGGGTAGCGATCAGATCGGTGATGCCTTCCGCTGCTGCCGCCTGAGCCATCCTGATGGCGTCTTCAATGGTCCGGGCGCCGTCGTCCGCGCCGGGCAAAATATGCGTATGTATGTCGATCATAACTTTTACCCTCTCACAGAACACATGGTGAAAGTTCGCAAATTTTTCCGCTATTTAAAATGCTGTTCTTCGCCGCCATTTCCGTATAGCTGATGACGCCGACATGACGAAAATGATCCTTGATAGTTCGTATCATATCAACGCTTTCAATGCCAGCTCCCTGGTCATTCGCTCGCCGGCGTGCCAGCCTACGATTTTACGCGTATACAAGTCCATCACACTCGCGACCATAAAGCCATCCCTCGTCTGTCGGAACGTACGTGATGTCTGCCATCCAGATTTGATTGGGAGCTTGTGCCGTGAATTGTTGGTTCAGCACATTGTCATGCACCGGCAGATGGTGTTTCGAGTTCG